>Ga0187807_1000294_pt1 | contig 15376 bp, 15 predicted proteins | sample NC_wetland_sal_i_4_FD_132432 | JGI IMG/M metagenome (GOLD analysis project Ga0187807, IMG submission 132432) | Wetland sediment microbial communities from Neuse River Estuary, North Carolina, USA - ASW_2 | ecosystem: Environmental > Aquatic > Freshwater > Wetlands > Sediment | place: USA: North...
CCCTTGATCGTGCGAGTCTCGACGGCTTCGATGCGAGCAGCCCCATGGTGGGGGTAAACGACGGTATCGCCGACCTTAAAAGACATCTGGCAAGTACCCCTTCCGCTGAAGGCTATCTTACCACGCCCCGGACCACCGATAAAATGCCCTTGATGGCGAATATGCAGGTCAATAGACTAATTTCGAGCATACGCCAGTGCGCTCAACAGGCATATGAGCCAGCCGGGCACGGTGTTCAGCAGGCCGCTGCGCTCGACCGGCCTCAGTGATGGCCGCCAGTATCCACATCCGCACGTCGCCGCTGACGATGGACCTCCAGTCTACCCGAGGATCAGCGACCGCTCTGGAAATCGCGACCAGCGAGTCGGCACACGGACGGGACTGGCCCATACTGGAATGAAGGGGCTCGCGGCCCCGCGCCGCGGCCGGAAGAGGTGCTCGTGACCTTCGCCAGCGAGCCGGGGCGGGATGATGGCAACCTGCCCCCGGTGAACATCGTGATCCCAGATGATGCCCGGGAACTCGATCGCGACGTGCTCGCGTACCGCCGCGAACAGCGTGCCCGGCGGCGACGGCAGCGGATCATGCGGCTTTTCGGCCCGTTCGGCCGACGCGAATTCGGCGGGCACGCCGCGATACTGCCACTGATCGCGACTTGCGTGGCGCTTTCCATGCTGGCCGGCGCGATGCTCTCCGTCATCACCATCAGCCCGGCGTCGGCGCCGACCGCCCTTCCCGCTGGCACCGTCACGCTAGACGGCAAGTCGGTGGCAGTGAACACCCTGACGAGTTCAGCCATCGCGCTGGTGCCGGCGGACTGCGACTGCGGCCAGGCCCTTGGCAGCCTGGCCAGCCAAGCGAAAAAGGCAGGCGTCAGCCGCCTGTACTTCGCTGCGTCCGGGTCGGCTATGGCGCAGCTGGCAGGCCTGACCAGTCGCTACGGCGGCGGTGTCGCGATGGCCGTATACGACACGAAACACGTGCTCGACGCCGCCTATCACCCAGACGGCCTCACCGTGCTCCTTGTCTACAGCGACGGCACCGCCGAGGTCCGCAGTAACTTGCCGTCCGGCTTCGAGCTCGGCCCCGACCTAAGCCAACTCGCCCTCCCGGGCAGCCGGGCCGCGGGCTAACCCCGGATAAGCCGCCGCGATGGGTACCAGTAGGATTTCTACGGCCTGTAGTGGATGGGCAGGCCACCAGGCCGCGGGAGTGATTACACCCTTCCGTCACCCAACCGAGGAGGCATTCGCCGTGATCCGCAGTAGCTCCGGGAAGACCGTGGCTCGATGCCTGCTGATCGGTGCCCTGGCCCTGCTGATCCCGGCCACGGCCGGGTGCGAAGCGGGCCTGAACGCCCCGACGCTCGAGTTCCACCAGGCGCCAACCGGCGCCCACGTCGTCGTCAACGGAATCACGGTCAGCGACGTCTTCGTGCTTGGCGCGCCGGCCGGCTCGGCGCTGCCGGCCGGCTCGTCCGCGAGCGTGTTCCTCTCGCTCTTCAATGGCGGGTCGTCCGGCGACGCGCTGGTGAGCATGACGGCCCCGGGTGCGGCTTCCGCCGTGCACCTGACCGGCGGGACCGTCAGCCTCCCGGCGAACTCGCTCGTGAGCCTGACCGGGCCCCAGCCGATGGTCGTGCTGAGCGGGCTCACCAAGGCGCTCACCGGCGGGCAGGATATCCCGGTGATCCTCAACTTCCAGCACGCCGGCTCGGTGACGCTCGAGGTTCCCGTACAGCCGCAGTCGTTCTTCTACTCGACCTATTCGGCTCCGCCGGCCCCGTAACCGGGGCCGGCATACCGGGTCAGCCGATCGACTCGAACTTGTACCCGAGGCCGCGGACGGTAACGATGTGCCGCGGCCTCGCCGGGTCGGTCTCGATCTTGGCCCGCAATCGCTTGATGTGCACGTCCAGCGTCTTGGTGTCGCCCACGTAGTCCGCGCCCCACACCCGGTCGATTAGCTGCATCCTGGTCAGCACGCGGTCGGCGTTGCGGAGCAGGACCTGCAGCAGTTCGAACTCCTTCAGCGGAAGCTGGACGGGCTCGCCGCGGACACTGACCACGTGCCGCTCGACGTCCATCCGCACCGGCCCGGCCTCGAGCGTCGCCTCGGCTACCTCCTCGACCTCGCCGCGCCGACGCAGCACGGCCCGCATCCTGGCCACGAGTTCGCGCGAGGAGAACGGCTTGGTGACGTAGTCGTCGGCGCCGAGTTCGAGGCCGACCACCTTGTCGATCTCGCTGTCCTTAGCGGTCAGCATGATGACGGGCACGCTGGACCGCTCGCGCAGCGACCGGCACACCTCGCTGCCCGGCAGGCCCGGCAGCATGAGGTCGAGCAGCACCAGGTCCGCGCCGGTACGGTCGAAGGTCTCGAGCGCGTCCGGGCCGGTGGCGCAGACGGCCACCTCGAACCCCTCCTTGCGGAGCATGTACGAGATCGCGTCGCTGAACGATTCCTCGTCCTCCACCACGAGCACGCGTGTCACTGAAGTCCCTCCTGACGGGATGTCCAAGATCGGGGAGAAAGGTTAGGCGCGTATCCGATCGGCGTTCGTGCCGTCATGCTCGCTCCGCAGTGGTAGCCACAGGGTGAAGGTGGAACCCGCGCCCTCCACGCTTCGCACGGTCACCCGGCCGCCATGCGCGGCCGTCACGTGCTTCACGATGGCGAGCCCGAGTCCGGTGCCGCCGGTGGCCCGCGAGCGGGCCGGGTCGACACGATAGAAACGCTCGAAAATCCGCTCCAGGTCACGTTCCGGGATACCGATGCCCTGGTCGGTCACGCTGATCTCGACACCGCCGTCGCCGGGCTTCTTCACGCATACCACCACCCGGGTGCGTTCCGGGCTGTAGACGACCGCGTTCTCGAGCAGATTCCGCACCGCGGTTACCAGCAGGTCTTCCTCGCCGAGCACGCTCAGCCCGCGGACCCCGATAGACGCCAGCGTGATGCCGCGCGCGTTCGCCTTCATCCGGCACCGGTCAAGGGCCTCCGCGACGACCGCGTCCACTTCCACCGGACGCGGGTCGGGGATCGGTTCCGCCGCCTGGATGCGGGAAAGCGTGATGAGGTCCTGGACCAGGAACGTCAGCCTGGCAGCTTCCTGCCGCATGCGCCCGGCGAACCGGCGGACAGCGTCGGCGTCTTCCGCGGCGTCCTCGATTGTCTCCGCGAGCAGCGCGAGCGCGCCGACCGGCGTCTTGAGTTCGTGGCTGACGTTGGCGACGAAGTCTCTGCGGACCTCCTCCACCCGCCGGCTCTCGGTCTGGTCCTCAGCGAGCACCAGGACGAGACCCCCGCCGCCCACGGTCCCCGAGAGCGGAGCGACCCGGACCGCGAAGCTCGTCGTACGCCCGCCGAACCTGGGCACCGGAACCTCGAACTCGCCCTCGCGGATCTCGCCGTCGCGGCGGACCTGCCTGGCGAGCGCGAGCAGCTCGCTGACCATCAGCCGGTCGCCCTTGACGATGCCGAATGCCCGTGCCGCCGCGCTCGCGCGCAGCACGCGATCTTCGCTGTCGACGACAACGGCGGAGGACGAAAGCACGGATAGGACTGATGCGATTCCCGGCGGGAGCTTCGCCGGCTGTTGCGCTGCGCGCAACCTCGCACTGCGCGGCTGCCGCACCCCGGAGCCGGTCCGTGTCCTCAGGACCACGGCCAAACCCGGACCAGCGTTGGTGCTTGCGACGGCGGCGCCGTGCAGCGGTGTGACCAGTCCATACTCACGTATCTGATGGTATGCGGACGGGCCGGGGCATCCACAATCAGGAGCTTGCGGGAAATTTCACTCTTTTCCGGAAGTTCACTTCCCGGATTGATACCAGACATGTCTCATACATAAGCACGTCACCATGCAGCCGTGTACCCCCATGCCAGTTGCGGGTACACGGCGCGGTCGATCTCGACGCGAAGCCGGGTCAGCGGCCCTGGTTTTTCACCGCCTCGGCGGCGGCCACCGCCGCATCCGGGTCCAGGTAGCGGCCGCCCGGCACCACGGGCCGGAATGCCGCGTCAAGCTCGTAGAGCAACGGAATGCCGGTCGGGATGTTGAGCTCCGCGATCGCCGCGTCGCTGATCCCGTCTAGGTGCTTGACCAGGGCCCGGAGCGAGTTGCCGTGCGCCACGACCAGCACCACGCGGCCCGCGGCGAGGTCGGGGACGATGCCGTCGTACCAGTACGGGAGCATCCGGCTCACGACATCGCGCAGGCATTCCGTGCGTGGCATGATCTCCGGGGGCAGCGACGCGTACCTGGGATCGCCGGCCTGGGAGAGCGGGTCGTCGTCCGCGATCGGCGGCGGCGGCACGTCATACGACCGGCGCCAGAGCATGAACTGCTCGTCGCCGAACTCCTCGCGCGTCTGCGCCTTGTCCTTGCCCTGCAAGGCCCCGTAATGGCGCTCGTTCAGCCGCCACGAGCGGCGGACCGGCAGCCAGCCGAGTCCCGCGGCGTCGAGCGCGACGTTCGCAGTCTGAATGGCACGGGTGAGTACCGAGGTATGCACGACATCCGGGTGCAGTCCGGCGTCGGCGATCATCCGCCCGGCCGCTGACGCCTCTTGCACGCCCTTGGCCGCAAGACCGACGTCCACCCAGCCCGTGAACAGGCCCTTAGAGTTCCACTCACTCTCACCATGGCGCAGCAGCACGAGGGTTCCCATAGCGGTCAGCCTATCTGCCCGCTGGAACGGCCGAAGACCGCGGGAACACGCGACGGACGGGCGAGGTTGGTTACAACTGTGTCTATGGTGCCCAAGCACGTCCCGCGGCGGATCGCCACTCTCAGCGTTCATACCTCACCGCTCGACCAGCCTGGCACAGGTGACGCGGGTGGCCTGAACGTATACGTGGTCGAGGTGGCGAAGCTGCTCGCGGACCGCGGTACCGAAGTGGAGATCTTCACCCGCGCGGTCTGCCGGGACACCCCGCCGCTGGCCGAACTCGCCCCGGGGGTCTTGGTCCGCAGCGTGGTGGCCGGCCCGTTCGAAGAGCTTGACAAGACGGACCTGCCTGGCCAGGTCTGCCAGTTCACGCTCGAGGTGCTGCGCGCCGAGGCCGCGGCCGAGCCTGGCAGGTACGACCTGGTGCACGCGCACTACTGGCTTTCCGGCAAGGTCGGCGCGGTCGCCAAGGAGCGCTGGGGAGTCCCGCTCGTGCAGTCCATGCACACGCTCGGCAAGGTCAAGAACGCGGCGCTGGCGACCGGCGACTCTGCCGAGCCTGACGACCGGATCCGCGGCGAGCACGAGGTAGTGGCCGCGGCCGACCGGCTGATCGCCAACACCGCCGAGGAGGCACGCCAGCTCACGGACCTCTATGCTGCCGACCCGGCCAAGGTGCGGACCGTCAACCCCGGCGCGGACCTCAGCGTCTTCCGGCCCGGCCCGCCCGGCGCCAGGCGCAGGGCACGGCACAGGCTCGGCCTCTCGCAGGACGCGGTGGTCCTGGTGTTTGCGGGCCGTGTGCAGCCGCTCAAGGGGCCGGACATCGTGCTTAAGGCCGCGGTGCGGCTTATAGAGGCGGACCCCGAACTCGCGAAGACCCTCAAGGTCGTCCTCGTCGGCGGGCCGAGCGGCCGGGCCCAACGCGCCGATCCGGACCGGATGCGCGAGCTGGCGACCGCGCTCGGCATAGACGACGTTGTGCGGTTCGAGCCACCGTGCCCGCAGTCTGAATTGGCCGAGTGGTACCGCGCGGCGACGGTCGTGCTCGCTCCGTCGCACTCGGAGTCATTCGGCCTGGTCGCCCTCGAGGCCCAGGCCTGCGGTACTCCGGTTGTGGCGGCGAGCGTGGGAGGGCTGCGTACCGTGGTGCGGGACGGCTACTCCGGCGTTCTGGTGGACAGCCATGACCCAGCGGACTGGGCGCGAGTCATCAGGCAACTGGTGTCGGCACCACGCCGCCTGCGCGCGCTTTCGGCTGGCGCGCTGCGACACGCCTCCGGATTCGGCTGGTCCGCGACGGTAGACCGGCTTGCCGCAGTGTATACCGGTGCCATGGATGAGGCAGCAGCTCGAGTCGGGGCATAACCGGCATGGCGGCCGGGGACGCCATCGGGGCCGTGCTCGACGCACTGGGCGTTGAGTACAGCCGCCCCGAACCCGGTGCCTACCTGCTCCGCCTGGAAGGGCAGCATAAGCTAGTTACCATGACCTGGCTGATAGCGGGTCAGCACAGCCTGCAGGTGGAGGCCTTCTTCTGCCGCCAGCCGGATGAGAATCATGCCGCCTTCTACCGGTTCCTGCTCGAGCGCAGCGGCCGGATGTACGGCGTCCACTTCGCGCTCGACGCGACGGGCGATGTGTACCTGACTGGCCGGCTCCCGCTGACCGCGATAACCGAGGCCGAGATCGACCGCCTGCTCGGTTGCGTGCTCGCCTATTCGGACGAGACGTTCAACGATGCGCTTAGGATCGGTTTCGGCTCCGCCATCCGGCGGGAATGGGCGTGGCGGGAAAAGCGCGGCGAGAGCCTGGCTAACCTGCTGCCGTTCGCCGCCCTCATCGGCGACAGCGGCGCGACACCTGACACCGACGACCCCTCGGACTCCCCGTGAGCGGACATCACGTAAGCGTTCATACGCTGCTGTGCGTCCTGTTCGCGCTGCTCACCGCCGGGAGCAACGCCACCGCCGCTGTTCTGCAGCGCAAGGCGGCCGCCCAGGTGCCGCCGGAACGCTCCATGCACTTCTCGCTGATCGCGGACCTGATGCGACGCAAGGTATGGCTGGCCGGCATCGGCATGGTCATCGTGGCGGCGGTGGCGCAGGCGGCCGCCCTGGCGACCGGCCCGATCGCCCTGGTGCAGCCGATCTTCATCATCGAGCTCCCGGTCACGCTGGTGCTGGCCACCTTGGTCGGCCGGAACGTCAAGCTAAACCAACTGCCGTGGGCCGCCATCGTCGTCACTACCGTAGGCCTCGGCGCGGGACTGGCAGTCGCCGCGCCCGGCGGCGCCACCGAGTCCGCGCAGGACTCCAGCTGGGTAATCGCGCTGATCGCCACGGGGGGTTTCCTGGCCGTGCTGATCGTCACCGCGGTCGGCACCCGGGGCGAGCTGCGGGCGGCACTGCTCGGTCTGGCCGCCGCCTGCGGTTACGCGCTGACCGCCGCGCTGATGAAGAACGCGATGGCAGACCTCAGCGCCGGGGCAAGCCAGTTCTTCACGACCTGGCATATCTACGCGGCCGCCCTCGCCGGCGTGGGCTCGCTGTTCCTGCTGCAGAACGCGCTGCAGGCCGGCAGCCTCGTCGCGTCGCAGCCGATGCTCACTGTCGGCGACGCACTCATCAGCATCGCCTTCGGCGTCACCCTTTTCAGCGAGAACTTCCGCGCCGGGTGGTGGCTGCTGCCGGAGCTCTTCGCCCTCATCGTGATCGTCGCTGGCTGCGTGCAGATGGCGAAATCACCGCTGGCTTCCGACAAGCCACTAGTAGCCCAGGAAGCGGCCCCGACGGTACAGTAACGACGTGAACAGGCTGGGCGATCTCGAGCGGGCCATCATGGAAGTCCTGTGGCAGACGGAGTCGTCACTAACCGTCAGACAGGTAAGCAACGGGCTGACGCAGCGCAACCTGGCGCACACGACTGTGATGACCGTGCTCGACCGGCTGGCGAAGAAGGGGTTCGCGCGCAGGGAACGGGACGGCCGCGCCTGGCGGTACCGGCCCGCGGCGACCCGCGAGGCATACGTAGCGGAACTGATGCTGACCGCCCTCGAGCAGACCGGCGATCGCGACGCCGCGCTCGCCAGGTTCGCGCAGAGCGTGTCCGGCGCCGAGGCGGTAGTGCTGCGCGAGGCACTGGCACGGCTTGAGCGGGAGCAGTTGGCCGAAGGAGACAGCGAGATCGCGTTATGGGGGGACTGGCCGTCGCGGCCCTACTCGCCGCGGTCGCCGTAGGGAGCGCGCGGAGTGCGAACGCGCTGCTGCGCGCATCGTGGCCGCGCAGGTCCCCGGCGGCGGCGATTTTGCTGTGGCAGGCTCTCGGCCTGGCCGGCGGCCTCGCCGCGGTCGGCGCGCTGCTCGCGGTGGGCGTCGGCGGGCAGGGAACCCAGCGTGCGGGCGTGCTCGGCGGCCTGACCACGATGGCGCGCCGGCTGGCGTCCGGACACTGGATTGACCCGCACCAGCCGCCCGCCGTGACCGCGGTCCGGGTGACCGCGCTCACCGCCGGGCTGGCGCTGCTGACCGTGCTCTGCGTGGTGCTCGTGATGGCCTTCGCCGCCGCGATCGGCGCCAGGAGACGGCAGCGCGAACTTCTCGCGCTGCTCGCGCACGGCGACCCCAAGGCACCCGGCGCCCTTGTCGTCGACTACCCGGCAGCCGCCGCGTACTGCCTGCCGGGGATCCGCTCCAAGATCGTCGTCAGCGCCGGCACGCTGGACCTGCTGGCCCCGGCCGAGCTCGCCGCCGTGCTCGCGCACGAGCGCGCTCACCTGCGCGCCAGGCACGACCTCGTGCTGATCCCGTTCACCTCGCTGCGCCGCGCGTTCCCGCGCTCACGGGTGATCGCCGAGGCGTATCAGACGGTGGCGCTGCTGGTCGAGATGATGGCCGACGACCGCGCGCTGCGCGTCCGCGGCCTGCTGGCCAGGGAACTGGCCACCGCGCTGCTGCGATTCGGCACCGCGGGCACCGGGTGCGCCCCTGCCGGCGCGCTCGCGGTGGCCGAGGGCGAGCTCACGGCACGGGTGAACCGGCTGCTCGTCCCGCCACCGCCGCTGTCCCGCCCGGTTCAGGTGGCGGTCGTCCTCGCCGCCGCCATGCTGGCCGCCGCACCCGTGCTGCTGCTAGTCACACCCTGAATAGGTATCCCGAACGGGGCCGTGGCTGCTGCTTAAGGCGTGACTACTCTCACCACGGCCCGTACGGCCCGTTGCTCGTGCCCCGCCCGCTGCGGAATTCCTTCACCTTCGGTCGCACGTCGGCCAGGTAGATCGCCGCGGCGACGAACGCGGCGACCGACAGTATCGAGGTGACGCCGCCGTACACGGCGGCGTAGAGCCCCAGCACGAAGGCGACGCCGAGGATGATGAGCCAGATCTGCTTGGTCTGCTTGCCTGCGGCCGTATACGCCTGCTGAGGGCGGATGATCGCGTCGATGAACGCCCACGCCTCAACGACGAACGCCGCCACCGCTAGCGCTACGAAGAAGTATTGGAGCGGGGCATAGGCCCCGCCGCCCATTATTGAAACCACACCTTCACGCTACCTTGCCTAGGCTTCGTCCGCGTCCTGCTCGGCGGCGGCCGGCTCGCGGATCACCGAAATGATTTCCGCGGTGGTCGGCGACGGCTGGCTCTCCCTGCGGAAGGACTCGTAGATCTCGATCAGGACCTGCTTCTGCCGTTCGGTGAGCTGCGGGTCGGTGAGCAGCGCTGACCGGACGCCGGAGTCGGCCGGGCGGTCCTCGAGAATGCCGGCCTGAACGTACAGGGCTTCCGCGGAAATCCGCAGTCCCTTGGCGATCTGCTGCAGGATCTCCGCGCTTGGCTTGCGCAGCCCGCGCTCGATCTGGCTGAGGTAAGGGTTAGAGACTCCCGCGGAGTCCGCTAGCTGACGCAGCGAGATCTTGGCCTGTTCCCGCTGCTGCCGGATGTAATCCCCAATGGTGCTCATGCTCCTCATCGTAGCCGGACTGCTTGCAAATGCAAGCCCCGAGCAAGCACCCCGAGCGCCCTGGGCATTCAGGCGATCCCGAGGAAGTCGCGGGCCTGGGCAGGGGTCATCGGGGGGCGCTGCGCGAGGCTGGCGAGGTCGGCGGCGCGCTGGACGAGCTCGGCGTTGCCGGTCACCGGGCGGCCGCGGGAGAACGTGAGCGTGTCTTCCATGCCGACACGCAGGTGACCGCCCGCACCGAGCGCGCCGAAGAGCACGGGCAGCGTCGTCCGGCCGATCCCGGTGGCCGACCAGGTGGCGCCGTCGGGCAGCGCTCGGACGGCTGCCACCAGCGTCGCGACGTCGCCTGGCATCCCGCCGGGGACGCCCATCACCAGGTCGCAATGCACGTGCCCGCCGGCCGGCGGCCCGAACTCCGCGAGCAGCCGGTGCAGCGTGGCGACGTGCCCGAGGTCGAACAGCTCGAACTCGGGCACCACCCCGCGTTCCTTGGTCAGCTGGTACAGGTCCTTGATGAATCCCCAGGGGTTGGCGAACACGTCGTCGCCGAAGTTAACCGTCCCGCAGGTAAGGGAGCAGGCGTCCGGTTCGGCGTCGAGCACCGAGAGCCGCGCGTCGAAGCCGTCGGTAACCGCGCCGCCGGTTGATAGCTGAACGATCAGGTCGGTACTGGCGCGCAGCGCCGCGACCGTGTCCTTGAGCCGGCCCACGTCAAGCGTCGGCTTCGCGTCGTCGTCCCTGATGTGCACGTGGATGACCGCGGCGCCGGCCCGCTGGCACTGCACCGCCGTCCGCGTCAGCTCCTCAAGCGTCACCGGAAGCGCCGGGGCCTGTGCCTTGTCAGCTTCGGCGCCGGTTGCCGCGACGGTGATCAGCGTGCCGGTCATCGCACTCCCCTCTCTGCTCCGGAGTTCATGCCGCGGGGACCGAGGCCAGGTGGCTTCTCGCGAACGCCAGCGTCTCGGCCAGATCCGCGAGCCGCTCGTCTCTGGTCGTGGCGCGCCGGGTGTTCACCTCGGCGACCACCATGCCGCGGTAGCCGGTCGCCGCGATGCCGCGCAGCAGCTCGGCGCAAGGCTGCCTGCCCCGGCCGGGTACCAGGTGCTCGTCGGGCACCGGACCCACGGGCAGGCCGCTGCCGTCGGCCAGGTGGACATGCGCCAGCCGGGCGCCGAGATCGTTCGCCATCACAATCGCGTCCGACCCCGAAGCCGCTGTGTGCGACAGGTCGAGCGTAACGCTAGGAACCTCCAGGCCGACCGGATCCCAGTGCGGCGCGTACCCGGAGACCTCGGCGGTGCCCGCCCGGATCGGGAACATGTTCTCCACGGCGAAGATCACGTCGGTCTCGCCAGAGATCTTGGCCAGGCCCTGCTCGAACCCGCGCACGTACTCCCGCTGCCAGCGGAACGGCGGGTGCAGCACCACGACCTTCGCCCCGAGCCGCTCCGCGAGTTCCTTGGCCCGCAGCAGCTTGCCCCACGGCTCCCTGCCCCAGACGAGCTGGGTGAGCAGCAGGCTCGGGGTGTGCACGGCGAGCACCGGCACCTGGTAGTAGTCGACCAGCCTCGCCAGCGCGTCGCCGCTCTGGCTGACCGGGTCGGTGTAGACCATGACCTCAAGGCCGTCGTAACCGAGACGCGCGGCCGCCTCGAAGGCGTCGGGAGTGCGTTCCGGGTAGACAGACGAGGTTGACAGCACGACGGGAATCGCGGGTAGATCGGTCAACGCGTCTCCCTCCCGTCGTGGCCTTTGCCCGAACCCCAGCTTATGCGCGCGGCGCTGCCCGAATGTCAGAGCCCGTCGCTATGGTGCCAGCATGGCGAAGTCAACGGCGGGCTTCCGATGTGCCGAGTGCGGTTGGCAGACGCCGAAGTGGACCGGACGGTGCGGGGAGTGCCAGGCGTGGGGGACGGTCGAGGAGACCACGGTTCCGCGACTGGTACGAGCGGGCATCCGGGCCGCGGGCTACGGCCGCTCCGCGGCGGCGGGCGGCGCAGCCGGACGGCTTGGCGGCGGCCCGGTGAGCACCGCGGCGATGCCGATCGGGAAGGTGGACGCGACGGAGGCGCGCGCGCGGCCCACCGGCCTCGACGAACTGGACCGGGTCCTTGGCGGCGGACTCGTGCCCGGCGCGGTGCTGCTGCTCGCCGGGGAGCCAGGCGTCGGCAAGTCGACCCTGCTGCTCGAGGCGGGCGCGCTCGCCGCGGCGGAGGGACCGGTGCTCTACATCACCGGTGAGGAGTCGGCGGCCCAGGTTAGGTTGCGCGCGGACCGGACCGGCGCGGTGCACGAGAACCTTTACCTCGCCGCTGAGACCGACCTGGACGCGATCATCGCCCACGTCGCGAGCGTGGGCCCCCGGCTGCTGATCATCGACTCAGTGCAGACGATCGCTGCCGCGGACGTCGACGGTGTGCCCGGAGGCGTCACCCAGGTGCGCGAGGTCGCCGCGGCGCTGACCGCGGTCGCGAAGGACCGGGCGATGGCCACCATCCTGGTCGGGCACGTGACCAAGGACGGCTCGGTGGCGGGCCCGCGCACGCTCGAGCACCTGGTCGACGTGGTGCTGCATTTCGAGGGCGACCGGCACTCACGGCTGCGGATGGCGCGCGCCGTCAAGAACCGGTACGGCCCGACCGACGAGGTCGGATGCTTCGACCTGGGCGAGTACGGCCTGATCGGCCTGGCCGACCCCAGTGGCCTGTTCCTCTCCCGGCACCGCGAGCCGGTCCCCGGAACCTGCGTCACCGTCACGCTGGAAGGCCGGCGGCCGCTGCTCGCCGAGGTGCAGGCGCTGGTGGGCGCTTCCATTCTCGATGTGCCGCGCCGGGTCACGTCCGGTCTTGACGCCTCCCGCGTCGGCATGGTGCTCGCGGTGCTGCAGCGCCGCGCCGACGTCAAGCTCGGCAGGCAAGACGTCTACGTGGCGACCGTGGGCGGGGTCCGGCTGACCGAGCCTTCCGTGGACCTGGCGGTGGCGCTGGCGCTGGCCAGCTCCACGGCGAACCTGTCGGTGCCGCCGGGTGTCATCGCGATCGGCGAGGTCGGCCTGGCCGGGGAGGTGCGGAACGTGGCGGGCGTGCCGCGACGGGTCACCGAGGCAGAGCGGATGGGCTACCGCAGGGCGATCGTCCCCGCGGGCTCGGGAGCGGGGACCGGCGGCGCTGACGTTGAGATCGTCGAGGTGGAGGACGTGCGCGAAGCGCTGCGGGCCGCTTTCCGCGGCTGACGTCCCGCGCTCACGGCGACCTGGTCGGCAGCACCGACGGAGTCGGGGAGGGGCTTGCCCACGGGCTGCCGTATGCCGCTGCTGGCAGCACGTCCCTGGTCGGCGGCGCCGCAGGGGACGGGCGGGACCTGGTGAACTGCCAGGCCAGCACCGCTAGCGTGGCGAGTACGGCGCCGAGGACGAAGAACCGGCGCCGCCAGCAGGCGGCGGGGTCGCCCGGCCGCCTACGCGTCACGATCCGCACCTGGCCGCACGCGTAAAGTATGCAGCCCGATTCGCCGATCATCCGGTCAGGCGCGCCGGAGATAATGTTCGGCATGACGTCGCGCTACCTCGAGCCGGTGCTTGCCTGGTATTCGGCGCACGCCCGCGACCTGCCATGGCGGGCACCCGGCGTGACGCCGTGGTCGGTGCTGGTCAGCGAGGTCATGTTGCAGCAGACGCCGGTGAGCCGGGTGCTGCCCGCCCACCAGGCCTGGCTCGCCAGGTGGCCGTCTCCCGCCGCGCTCGCCGCCGACCCGCCCGGCGAGGCGGTCCGCCAGTGGGACAGGCTCGGCTACCCGCGGCGCGCCCTCCGCCTGCACGAGACCGCGACCATCGTGACGCGGCGCCACGGCGGCCAGATCCCGTCCTCCCTGGCGGAGTTGCAAGCGCTGCCCGGGATCGGCAGATACACGGCCGCCGCGGTGGCCTCCTTCGCCTTCGGCCAGCGCCACGCGGTTCTGGACACGAACGTCCGGCGGGTCCTGGCCAGGCTGGCATCCGGCCAGCAGTTCCCCGGCGCGCAACCGTCGGCGGCGGAGTACCGCCTGGCCGAATCGCTGCTCCCCCCAGACGCCGCCATAGCCGCCCGCTGGTCGGTAGCCGTCATGGAACTAGGCGCCCTGACCTGCACCGCCGCACGCCCGGGATGCGCGGACTGCCCGGTCGCCGCGTATTGCGCCTGGCAAGCCGCCGGGCGGCCAACGTCGGCGACCAGTCGCGCGGGCCAGCGCTACGAGGGCACCGACCGCCAGTGCCGTGGAAGACTGCTCGGGCTCCTGCGGGAATCCCGCGAACCCGTGCCCCCCGGCGACTTCGACGCGGTCTGGCCGAACGACACCCAGCGCGCCCGCGCCCTGGACGGCCTGGTAGCCGACGGCCTGGTAGACCCCCTCCCCGACGGCCGCTTCGCCCTCCCCGCCTAACGCACACAGCGGGCGGCGCTGCCCGCCGTGTGAGGTCAGGGGCCCCTTGACCTCACAAGATGAGGCCCGGGGGCCCTTGACCTCAAACCCGGCCGTGACGGAGTGGCGCGTGGAACGCGAAGCGGGGGCTAACAGACTCAGCCGACCGCCTGCGCCGAACCCGACCCCTCGGTCCCGGTGGAAGTACCGGTCTTGCCAGGGGTCGCCGGCTCGCTGGCCACGGCCGCCGCGACGGCTGCCGCGTCCGGGACAGACTCCGGCTTGGGCACGCCCACGAAGGTGAACTTCACGTCCTCGCCGCTGCCTTCGGTGTCGACGATCACGATCTGCCCTGGCCGCAGCTCGCCGAACAGGATCTTCTCGGACAGGCTGTCCTCGATCTCCCGCTGGATCGTGCGGCGCAGCGGCCGTGCCCCGAGGACCGGGTCATAGCCGCGCTGGGAGAGCAGGTCCTTGGCCGCAGGCCGCAGCTCCATGCCCATGTCGCGGTCCTTGAGCCGATCGTCGACCTTGGCCACCATCAGGTCCACGATGCTGAAGATCTCCTCCCGCTCCAGCTGGTGGAACACGATGATGTCGTCGACACGGTTCAGGAACTCGGGCCGGAAGTGCTGCTTGAGCTCCTCGCCGACCTTCGCCTTCATCCGGTCGTACGAGCCCTTGCTCTCGCCCTGCCGCGCGAACCCGACCGAGACGCCCTTGGAGATGTCCCGGGTGCCCAGGTTCGTGGTCATGATGATCACGGTGTTCTTGAAGTCGACCGTGCGGCCCTGGGCGTCGGTGAGGCGTCCGTCTTCGAGGATCTGCAGCAGCGAGTTGAAGATGTCCGGGTGGGCCTTCTCGATCTCGTCGAACAGGACCACCGAGAACGGCCGCCTGCGCACCTTCTCCGTGAGCTGGCCGCCCTCTTCGTAACCCACGTAGCCGGGCGGCGAGCCGAACAGCCGGGACACCGTGTGCTTCTCCATGTACTCGGACATGTCGAGCTGGATCAGCGAGTCCTCGTCGCCGAACAGGAACTCCGCCAGCGTCTTGGACAGCTCGGTCTTGCCGACACCGGACGGTCCGGCGAAGATGAACGACCCACCGGGCCGCTTCGGGTCCTTCAGGCCTGCCCGGGTGCGCCTGATCGCCTGCGACAGCGCCTTGATCGCGTCGTTCTGGCCGATCACCCGCTTGTGCAGCTCATCCTCCATGCGGAGCAGCCGCTGCGACTCCTCCTCGGTGAGCTTGAAGACGGGGATGCCGGTGGCCGTGGCGAGAACCTCGGCGATGAGCTCCTCGTTGACCTCGGCGACCACGTCCATGTCGCCGGCCTTCCACTCC
>Ga0187807_1000295_pt1 | contig 15359 bp, 14 predicted proteins | sample NC_wetland_sal_i_4_FD_132432 | JGI IMG/M metagenome (GOLD analysis project Ga0187807, IMG submission 132432) | Wetland sediment microbial communities from Neuse River Estuary, North Carolina, USA - ASW_2 | ecosystem: Environmental > Aquatic > Freshwater > Wetlands > Sediment | place: USA: North...
CCACATGTGCCCCTCCTGGAGGAGCACGTGGGTTACACGGTGGCCGCCAGGTTCCACGATCAGCCCCTGGACCTGCCCTATCTCGCCGTCGGTCGCACAGACGGTCAGTTCGCGGCGTATGTCTACCTCGCCGGATGGGACGTAGTCGACGGTGACCCCCTGCCCGGCATCGCCGGGATCATGCACGGGACCTAGTACCCATCTCACCTGGTTAGGGGGTTGCCTAGGTGCCCGGTGAGGTCGAGGTCCGCCACGCTCCCGGCCTCCTGGGCGGGCCGGAGTGTCTGGAACTCGGCCAGGGTGCAGCGAAGCCGGATCTGGCCCGTCGTAGCGTCGACGAGGTCAACAGGAACAAGCCGCCCCGGGCCATGCCGGTGCTTGGGGTCGACTGCGAGATGAGTGACCTCCCGGGTGATCGGGTTGACGATTATGCGGCTTACCTGACCGCAGGCTCCTTCGGCGCAACTGGCGTCGGCCCCGATCTTGAACGGCATCGTCTGCGCCATAGCCGCCCTCCTGAGTTTCCTTGGACCTTGGCAAGCCCAGCCAGCGGCGCCTCCGAACTCCCGGGCCGCGGACAGCCGCACCTGGCCGAGCATTCGCTAGGCCAATGGTAAGCCGTGCAGACGGCCACGCGGCGTTAGCAATGTGCGCCGGGTGAGCCGGTCAGATCAGCGCGACCGCCAAGGCTGAGACGGCGCGGACGCGCCGGGCGGGGCCTCCTCAAGGCCAGAGCCCGGCGCGGGGAGCGCCGGACGCGGTGCCGCTCAGCGGCGCCGCCTTGATCTAAGAACGGCTCAATTCGGCAACGGCGGCGATTGTGTTCCGCAGCTGGTCGGGCCGCCGATTGGCAGCGGCGTGGCTTGGGTCCATTCGTACATGCGGCCGTCTCGGTGGAATTCGAGCAGCGAGATCGTGTGAAAGGTCGCGGTGACTGGCTGGGAGTCCAGGTCGGCGATCGCCGAGGCGATCGGTCCGGCCGGTCCGTCGCTCCTGACGTAGGCGGCGCTGACGTGCGGAGTGAATTGCCTGGGCTCGGGCCGGGGCTCGCTGAACTTGCCGGGTCCGAGTACTGAGGCAATGGCGTCGTATACGGCTATCCGCAGTTGGTACAGCGGTTGCGGCGGCTCTGCCTTCAAGAGCACTGCTTTTGCCCGGACGGTGGCCCGGTGGAATGTCGTGACAGGCGGTTCCAGGTCACGGAGCCGTCCTTGGACGGCTGTGGTGACGGCGGCCAGGCCCTCGGGGCCGATCTCGTCAGCGAAGCCGATTCCCTGGGTGGTGATGTGCAGCCATTGCGGGGGGATCAGGTCCAGATCCGGCAGGTGCCAGAGGGCGTCCTGGTAGTGCTTGACCAGTGCCCGTAGCTGCGGCTGGTCGTCCAGGGTGATGTGGCAGGCGTAGAAGTGGCGGCCAGCGCGCCAGCCCGGCCGCCACCACCAGTGGTTGCGAACCGCGGTGATGACCTGGGGCTCTGGTGCGGTCATGGAAGTTACCTTGCCTAGATGTCGGAAAGACCCGGTAGGTCCTCGGGTCCTTGCGCTATCTCGTAGTCGTCAAGGACGACGATCCGCTCCGCTGGCCACACCGATTCGGAGACCTCCAGGGCGTGCACATCCGTGTAGTGGAGGAGATTCTCGGCCACACCAGGGTGACGACAACGGAACGTTATACACACGTGGCCACGCTCCAGATGAAGGACGCGAGCGAGCGCATGGATCAGGCGCTGTGGGGCCAGGTACGAGGACAATAGCAACCCAAACTGCAACCCTGGCCCGCGTATTGCATCAGGTTCCCCTCCCCGGGACGTTCGGGGAGGGGTGGTGAGCTGCGGAGGCTCCGGGATTTGAACCCGGGAGGGGCGTAAACCCCAACCGCATTAGCAGTGCGGCGCCATAGACCGGACTAGGCGAAGCCTCCATCCGCGCTCAGCGTCTGTCAGAACGAAGGAACGCGGTGCCGACAGCGTACCGGCATCGGACCGCCGGCGGCAAAGCGGGCCGTGCTTCAGTGTGGTACCGGCGCCAGCATCGTCACGTCCAGTTCGCCGGCCGCGTACCGATCGCGCAGCGTGGTCTTCCTGAACTTGCCCACCGAGGTCTTGGGCACCTCGTCGATGAAGCACCAGCGTTCCGGAAGCTGCCACCGCGGCACCCGCTCGCCGAGGAAGCCCCGCAGCTCATCCGGGGTGACCACGGCACCGGCGACCGGCACGACCGCCGCCAGCGGCCGCTCGCCCCACTTCTCGTCCGGTACGCCTATCACCGCCGCCTCGGCGACCGAAGGATGGGCCATCAGCAGGTTCTCAAGCTCCATCGAGGAGATCCACTCGCCGCCCGACTTAATCACGTCCTTGGCCCGGTCGGTCAGCCGGACGAACCCGCCCTCGTCGAGCGTTCCGACGTCACCGGTGCGCAGCCAGCCGTCATGGAACTTCTCCGGCGCGTCGTCGAGATAGTAGGTACCGGTTACCCACGGCCCGCGCACCTCGAGTTCGCCCACGGTCTTGCCGTCGGACGGCAGCACCTCGCCCTCGTCGCCGGTCAGCCGTCCCTGCACGGTGCAGAACAGCCGCCCCTGGCTCACCCGGTAGTCCCACACCGCCTCGCCGGTGACGCCGGCCGGCTCGTGCGCGATCGAACCGAGCGGAGACGTCTCCGTCATCCCCCAGGCATGCGTCATGGTCACGCCGAACTCGTCTGAGTACGCGCGCATCACCGCTTCGGGCAGCGCGGAGCCGCCGCAGACCAGGGTCCGCAGCGTGGACAGATCGCCGCCGACGGCGCGCAAGTGGGCGAGGACGCCCTGCCAGATGGTCGGACGCCAGCGCCGATCGTCACCTTCTCGGTTTCGATCAGCTTGACGAGAGCGGCCGGCACCATGAACCGGTCCGGCATCACCAGGTCGGCGCCGGACATCAGCGCGGCGTACGGCAGGCCCCACGCGTTCGCGTGGAACTGCGGCACGACAGGCAGGATCCGGTCCCGCTCGCAGAGCGCGAAGGCGTTGCCCAGGCACGCCCCCACCGAGTGCAGGTAGGCGGACCGGTGGCTGTAGACGACACCCTTGGGCAGCCCCGTCGTGCCACTGGTGTAGCACATGGCGGCCGCCGTCCGCTCGTCGAGCTCCGGCCAGCCGAAGGTGCCCGGCACCGAGGCGAGCAGCTCCTCGTACGAGTGCACCGAGCGCTCGGGCCCGGCCAGGCTGTCGAGCAGCCCCTGGTCCGCCGGGTCCGCGCCGGAAACGATCACGTGCCTGATCTCCGGCGCGTGCGGCAGCACCTTCGCGAACAGCGGCACGAGCGAAGCGTCGACGATGACCGCGTAGTCGCCCGCGTGCGTGGCGATATACCCCACCTGATCGGCGGAAAGGCGAATGTTCAGCGTGTGCAGCACCGCGCCCATGGACGGAATGGCGACGTATGCCTCGAGGTGCTCGGCGTTGTTCCACATGAACGTGCCGACCCGCTGGTCCGAGTCGACGCCGATGGAGCGCAGCGCGTTCGCCAGCCGGGCCGCGCGCTCTCCCAGGGCCGCGTAACTGCGCCGCCGGGATGGGGCGTCCCCGGCACAGGTGACCACTTCCTTGTTCCCGAACGCCGTCGTGCCGTATTGCATGATCGACGTGATCGTCAGCGGGATGTCCATCATCGTGCTGTCCACGGCCGCACCCTCCTCGTGTGTCCCCTGGTGGTGATAGTGCCATGCGGACAACCCGCCATGTAAGCCTTGAGTAATACCGAATCGCCAGCCCCCGGCTCAGCGTCAGCACCGAGCTCAGCGTCCTCACGCAGCTTCGCTACGGCCCGCGCGACCGTGCTCTTCACCGTCCCCACTGACACCCCGAGCGCGGCCGCCACCTCAGGCTCTGACATGTCGTCGTAGTACCTGAGCATGACCGCGGCGCGCATCCGGCGCGGCAGCCGGTCGAGCGCGCGCTGGACCATCTCGTGCATGTCGCTGTCGCCGGTCTGGTCGGCCGCCGGCTCGTCAGGCAGCTCGTCCGTGGGGTACTCGTCCACCCGCCGCCTGCGCCATCCCGAGATGTGCGTATTGACCATGACCCGCCGGACGTACGTGTCCAGCGCGGCGGGGTCGGTGATGTTGTCCCAGGACTGATAGGTCTTGACCAGGGTCGATTGCACTAGGTCCTCGGCATCGGCGCGGTTCCCGGTCAACGCTTGCGCGGCTCGCAGCAACGCCCCTCCCCGGGAGCGCACATAGTCGCCGAACGCCACGCGGTCCCCTACGCCCATGGGTCCCCTACGCTCATGTAAGAAAACACTACTTAGAGTGAATGCGTGATAACGATACGCCTCACTGTGTGACACCAGTCACTCGCCCCCGCCGCAAGAGGCGTATGGGAAGAGAGTGAGGCCTATCCATGGCGATGTATCTATGTGTCTTCCCGGACATAGATCGCGGAATCACTTGACGTGTCCGTCCGGATACGCGCATCGTCGGTAAGGACATCTCGCCAGATGCAATCCCACGGAGGGCAAGTGCGGCGAAACGCGGACTTTCGCCAGGGTTGTGACGATCTCGTCGAATCCGCCACACCTGCCCGGTTCACCCGTAGGTCTCTGCTCCGCGCCGCCGTCTTCAGCCCGCATGAAAATTCCTATCACAAGCTGTGGGACCCCCGCCAGGCCACTGCGCGCACGGTCATCACGGGCCAGATCCTCGACGTCAGCCCGCACATCATCGTGCTGCACACCGTGCACGGCGAGCAGCGGCTTGCCCTGTCGCCCACCACCACCGCATGGCGGGGATCCGCGGTGCGACCCGCCGCACTGCATCAGGGCGACCTCGCGGTCGTCCGCCGCCACGACACCAGGAACGAGGCCGAGCGCATCTGGGCGCAGATCGGCCGGGTAACGGGCACGATCATCGAGACCAAAGGAAGCACCCTGCTCGTCGACGAGGGCCCGGCGAAGGGCCGCAAGATCGTGCTGATCGACAAGGGCTCGCACCTGCAGATCCAGGTCCGCTTCCCCAGACTAGAACCCGGCTACCTGATCGATGTGATCGGCCTGCGCCAGCAGGGATACCTGCAGGCGACGACACCTGCCACCTCACAGCCGCCCTATCGCGCCGAACATCCGCCGGCGCCACCGCTGATCAACGGGCACATTCCCGTCCCAATCAGCGGAACAGCGGTATGGCACGAGCCAGGTGAGGAACCGCCTGGCCTGCTCGGGGTCGCCTACCCAGCGCTGGACCCGGAGACCGACTGCGAATCGCGTCCGGCCACGACAGAGCCGTATGTCGTCGACCCGCACGCGGCCGGGCCCGGATGCGTCCGGCTGCCCTACCTGTCGGTGGGCAGCGCCGTCCGGATACACAACGAGTGCACGGACCGTTCGGCGATGCTGCCCGTGACAAGCTGCGGCGCCGCGGCACGGTTGTTCTGCGACCGGTGCGTGGATTGCGGCACGTCGCCCAAGGGCCGGATCGCGGACCTGACCTTGACCGCCTTCGTGGAACTCGGCGGCAAGCTCGAAGTCGGCTGCTTCAACGCGACATTGACGATCGCGGGCTGAGGAGAGGGCTGTGGGGGGAATCGACATATTCACCGCTGACCGGATATCCGACGCGATCACGGCGGCAAGAGCGGTTCAGATACCGCTGCTCGCCACCTTGCTGCTCGGCGCGTGCGCGGCCAAGGCACGCCGTGCCGTTTCCAAGGGCTCGACCCCGGCGGGGCCCCGGCCGACCGCGATGTTCCCGGTCCGGCTGCACCGGCCGATGGCGATCGCCTTGTTCGCCGGCGAATTCGCCCTCGGCGCCGGCCTGGTGCTCACCGCGGGACGGATCGGCGCGGGCGCGCCGGCCCTTGTGATCCGCGTGGCGACGGCGCTGCTGTTCCTGACGGCGGTCGGTGCGCTGCATGTGCTGCGGGGCAGGCAGCCGGACGCGGGCTGCGGCTGTTTCGGTGACCTGAGCGACACGCCGGTGACCTGGCGGGCGCTCATGAGGTCGGCGCTGCTGTGCGCGGCGGCGGTCGCCACGATAGGAGTGTCGCCGCTTCACCTGCCAGCCTCAGCGCTACAGGCCGCTGTCGTGCTCGGCGTGGCAGCGGTTGAGCTACTGGTGCTCGCCTTCCTGAGCCCCGAGATCGGCGAGATCATGGTGCGCCTGGGCTACTCCGAACCGTGCGAGGTGCGCAGGCTGCCGGTGTCGCGCACGCTGGCGGCACTGCGCTCCAGCTCGCACTGGCGGCGTTACCGGCGCATTCTCGTTTCCCCAGATGGGGAGCCCCTCGACGTATGGCGCGAGGGGTGCTGGCGGTATGTCGTCTTCCAGGGCATGGTGGCCAGCCGCCACGTCGACGTGGTGTTCGCCGTCTACCTCAAGCCGCGCCGCGCCCCGGTTCGCGCCGGGATCTTCGACGCGACGGCGGACAGGCGCACTAGGGAGGCGGCCAGCGCGGCCGACGCCTTTGACGCCGGCTCCATTCCCGCGCCGCGTCCGGCCCCGGCTCCCAGCCCCGTTCCGATCGTGGCGCCGGCCAGGACGCCGCACGGTGTTCCGCACCGCGCGCCGCACCGGACCGTGCACCACGTGCCGCACCAGCGTCGCCGGCACTCTGCGGGTCTCTAGGCGACTATAAGAAGAGCGCAATATTAAGGAATAGATCGGATATTCCGAACGGAGGCGTGGCGCCTGTTTCCGCGTCCGGTTCACCGCGGCGATCCGGGTGACGTTTTCAGATCGGCTGCGACCGCAGGAACTTGCCGAAGTGCGGCACGGTGAACGCGATCAGTCCCCGTTCCGAGCTGTAGATGAGGCCCTTCTTGATCAGTCCGTCCCTGGCCGGGGAAAGGCTGGACGGCTTGCGGCTGAGCTCGTCCGCGACGTTCGCGGTAAGCACGGGCTCGTCGCCGATCGCGGCCATCGCGCGCATGTACTCCCGCTCGGCTGGCGTGGCGCGCTCGTACCTGCTGCCGAAGAAGCCGACGGCGAGCTCGGCCTCGGCTTCCGGCGCCGCCACGGCGACGTCCGCGGCGGTGACCGGGCTGGCCGCCGCGACATCCCAGGTGACCTTGCCGTAGGCCTGGACGAAGTACGGGTAGCCGTCGGCCGCCTGGTACAGCGCGTCCAGCGCCTCCTGCTTGAAGATCACGTCTTCCCGTTCGGCCGGGGCGATCAGCGCCTGGTCGGCCGCCTCCCGGTCCAGCCTGTCGATGCGGGTGTACCTGAAGAGCCGTTCGGAATAGCTCTTGCTCTCCGACAGCACCGAGGGCAGGTGCGGCAGCCCCGCGCCGACCACGATGAGCGGCCCGCCGACCTGCGACAGTTCGTGGCATGCGGCGCACAGCGCCGAGACGTCCGGGGCGGGCACGTCCTGCATCTCGTCGACGAACAGCGCGATGCCGACGCCAAGGTCGGCCGCTACCGACGCGGCGTCGGTGAACAGTTCGGTCAGGTCCACCTCGAGGTCGCCGGAATCGGCCCTGCCGCGGCTAGCCGGCACGTCGATGCCGAACTGCGTGGTGACCGAGGTGCCCTTGGGCGCGTGCGGGTCGCGGAGCGCGAACGCCTTGAGCACCCCGAGAAAGTCGTCGATCCGGTCCGGCGCGCGATGCCGTGGCGCCAGTTCGCGCACCGCCATGTGCAGCGCCGCCGCGACCGGCCGCCGGATGGACTGGTCGGGCCTGGCCTCGAGCTTGCCGGTGCCCCACAGCCGCTGCAGCGCCATCGACCGGAACGTGTTGAGCAGTACCGTCTTCCCGACGCCGCGCAGGCCGGTGAGCACCATGCTGCGTTCCGGGCGGGCCCGGGCCACGCGCTCGAGCACGACCTCGAACTGGCTGATCTCCCGGTCACGGCCGGCCAGTTCGGGCGGCCGCTGTCCGGCCCCAGGGGCGTAGGGATTCCGTATGGGGTCCACGAATCGGACTCTATGGCCTGCTCTAGCGGGAACCGTAGATTTCCGTAGACAGCGCTACCGGCGTGTCGCGCGCGAGGCCCGGGGAACCCCGCTCCCCGGGCCTCGCGCCGCCGGATCTCCCGATCTGCTAGCTGAGCAGGTCCAGCGTGTTGGTGTTGTCGTCGACGTAGTAGACGCCCGCGCCGTGCGGTGCCACGGCCAGGCCGAACAGGGCCCCGGCGCCGCCGGGCGGCGGCGGGGAGCCGGTCGAGTCCAGGTTCACCGGGGTGAACTGGAAGCCGGCCGGAGTCGTCTCGACGAGGTTCCCGTCACCGCTGTTGACGGTGAGGATGTCACCGTTGGGCGCGATGGCGAGCCCGAGCGGTCCGTTGAGGCCGCCGCCCGCGGTCACCGTGCGCCCGGTCCCGTCGTCGGTGAAGCGGAACACCGCGTCACGGATGGCGGTGATCCGGTTGTTCAGGGTGTCCGCCACGTAGAGCGTCCCGTCCGCGCCGAGCCCGACACCGGTGGGGCCGATGACGAGCGCGTTAGCGTCGAGCTCCTCGGGGAATCCGGAACCTATCTGGGTGACCGTGAGCAGCCGAGGCAGGCCATAGTCCGGGGTCGTGACCACAAGTCGCAGCACCGTGCCCTTGTCTACCTGCGTGTCTAGCTGCTTGGAGTTGGCTGCCACCGTGCCGTTGAGCACATTGGTGACGAAGAGTTCGGCCACGCCGCCGAAGTTGACCGCGGTCATATCCCACGGCCCGTTGATGCCGTGACCGTGGAAGGTCTCCACGACCTGCCCCCGGCTGTTGAGTACCAGCAGGCACCCCGCCTGCGAACTCCTCGGGTCGCCGGCGTTCGTCGGCAGGCTGCCGACGACCACCCATCCGCCGTGCAGGATGTCCAGGGCGGTGGTGAGCCCGACTCCGCCGGGGCACGCCCCGGGCAGATCCGCCGCGTTGATCTGCGCGAACAGGCTCTGGTGCCCGTCCGGGGAGATCTCGACGATCGTCGTCCCTGTGCCCTGCTGGTTCTGCGAATTGTTGAAGTTGCTGACTAGAATGTCCCCTTTGTGCAGCCTGCCCAGGCTATGCCTGACCACGGCCACGCCGTAGGGATTGAGGTCACCGTTCCCTGGCGGGGTAGAGGCAACGATCGAGTGCGAGCTGAATCCGCCCACGAACGAAGCCTGCGATTGCGCCTGAGCGACAGGCGCGATCGCAACCCCGGCGGCCACGATGGCGCTACCCGCCACCGAAGCCGCCGCTGCCAGGGTGACCCGATAGATCACCCGCATGCTACCCTGCTCCTTCCCGGTTGGCCCGGAGTTAGCGATTCAGCAGCGCGCGCTACTCACACAGGAATACGGGGCGGATCACGATGCGGTTCACGTTCTTTAAATAAACGTGCCGCGGCGTTAACAGGTTCACCCGAGAACAAGGACACGTTTACCTATGTGTTAAATCTGCGCAATATATATCCGTATTCACCCTTTACGGGCCCGGGGTTGCTGCACCGGGCCCGTAAGGCGGGGCTGGCTAGTGCAGCAGGTCCAGGGTGTTCGTCGCGTCGTCAACGAAGTAGACGCCCGTGCCAAACGGCTTCACCGCCAGGCCGAACAGCGCGCCGGCGCCGGCCGGAGAACCTGACTTGTCCAGCGTCTTGACGGAGACCTGGGCCCCGGACGGCGTGGTTTCCACCAGGTTGCCGTTCAGGGAGTTCACCGTCAGGATGTCACCGTTCGGCGCGATGACCAGGCCGAGCGGGCCCTTGATGGCGTGGTTCCTGGTCACGGTGGATCCCGTTCCGGCGCTGTGGATGCGGAACAGCGCGTCCTGGATGGCGGCGATCCTGTTGTTGATGGTGTCCGCCACGTAGAGCGTCCCGTTCGGGCCGAGCCCGACTCCGGTCGGCCCGATGACCAGCGCGGCCGGGTCGGTCTTCTCCGGGAACCCGAAGCCGATCGTGGTCCGGCTGATGACCTTGGGCAGACCGCGTAGCGGCGTGAAGACCACCAGGCGCAGGACGCTGCCCGCGCGGACCACCTTGCCCTTGGCGGCGACGGTGCCGTTCAGCACGTTGGTGACGAACAGGTCGGAGATCCTGCCGAAGCTCACCGCGGTCATGTCCCAGGGTCCGTTGATGCCGTGCCCGTGCCAGGTTTCCACGACGTGACCGTCGGCGTCGAGCACCAGCAGGCATCCGGCCTTGGACGTCGCCGGGTTTCCGCCCTTGGTGGGCAGGCTGCCGACCACCACAAAGTCACCGGGCAGGATGGCCAGCGCGGTCGTCAGGCCGATGCCGCCCGGGCACGCGCCGGGCAGGTGGGACTGGCTGATCTGGGCGAATGTCCGTACGGTGTGGTTCGGGGCCACTTCGACGATCGTCGTTCCCGTGCCCTGCGTGTTCGCCTTGCTGTTGAAGTTGCTGACCAGGACGTCGCCCTTGTGCAGCCGGTCCTTGCTCGACATGACCACGGCCACGCCGTACGGGTTGAGGTCTCCGTTCGCCGGAACCGTGTTACCGACGAACGAGATCTTGTTGAAGCCGCCCACGAACGAGTGCGGAGTCCGGGTACTCGCCCCGGCGGCGGGCGCGAGTGCTATTCCGGCAGCGAGAACGGCGCCCACCGCCCCAGCTGCCACTGCCAGCCTGATTCGATGCCTGACCCTCATGTCCGCTCTGCTCCCTCCCGGCATGCCCGGAGCTTCCGGGGCTGCCGCCTACCGGGGATACGAGGGGCATGTCCGATCGGTTCAGGCTCCGGGACGGGCCGGGGAAGGGCTGTCTGAGGTGTCCGGTTCGGCAGGACCGTGGAGCCGGGCGAGGTAGGCGTTGTACGCCGCGAGATGCTCATCGTCGTCGATGCTGCGCGCTGTGCCGGCCTTGCCGGCCGTGCCGGCCGTGCCGGACGCCGGCGTTGTGGCGGGGACGGTGCCCTCGCTGATCCGGTCCGCCAGGTTGGCCCGCCGCGCGGACTCCAGCCAGCCCATGCCGCCGGACGGGCGGGTTTCCCGGCTCCACGCGAAGAACGTCGCCATGATCACCACGAACATGATGGCGGCGCCGCCGATCCACATCACCGCGCCGCCCAGGTGCACGTCGTTGAGCGGGGACGGCCCCCAGGAACGGGGCTCCATCGGCACGAACGGGTACGAGCTCTCGGAGTTGAGCACCACCCCGGTGAACGCGTCCACCGGCATGGCGAGGAAGAGCAGGAACAGCCGGAGCGGATACGACACCTTCCAGCGGATCGGCTCCCTGCCGATCAGCGGGAGGAAGTACAGGTACCCCACCACCAGGTAGAGCACATGCTCGCCCTCGTGCACCGCGTCGTGGGTCAACACCAGGTTCATGAAGCTCGTCAGGTGGGTGCCGACGATCGTCGCCGCGTAGGCCACCACGCCGAATACCGGCCAGGTGAGCCAGACCACCGGGCGGGATCGCACGACCCGCTTGACCCAGGTGTGCAGCGGGTTGCGGCTAGCGTGCATCAGCAGCGTCACCGGCTGCCCGGTGACGAGCAGCGGCGGCGCGATCATGATCAGCATGAGGTGCTGGATCATGTGATCCCAGAACAGCGTGTCGTCGTACGCGCCGATCCCGCTTTCCGTGGCGAGCACCACGACGAGCAGGCCGCCGAGGAACGCCGCCGTCCGCCATAGCGGCCAGGGCCTGGCGGGATGGCGCCGCGCCACCCGGACCACTCCCCACAGGTACAGCGCCGCGAACAGGGCCGTGAACCCCGTTACCACCGGGGCGAACTGCCACTGGGTGGCAGCCTCGGTCCAGCTGAACGGCGGCAAGCTTCCCATGCAGCCGAGGTTACCCCTACGCCGCGTCGTAACTGGCGGCGGTCACGTGTTTTCGCGGCCGCTTAGGTGGAGGGTTTCGGCCAGCCGCAGGAGATCATGGGATCGACGCCGAGGTAGTTGAGCGGGCCGGCCGCGATCGTCAGGGCGATCGTCGCGCCGGTGCTGCAGCCCAGGTTGGTAGTGCTGCCGAAGTAGCCACGCTGACCCGCTGCGGCGGCTCCGATGATTAGCCAGATGAAGAGCATCAGCGTGCTCCTGGACATGCCTCCTCCGCCAGCTTCTCAGGAAATCCGCCCATGTTACCTAGCGGCGATGATATCCCCAGATACTCCCTTTGGCGCCTTTTGTTCGCCTCGCCACGCCGCCGGGGCACCAGGAGACGGCTACGACTCGATCTCGAGGTAGAGCCAGGAACTGTCGGCGCTGGCGTTGCTGGTGTCGCTGCCGCTGCGAATGTAGTCGGCGCGGATACGGTACGGGACGCCGAGATCGGCCTGGCTGAGCCCGAAGATCGCGAGCGCCTGGCTGGACTTGCTGAGCGCGACGCACGGCGTGGACACGTTGAAGTTCCAGGCGCCCTGGTAGTACTCCCAGACCTCGAACTGCACGCACTCGCCGTGCTTGTCCGGGGCCACCGCAGCGGCGGCGTTCATCTGGTCGTTGCTGTGGAAGAGCCTGTACAGCGTGCCGCCGATGTACGTGCTGGCGTAGTAGCCGCTGATTGACTCCGACACCTTGGCCCGCACGGTGACCGAGCGGGCAACGGTCTTGGCCGCGTAGTGCGCGTCGCCGCTGAACACCACGGTAAACGTGGTGCTGTGCGGGGCCCGGTAGGTGATCGTCAGGTCACCTCGGGAGTTCACCCGGCCGGTCTTGAGCAGTGTCCTGGCCTTGCTGCCGAACCACTGCGCGTAGATCGAGACGGTCCGGTTCTGGTACGTCGCGCCCAGGTGCGCCGTGACGCGGACGGTGGGTTCGTACGTGAGCACCGCGCCGCTCGTGGTCATCGTCAGCGAGGCCGGGATGCGGACGACGGACACCTTGTGGCTCGCCGTGGCCGCCGCGGTCGTCGAGTTGCCCGCGTAGCTGGCGAGGTAGGTGTACGCGCCGGTCGCCGGAGGCGTGTCGGTCAGCTTGAAGCTGCCCCCGGCTGCGGTGGAGACCGTGAACTGCTTGCTCGCCTTGCTGCCTGCCACGGTCCTGGTGATCGTGACCTTGGTGCCGGCGGGCACGGTGCCGGTGCCGAAGGCCAGGGCTCCGCTGAGCGTCGCGCTCCTGGTGACCCAGATGGACGCCGGGCCGCCGAGGGTGAGCCTGGCCGCGTTCAGGCTGACCGTCACGGTGGCCGTGGCGGTGGCGGATGTCGTTATCCCCGTATCGCCTGCGTACGAGGCGGTGTAGGTGTACGTGCCTGTCGTGGCCGGCGTGTCGGACGCCGTAAAGCTGCCGTCCGCGAGCGGAGTGACTGGCGGGAGTGGGACCGATCCACCTGGACCGTTCCGAGTGATCGTCACTGACGTTCCCGACGGGAGCGTGGCGCCGTTGCTCAGTGTCAGGCTGCCAGTCAGCCTGATCGTGCTGCCGATGACAGCCGTGGATGGCGTAGTCAGGGTCAGCGCCGACTGCGTCACCAGCGGCTGGTTGAAGACTTGCAAGGAGTAGGAGAGCGACCCGAGCGGCTGTTCCACGGCAGCAAGCTGCGGCCCCGACGACGTGTCCTCCCATGCCAGGCCGTTCGTGTCGACGAGGGAGTTGGGATCCACCAGGGTGAAGACGTTCACCAGGGTGCCGTCCGACTTGTACACGTAGACGGCTGACGGCGAGCCGTAGGTGCCCACGGCGATCGTGCCGTCGGCGTCGATCGCCACGCCTCCGGGGAATGAGGCACCAGTGCCGTAAGTCGCCGCAACGGAAAGGTCTTTTGTGCTGTACGCGTTCTCGTTCTGCGGAGACCCGCAGGCGGCGATGAACTCCAGACCCCCGGGAACGACGGCGATCTGATGCTCGTACGAGCACTTGGGTGTCGTCGCGCCGCCGAGGTTCACCTGCGCCGCGAGGGCTGTCGCCGGGTCAGTCGTGGTGTTGAAAGTCGCTCCCATTGCAGGCTCGGTGGCCCCCTGGACGGCCACGAGGACCCCGGTGTTGCTGGGGTCCGCCGCCAGATCCGGCGGCGATGACCAGGTACTCGGCGCGGTCGCTGCTTCGAAGGTGACCGTAGGCGTCAGGGTGAAATCGCCAATCGTGCCCGGGCTGACGGCGGCGCTGGTGTTGTTGTAGCTGACCCAGAGCTTGCCGCTCTGCACCGCCAGGCTCCACGGGACGTCGCCGGTGGCGAGGGGGTAGGTAACTTCGGTCGGCGTCGGCGCGGTGATCGTCGAGACGGTGATCGCGCCGACCGAGTTCGCATTGCTGCCAGCGGTCAACGCGGCGTACAGGGTGCTGCCGTCGGCCGAAAGAGCGATTCCCTCCACGCCGTCCCCGGAGTCAAGCGTGGTAACAGGGTTCCCGCTGAGATCGGTGACCACGACGGAGCCGCCGCCGGAAAAGAAGATGTAGCCCGGGCTCACGGCGGTGTCGACCACCATTTGGTGGTACTGAATAAGACCCGAAATCGGGACGGTGTCGGCGCGGACACTGCTCGTGGCCATTGCGACAAGCGGTAGCGCGCATGCCGCAGCCGAAATCAGGAGTTTGCTCGTACGGCGCACAGACTCTCCCCCGGGAGAAGGGCTATGCGAGGATCCTAACGTTCGTTAAGGAAAAATCTTCACGAGCGACCGTTTTTACACGAGATAGAGTCCTGCCGGTCACCGCGTGCGCCCGCTGGGGGCTCGAACGACCGCCGGCCATCCGGCAGCAGCCACCATTTCGCCTGACCTGCCGGAGTCGTGTACGCCACGGGCACGAGCGATGGCTCGTCCCACGGGCGCACCACATACCCCCGGTCCTCGTCGGCCGGGTTGCGCCGGAAGCTGATCCGCTCACCGCACTCCGCGAGGACCGTGATCAGGTTCTCGGGGGAGATGACCCCGCCCATGTTCCGCGGCTTGCGCAACTGGATGCCGTAAGGCCGGCTGAGGACCGACCGGTTGCAGCACACGCAGCCGTAGTCGTCGCGTGCCAGCACGAGGCGCCGCATCGGCCATGTCAGGACGTCGTCACACGAGCGCTCCGCGGCCGGGTTTGCTGGCCGGTCATATCCGAGCAATTCATCCTGGGCTATCGACATACGGCTGACCTTGGCACAAGCGTGTCCGTGTGCCCTGGATCATGGTTAATCCGGAGAGTCTCGGAATTGTCATGACATTTCGGACTATCGCTCCGCCGTGTGACCGCCACCGTGTCATGGCCCGGTCGGAGCGCCCGGTGCCGCGGCGGAGCGGGTCACCCGGGCAGCGCCGGACACAGACCCGCAGCCACCCGCCCGCGTAGCAGACGACACCGCACGACGTCGTGATGTCCTGGCGCCTTCGGGATGTCGGCCCGCTCGCATGACCTGGTGTAACTACAAACAGACCGCTGTGGGACCAATGATCGCTTCAGGCAGGTAGCCCATTTCTTGTCCCGTCGTGCTCGTAGTTCGAACCATTTAACGGTCGTTGCCGTAGGTATAGGCGGGGTCGCTGGTCGTCGCTCCCCTTGCAGCGGAATGCCGGCGGTGACCCC
>Ga0187807_1000296_pt1 | contig 15357 bp, 13 predicted proteins | sample NC_wetland_sal_i_4_FD_132432 | JGI IMG/M metagenome (GOLD analysis project Ga0187807, IMG submission 132432) | Wetland sediment microbial communities from Neuse River Estuary, North Carolina, USA - ASW_2 | ecosystem: Environmental > Aquatic > Freshwater > Wetlands > Sediment | place: USA: North...
ACTCCAAACGCTGCATGACTGGCACCTTCCCGGCTGACAAGCCGGGAACCAACTGCGGTCAGCCGGATGACTGCCCAGCAACCCCGGTGCTGGTCATCCCGCCGCAAACGCCCCCGGTGCCCCGCCCGGCGCCGAGGCACTGTTCCGACGCCCCGGACGCCGCAGCGCTCCGGCCTGCGGGCCGCCAACCGAGCCCAGCCTGGCTGGGCAGCGGCCGCGAAGCTGGGCCTCCGCACAGAACCAGGCCGTCGGCCGGTCGGGTGAGATGGGACTCCCGGAGGAGTGATGTCCGTCTTTCGTCCCATCAGCACGATGGCACTCGCCCCGCCACGAGGTGGACTGGTGCCCTGGCCGGTAATCGGCGCCACCATCGCCGTGGCCATCATCGGCGCCGTCCGGGGACTACCCGATAAGGAGGAGCGAGAGGCGGCCCAAGGCGGCGCCTTGCCGATGAGCGGCGCCCCCGCCCCGGACGGCCACGGAGAAGGCACGCAAGCTCCGGCTGGGTGAGGTGCCGGGATCTCCGTGCAGCTCACCTGCCTGATCGGCGTTACCGCCGCATACGGCAGCAGTGCCCCGAGCTGGCCGCAGGCCGGTGTCAGGAGCATGTGACGATGACGGCTGAACCGCCTCAGAACCCGGTCACGGAAGCAGCCCGCAGCCTGGAGGTGCGCTGGATCTTCCCGGGCCAGCTAGAGACCGCGGTGGCCGGATGGTTCGCACGCTTCCCGGCGCGGACCGAATCACGCGAGGACACCTACCTGCTGGATCCGCAGTTGCGCGGGCTGTCGGTGAAGGTCCGCGGGGGCCGGGCACTGGAGGTGAAAGTGTACTGCGGCAGCCCGGGAATCCTCGAGGTCGCGGACCGCGCACACGGACGCATGCAGGCCTGGCAGAAGTGGTCCTTTCCCGTCAGCCCGCTCAGCCCCGACAGCGGCAACCCGCCCGGCTGGAGGCCGGTGCGCAAGCGCCGACGCATCAGCCGGTTCTCACTCGCCAGCGGACAGCTTGAGGCGCGCGGCCCGGGGCTGGGCGAGCAGCCGCGGTGCGAGGTGGAACTCACCGAGGTCCGCACACGTGGCCAGGACTGGTGGACCCTGGGATTCGAAGCCACCGGCCCCGCCGACCTGCTCCCCAGCGAACTCCAGGCCACCGCCGCGCTCGTCTTCGCCCAGGCCCTGCCCGGTGACATGAAACCCGGCCCACAAGACTCCAGGTCCTACGCGGAATGGCTAGGCCAGCGGCCCTGGCACCGACAGTGACGCCGATACGTGAAGAATCTTCTGTCTGCCGAGCCGGTGCTTGATGACTTGCACATGGCCAGGGCACAGGACCACTTCGCCTACCGGAGGCCGGATCTTCGTTACACAGCTGGGCGATCGCCCGCATGCACGCCCTCAGGACGCCCTGTTAGGGACCTGCCGGGGATCGCACGGGCTCTGAGCTGCCGAGGCTCGGATTTCATGCCGATGGCACGATGCGCAGCCCGACCGGCTGGCGTCTTGTGGTTATCAGGGCGAGGCGCCTTCCATACCGGCCGGGAATGGCGGACCGGCCGGTATCCCAAACATGTGATGGCCCATATCCCGCAACCGTCAAGCCGCTGGCCAGAAGAGGTACCGATGGCGACCCATGGCGCCAGCCAGGTGGCGAACCGCACCAGACGGTCCGCACTGTCCACCGACGAGCCGGTCCTGGCAGCGAAGATCACGGTGCCGGGCGTGCCGGAGCGGGCCGTGCAGCGCCCGCGGATCACCAAGCTCATCGCCGAGGGTGTGCGGTGGTGCCAGCTGACCACTGTCACTGGCCCTCCGGGCGCGGGCAAGACGACGGCCCTGGCGTTGTGGGCGGCGGCCGAACCCGGGATTGTTGCCTGGGTCTGCCTGGATGAGTTCGACAACCGGCCAGGGGTCTTCTGGTCTTACGTGGTGGCGGCGCTGCGCGAGTCCGGCGTTACGCTGCCGAGGGCGCTGCCGACCGCGGTGCGGGGCCGGTCGGGCGACCATATGTTCTTGCTGGAGCTTGCGGCGGCGCTGGCCGCCCAGGACCTGCCGGTGACGCTGGTCCTGGATGACCTGCATCTGCTGACCAACCCCGCGGTACTGGATGGGCTTGACTACGTGCTGCGGAATGTGGGGCCTGGGCTGCGCCTGGTGGTTTCCTCGCGGATGGAGCCGTTGCTGCCGGTGCACCGCTACCGGCTTGCCGGGGAGCTGGCCGAGATCCGGGCCAGCGACCTGGCGTTCAGCACCGCCGAAGCCGGCTTGCTGCTGGCCCGGCATGGCAGCACGCTGACGGCAGGCTGGCTGGAGTGCTTGACGCGGCGGACAGAGGGCTGGGCGGCTGGGCTCCGCCTGGCCGCGGTCTCCCTGGGCGCTCATCCGGACCCGGACCAGTTCCTCAAGGGGCTGGCCGCGGAGGACAGCGCCCTGACCGGTTATCTGGTGGAGGAGGTGCTCAACACCTGGCCGCCGCAGGTCCGCGACGTTCTGCTGGGCACGTCCATCCTGGACCGGGTCAGCGGCGAAGCGGCCATTGAACTGGCCGGTACGGAGCAGGCCGCGGGAATCCTGTCGGCCTTGGCGCGGGCGAACGCGTTCATCCAGCCGATCGGCGCCGGGTGGTACCGCTACCACACGTTGTTCGCCGAAGTGCTGCGCCTGAAGCTACGACGCGAGCGTCCGGACTGGGTAGCCGCTTTGCATCAGCGAGCCGCCCGGTGGTATGAGCGGAACGGGCTGCTCATCGACGCGGTGCGGCACGCGGCCCGGGCCGACGACTGGCAGCTGGCCGCCGGCATGGTCATCGAGGATCTGGCGATCGGCCAGATCCTCGACCCGCGGGGCGGCCAGTGCCTGGCCGGAGAGTTCGCGGGCATGCCGCCCGGCCAAGCCTGGACCAGACCCGAGCCGCACCTGGTCTCGGCCGCGGTTGCGCTGTCCGCTGGCCGGCTTGAATCCTGCGCCGCCGCGCTGGATGCCGCCGACGGCATCTTGGAGCGTGTCCCCGCCGATCAGGAGGCCACGGGCCGGCTGGCCGCCGCGATGATCCGCCTGGCCGCTTCCCGCCGCAGCGGGGACCTGATGGCGGCGGCGGCCGCCGCTGCCCGTGCCGAGGTGCTGGTCAGCAGGGTCCCGGGCGACAAGCTCGACCGGCATCCTGGCATCAAGGCGCGGGTGCTGGTAGGCCGCGGAGCTGCCGGGCTGTGGTCGGGCCATCTCGACGAGGCGGCCCGCGTCCTGCAGGAGGGGATGGCCACCCAGGCCGCTTCGGTCGGGGAAGACGCACCAGCGGACTGCCTTGGGCATCTGGCGCTGGTGGAGGCTTTGCGCGGCCGGCTGCGGCGCGCCGCTAAGCTGGCCGCCCAGGTGATTGCGTCTACGACCAGCTCGCGGCAGCCGCCTGTCCAGAACCCGGACCCCGCGGCGCTGGTCGCCCTGGCCTGGGTGCACCTGGAACGCAATGAGCTGCGCGAGGCGGGCAGCTGGCTCAGGCAGGCCGACGCCGCCCTGGGCGTCAGCCCGGACATGCTGATCGGGGCGGTGGCCTATCTGGTCGCGGCGGGGGGTGCCCTGGCCGAAGGCCGCGCTGCCGTGGTCATGCAGATCATCGCAAGGGCACGCTCCGGGTGCTCTGTTCCGGCGTGGCTCGACCACAGGCTGAGCCTGGTCCAGTCGCGGGCATACGTGGCCGCGGGCGACATCCAGGCAGCACTGGCCGTAGCCGAGCGCGCCGGCGGCGAGGACTCGCTGGAGGCTGCGGTCACGCTGGCGCACGCTTGGGCAGCTGCCGGAGACAGCGACAACGCGCGCCGCGTGCTCGCACCCGCGCTCGCGGCCGACAGCGGCGCGCCCGACCGGGTACGCGTGCAAGCGTGGCTGGTTGATGCCCGGCTCAGCCACGACAGCGGTGACCGCGTGCGCAGTCGCCGGTCACTAGCCTCCGCGCTGCGGCTGGCTGAACCTGAGCAGCTCAGGCTGCCATTTGCGGTAGAGCGCGGCTGGATCGGGCCTGTGCTGCGGCGTGACCCCGAACTGGCCGACATCCACCGGTGCCTGCTCCCGCCGGCCCTGCGCCGCGAGCAACTTCCGCCGCTGCCGGGCGCGTGGGAGCAAGCAGCGATCCTGGTAGTTGAGCCGCTCTCCGAACGCGAGCGGGAGGTGCTACGGCACGTCTCAGGTCTGCTGAGCAACGCCGAGGTCGCCAGCCAGATGCACATCTCCACCCACACCGTCAAGACGCACCTCAAAAACATATGCCGCAAGCTGGCGGCGGCTCACCGCGGCGAGGCGGTCCGCCGAGCCCGCCAGCTTGGGCTGATCTGATCGGACGCTGCTCGCGCCCAGTGCGACGTCCGAAGGTCATCCCACTTCGGCTATGAGGCACAGCGCATGCCGCCTGGCTTGACTGACGCTGAAGGCCGAGATCAGCGATACCCAGCAGAGATGGCCGCAGGCAACACCTGACGCTGGCATGCGCGACCGCGGCCACCAAGCGCGGCGGCGAACGCCCGTAGCGTCCCGGTCTCCATCGCCTCAATATCTCGTTTCCGGTCTGGGAGATGCGGATCTGCGACCCTCTCCGCCAGGTGCGGGGCCACAGTGGCAGGTCAGCTGAGGCGTACCAGGCCGCTGACTGTCAGATAGGCACCCAGGACCAGGGCGATGCCGGCCATGAGCTGAAAGGCGTGGCCTAGCAGCCAGTCCTGGGAGCGCCTGAGCAGCGCCTTGGTGGCCTCCGGCCGCAGCTCCAGGAACGCGAACGGGATGATGATCAGCAAGAACTCGATGACGACGAAGACAACCACGGCGATGACCTGGGTCACGGTGGAGTACTTCCCGGCGACCAGGTGGCGCAGCGCGGTCAGGTAGCTGGCGCCCGGCAGGCCGACCAGCGCGCCGACCAGCATCGCCAGCCCGAGCCGCGGCTCGGCCAGCACTCGCGCCGCCCAGCTCTCCTTCTTCTCAGGCTGCTCCGGCGGGATGTTACCTACCGGGACTGGTGACCGGTTCCGGCCGTGCACGCGGCCGGTCGCCAGCAGCCCGCCGACGGTCAGCAGCAGCAGGCCCAGGGCCAGATCGACTCCTGCGCTCGCCTTTGCCTGGGATTTGATCGCGTCGGCGTGGACGGTGAGCACGTCCAGTAGACCGATCGTCAGGGCTACGGTCATGCCGCCCAGCAGGACACACAAGAACATCGCCCGCGGCCGCCGGTTCTCGATCAGCAGCAGGTCAAGGGCGAGGAGCTTGGGGTTCAGCGCCGCGGTGAACGCCAGCACGAAGAATTCGGCGTTCACCGCCGGTCAGCCAGATCTGTCATCCTGGTCGGCGTGCCGCCCCGGGCTGCGGCTCCGGGCCCGAGGCGTTTCTCGTATGCGGCAACGCCGTCCGCGATCGGGTCGGGCACCCGGATCCGCTGAAGCTCGGGGGAGACCTCACGGTAATCCAGGTCGGAATGATCACCGCAGTCGCAGCGGATCTCACACGCGGCGGTGTAGCCGTCTTCCCGGCGGCCCTTAGCGATGCTGACCGGTTGGCACGGCAGCACCACCGTCCACCCGGCTCCGTGCTGATGACCGGTCGCCATGCCTGCCTCCTAATTTGCGGGTCGCTGTGCTGGCCACCCTTGCCTCCGCTGGGGCAACTCATCCCCAGCTGGTGGAAATGCTCATCCGCCGGTCCGCAGGCACGTCAACGTGACCAGCTGCAGAGCATCAGTGACTGTCTAGCTCCTCCAGCGCGGCCGTGATGTCATACCCCAGCGCAGTCGCCACATCGGGAGCGGCGGCGACGACCCGGCCGAGCCCGGCCACCGTGGCGATCACCACCAGCACGTCGGCGATCTCGTCCTCGGTCGCGCCCGCCGCCAGCGCCCGGCCGACGCTCCATTCCAGGCAGACCCCCGGCGGCCCAATGGCCACCGACACCCCTACTCGCAGCAACGCTGTGGTCTTAGAATCCAGCGCCGGTGTGCAGGCCGGGCCAAGCCCGAGCCCGGCCTCGCCTTCGACGAAGCCTTCGTCGATCATCGCCAGCCTGCGCAAAGTCTCCTGGAACCTCGCCGTCTGGCCCATGCACCTCCCTTGCCGTCAGGCACCATTCAACCTCGTGCCACCCGAATTCCATCACCCTGATGGCACGAAAGGCCGGTCGTCACCCTCCAGGAGTATTTGTTCGACTCCCTTATCGGGGCGGCAGTAACCGCCCACGATGATGACGGTCAGCTCATCATCGCGGGGGCGGCATGCAGGCCCGGGGCCAGCCACGGAAGCCAGATCGCGGCGACCGCGAGAGCGAGCGCGGCCGTGCCCGCCAGCCGGCCGGCCGCCGGGCCCCAGCTCCAGGTCTTCTCGATCAGCACCAGGGCCGCCAGCCCGACCATCGCGGCCACGTTCATCACGCCCACTGCGATGAGGATGACCATCAGCGCCCAGCAGCAGCCCAGGCAGTACCCGCCGTGGTGGGCGCCGACCCGCAGGTCGCGGAGCCTGCCCCGGTACGAGCCGTAGTGCAGGAGCAGCCCGAGCGGGGAGCGGCAGCGGGCCAGGCAGCGGTCCTTGAGGCCGGTCAGCTGGTACGCCCCGGCCACCGCGAACACCGCCACGGCCGCGATGTGCGCCGCGCCGGGATGCCGCCCGGTCAGCCAGTCCGCGAGCCAGGCCAGCCCGTAGGCGGGCAGGCCGGCGGCGGCCCAGATACCGAGGTAGCCGACCACGAGCCCGGCGATCCGGGCCGCCCGGCGGCCCGCCGCCCCGCTGCCCGGCGCCGCCCCGCTGCCCGGGATAGTCCTGGCGTACAGGGTGGCCGTCGGGGTCACGGAGGGCAGCATCATCGCGGCCATCATCAGTGTCCACACCGGCACGAACACGACTAGGCCCAGCCCCATCGTGCCGGTCATCCCGGCCATCCCGCGGGCGAGAGCGACCGTCGCGACCCAGGCGCCAGCCGCCGCGATCAGCAGGAGCGCGGCCTCCCGACGGGCCGGGCTCGGCCGAGCCAGCTGCACGGAGCCGTTCACCCTGGCCGGCCGTTCAGCCGGACCATGAGAACGGCGCGGAGAAGCCGCTCTGCCCTTCGCGCCCCCAGTCGATCCCGAACGTCGACAGGTGCGCGGCGTTGGCCGGCGCGACGGTCAGGGTGGTATTCGACGGATGGAACACGTTGGTCAGCTGGACCGGATCATGACCTTCGATGGCCACGAAGTCCTCGACGCCGACGTCGATGGCGTCGCCGATCCTGACGTGGTGGCCGCGGCCGTCCTCGCTAAAGGTGATGGGCGCCTTCTCCACGCCGAGCATTTCGCCGATGAGCGGGCCGAGCATGGCCGGCGGACCGCCCGCCTGCCCCGACAGGACCGTCCCGAGCTGCGCGGCCTGGCTATCGGACGCGGCCTCGTCGAGGAAGACCCCCACCCGCCAGTCGCCCTGGCTCATCACCGGCGGCGTGTCCAGGAACAAGGCGAAGCTCAGGCCGCTGACGTCGACGCCGTCGATCTCCCCGGACTCGACGTGATAGGCCAGCAGCGCGCGGCACCGGTCAAGCGTGGCCTTCGCCGTTAGCGCCGACCAGGTGCAGGGGCAGACCGCATCGCACGAGCACGACTCGAAATACTTCCCTTCCAGCCGCCATCCCATATAGCCCCTCCCCTGGTAGCGCCGTTGCTGCCTTAAGGCTCCCGCGCGCCACGGCCAGCGTCAAGGGGCGCGCGCCGCCGCGCATTGAACCGACGGCTGCGTTACTGCGTGGCTAGTAAGGGGCGGGACATGCCGGAGCGCACTTATCTGCGAAGCGGGGACGGGATTGTCATGATGCACGAGCTACAGCCTGGGGATCCGCAGCTGATCGGGCCGTACCGGCTGCGCGGGCGCCTTGGTGCAGGCGGCATGGGGCAGGTGTACCTCGGCCTGTCGCCGGGCGGCCGGGCGGCCGCGGTCAAGGTGATCCGCGCTGATCTGGCCCAGGACCCCGAATTCCGGGCGCGCTTCCGGCGGGAGATCGCGGTCGCGCGCAAGGTGAGCGGATTGTTCACGGCTCCTGTCATCGACGCGGATGTTGACGGCCCGGTGCCCTGGCTGGCCACGGCCTACGTGGCCGGGCCGTCGCTGGCGGACGCGGTGAGCGAGCACGGGCCGCTGCCGCCCCGTTCGGTCCTGGCCCTGGCCAAAGGGCTGGCCGAGGGCCTGAGCGCGATCCACGCCGCGGGCGTGGTGCATCGCGACCTCAAGCCGGCCAACGTGCTGCTGGCCGAGGACGGACCCCGGGTCATTGATTTCGGTATTTCCCGGGCCGTCGAGGCCAGCGCGCTGACGCATACCGGACTGGTGGTGGGTTCTCCCGGGTTCATGTCACCCGAGCAGGCCGAAGGCCGCGAGGTCGGGCCGCCCAGCGACATCTTCAGCCTCGGCGCCGTCCTCGCCTTCGCCGCCACCGGCCAGGGGCCGTTCGGCACCGGGTCGACCCCGGCGCTGCTCTACCGGGTGGTGCACCACCTGCCGAACCTCGAAAACCTGCCTGCCGGGATCCGGCCGCTGATCGAGCGCTGCCTGGCCAAGGACCCCGCCCAGCGGCCCACCGCCACGCAGTTGCTGGCCGGGGCGTCCTACCCGGCGACGGGGTGGCTGCCGGAGCCGGTGACCCGCGCGTTCAGGGTGAGCGCCCCGCTCACGGTCACCACGGCTCGGCGGCCGACAGTGGCGTCGGCCGAGGCGTCGGCCGAGGCGCAGGGGGATGGCCGGGCGCGCGGGCGCGCGGGCCGGCGTCCGTGGCGCAGCCACTGGCGGCCGTGGCGCAGCCACTGGCGGCCGCTGACCGCGGCGGCGATCCTGGCCGGGCTGGCCGGGGCGGGGATCGCGGCCGGCGTCACGATGACCGGCGGCTCCCCGCCGGCCCACGCCGCGCAGTCCGTGCAGCGGGCCGCCGGGTCCGCGCCAGTTCAGACTTATCGGCCGGCCTCCGCTCCGGACTTGTCCGCGTCGTCATCGCCGACGACCGTCGCGCCGACTAGGTCCGCGCCCGCCGACTCGCAGGCGCCGAGCACTCCGCCGCCCGCGGCCATGACCTCGCCGCCGACCACGAGCGCGCCGCCGCGCCCGAGCACGTCCCCCAGCCCGAGCACGTCGTCGCCGTACAGTACGCCCCCGGCGCCGACCCCGAGCACCTCCGCGCCCACTACCCCGGCCGGCTACTAGGGGCGCTCCGGCGGCTGCAGCACGCAGAGGGCTGAGGCATGGCGTGCTCCTCCTAGGACGAGCCTAGGGTGGCTAAGATCCGAACGGGCGCACAGTGGGTCCCTACGGTTGTCTATTATTCCGATGTGAATAAAGGTGAAGGAGATCCCCTGATGCTGTTGCCCTCGCCCGGCCATGGTGTCGTCGCCGCCGAACCACCCGGCGCCGGGCCAGGGTACTGGTCGGGGGCACCGTGCGCGGTCGCGGGTGACGGCGAGATCTTTCTCGCCTACCGGCTCAGGCGGCCCATCGGCCAGGGCCGCGGCTACGCGGTGGCGGTGGCCCGCTCGGTGGACGGCGAGCGATTCGACACGTTGCTGACCATCGGCAAGGAGGACGTGGCCACCGAGTCGCTGGAGCGGCCCGCCCTGGTCCGCACGCCGGAAGGACGCTGGCGGCTGTATCTGAGCTGCGCGACCACGGGCACCAAGCACTGGCGGGTGGAGGTGACCGAGGCGGCCCACCCGGCCGAGTTCCGCATCCGGGGTCGGCAGACCGTGCTGCCCGGCGACGCCAAAACCGCCGTGAAGGACCCGGTGATCGTGTACCACCGCGGCCTGTGGCACCTGTGGGCGTCGTGCCACCCGCTGGAGGACCCGCAGCAGGCGGATCAGATGACCACCGAGTACGCGACCAGCACCGACGGCCTGGCCTGGACGTGGCACGGTACCGCCCTGAGCGGGACGCCGGGCCGGTGGGACTCCCGGGGCACCCGGGTCACCGCCGTGCGCTTCGACGGGGACACGGTGACGGCCTACTACGACGGGCGGGCGAGCGCCGCGGAGAACTACGAGGAGCGGACCGGGGTCGCGACCGGCACCGACGGGGCCGCGCTGACCCCGGTCAGCGCCGAACCGCTAGCCTCCTCGCCGTACCACGGCGGCGGCCTGCGGTACCTGGACATCGTGCCGCTGCCCGACGGCCGGCACCGGCTCTACTACGAGATGACCAGGCCGGACGGATCGCACGCGCTCCTCACCGAACTCTGTTAGCCGGGCTGAAGGCTCTGTTAGCCGGGCTGAAGGCTCCGCTAGGGGCCAGGTCGGCCGTTCCTGGCCTGGCCCTGGCCGGCCGGGCGGGCGCCGACCATGCCGCCGGACCGTTCCCTGGGCATGATCCAGCCTTGGAAGCTCTCGCCGAGGACGTTCTCGAGGAGCTTGATGTCCGATTCGAACCGCGGGATGAGCTCCTGGCGCTGCTCCCAGCTCAGCGGCTGGCGTTCGCGGCTGTGCCGCTGCAGGAACCGTTCGAGCGGGCCGGTCAGGGTGGCCGCGGTCAGGCCGGGAATCACGCTGCCGACCGCGCTGCCCGCTCGCTGGGCCAGCGCCACCGCACGGTGCCCCAGCGTCGGTTCCGGGTGGGAGGTGACATTCTGCCGTGGTATCTCGGTCAGCACGCCCGGCTCGACCCCGAGGAAGGCGCAGATCCGGTCCAGGGTCTGCGCGGGTTCGTCGACCATCATCCGGTAGCGCAGCACGAGGACCTGCTCGCGCGGGAAGAGCGTGAACAGGTACTCGAGTTGCTCGCCGTACCGGCCCAGCCCGGTGTAGTGCCAGAAGCTGGCCCAGCCGGCCGCGATCCGGCGCTCCTCCTCGCCGCACGCCCGGATGAAGTCGCCGACCGGCTCCAGCCCCGCCGACCACAGGTGGGTCCAGTTGGAGTGCGCCCGCTCCACCGGATCGCGCACGATCACGATCAGCCTGGCCTCGGGTAGCGCCTGGCGGATCCGGCGCATCGCGGCCCGGTCGTACAGGTAGAGCGGCGTCGACTCGCCGCGCAGCGTGCCAGGCGGAGCCGAGTCGAACAGCGCCTCGTACTCCGGCCTGCGCCAGATGTGCTCCCGGTAAGTGAGCGCGTCCCCGGGACCGCCCTTGGTGGGCGGCGGGCCGTCGGAGAGGAAGAACTTGGGCTCTTTGATCGCCGACATGAAGAGCCCGGGGTGCTGGGCGAGCGCGGCGTGCAGCGCCGTGGTGCCCGCCTTCGGGGCACCGATCACCAGGAAGTCGGGCATGGGCACCGGGGCCTCCAGGAAGACGTCGTAGATACAACAATTTCGATTAGATTAGTCGGATATTTCCGTACACGCTATCCCTACCCGGCTGGCGGACTTCAACCGCGCGCCGGGGTGGCGGAGCATGCTCGGCGGTCGGCAACGCGTTAGCACGGCTTGGCCCCCCGCTCACCCGGCTCCCAGTTCTTCCCCCCCTGTGTATCCCCCCTAGCCCCCAGGCAATCCCCTTGGCCTAGACGTGAGCCTAGGAAGGGCAGGACGCGGTACCGCGTCCTGTTTGACGCTTGACGTAAGGACGGGATTGGCATGATGCACGAGCTACAGCCTGGAGATCCGCAGCTGATCGGGCCGTACCGGCTGTGTGGGCGCCTTGGCGCGGGCGGCATGGGGCAGGTGTTCCTTGGCCGTTCCGCGGGCGGGCGGCCCGTGGCGGTGAAGGTTGTTCGCCCTCATCTGGCCACGGACCCCGAGTTCCGGGAGCGTTTCCGGCGGGAGATCGCGGTCGCGCGCAAAGTGAGCGGCGTGTACACCTCACCCGTGATCGACGCGGATGTTGACGGCCCGCTGCCCTGGCTGGCCACTGCTTACGTTGAAGGCCCCTCGCTGGCGGACGCGGTGAGCGAGCACGGGCCGCTGCCGCCCCGTTCGGTCCTGGCCCTGGCGGCGGGGCTGGCCGAGGGCCTGAGCGCGATCCACGCCGCGGGCGTGGTGCACCGCGACCTCAAGCCGGCCAACGTGCTGCTGGCCGAGGACGGACCCCGGGTCATCGACTTCGGCATCTCCCGGGCCGTCGAGGCCAGCGCGCTCACCCACACCGGACTGGTGGTGGGCTCCCCCGGGTTCATGTCACCCGAGCAGGCCGAAGGCCGCGAGGTCGGGCCGCCCAGCGACATCTTCAGCCTCGGCGCCGTCCTCGCCTTCGCCGCCACCGGCCAGGGGCCGTTCGGCACCGGATCCACGCCCGCGCTGGTCTACCGCGTGGTCTACAGCCCGCCGAACCTCGAAAACCTGCCCGCCGCCATCCGGCCGCTGATCGAGCGCTGCCTGGCCAAGGACCCCGCCCAGCGGCCCACCGCCGCGCAGTTGCTGGCCGGGGCGGGGGCGGCCCGTCCCACGACGGCCTGGCTGCCGGAGCCGGTAACCCGCACGTTCGTCCAGGCTCAGGCTTATGCCCCGCCCACCATGACCGCGGCGTTCCTGCCAGCACCCGACGGGCCGACTCGCGGTCAGCCCGGGCCGGGCCAGCCAGGGCGGCGTCCGCGGCGCCGCGCGTGGCGCCCGGTGGCCGTGGTGTCGCTATCGGTTGGGCTGCTGGCCGGATGTACGTTCACAGGCATGGCGCTGACCAGCGGTTCGGGTCATGCTGTCGGCACTCAGACCGGGCAGCCAACCACGTCTCCGTCCACCTCATCGCCCGCACCTTCGGCCTCACCAAGCACGTCCCCGCCGGTGACCGCTACGCCGATCACGTCGGCACCGGTGACCCCGAGCGCGACGCCGACCGTCACCGCGACCCCCACGGCCACCGCAACGCCGACCGCCACCGCGTCGGCCTCCCCCAGCCCATCCGCCACGGTCACCACGACGGCACCCGCGAACACGCCCACGCCGGTGAGTCCGGCGCCCGTGACCACGACGGCAGTGCCGTAAAGCCGTATCGGCGCAGTTCAGCGGGGCAGGAAGGCAGTCGCGGTGGGTGCGGGCGACCTCGCCCACGGCGCTGAGGATGTTCCGGTAGCCGGTGCAGCGGCACAGGACACCGGACAGTTCCGTGGCGAGCTCGTCCTGCGTCACCTCGGGTTGGTGGCGGAGCAGGTCGTAGGCGCTAAGCAGGAAGCCAGGCGTGCAGAAGCCGCACTGCAGCGCGTGGTGGCGGCCGAACGCCTGCTGCAGCGGGTGCAGCTCCCCCGGCCGGCCCAGGCCCTCCACGGTCAGCACCTCGGCTCCGTCGAGCTGGCAGGCGAACAGCAGGCAGGATCTTGCCGCCTGGCCGTCGATTAGGACCGTGCACATGCCGCAGATGCCGTGCTCGCAGCCGAGGTGCGTGCCTTTGAGACCTAGCCGGTCGCGTAGCGCGTCGGCGAGTGTCATCCTGGGGGGCGCCTCGATTGTCACCTGCTTGCCGTTGACTTTCATTTCTGTGACGGCGCTTTGGTTGGCTGGGCATGTCCTGGCGGGGGCGGACGGGGTGCGGGCGGACGAGGTGCGGGCGGCGGACGAGGTACGTGATCCGCCCGGCGAGGACCGAACGCCAGTCGGCTCACGCACCGGGTCCGCCTTGGCGCGCTGGTGGGCGTGAGCCAGTTCGCGGGCGGCCAGGTGCGTGAATAGGCGGCGGCGGTAGGCGTTGGAGGCGTGCATGTCGCCGGGGGTGTCTACTAGCTCGTCGGCTAGCGCCGACATCGGGGGGGTCAGCGCACGCACCAGGGCGTCGGCGGGCTCTCCGGAGCCAGCATCTGAGAGGGCCGCGGTGAGGTGGGCCGTTATATCTATTACGACGGGGCGGCTGGAGATGGCGAAGGCGGCTAGGACGGCCTTGTGGAGCTCGCCGGATGCCGTATGGGTTACTCGGACGGCTACGCCGGTTAGGGCGTAGTCGCCGTGGCGGCGGGACAGCTCGGCGAAGGCGAAGCCGTCCTGCGGGCCTGCGACTGGGAAATGGGCGGCTAGGAGGAGTTCGTCGGGGGCTAGGACGGTGGTCATGGGGGCGGCGAAGAAGTCGCGAGCGCTGACCGTGCGGCGGCCGGACGGGCCCGCGATGTCCAGGGTGGCGTCCAGGCAGGCGGCTACGGCGGGGAGTTCGGCGGCGGGGTCGGCATGGGCGAGGCTGCCGCAGACGGTGCCGCGGCTGCGGAGTTCGCGGTGGCCGATCCAGGGCAGGGCCATGCCCAGGAGCGGGACCGCAGCCGTGAGCGGGTCGTACTCGAGGCGGCGTTGGCGGACGGTGGCGCCGACATAGAGGGTGTCCTCGGAAAGGGACAGCTCATCGAGGCCGGCCACGGTGTTGATGTCGACTAGGAGGGTGGGGCGGCCTAGGCGCATGGCCAGGACGGGGACTAGGGACTGGCCGCCGGCCAGGACCTTGGCGTCGTCGCCTGCTTCGGACAGGGCGGCGACGGCTTGGGTGACGGTGGCCGGGCGGACGTAGTCGAAGGGGGCGGCCTTCACGGGGCTAGCGGCCCTGGAAATCGGGCTTGCGCTTTTCGGTGAAGGCGGCGACGCCCTCGGCGAAGTCGGCGCTGGAGCGGAGCATGGCGTAGGCCTTCCGCTCCAGCTCGATGCCGGTGTACAGCGGGCCGTCGACGCCTCGGTCCAGGACCTCCTTGGCGGTGCGCAGGGACAGCGGCGAGTAGCCGAGCAGCGTGCCGGTCAGGGCGGTCACCGACTCGTCGAGCGCCGCGGCGTCGGCGCAGACCCCGGCGACCAGGCCCCAGTCCTCCGCCTGCGCGGCGCTGATGCGGGAGCCCGTCATGACGTGGTACTTGGCCCGGGACAGGCCGATCAGCCGGGCCAGCCGCTGCGTCCCGCCGCTGCCCGGGATCATGCCCAGCTTCACCTCGGGCAGCGCGAACTCGCTGCGCGCGGTGGCCAGCCGGATGTCGCAGGACAGCGCGATCTCCAGGCCCACCCCGAAGCAGTATCCGTCGATGGCGGCGATCACCGGTTTCGGGCTGCGCGCGGCGGCGGTGACGTTGTGGCCCAGGTCGGTGAAGTCGACCGGGTCCACCTCCATGAAGCCCGCGATGTCGCCGCCGGAGGAGAAGTGCTTCCCGGCGGAGGAGATCACCACTACCCGGATGCCGCGGTCCGCGTCGATCTCGGCGAACCGCTCGGCCATCCGCTGGCGCATCTCCCAGGTGATCACCGTGTAGGGACCGTTGGACAGGGTGAGGGTCGCCACCGACCCTTCGGTCTTGAGCTGGACCTCGCCGCCGGTCAGGGCCATCAGGGTTCCCCCTCCATCAGTGCGTGCAGCACGTTGCCGTGCACGGGCAAGCTGGTCAGGTCGAGGCCGTGCGGGGCGAGCGCGTCGGCTACCGCGTTGGCCAGCGCTGCCGGCACGGACATGCTGCTGCCCTCGCCGCACCCCTTCGCCCCCAGCCGGGTGTACGGCGACGGG
>Ga0187807_1000297_pt1 | contig 15341 bp, 16 predicted proteins | sample NC_wetland_sal_i_4_FD_132432 | JGI IMG/M metagenome (GOLD analysis project Ga0187807, IMG submission 132432) | Wetland sediment microbial communities from Neuse River Estuary, North Carolina, USA - ASW_2 | ecosystem: Environmental > Aquatic > Freshwater > Wetlands > Sediment | place: USA: North...
AGGTTACGAGCAGGCGAAGGCCAAGCTCCGCTGCATCGAGAGCGACGAGGTCGCGGTTGCGTTCGGCCCACCGGCCTGAGACAAGGTCATCACGGAGGCTGCGCACTGCCCGCTGCTCGGCCTCCGGCCCGACTCTGGCCCACACCGATACTCCGCGACGTACATGATCGTCCAGGTATGCCTCGGGCCGGCGCCAGTAGGCCTCGAAGAAGCCGTCAGCGCAGTCCCACGGAATGAGCACCGGCTCCATGCGCGCTCCGATCGCGCGGGCCAGCTCGGTCAGCGACGGCCGGCCGACGAGGAGGTCAGCGACCTCAGGCAGGTAGTCGCGAGTAAGCCAGAACCGGCGAAGCCATCCGGCGTCACTGGTGTCGTGCGTGAACACCACCACGCGGCGAGCCACACGCCGCATCTCGCGCAGGCCCGCGATCGGGTCCTGCCAGTGATGAACGGTGGAAATAGCTATCGCGGCGTCGAAGGACTGGTCCTCGAACGGAAGGCTCTCCGCGGCGGCAGCCACGCACGGCGCCGCGCCCGCGGGACGCTGCGCACGCATGAGCGCCGACGGTTCCACCGCGGTTACGTCACGGCCGGGGGGCTCGTAGGAGCCGGTGCCAGCCCCGACATTCAGTACCGTCCGCGCATCGCCGAGCGCAGCCCAGATCCTTGCGGCGATCCGCGGCTCGGTGTGCCGCGTGACGGTGTAAGTGGCTCCGATCGTGTCGTACAACTGCGTGCTGGACATGTCGCCGCCTCCCTGGCTGCCATCATCCCCATGCCGCGCACGTGGCCTGGCGTCGGTGCCCTGGATACTTGGTAACTTGCGCACCATTTCACCACATTGGCCGACCGCCTCCGGATGGCTCGGCGACCGGATCGGTCCCCGCCGGGTGCCGCTGGCCCCGATCGCGGCATTCACTGCGGCCCGATGCGGCTATGCCAGGATGGACCGCATGCCTAACGGTCCAGAAAATCATGCTCTCCCCGCGGATCCGGCCCAGGTAAATGACTATGACGGCTTCGCCGAGGCGTACTCGGCCGAAGCCGAAACCAACCTCATCAATGCGTATTACGCGCGGCCCGCGATCCTGGCCCTCGCCGGGGACGTGGCCGGTCGGCGGATCCTCGACGCCGGCCGTGACCGGCTTCGACACGAGCACCGGGATGCTGGAGCTGGCTCGGCGGCGGCTCGGTTACGACGCGGACCTGCAGGTGGATCACCGTCCACGGCACCCGCAAGACCTGCGCCTCACTGCTTGCCGCCCCCGGCCGACGGCAGACGCGACGCGCTCCGCAAGCTCAGCGACTGGCTCGCCTGGCGTCCGTTGCTGCACTCTGCTGCTGCACTCTGCTGCTGCACGAAGATCAGAAGAGGCGGATTCCGTGATCGGAACCCGCCTCTGAGCTGGGTGGGCGATACTGGGATCGAACCAGTGACCTCCTCGGTGTGAACGAGGCGCTCTCCCGCTGAGCCAATCGCCCGCAGCTACGGCCCTGCGCCGCCTTGAGCGGGCCGTAGTACGCGCTCAAAGCGTAGCGCATGTTCGGGCATGGCGCGGGCGCGGTCACGCTACGGAGCCACGGAGCACAAAAGAAGACACTCAGAAATTGGTCATGCTACTGACAAGTAGGACACGCCTTGGCTACTCTGTGCTATGCAATCGATAGCAGCGGATAACGATCTCATAGCGCTTAGTTGCCCGGTGCCTACTCTGGGTATATCGCCTACAGGTAACTGGATGCGACGAAGGTCACAGGCTATGCAATCGATGCGCAGGAACATTACACTGAGATGGCGAGGTTACTAACCGAGGGCATCTGAACAGGTCGGATGCCGTGACGAATCCCCCAACGTCCGCACGGCGAAATAGTGCAAACGGAAGCAATCGGGCAACCAAGAACCTAACGCTCCGTATGCAGACTTGTCGCCCACGAGCGGTCGTGTCACCGATCAGAGCCCGGCTTGTCTACCGGGACCCAGCGAAAAAGGTTGGCCTTACGATGAACAGCAGCAGCACGGTATCAGCCGAACTCGGACTCCGGCTCGTCGTACCCCAGCAGACGATCGTGCCACTGGTGGCTAGCCTCTTTTACTCTCGCGAGGATCCTTACGCGATCCGGATCGCGTTCCACGTCGGGCTGGACGAGCCTGTCGAGTGGATCTTCGCGCGCGATCTGCTGTCCATGGGCATCGAGGGTCGAGAGGGCATTGGCGACGTCCACGTCTGGCCGTCAGCCGGCTCCGAGGGTGGCGCGCCCGGCAGTGTGCTGAACATCGAGCTCTCCTCGCCGTTCGGCCAGGCGCACTTCGAGGCACCGGTCAAGGAGATCTCGGACTTCCTCCGCCGGACCTACCAGATCGTCCCGGCGGGCGATGAGAGCGACCACGTCGATGTCGAGGCTGAGCTGACTGACCTGCTCCGCCAGGCGTCGTAACAGAAGAACACGGCAGTCTTCCCGGCCCGGCTCCCCCGTAACGGGCCGGGAGAGCTTCCCCCGCGCACGCGCACTCCCCCCGCGCGTCGCCCTGTTTCCCGGCCCGGTTCCCCCGTAACGGGCCGGGAGACTTTCCTCCCGCATCTCGCGGACCCGCGCCTCACGCCGACCTCGGCGTTTGCCGGTGCCGCTACCGCGGACCGGGGCTCTGGCCTCGGACCTCCCGTGTCAAGGCAATTCCTGGCCGGGACGCGTCCAGTCGCACCGGCTTGAACCCGCGTGGAGTCATGTCCGGATCGTCCGGCGGCGTGGGACTGGCATCCGGGGCCACTTGCGGCTACGGCGCCACAGCGGTCACCCAAGCCCCGCGGCGGGCGTCTCCAGCGTCGCCTGCGCACAGGTGAATGCGAAAACTCTTTTTATTGCGTAAAGGATTGGTGCGGATACGCACAAATGCTTTTCGCGATCATGGATGTGGCCGGAGCTGGATCGTGGATGTGGCGGAGCTGCGGGACTTCTGGGGCGTATGAAACTTATGGTTTCCGTGCCCGATCACCGTGGGCGGCGGCGCTGATCCGGGTGGCGCACCCGCGGGGGGTGAGTCAGCCCGCTCCGTTCGGGATAGTGATTTTGAGCCAAACCCGGATCTCGAGTTTGCGTGTGCGCCAGGATCGGCTACAGTTCCTAACGCACGCCGGAGCGATCTGGCGGACATGCGGACGTGGCTCAGCTGGTAGAGCATCACCTTGCCAAGGTGAGGGTCGCGGGTTCGAATCCCGTCGTCCGCTCGGAGGCGCGGCTATGCGGCAGGTTGGCCGCCGGTGAAGCAGCTCCTGCGGCGGAGTGGCCGAGTGGCTTAGGCAAGGGCCTGCAAAGCCCTGTACACGGGTTCGATTCCCGTCTCCGCCTCCCAGCACCCCTGACACCCGGTGAAGGCGCGCATGCGGCGTTGATCGCAGATGTCTACAGGTGCAGATGTGCACGCTGGTGGGTTATGCCCTCCACATCCTGAGCCGCGGCGTGCAGCAGCTTGTGCGCCAGGTCCGACAGGGCGCGGGCCATCGCGATCTGCGCGCCGATCTTCTCGACTCCCCGGTCTTCGGGATTCAGGCGTGCCTTGCCACGGCCGGACAGGTGCTCGTTGCCATCCATGGCCAGCTGCGCCGTCGCCATCGTCTCACCGTCGGACTCCTGGACCGACAGCATCATCGACCAGCGATCACTGACAGTCATGGTCCACCTCCACGTTGCTTAAAGGCCTACCTCTGACACCAGCTTTCGCGCAGATCATCAGGCCTCACAAGGGTCATCTTGCCCCCGGTACATGGGCCGTAACGCACTGCCAGGGTCCCAGTGGCGTGGCCGACAGTAGGAGTTGGGGATAAAGATGCCACCGCCGCGAGGGGGATCGTGATGGCAGGGATGGCAGCGTGGCCGCCTGGCCTGGTCACGCTGCGCGGATACCAGCGGTCATGGCTGCGCGGGGACCTGATAGCCGGTGTCACCGTCGCCGCTTACCTGATCCCGCAGGTGATGGCCTACGCCGGCGTCGCCGGGCTGCCCCCGGTGGCTGGCCTGTGGGCGGCCATTCCGGCGCTGCTCTGCTATGCGGTGCTCGGCACGTCGCGGCTGGTGTCGCTGGGCCCGGAGTCCACGACCGCGTTGATGACCGCGGTGGCGATCGGCCCGCTGGCGGCGGGTAACCCGGCGCGGTACGCCGCGCTCGCCGCGACGCTGGCGCTGCTGACCGGGCTGCTTGCCGCCGTGGCCTGGCTGGTCCGGCTGGGATTCCTCGCCGACCTGCTCTCGCGGCCGGTGCTGGTGGGCTACCTGGCTGGCGTGGGCCTCATCATGATGGCCAGTCAGCTTGGCAGGTTCACCGGCGCGCGGGTCACCGGGGACACCTTTATCGGGGAGCTCTCATCGTTCGCCCGTGACGTGAGTCAGGTCCAGCCCGGCGACACCGTCATCGCCGTGATCGTGGTGGTGTTCCTCTTCGTCGCGCGGTTCCGGTGGCCGTGGCTGCCTGGACCGCTGGTCGCGGTCCTTGCCGCCACCGCCGTATGCGCGGTCTTCGGCCTGGGCAGTCATGGCGTCGCGCTCACGGGTCATATCCCGGCCGGACTGCCCGCGCCCGGGATCCCCGCGGTGAGCTTGCGGGACGCCGGGCAGCTGGTGCTGCCCGCCGTCAGCGTGCTCGTGGTGGCCTTCAGCGACGACGTGCTGACCGGCCGGGCGTTCGAGCACCGCGGCGGCGGGCCGGTCGGCGCCAACGCCGAACTGCTCGCACTCGGCGCCTCGAACGTCGCGACCGGCCTGCTGCACGGATTCCCGGTCAGCAGTAGCGCGAGCAGGACGGCGATAGCCGCCACCACCGGGGCGCGTACCCAGGCGTATTCGCTGACGGCGCTCGTCACGGTCCTTGCCGCGCTGCTTGTCGCCCGTCCGCTGCTCGCCTCGATCCCGCTGGCCGCGCTGGCCGGGATCGTGGTCTACGCCGCGGCCACATTGATCGATGTGACCGCGTTCCGTCGGCTGGCCGCGTTTCGCCGCAGCGAGTTCCTGCTCGCCCTGGCCGCCTGCGCGGCCGTCCTCGGCTTCGGCATCCTGTACGGAGTGCTGGCGGCCGTGGGGCTGTCGGTCGCCGAACTGCTGCACCGGGTAGGCCGTCCGCATGACGCGGTCCTCGGCCTGGTCCCTGGCGTCGCCGGGATGCACGACGTGGACGACTATCCGCAGGCGGAGACGATCCCGGGACTCGTGGTGTACCGCTACGACGCACCGCTCTTCTTCGCCAACGCCCAGGACTTCCGCCGCCGCGCGCTCGCCGCCGTCGGCATCTGCCACGGGCAGGCCCGCTGGCTCGTGCTCAACGCCGAGGCGAACGTCGAGGTCGACTACACGGCGCTGGAGGCCGTCGAGGACGTGCGCGCCGAACTCGCCCGGCGCGGTATCGTCTTCGCCCTCGCCCGGGTCAAGCAGGATCTCCTCGACGACCTCCAGGCTTTCGGCCTCGCCCAGAAGATCGGCGAGCAGCGGATCTTCCCCACGCTGCCTACCGCGGTGGCCGCCTACCGGCAGTGGGCGGCAGAACATCCGCCGGGCCAGGAGGGCGCGACCTAGCCCCACGTGCCCCGACGATGGCGGCCGCCGAGTTCACGATCGCCTCGAGCCGCGCGCTGTGCGCGCCCCGCCAGTAAGCGCGCCCGCAGTCCGCGCAGCGCGCGAACTCGTGGTACGTGCGGCGGGTGCCGGGGAGCAGCAGGTGCTCGACTTCGTCTCTCGCCGCCGCGTGCAGCGGACCGTTGCAGGCTGGGCACCGCGTCCACGGGGCGATCGGCGGGGCGAACCGGTCGAGGACGTCGCGGAGCTGATCATCGGTGCGCGTGCCGCGCACATAGGCGCCGGTGCTGAGCTTCCTGCGGCACAGCAGGCCGCGGTCCTTGGTCAGCAGGACCCGTCCCTCGGCGTTCGCCTGCTCGATCAGGTCGTCGTCGTCGCGGTCGTTGGCGTACGCGGTATCCACGCCGAGCAGCCGCAGCCTGCGCGCGAGCGTCCCCAGGTGCACGTCGAGAACGAACCGCGGGTGCGGCACCCGCTGCGGGCGGCGCACCGCTTCGACGGTGCAGGTCTGTCCGCCGCGGAGCCGGTCCCCGGGTGTCGCAGGCGCGCCGTCGACCGTCACCCGGCCGACCTCGGGAAGCGGGACGCCGAGCGACTCGATGACATGGCCCAGTGTCGATGTCCCGTCGCAGATGATCCGGACCTGCCCGGCGCGGTGCCGCGGCGGCAGGAACATGAGCAGTTCGTCCGCGAACCGCAGCTCCGCCTCCCGTGCCGCCATGTCTACAGCATTCCCAGCTGGCGCCCGGCAGACAGCATTGTCTGCGGGGCGGCTCCCTTCGCCGGCATTGCCCGGATCAGGTCCTTGGGGTCGCCGATCGCTCTTACAAGCGATCCGGCCTCTCAGCCTTTCCGTTCGCGACCCCGGTCCTCCCTGGGGTTCGCTCGGTCCAGCTCCCTCTGTCGCCTCGCAGACACCATTAGTATGCCGGGGATCGGCGAGCTTACATAGGGACTGGCGTCCCGGCAGACCGGGCCGAACGTCGGCATTTCAGGCCGCGGACCCGGTCGGCTTCAGGCCGCTGACCCGGTCGCGGCGCCCGACACCGTGAAGTGGCCGGTGAACCAGTCACTTGCCAGCTCCGCGACCTGCTCGAGAGCTCCGGGCTCTTCGAACAGGTGCGTGGCGCCAGCCACGACCGCGAGCTTGTTCTCGCAGTTCAGCAGCTCTTGCGCCGCGTCGTTCAGGCCCAGTACCGCAGTATCCGCCTCGCCCACGATCAGCAGCACTGGCGCCTGCACAGACGACAGCCGAGGGCCTGCCAGATCCGGGCGCCCGCCGCGGGACACGATCGCCCTGACCGGGGAGCCGCCTCCGGCCGCCGCCCAGAGCGCGGCGGCCGCCCCGGTGCTCGCGCCGAAGTAGCCGACGGGCATGCCGCTGGTGGCGGGCTGGCCGCGCAGCCAGCCGGTGATAGCCGTCAGCCGGGCCGCGAGGAGCTCGACGTCGAACACGTTCCCGCGGTTCAGTTCCTCCTGCGGGGTGAGCAGGTCGGCCAGCAGGGTGGCGAGGCCGGCCCGGTTGAGGGCGGCCGCCACGAAGCGGTTGCGCGGGCTGCGCCGGCCGCTGCCGCTGCCGTGCGCGAACACGACCAGGCCGGTGGCATGGGCCGGGATCACGAGCGACCCCTCCAGCCGTACCCCGCCAGCGTTCACGGTGACTTCCCTGCGGTCCGCCGCCGCGGCGGCACGGCGGCCGGACCAGTCCGCGGCCTGGCCGAGCAACGCGGTCACGTCCTCGTCGGCAGCCTGGGAGAAATCGTCGTACCACTCCCCTATCGCGGACAGGCTGCCCGGGATGTGCACGCACACCACCTCATCGGCGTCACGCCGCAGCGACGCGACGGCGTCCGCGGAGGCCACGGGTACCGCCAGCACTACCCGCAGCGCCCCGCGCGCCCGTGCCACCTGGCACGCGGCGCGCGCTGTCGACCCGGTGGCGATCCCGTCGTCCACCACGATCACCGTGCGGCCTGCCAGCGGCAGCGGCGGGCGGCCGCCGCGAAGCCAGCGGACCTGGCGCTGGAGCTGCTCGCGCTCGCGGGCCTCCACCATGGCTACCTGCGACCTGTTGAGCCCGGCGAGCCGCACGACCTGGTCATCGACGATCCGCGCGTTTCCCTCACCGATGGCTCCGAAACCGAACTCGGGCTCGGACGGCACGCCGAGCTTGCGTACCACGATGACGTCAAGCGGGACGCCCAGCTCGCTGGCCACTTCGAACGCGACCACTACCCCGCCGCGCGGCAGGCCGAGTACCACCACATCCTCGCCGCGCAGGCTCCGCAGCCTTTCGGCTAGCTGCCGTCCGGCGTCAGCCCGGTCGATGAACACCATCACGCCGCCTGCCCTGATCGAAGGTCCGCTAACCGACATCTACCGCGGCGAAGATCATGCCGTTAGGGCCGATGGTCATCACCGCTACCCCGATCACCCCGGCGCCACGGCCGGGACACCCCTTGGGTTCGCGGCGCACGCCATACTGTCGTGCATGGACATCGGCGCGAAGCTGCAGATCAAGCCGGGCCAGCGAATAGCTACCCTGGCCGATTCGGATGATGTGCCCGTAATCGCGGCGGAGGGCGCGGAAACGGCCGGCCAACCGGACACGGCGGACGTGATCGTGGCGTTCGTGCGTGCCCGCGCGGATCTCGACACGGTCGCCGCGCCGGCCATCGAGGCGGCCCGGCGGGACAAGCTGGTGTGGATCGCCTATCCGAAGGAGGGCAAGCTCGGCACCGATCTCAACCGCGACATCCTCCGCGAATCGCTGGCCGATCGGGGCGTCCAGCCGGTCCGGCAGATCGCGATCGACGAGGTGTGGTCCGCGCTACGGTTCCGCCCGGCCTGAGCCGGCGCCGACCGGGCGCTGTGCGCCACGCTCGTGTCGATGCGGGGCCGGTCACAAGAACCGGCGTCGCCGCTTGGGGCCACGAGCCGAATATATCGGACCTGGGCCGCATACCCTATTGTCCCTGCTTGACCAGGTCAGACGGACGTGCGAGCATCGGCGCTAGCCGACAGGGAGGGACGTCTCATGGCCTTCGTGATGCGCGACGGTTGGAAAGAAGAGCCCCTCTCCATTACCGGCGCCGACTACGTCGAACCCTCCGCGGAAACGCCATTGCGACCGGGGCAGCGGGTTTCCCACCTGTTCCCGCGCAGTGTCATGGAGGAATATGTCCTGCAACGGCTGACCGAACGCACCTATTGGGTTTCCAGGCATTTCTACGGGGCGCTTTTCTACGTCGGCAACAGCGGCGTGCTGTTGCTGGATCCGTTCCAGGGCGCGGCCGATTCGATTGTGAAGGCGATCGGCTCGGTGACGTCGCTGCCGGTCACCGCGATCTGCTACTCGCACTTCCACGCCGACCACATCGGCGGCGCCAGGAAACTCGTGCAGTTGCTGGACAAGGCGCCGCGCGTGATCGCGAGCGAGCACACCGCGACCTGGATGGAGAGGTTCGGCAGCGACCTGCCGCGGCCCACCGACATCCTGCGCTGGCCGGACGGCGCCATCGATTTCGACGGCCTCGAACTTCGGCTCCGCGGCCTGCCGCGGCCCGGCCACTCCCCCGATCACGCCGTGTATCTCCTGACGCAGGAGCGTATCGGGCATTCCGCGGACCTGATCAATATCGACCAGCTGCCTTTCGGCGGGTTCGCCGGGCAAGACCCGCTCGTGCTGTTCAAGCCCAATCTGGAGTTCGCCCGCGACCTGGAATTCGACTGGTTCTCAGGCGGCCACGGCAACATCGGCGAGAAGTCCGACTTCGACTTCTACATCAACTACCTGGACGAGGTCACCGAGCTCATCGAGCAGGAGATCCCGCGGCCGGAGGTGGTTCCCGATCTTTACCTGACCGACTACCTGGGCGAACTCGACGCGGAAGGCAGAATGCGGCTGCTGGCCGAGCTTGACAACCACTTCTCCTTCTATCTCTATGGCCGCCAGATCGTGCGCGGTGAAAAGCCCGATCGCAGCGCCGGGGGGCCAAGCGCGATGATGGGGGGCTTGGTCGGCGAATGGACCCGGGAACGACAGAAGGCGGTCGAGGAGGCGACGCCGAGGATTCTAGAGCGGCTCCGGCCGAAGTACGGCCGGATGTATAACTTCGACGACGCGCAGCCGATCAACATCCGGCTGCTGGCCATGTCGATGCAGCCAAGCCTGCCGAATCGCTGAGGCGAATGACGCTTGGTTTTGGGTGAGGGTCAGGCCGTAGGCCCGGCCGGTCCGGGCTGGCTGCGACTCCGTCACATCAGTACCGGCTGTTGCGACTTGGTATGCGCCATGACAACTTGGTATACAAGATGACCATTTTCGTGTCTGTTATGTCCCAGTATGGGGGGCCGGGATATATACCAAGTTGCCCGCGGAAGACGACGCGGACGCCCCCGGCCGCTGCGGGTCACGCGACCGCCATAGCGCAAGCGCCGCACGACTTACAAGAAGCCCTTTAGCGAGCTCGGCAAGCGCCACTACGGCGAAGGCTGGGCAGACGGCCTGCTCGAGGAAGAGCGGGGCACCGTCCTGATGGTGCTCAAGGCCCGCCACCTCGAAGTGACCGAGTAGCCAGCGCGAGCGCATAACTGCCTGCACCGATCTTGATCAGCTCAAGGCATGGGCCGAAGCCGCTCTCACGGCCACGACGCTGGCGAGCTTTCCGGCTGACCCCTCGTCAGCGGAGAGGCTCGTCCCACCAGGCCTGGTGGGCGGTGGTGTGGTCGGCGGCCGGGCCGAGTTCGCCAAGCGCTTTCGCCCAGCGCTCGTCGACCAGCGCGACGACCGGGGCGTCGACGCCGCCGGCGGCGGCGACGCTCGCCGCAATGTGGACGTCCTTGGCGAGCAGGCCGAGCGCGAAGCCGGTCCCGTAGCGGCCGGTGAGAACCTGCGCGTCGAAGGTTCCGCTGACGAAGCTCTGGCCCGTCGAGGCGTTGATGATGTCGATCATGGTCTGCGGATCCAGGCCGAACTTCTTGCCCACTACCAGGGCCTCGGCGGTGGCGCAGTGCGTCGCTGCGGCGACGAAGTTGTTCAGCGCCTTCATCGCGTGCCCGCTGCCGAGGCCGCCGGTCACGAACTGCCTGGCCGGGTCGCCGAGCACGCGAAGGACGTCCTGCGCTTTGGCGATGGAGTCGGGCGCGCCGCCGACCATGATCGCCAGCTCGCCGGTGATCGCCCTGGGCACTCCCCCGGACACGGGCGCGTCCACCACCCGGACGCCGAACCGGTCAAGTTCGGCGGCGAGCCGCAAGGTGTCCGAAGGGTCCGACGAGCTCATCTCGACAATGAGCGCGCCCGGCCGCAGCGCCGACCCGATCCCACCGTCCCAGTGCAGGAGGGCGTCTTGAACCACGCCTCCGTTCGGAAGCATCGTGACAATGACCTCCGCGGCCGAGAACGCGGCGGGCGACTCGGCCACCGTCACCCCTGGGTGCTCGGCGGCGAAGCGCTCCTGTGTCACAGTCGCGCTGTCGCGTACGACCAGGCGCATGCCCGCGTTGCGCAGGTTTCGCGCCATCGGCCAGCCCATGTGGCCAAGCCCGACGAACCCGATGGTGAGCTGCCGCGCGCCGGTGTCAGTCATGCCTGCCTGCCGTCCTGCCGTCGTTCGCTGTTGCCTCGATTCTCATCGACGGCAGGGCACCTGGCCATGGGGCGCGGGGACGGGAGGGCGTGCCGTAAATGTGGGCCTGCCGCAAATCTCATGCCAGGTGAACGTCGGCCACCTCGATGTCGATCCGGTCCACGGTGAGGCCCAGCTGGGCGCGGGCGGCGGCGCGCACCGCGACGCGGACGGCCTTGGCGACGGCGGGGGCCGGCATGTCGTAGCGAAGGCTGATGGTCAGCTTGAGGCTGGCCGCGATGCTCGCGTCGGGAACGGCCGGGGTGAGCCGGCAGCTTCGGGAGCGAACACCGTCGACCATGTCCCCCGCGGCACGCAGGATGGCGGCGGCGGCGTGCTCGCTGATGTTCAGCCGGATTCCGGTCTGGCCGGGCAACGCGATGCGCGGAGCGGGATTGATGCCCGCGCGGATCGCCGTCATGACCCGGCCGGAAAGGCCGGCTGGCGGCCGCACCGGCTCGGTGGCCAGTTCGCTGGTCGCGGCGAGCAGCGGACGGATCTGGGCGATCGCGGACTGGCAATGCTCACACGACCGTGTGTGCTCGCCGGGACTGCCGTCGGCTAGCTGGTCCCACAGCTTGTCGATCTGCTGGCCGCATGGAAGGCGGTCGCTGGCCAGGTTTACCGCCATGGCTTCAGTTCCTCGGCCAGCTGCGGGCGGGCGCGGTGCAGCCGTCCGCGAACGGCACCGGGAGTCGTATGCAGGATCGCGGCGACCTCTTCATAGGACATTCCCTCCAGTTCCCTGAGTATCCAGCAGGCGCGCTGCTCAGGTGTCAGGCGGTTCAGCGCGCATTTCAGCGCGGTGGCCAAGCCGTCGGCGAGCGCGTGCTCCTCGGGTCCGGGAGACCGCTCCGGGGCGGCGGCCGTCTCCTCCAGAGGCACCTGCCGCCGCGGGCCGCGCAGCGCGCGCAGCGCCCGGGTGGCGGTTATGCGGTACAGCCAGGCCCCGAATGCCTGTTCGGCTCTGACCTGATCCAGCTGCCGCCAGGCCGTGATGAATGCCTCCTGGGCCGTGTCAGCTGCGCTGCAGGAGTCGGTCAGGATGCGCAGCGCGATCCGGTAGACCGGGATCCGGTAGCGCATGACGAGGACCTCGAACGCGGTCATGTCCCCTTCGCGGGCCCGCACCACGAGGGTGGCGTCATCAAGGGCGGCACCTGCCGCATCCGTCCGCCGCGCCCCCGGCATACCGGGCTCCCCCCTGCGCCGCCGATCGGCTTGCGCGCCATACAGTTCGGATGCCCAGGGTGCTGTAGATCAACCTCCTCACTATGTGACGCGTTTCACATCTATCACTCCCGTTTACTCCCGTGACGTTTGGCGGGGACGCGGCGTCTTCCATAGCGAGTCCTGCCGTCGGCCGTGCCTGACGCTGGCGGCGACGCGGGATTGAGGCAGACACCGACGGAGGGGGCCGAGACGGTGACCACATCAGAAACCGAGAGCACCACCGCGAGCACTACGACCAGTGCTGTACCGCAACCACGCAGGTCCGCGGCCGAACTAACGAGCGAGCACGGGAACACCACCATCGCCGACCTGGTGGTGGCGAAGATCGTCGCGCTGGCCACCCGCGAGGTAGACGGCGTCTATGCGATGGGCGCGGGTACCGCGCGCATGATGGGGGCCGTGCGGCAGCGAGTCCCGGGCGTCCAGGCGAGCGCCACTCAAGGGGTCGCGGTCGAGGTCGGCGCACGCCAGGCGGCCGCCGATATCGACCTGGTAGTCGAGTACGGCGTCTCCATCCCGGACCTGGCCTCCGCGGTCCGCAACAACGTGATCAACTCCGTGGAACGAATCTGCGGCCTCGAGGTCACCGAGGTCAACGTCGGTGTCGACGACATTCACCTTCCTGGCGAGCAGGACACCGACACGTCAGGGCCGCGTGTCCAATGACCACTGGGGTCGACCGGGCACCAGCTGAGATAGCGGAGCCAGGCGCCCTCGCCGACCAGATCGTCAGTGCCGTGACCAGGTGCCCGGACGTAGCCAGGCTGACTGAGATGCCCGGCATCCCGGTGGCCACGTATCTGCCTGGCCGGACCGTGTCCGGTGTGGCGGTGCGAACCGGGGAGGTCGAGATCTGCGTGGTGGCCCGCTACGGGCTGCCACTGCCGCAGATCGCCGCGCAGGTACGGCAGGCCGTGGCGCCGCTGGTGCCAGGCCGGGTGGTGGATGTCGTCATAGCCGACATCACGTCGCCTGATGAGCCACCAGGGGCCGACATCGGCGCCAGCCGACCGCCAGGCGAAGGCGAAGTAACACGAAACGGGGAGGAATCTGCCAATGTATGACGCTCGCATCATGCCGGTCCTCGGCTTGGTCTTCGGAATCGCGCTGGGCTTCGCCGGCGCGTTCGGCGGCTGGTCGGCGTTCGTGATCGTGCTGGTGCTCGGCTTGGTCGGCTATTTCACCGGGCGGGCACTCGTCGGCGAACTTGACCTGAACAGCCTGTTCGCAACCAGGGAGCGGAGGCCGCAGTGACCGCCGTCAGCGTGGCGGCTCGTCCGGCCGCGCTGAACGTGCCGGGACAGCGGGGCAGGACTACCATCGCCGACCGGGTGGTGACCAAGGTGGCCGCTCAGGCGGTCTCCGAGGTCGAGCAGACCGGCGGAGTCGCCAGGCAGCTGGTCGGGATCACGCTCGGCCGTCAGACCGGCGCGGGGCCCGCCCGCGTCTCGGCGCGCATCGACGGGCATCTGACCATGATCGAGCTGCGCCTGTCGCTCAACTACCCGGCCCCGGTGCGCACCCTGACCCGCGAGGTCCGCAGGCACGTCACCGAGCGGGTCACCGGCCTCACCGGACTCGAGGTGCGCCATGTCGACATCGAAGTGGCCCGCCTGATACGCGGGAGGTGACAGGTGAACTCGACTGAGGGCAATCACGGCCCGACGCTGGTGATACCAGCTCCCGGCGGGCCGCCGCCGCCAGAACGCGCCGACGCCTGGTCCCGCCCGGGAGCACGGCGCAAGGCCCAGCAGACATTCCGGCCCCGGCGAACCATCCCGGGGGTCCTGGTCGCGGCGATAGTGGCCGCGGCGGGGATTATCGGCTGCATATGGGCGGCATCGGCCGCGCTTGGCCACCCGTTGTGGAACGTGCCGCACAGCGACTTCGCCGGCCCGATGCAGAGCACCGTGCACTGGTCCGGCACCGGCACGCTCGCCGTAGCCTCGGCGGTCGCGTTCGTGGGCTTCGTGCTCATCCTCATCGCCGTGGTTCCCGGCCGGACACGGGCCGTGCCGCTGGCTTCCGGGGACGACTCGGTGGTGATCGGCGTGCCACGGCGCAGCCTGCGACGGTCGCTGACCTGGCTCGTCCAGGATGTCCCCGGCGTCGACAAGGCCAAGGTTCGAGCGCGGCGCCGCACCGTCAAGGTGCGTGCGACCACCAGGCTGCGCGACACCGGCGACCTGCAGGAGCAGGTGCGGGCAACCGTCCAAGAGCGTCTGCGCGCACTTGATCCGCTCCTCCCGATGCAGGTCAAGGCCAAGCTGCGGGTGAAGGAAGGCTGACCGCGATGACACGTCACACCGCGCGCGTCAGCCGCACCGGGCTGCTGATCATCGGGCTCATCCTGCTGCTCGGCGCCGGAGCCGTGCTGGCCCGCGCCCTGGCAGCGTCAACCTCAGTTCTCGGCAGTCCTAACACGGCGGTGCTCACACCCACGCAAGTGTCGTATCCGACACAGCACAGCTGGGTGTGGCCGGTCGTGGCCGCGGTCAGCGCCGTCATCGCCCTGCTCGCGCTGTGGTGGATGGCAGCTCAGACCAGCACCAAGACGGTGCGCCGGCTGCCGCTGGAACCCAACCACGTCCATGGCACGACGGTGCTGCGCGCGGACGCGGCCACCGGCGCGATCACCGACGAACTCGAGAGCTACCCGAGCATCCGGTCCGCCGACGCCGCGCTGCGCGGATCCCGGCGCGAGCCCGGGCTCCGGCTGGCGGTCACCGCGGAGAACCGTTCTGACCCCGCCATGCTGCGCAGGAGCATCGAAACGGAGGCGATCCCGCACCTGCGTACCGCGCTCGAACTCGAGACCATCCCTACGGTGATGCGCCTGCAGTTCAGCCGTGCGTTCGACAGGCACCTCACCTGATCGGCGTGTGGCCGGGCGTGCTATCGCCGGGGCGTGCTATCGCC
>Ga0187807_1000298_pt1 | contig 15336 bp, 12 predicted proteins | sample NC_wetland_sal_i_4_FD_132432 | JGI IMG/M metagenome (GOLD analysis project Ga0187807, IMG submission 132432) | Wetland sediment microbial communities from Neuse River Estuary, North Carolina, USA - ASW_2 | ecosystem: Environmental > Aquatic > Freshwater > Wetlands > Sediment | place: USA: North...
ATCCTCACCGGGCGATCCGCACGTATCGCCGCTCAGGTGTCGCCGCGGGAGCGGACGATCAGGTCGGCCAGCAGGGCCAGGCTCGCGAGGATCATGCCGGTCACGAAGATCAGGATCGTGTCGTTGGCGAAGTGCAGCGGATGCACGACCAGGTCGTAGATGCCCTTCAGCACGCCGAGGCCGAGCAGGAACAGGGCCGGCGGCATCAGCACCTTGAGCGGGTTGAAGTACATCACCATGCGGAGCACCTGGAGCACGTACCGGTAGGCGTCGGAGAAGAAGTGGAACTTGGATCGTCCCGCGCGCTTGGCGTACTCGATCGGGACGTAGCACACCTCGTGCCCGTTGGACAGGAACGCCAGGGTAATGGTGGTGACGCAGGAGAACCCGGGCGGCAGCAGCTTCAGGTAGGGCAGCGCGACCGCGCGCCGGAACGCGCGCAGGCCCGAGTTCAGGTCGGGGATGTCGGCGTTGGTCAGCCGTTCGGCGAGCTTGCGGACGAACCATTTGGCCGGCACCCGGGCGATCTTCAGCGTGCCTTCCTCGCTGGTCCGCGCGCCCACCACCTGGTCGATCGCCGGGTCGGCGTCGAGCATGGCGACGAACTCGGGTATCCGCTCGTTCGGGTAGGTCAGGTCCGCGTCGGTCCAGACCACGATCTCGCCCCTGGACTGCTGGGTGCCGATCCGGCGCACGGTGCCCGCGCCGCCGTTGCGCGGGAAGTGGATCACCCTGAGGTTCGGGAAGTCGGGCTCCGCGCGGCGCAGCCGGGCCAGCGTCTGGTCGGTCGACCCGTCGTCGACGGCGAGCAGTTCGTAGCTGACCCCGCTCTTGTCCATGGCGCGGCAGATCCGCTCGACTTCGAGCAGCACGTGCTCTTCCTCGTTGAAGCAGGGCAGCACGATGGAGGCGTGCGGGATCTGCTCGCCCGTGAATGCGCTCACGACCAGCGAGGCTACTAGGCCGGACCACCGCCCGGGGACGTGGCGGCCGCATCGACCATCCACACCGTGTAGTGGATGCCCCAGGTGCGGGTCGGCGGCGAGGTCAGGTCGTGCGCCTCCTGCGTGGTCAGCAGGTTGACGACCTCGCGCGGGGGGACGCCGTACGCGGTGAGTTCGGTCGGCTGCTGGGCGAGCAGTATCGGCCGCCTGCCGACGCCCTCGATGCCCTGCACTACGGAGTTGACGGTCGCCCTGGTGGGGTTGGTCAGCACCGCGGCCGGCGTCCCGCAGATACCCCTGATCACCTGGGCGAACCGGTCGGCGGTGAGCGAGTCGAGGATGACCACCGACGCGTTGGGCCCGATCGCGGCGCACAGCCCGTTGACCGCGGTAAGCTCGCCGACGCCGATCTTCCGGAACGCCATCCCGTGGGCGGTCATGCCGTTTTGCTTCGTGACGCCGAGATCGAGGGTGGTCAGCGCGGTCGGGATGACCAGCGACGCCACGCAGCAGGAGGCGACTATTCCTTCGGTGAGCCTGGTCCGGCCGAGCTGGGCGGCCTGGTCCTTGAGCCAGGTAGCGGCCCAGATGGCGGCCAGGATCAGGCCGGGCAGCACGAACGGGACCAGCCGCCGGCTCGCCCACGGCTGATCCGGGGCGACCGCGGGCCGCCACAGCACGGTCACGATCACCCAGATCGCGATCATGACCGGCAGCGCCCAGACCCGGGCCGCGGAACTGGGATCCTTCCAGGTCAGCAGCGCTCTGGTGCACCGCCGGGCCAGGGCCGCGAGGCCGAACGCGCCGAGCAGCACGGCGGGCACGCCGAGGTACCAGATCACCCAGTACAGGCTGTCCTCGTAGTACTGCCGCCGCCCGTTGACGGGCAGGCCCGCGAGCTTCTGCAGTTCGGCCACGTAGGCGATCGAGGTCGGGTCGGTTTCCCCGGCCACCGTCTGCACCAGCGGCCTGACGGCAAAGCCGACGAACACGGCGATCGTGACGATCGCGGCCGCCTCGGGCAGCCAGCGCACCGCCTTCGCGGCGAGTCTTCCGGTCAGTTTTCCGTTCAGTTTTCCGGTCAGCCTCTGCCGGGCCGCCGGGCTGGCGGTCACCGCGACCCCGGCCAGGGTGAGCAGGACCACCACGGCGACGATCAGCGCGAGCGGGCGCAGCGACGGCGCCTCCAGGTCCAGGTAGGGCCGGGATTTCAGGTAGCCGTCGGCCAGCCCGTAGCCCACCCCGATCACCAGGCCGACGCCGAACGGGATGGCCTGCCGCCGGCGTGTCGCCAGCAGCACGCCGAGGAACGGGACGGCCGGGAGGATGTCGCTGAGCCCGTCGATGCGGACCAGAATGGTCAGCCCCAGGGCGAGCCCGGCCAGCCCGGCCAGCACCTTGTCCTGACCAGGCCAGTCGCTGCTGTTTTGCGTGCGCCTGACCGCCAGTGAGTCGGTCAGCAGGCACAGGCCGCCGAACAGCAGCACCTGGGCCAGCGGCTCGCTGAACGAGGCGCGGCTGGTGTACTGCTCGGGCAGGCTCAGCGCCAGGATGGCCGCCGCGGCCGGCGCCCACCTCGGCCCGGCCAGCCGGCCAGCCAGACCGCCGAAGGAGAGCACCGCGCACCCGCCGATCAGCGGCGTCATGACCAGCGCGGCCGGGATTCCGCCCAGCCAGACCGCCGCCGCGAGGACCAGCGGCGTCCCGGTCATGAACTGCGGCACGATCCCGGAGCCGCGCGGGTAGTAGTTCGAGCTGGCGAACCCCAGGCCCGGGTGCGGGCCGCCGAACGCGGCCAGCGAGTCCGGGATGGGCAGCGAGCCGTGGTGCGCGATCCAGTACCCGACCTCGAGGTACGTCGAGGGGTCGCGCAGGTAGATGATCTGTTCGGTGCGCTCCGCGATCTGCCAGGCCGCGAACGCGACCGCCACCGCCACCGTGCCCGCCACCGCCCACCAGGGCACCGGGCGCACGCTGCCTTCCCCGCCCTTCCCGCCCTCCGGGCCCTCGCCGCGGAAGCTGGGCCAGCTGGCGGGCAGCTGGCGCACGGCGAAGTAGCAGAGCCCGGCGGCCAGCGGGGCGAACATGAACACCATCGGCCGCGCCGAGAACCGGCCCGCGAGCAGCAGCGGAAGCGCCGGCAGCAGCCACGCCGCGGCCAGCATCGCGGGCACGACGGTAACAGCGCCGAACAGCCACCCGGCCCACCGCCCGGGGCTCTTCCCGGCCACGGGGTTCTTCCCGGGCCTCTCCCCGGCGCTCTTCCCGGCCACGGGAAACTGCACCGTGGCATCATCTGCCTCAGTGAGCTTGGTGACCCCATTGGCACGCGGTCCAAGACGCACGGACCCACTTTAGGCCCTGACCCCGCTGGACCCGGAACCCCTCAACCCCGGGGGCCGGAACCCCTCAACCCGGGCCGCCAATTGAAATGGTTGTGGCAACGTACCCACTCTTTTGGGCAGGTTGCCAACAACCATCGGTTACCGGGCCGCGCAGAATGGGCCGTGTGGAGCTTTTCGTCAGCTGGCACGAATGGGGGCGGGACTTCGCCGACCTAGCCTGAGACGAGCACGTCCGGCTCGCCCGGATCGAGCGCAAGCCCGGCGGCCTTGCGCCCGGCCTGGGCGACCAGCAGCCACAGCACCATCGCGGCCGGGTAGATGAAGTAGCCGAACCGGGTCGACGGCGCGAGCACGAACATGGCCGAGAGGCCGAGAACCAGCCGGACGGTCGCCGCGGGCACGTCCCGGGGCGGCCGGATCACCAGCGACACCGCGATCGCGAGCCCGGACCCGATGAGCAGGATGACGACGATCGTGTGGCCGATGACCCCGGTCTGCGCGAGCACGTGGCCGAGCAGCGGGCTCGCCGCCTGCGATTTGACGCTGGCCAGGCCGAGCGGGAACAAGATGGTGTTCTTCACCAGCGAGCCCGGCTTGAGCACCGCGAACGGGCCCACGATGACGATGACCACGCTAAGGGCCACCGCGGTGAACCGCCACGCCACGCGCCGGCCGTCGCGCACGTAGAGCAGGGCGAACGCCACCACCAGCGCGGGCCAGGCGGTCGCCTTCATCGCCGACGCAACGCCCAGCGCCAGCCCGGCGGTGACCGGGCTGGTCCGCTGGGTCCGCCAGAGCAACGCGAAGCCGAGGCACAGGAACGCGACCATCGGCACGTCGGTGCCGCCGACGCACAGCTCGAACGCGATGATCGGCGAGGCCGTCAGCAGCAGGGCCCACCGCAGGCCGTCCTTAGCCCCGGCAATCCGCAGCGCGAGGGCGAACACCACGAGGAACACGGCGCCGAACCAGACCCGCGGATCGGTGATCAGGCTGTGGCCGAACAGCGCCTGCGGCACGCCGAACGCCGCCATCAGCGGCAGGTACGGGTTGTACTGGTTCGGGTTGGTGGTGGTGGCCAGCGCCTGCGAGCTCCGGTACGGGGTGCCGTGCTTGATGAGCGTCGTGGCGGAGCGGGCCACCACACCCACCTCGGGTTCTCCGTTGCCGTGGGCGACCATCCACAGCAGCGGGAACAAGATGGCGCCGCAGAGCATCACGCCGAGCGCGACGTCGACGCCGCGGGTTCCGCGTGACCTGGCAGCCAGGACCGCCAGGGCGGCCAGCGCGTACGCACAGGCGGCGGACAGGCCCCACAGCCGGTGCAGCGAATCGTGGCTGAACAAAGTGACCCCGCCGGCGAACAGGGCGCAGGCGACCAGCCCGGCAGTCAGCCAGGCCCAGGGCACGGTGGTGACGGAATGCCACCCTCCGGGCCTGGATGTCCCCGCGCCGCCGCCCTCGACCCCCGTCGTTGACGCGAGTACGCGAGTACCGCGTCTCTGCACACGACATATCTTACGCGTGGCACCCTCGGGCGCTCGTCATCCCCGCGGGCGATAGACCGTCATCCGCGCGGACGACGTACCTGGTAGCCGACCGGGAGCAAGGACCAGCCGAACCGGTCGCTGACCAGACCCCAGAGCCCCCGCGAGGCGGCCAGGGTGGCGATCACCGCGAGGCCGCCGACGATGACCAGGTACCAGGCGCCGTAGGAGGACAGCGTCTCCTGCAGGGCGAACAGCACCAGCGCCCCGAGCACCGGGCCCTCGATGGTGCCCATTCCGCCGATGAGCACCATGAACAGCATGTACACGCTGTACTGGATGTTGAACACCGAGGTCGGCTCGACGTACAGGGTCTGCAGCGCGATCAGGGCTCCCACCGCGCCCGCGCCGCCCGCCGCCACCAGGTAGGCCAGCCGCCTGATCCGCCCTACCCGGACGCCGGTGCTGGCCGCGGCGACCGGATCGCTGCCCACCGCCCGGGCATCCAGCCCGAACGTCCGCCGCACCAGCAGGTACACGCCCGCCACGCTGACCACGGCGACGGCCAGCGTGGCCCAGTAGGTCAGCGCCTCCCGCAGCACCGGGCCGTAGCCGGCCAGGCCGGGAACGCTCACCCCGGTGGTGCCGCCCACCGAGGGCGACAGCGTGGCCGCGATCTGGAACACGGCGGCGACCACCAGGGTCGCGACCGCGAAGTAGCCGCCGGACAGCCGCAGCACGAGCGCGGAGGTCGGCAGCGAGATCACCGCGGCGATGATCGCGGCCAGGATGATGGCGGCGAAGGGATTCACCCCTTGCCGCGCCACCAGGTACAGCGCGTAGGCCCCGACGCCGATATAGGCGTTCTGCCCGAACGAGGTGAGCCCGCTGAAGCCGGCCAGCAGGTTCCACTGGCTGGCCATGGCGACGAAGGTCAGCAAGGTGATCAGGGGCTGTTCGGCCGGGCCGCCGGCGAAGTAGGGCACGGCCGCCAGGACCACCACGGCGACCACCGCCACGCCGGTGAAGCCGGTTGCCGTCCGGCTCCACCGGCTGACGGTGACCGGCTGCCCTGCGCCTGATTCACCAGTGCCGGCCACGGGTACCGCGGTCCGCTTCATCCCAGTCACCCCAGCGCCCCGGACCCGCGAACCTCGCGCGCGGCCTGATGACTGGCGAACAGCCCGGCCGGCCTGACCGCGAGCACGGCCAGGAAGAGCAGGTGTACCGCGAGTACCGCGTACGCCTGGTTGACCTGCCCGACCACCACCTGGGTGACGCCCAGCGCCATGCCGCCGACCAGGGTGCCCCACAGCGAGCCGATGCCGCCGATCACCACCGCCTCGAACGCGAAGATCAGCGTGCTCGAGCCCGCCAGCGGATCGAAGGTCCCGATGGTGCCGATGAAGATGCCCGCCAGGGCCGCGGTGGCCACCGCGGTGCCCGCCACGGTGGCGAATACCGCCCGCACCTTGATGCCGACCAGCCGGGCGGTGTCGGGGTCGTCGGCGGTCGCCCGCACCTTGCGCCCCCACGACGTGCGGGAAAGCAGCAGCTGCAGGCCGGACAGGACCGCGCAGGCGGTCAGGAACGCCGTCATGAACAGCCAGGACACGGTGATGTGGCTGCCGATGCGGAAGCTGGCCAGGGCGAGCGAGCCGCCGGCCAGGCCGCGCGGGTCGGACGTGGCCGCCACCTGCAGCAGGTTCTCGATCATCACCGACAGGCCGAAGGTGACCAGCACCGGCGCCAGCACGCCGTGCCGCATCGCCCGCCCGAACAGCAGTGTCTGCAGGACCAGGCCGACTCCGAAGGCGGCGGGCAGCAGCAGCGGCAGTACGTACCAGACCGGCACCCCGAGCGAGGAGGACAGCACAAGCCCGAGGTAGGCGCCGCACACGGCCAGGTCGCCGTGGGCGAGGTTGACGATCCGCATCACACCGAACGTCAGCGAGAGCCCGCACGCGATGAGCGCGTACTGGCCGCCGAGCAGCAGGCCCTGGATGACCGCGTTGACCCAGGTCACGTACGGCCCTCCCGGGATCGGAGGCCGAAGTAGGCGGCCACCACCTGCTCCCTGGTCACCGCCGGCACGGGGGCGGCCAGCACCACCCGTCCCTCGAGCAGGCACACCAGGTCGTCGCACGCCGCCATGGCCCGCCGCAGGTCCTGCTCGACGATCAGCAGCGTGGCGCCGGCCTCGCGCAGTTCCGCCAGTGTCTGGTACAGCTCGCCGACCACCCGCGGCGCCAGGCCGAGGGAGATCTCGTCGAGGAGCAGCAGCGTGGGCGCCGCGGCCAGGGCGCGCGCGATCGCCACCGCCTGCTGCTCGCCGCCGGACAGGGTGGACGCGCGCTGCCGGCGCCGCCTGGCGATCATCGGGAAGGTGCCGTAGATCCGGTCGAGCGGCCAGTCGGACGAGGCGGCCGCGGCCGCGCCGACCAAGATGTTCTCTTCGACGGTCAGGCTGCCGAACAGCTTGCGTCCCTCGGGCACCAGGGCGATGCCCCGGGAGATCCGGCGGTGCGGCGGTGCGGCGGTGAGGTCGGATCCGGCGTAGCGGACCGACCCGGAGGCGGCCGCCTGCGCCCCGGCGATCGTGCGCAGCAGCGTCGTCTTGCCCGCGCCGTTGGCCCCGACCAGGGCCGTCGCCCGGCCGCGGGTCACCGCCAAGGACACGCCGAACAGCGCCTGGAAGTCGCCGTAGAACACGTCGACCCCGGTCACCTCGAGCGGCGGTTCCGGGGCCGCGGTGCTCACGGCACGCCCCCGCCGAGGACCCCGCCGCCAAGGGCACCGCCGCCAAGCACTCCGCCGCCAAGAAACGCGGCCCGCACCTCGTCGCGGGCCAGCACCTGCGCCGGAACCCCGTCGGCGATCACATGCCCGTCAGCCAGGCAGATCAGCCGGGTGGCGACCGCCGTAAGGACCCGGATGACGTGCTCCACCCATACGATCGTGGTGCCGCGCGCGTTCACCGCGCGGATGGTCTCGATCAGGACCTCCGTTTCGGGGTCGCTGAGCCCGCCGGCGATCTCGTCGAGCAGCAGGACCCGCGGCCGCATGGCCAGCGCGCGGGCCAGTTCGAGCCGCTTGCGGTCCAGCAGCCGCAGCGATCCGGCCCTGGTGTTGGCCTCCTCGGTCATCCCGGTCAGCGAGAGCGCCTCATACGCCGCCCCGTAGGCCTGCCGACCGCGAAGACCCGCCGCCCGCATCGCCCCGACCAGCGCGTTCTCGAACACGGTCAGGTCACCGAGCGGCCTGGGCACCTGGAAGGTGCGGCCAAGGCCCATCCTGGCCCGCAGCGGCGGCGGCAGCCGCGTCACGTCCCGGCCCTGCAGTCGCACCCGGCCCGCGTCGCACCGCCCGGTACCGGTGAGCAGGTCGAGCAGGGTGGTCTTCCCGGCGCCGTTCGGGCCTACGATGCCGACCGCCTCGCCCGCGCTGACCGCGAGCGAGACCGAGCTGAGCACGGCCAGCGAGCCGTAGCTCTTGGCGACGTCGGTGACCTCGAGCGAAGGCGGGTTCACAGCGTGGGCCTCACCGGGGCGGGCTCACAGCAGCTGCAGCGAGCTCGCGACCGGGACCGCGGGCAGCAGCGAGTTGTCGATGACCACCAGCTGGGGGCTGCCCGACACCAGCCGCCACTGCGCCAGCAGTTCCGGGATCTGGGACACGTGCGGCACCGGGCCGCTGGTGAAGTCGTAATCCCCGGTGATGGCCTGGCCCTTGAGCGTGCCGATCGCGCTGGCCACCGCGGCCGCGTTCTTCGGGTCGCCGGACGCCTTGAGCGCGGCGACCGCGATCTCGAAGACCGCGTAGTTGAACCCCATCGGCTGGGTCCACTCGTTCCCGGTGCTGGTCTTGTAGTTCGCCGCGAACGCCGACGCGGTGGTCCCGTCGAGGGAGGACTTGTAGGGGAACTGCGGCGTCCACCACAGCGGCGACATCACGTTGGTCACCAGCGGTCCGAGCGCGGCCGCCGCGCTCGGGAACAGCAATGCCTTGGAAATGGACGCGATCTTCGGTACGAAGCCGTTCTGGTGCGCCTGACGCCAGAACGTGATGAAATCCGGCGGGATGGGCGCGGCGTGCAGGATTTCCACGTTAGCGCTCTTGAACTTCGAGATGATCGAGGCGAAATCCGACGTGCCGTCGGTGTAGGCGCCGGACGGCACGACCTTCCAGCCCATGCCGCCCAATTTCGCCTTCATGTACTTCTCGAATCCCGCGCCATCCACGTCGTCCGGCCACACGCCGCCGACTACGTGGTTGGTCGACGCCTTTTCCCAGACCGACGCGAACAGATTGGTCTCTTCGGAGGTGCCGAGGAAATACATGTACGAGTACTTGAACGTGTTCGCGGTGCCGCTGCTTGAGTAGTACCACTGCTCCCACGGGCAGATGGTCAGCACGCAGGGCACGCCGGAGGCTTCGGCCTGCGCGGAGACGGGGATGACGGTCTCCGGCGTGGCGGTGGCGATGAGGAAGTCCACCCCGTCCTGCTGCACGAGCTGGGAGGCGACCGTCGCAGCCCGGGCCGAGGAGGACTGGCTGTCCTGGGCGATGATCTCCACCGAGTATTTCCTGCCGCCGACGGTCAGGCCCTTGGCCAGCGCCGAGCGCACCTGGCCGAGCACGTAGCCGTTCGACTGGGTGAACACGGAAAGCTGGCCGGTCTCCGGGCTGATGAAACCGATCTTGACGGTGCCCCCCGAGCCCGATCCGCCGGACGTGGCGGGCGAAGACGTCTGCTTCAGGGCGCTCGAACAACCTGCCATGCTCGCCAGCCCGCCGCCGACGGCCACCCCCGCCGCGCCGAGAAAGCCGCGTCTGCTCAGGAGGCCTCGATCTCTCCGATACGCCGATTCAGTCATCTGCTTTTCTCCGCACGTGAGGTCAGTGGTGGCCCGCAAACCCCCATGTCGCGTCATTGTCGGCCCGCCCGGCGCCGGCGGTCTTGCACTACCGGGCACATCCCTTGACCATCCGCGCACCGGCCCTCAAGCTAGGACGACTACCGAAGGAGGTAGGAAGTCATGCCCGATGTAGCGCGCACGCTCGACCTGCCTTCCGGGCAGCGTTTCGAATACTGGAAGCACGTCCTGTCCCGCACGTTCGTCCCGCTGGAGGTCTGGTGCCCCAGCGGCGAGAGCGATTTCACCGGCCGACTTCGCGGCTGCGAGCTCGGCAGCCTGCGGTTCATCGAGGTATCAGCCGAGGCGCACACCGCCTGCAGGACGCCCCGCCTGGTCAAGGCCGCGCCGGCCGGCTGCTACAAGATCGGCCTGCAGCTGCGCGGCACCTCGGTGCTGATCCAGGACGGCCGGGAGGCGACGCTCACCCCAGGCGACTTCACCCTGTACGACACCGACCGCCCGTACACGCTCGCGTTCAGCGACCCGCACCGCATGCTGGTGCTCGTCTTCCCCCGGGACATGCTGGGCCTGCCGCAGTCACGGCTGGCCGGGCTGACCGCGACCAGGCTGCCCGGCGAGGCCGGCGGGCTGGCCACGCTCATCGGCCCGTTCCTTGGCCAGGTCGCCGACGTGCTCGACGACGTGGACAACGGGGATCCCAGAACCGGGATCCGGCTGGCGGGCAACGTGCTCGACTTGCTCGGCACCGTGCTCACCGAACGGCTGGACTGCGCGCCCCCCGACCCGGACAGCGCGCACCGCGCGCTGATGCTGCAGATCACCGCGTTCATCGAAGACCACCTGGGCGAGGCGGACCTGGCCCCGGCCCAGATAGCGGCGGCCCACCACATCTCGCTCCGCCAGCTGCACAAGCTCTTCCACGCCAGCGGTACCACCGTGGCCGGCTGGATCAGGCAGCGCCGCCTCGAACACTGCGGGCATGACCTGCGCGACCCGCGCTGGTCCGCCCGGCCGGTCGCGGCCATCGGCGCCCGCTGGGGCTACCCGGACCCGGCCCACTTCAGCCGGCTGTTCAAGGCGAACTACGGGGTCGGACCGCGCGACTACCGCGCCAGCCAGGGGCTGTAACCTCAGCCGGGCGTACTCTGGAGGTCAAGCGGCGTGCGCTGGCGTGCAAGACGGGCGGCGGCCCGCGGCGTGAACATGGGCGGCATGAACCCCACCGACCCGAGGGGGCTGCTGTCCGGCAAGGCCGCCATCATCACCGGCGGCGAAGGCAGCATCGGCATGGCCACCGCGCGCGCCTTCGTGACCGAAGGGGCCAGGGTCTGCCTGGTCGGCCTCGTCGCCGACGAGCTGCGGGCCGGCGCCGCGGCGCTCGGCGAGGCGGCTATCTGGGCCATGGCCGACGTGACCAGCTCGGGGCAAGTCAAGGCGGCGGTGACGACGGCCGCCGAGACGTTCGGCCGGCTCGACGTGGTGGTGAGCAACGCGGGGATCAGCGGGGTCATCGCCCCGGTGGCCGACTATCCGGAGGACGTGTTCGACCAGGTCCTCGCGGTGCACGTCCGCGGTTCTTTCCTGGTCTGCAAGCATTCCCTGGCCTACCTGGGCGCGGGCGCGAGCGTGGTGATCACCTCGAGCGTGGTCGGCCTGACCTCGGACGCGGGGATCTGCGCCTACGCCACCGCCAAGCACGCGCTGGTGGGGCTGATGCGGACGCTGGCCAAGGAGACGGCCCCGCGCGGCATCCGGGTGAACACGATCCACCCAGGCCCGGTCGACAACGAGTTCCAGCACCGCATCGAGGTCGCCGCCACCGGCGCCGAGCGCGACCGCGCCGCCTCGATCTTCGAGGAATTCATTCCGCTGGCCCGGCACGCGACCCCCGACGAGGTGGCCCGGGCCATGCTCTTCCTGGCCAGCGACGAGAGCTCCTTCGTTACCGGCGCCACCCTGACCGTCGACGGCGGCATGTCCATCTGAGCCAGGCCGGCGGGCGGCGGGTTCGCCGCCCGCCGGCTATCTCCTCCGCAACCGCGGTCCGGATCGTGCGGGTATCCCAAGCCCGCGCCCCCCTCGTGCAGGCCCCGCTCCCCACCCGGTGATCCCGGCCGCAATGAGCCCGGCTGCCGACAGTGCGGGCCACAGGGGGAGGGCCCCCTGACGCCCCGTCGGCCGACGGGCTCACTGTTCCTATATATACCGATAAGCGGTATATGCGTCAAGGCCGGCGATCACATGGTCTTCGCAGGTGACAGGCTGTCAGAGGGCCGTTCGGTCAAATAATGGGCGGCCGGCCCGCCCGGGTCATCCGCCAGGCGGTGCGCAGCGAGATGGGGTGACGCGCACCCGGGTCGGTCCGCCAGCCTTCGGCGAAGCCGGCGAACCAGGGACGCAGGTGGCCCGGCTTCGCGCGCTCCCGGGCGACCGTCAGCGCCATCCAGTCGGCCAGGTAGGCCACCGCGAACGGCCAGGGCAGGTTGCGGCGGGCCAGCAGGACCCGGTTCCGCCCGTCCCGGCGGCGGAACGTGGCGTGCCGCGCGTTCGGCAGCGTGTGGTGGTACATCCGCGCGCCGGCGTCGTACTCCAGCCGGTAACCGCGGTCCATCAGCCGCCAGGCCAGGTCGGTCTCCTCGTGCCCGTAGAAGAAGAGATCGGGGAGGCCGCCCGCCTCCAGGTAGGCCGAACGCCTGATCGCGCACGCCCCGCCGAGGAACGTGGTCACGACCGAGGAGCGGTCCGGGTCCCCGGCCCGCAGCCGCGGCACGTGCCACCGGGCGCCCGGGCCGCCGTCGGGGTCGACCACCTGCATGGACAGCACCGCCAGCGCCGGGTCGGCGGCGAACCTGCCCGCGACGTGGGCGGCGAGCCCCGGATCCGGATACCAGCCGTCGTCGTCGAGGAACAGCACAACGTCCCCACCGCACGCCCGCACCCCGGCGTTGCGCCCGGCGGCGACCCCGACGTTCTCCGGCAGCCAGACGGCCCGCGCCCCGGGCGGCAGGCCGGTCACCTCGGCGCCGTTGCCGACCACGACCAGCTCCACCTGGGCGCCGCGCTGGCCCAGCACGCTGTCGACGGCCCGGATGACCTCGGCCGGGCGATCTCCCATCGTGAGGATGACGCAGGACAGCGTTGTATCCCGGGGGGGACGACCCCCCCAAGACCCCCCCCGCTCACGGAGGGACTGCCCGTCCCCCCGTTCCCCGCTGGTCACTGCAGCCGCCGGGACGCCACGATGGCCACCATGTGCGCCACCGTCATGACCGCACCCACCGCCAGCGCCGCCACGACCAGCACCCGGGTGGCGGCCAGGGTGCCGGTTGCCGCGTCCACGATCGCCGCCACCAGGATCAGGACGGACAACTCGACGGCCTGGATGATCCGGTGCAGGCGCAGCGCCGACGCCAGCCGCCTGGCCAGCGCGAGTCCTCCCGACCTCGGCGCGAGCGCCTGATCGTCGTGCTTGCCGGCCAGCCCGGAGGAGGCCCGGGCCACCACCACGCCATCGGTCTCCGCCTTGATCAGCGTGGCGCAGATCGCCGCGGCCAGGCCCGCGCTCACGTAGCCGCCGGCCAGCGAGAAATGACCCTGCGCGCGAACGCCGAGGCCAGCCAGCAGCAGCGCCTCCGCGATGTAATGTCCCATCCGGTCCAGGTAGATGCCAGCCGCGGAGAACCGGCCGGTGAGCCGGGCCAGCTCCCCGTCGGAGCAGTCGAACAGCAGGTAGAGCTGTATCAGCAGGGCCACCCCGACCGCCGCGGGGAGCCCGGGCACGGCGGCGAGCACGCCCGCGGCGGCGCCGGAGATCATGAAGCAGACGGTGACCGCGTTCGGGGACCAGCCGAGCCTGGCGAACGCGATGGTGGCGTACGGGGACAGCCGGCGCATGTAGAGCCGGCCGAACCAGTGCTCGTCGTTGAGCCGCGCCAGGACCTCGGGGGGCTGTCCCTTGGCGCGCACTTCGGCCAGTGACGGTCCGGACATCATCCTCCGCTCGTGACGGCCGTGACGAATTCCTCCACCTGCCGGGCGATCGCGCACTCGTCGAGCGCGAGCCGCTCCAGGATGGTGTACCGGCCGGGCCTGGTCGCGGGGGCGTGCAGCACCGCCTTGGTGAACTCGGCGTGGCTGAGCCCGAGGTCGGCGGGTGTTCGCGGCAGCTCGTGCCGGGCCAGGCAGGCCGACATGAGCCGGCCCAGGCGCTCGTCTCCGCGCAGGTAGGTGCAGAACAGCGCGCCGACCCCGGCCAGCTCGCCGTGGTTGCCCGCGCCGGGGAACAGCTGGTCGATCGCGTGCAGGATCTCGTGATCGCCGCCACTGCAGGGGCGGCTGGACCCGGCTACCGTCATCGCGATCCCGGACAGCACCAGGGATTCGGCCAGCACGGTGAGGAACTCGTCGTCGCCGACCGTGCCCGGCTGATGCAGCACCGCCTGCGCGGCGGTCCTGGCCAGCGTGACGGCCAGCCCGTCGATGGGCTCGCCGCGGTCGGCCCCGGCCAGTTCCCAGTCCGCGATGGCGGACAGGTTGTTCACCACGTCCCCGATCCCGGCCCTGACCAGGCGGGGCGGCCCGGAGCGCACCCGGTCCAGGTCCACGATCACCGCGACCGGCGGGACGACCCCGTACGAGCTCTTGCCCGACTCGTGCTCGAGCGAGCTGACCGGGGAGGCGATGCCGTCGTGCGCCAGGTTGGTGGCCACCGCGACCATCGGGACCCCGGCCATGTGCGCGGCGAACTTGGTCACGTCGATGGTCTTGCCGCCGCCGATGCCCGCGACGGCCTCGTAGGCGTCGGCCCGCAGTTGCTTGCCGAGCCAGACCGCGCTGTCCACCGTGCCGTCCTCCACCCGGAAGACCTTGGCCGGGCCGAGGTTCTCCGGGGCCAGGTCGGCGAGCACGCTGTCCCCCTGGCCGGGACCGACCGCGACGGCGACCCGGCCCTCGGTCACGATCCGCCGGTCGGCGAGCAGCGCGCCAAGGTCCGCGACCGCGCCCGGCCGCACGTCGATGACGAGCGGCGCGGTGAGGATGCGGGCCAGCAGCGGCATGAACGTCCTTCCGGCGTTTTCGGGCAAACTTCCGCTACGCCTTGGCTAACGGCGGCTATCCGGGAGACTACCGGGTAACGAACGGCAGCACGGCCGCTCGTCCGAGGCAATCAGCAGCGGGCGGCGATCTCGCGAGCCCGGCGCAGGTCGTCGTGGTTGTCGACCTCCACCCACTCGACCTCGCCGATGGGCGCCACCCCGATCGCGCCGCCGCGGTCCGTGAGTTCCTGGAAGCCGTCCTCGTAGTACAGCGAGGGATCCCGGCGCCAGGTCGCCTCGAGGGCCGCCGCGAGCGGCGCGGCGGCGGACGCGCCGATGAGCGTGGCACCGATGTACTCGCCGTGCGCCAGCGCGGGGTCCATCAGCTTGGTGATCCGCGTGAGGCGGCCGCCGGCGTCGATGATGACCTTCATCTCCTCCTCGGCGAGGCGCTTGATGTCATCGACGGCGATGATGATACCGGGCTGCGGCGTGGCGTCATCGCCACCGGCCCCTTGGCCACCGGCCCCTTGGCCACCGGCTCCGTCACCGGCCCCTTGGCCGGCGGCCAGCAGGGTCTTCTCCACCGAGACGGGGTGCACCGTGTCCCCGTTGACCAGCAGGGCGCCCGCCGCGAAATGCTC
>Ga0187807_1000300_pt1 | contig 15267 bp, 16 predicted proteins | sample NC_wetland_sal_i_4_FD_132432 | JGI IMG/M metagenome (GOLD analysis project Ga0187807, IMG submission 132432) | Wetland sediment microbial communities from Neuse River Estuary, North Carolina, USA - ASW_2 | ecosystem: Environmental > Aquatic > Freshwater > Wetlands > Sediment | place: USA: North...
CACACCGCATGCATGCGTCGGCTGCGGGCCGGTCCGGGGCGACTTGACCAGGCCGGACGAATGGCTCGCACGCGGTCGGCTTCAAAGCCCGGCCGGTCTGGGTGTCGGCCCCGGGGCTGGTTATGGCCATGGCAGATCTCCATCCGGTTGGAGAGGGTTGGGTCCAGGCCCCTCGAACGGCGGCCTCGATCGCCGCACTCGGTGCCGTTCTGCGTTCAGGCCTGGCTCGCCGTTCGTCGCTGGCGAGCGCTTGGCTTGGCGAACTGGGCGGTCGGCAAGCACGCACTGCGCACGCACGAGGCACGCACAGAAGGGCCGCGCAGTCCCGGTCAATTCCGGCACGGCGCGGCCCGTGAGAGCCTTTGTGACCTGCGTTCCGCCGCAATCGCGAACATGCCCGGATGAACCCGGCACGCGGAGAGGAGCACTGCTAATGCGGTTGGGTGTAACCACCCTCCGGGGCTCAAATCCCCGATCCTCCGCAGGTCACAGGTTCGTACCCACTGCTCGGGGGAGGACCTGCCGGTCAATGGAGCCACAAGGTTGCAGTTTGGCGGCGCCGCTGGCCGGCGGATCGAGCAGGCTCAGTCGGCAAGGCAGACGGGGATCAGCGCACAGGCATCTTCCTCGCGCCCGATTACGAGTGCGCCGGGGCCAGCTCGGGCGCTGGTTCCGGCGTTCCGGCTCGATGGCCGATCTCCACGGCCAGGGCCAGGGGGACGATGAAGTCGACCAGCGCGAAGGTGATCGCGGGGCCGAGGTAGACCGGATTGCCGTGCAGCTGGGCGCCGATGATGATCAGCCCTAGGGACGCGAAGCGGAAGACCGAGACCATGCCGGTCGTGGTGCGGATCTCAGCGCTCTTGCCGCCCAGCAGCAGACCCGGCAGCAGGCCCAGGACACCGGCCACGATGATGATGATGATCGCGGTGACGATGACCCACGACCCGAACATCGACACGATCGTGCTCCAGTTCGCCGAGATGCCCGTGGCCAGCGCGACCACCAGCGCCAGGTTGGCCGCCTTCACCAGCTCCGGCTGCCAGTTCTTGGCGTGATCGGCGTAGCGGGCGCGGATGATCAGCCCGGCGACCAGCGGCAACAGCACCACCAAGAGCAGGCTCTTGACGATGTCCCAGGCGCTGATCGAGGCGCCGGTGACGACCTGCCCGGCCCACAGCGGCACGGCGATGATGTTGACCAGCTGGAGCACCACGACCACCGACACCGCCAGCGGCAGGTCCACCCGCTTGGCCAGCTGGGCGGCCTTCAGCGATGCTGCGCTGCCCGCGCCGAGAGTGGCCAGGACTAGGCCGGGCACGTACTTGGAGTCCATGGGGGTTATTTCGGCTATGCCCCACGCGAGCGCCGGGATCACGCCTGCGTTCAGCACTACCATGGCGATGACCAGCACGACACGGTGCAAGGGCGCCACCAGCTGCCCGACGGTATAGGTCATGCCAAGCGACAAGACGGTGGCACCTATCGAAATGGCGATACCAGCGTTAAACAACGCAGCTAGTAGCTGTTGAGCACTCACGCCATTCCTCCGGTTCGGCGGTCGATGCAGCGGCGCCCGGCATCACTGTGGCACGCTGGTTCGTCAGCAGGCATCCTCCACCACGGGTGACCCGTGACGCTAAACAGCCGACTTTGCCGGGTGGAAGTGTGGGTCGGAATCTCTCACAGCCGGGACGGCTGCGCCCCGAGCTGCTAATACGGTTGGGTCTAACGACCCTCGGGGGTTCAAATCCCGATCCTCCGCTGCGATGCTGGTTCTGCTTGTCTGGCCGCTGCTAGGGCGATATTGCTCTTTGCTAGTGCATTTCCCTAGACTTGACGCTCAGCGGCCGGACTAGGAGGACGCATGCCAGTCGACTGGGTTGTCGTTGGCCTGGATAACGGCGGGACCATGAACAACGGGACTGTCCTCGACTCCGGCGGACGGTTCCTCCTCGACCGGCTGGCGGAGGTTCCCAGCGACGTCCGGGAGGGCCCGGACAAGGCCATCGAGTCCCTCGTCGTCTCCGTGGAGCAGGTGCTCAAGCTCACCGGCGTACCGGTCACCGCGGTCAAGGCGGTCGGCCTGGACACGCCCGGTCCGGCCAGCGGAGATGGCATCATCTCGTCCAAGGGTGCCACGAACTTCGGTCACGTCGGCTGGCGCGGCTTCGACATCCGCGGCGCCCTAGCCGAACGGCTCGGCCTCCCGGTGATCTACAACAACGACGGGAACTCGGCCGCGCTGTACGCGCACCACGTGCGGTTCGGCGCGGAGTCTGGGCAGCGGAGTTCGGTGGCAGCGATCGTCGGCACCGGGCTCGGCGGCGGGATTGTCCAGGCCGGACATGTCGTCAAGGGCGCGGCGGGGATGGCCGGGGAACTCGGTCACGTCCCCATCCCCCTCGATGACCTGCTCGACGTCGGCCAGCCGATGCCCTCGTGCAACTGCGGTCAGGCGGGCGACGCGGAGAGCGTGGCCTCGCTCACCGGGATCCAGAACAACCTGCTGCCGTACTGGCTCACCAGGTACCAGGGCCATGAGCTCAGCGGGCTGCCGATCGGCAAGGCTGCCAAGCTCGTCCGCAAGTACGCCGAAGACGGCGACGAGATGGCGCTAGCGATCTTCAGGCAGCAGGCGATTGCGATCGGCAGGCTGTTCACCATCGCCGCGAACTTCCTCGATCCCGACGCCTACTTCCTCGGCGGCGGCGTGGTAGAGGCCGCATCGCATTTCCGCGACTGGTACTTCGCCGAGGTGCGAGCCCACACCGTGCTGCGGGAGGAGCAAGCCAGTGCCGCCGAGATCTCGCTGGTGCCCGACCTCGACATGGCCGGCGCCCGCGGGTCAGCCTATGCCGCCCGCGACTGGCTCATCGGTCAGGCGTAACAGGCCACGCCAGGAGCATCTTTATCCGCGGGACGGCGGGATGACCACCACCATGGTGAGGCGGGTGGGCTGATCGCCCTCGTTGTCGTACCGATGCGGGCGGCTAGCCGGGAAGCGTGCACATTGACCGGCGCTGACCGCATGGCGCTCGCCCGCCACCGTCAGCGTCAGCGTGCCTGACTCGACCCAGACCATCTCCCGGGTGGCCGGCGCGTGGGCGTCACCGCCGAACGACTCGCCGGGCATCACCTCCCAGCGCCACAACTCGACCGCCCACGGTGGGTCGGTGGCGCCGACGATCGTCCCGGTACCACCGGAAGGACCATGCCAGAGCACGCGGGAGGCGTCCGGGCTGCCGATCCGGACGGCCGGCTCCCCGCCCACGTCGACCAACTGTGTCACCGGGACCCCGAAGGCGTCACCGATGCGGGCCAGCGTGGCCAGGTTGGGGTTCGACCGTCCCTGCTCGAGCGCGACGAGCACGCCCTTGCTCACGCCGGAACGCGCGGCGAGCTGGTCCAGTGACCAGCCGCGATCGGCGCGCAGGGCTTGCAGCGTCCGCGCGACCGCGATCGTTATGTCAGGCACATCCGGCATGTCTCTCCCTCTCAGGACGCACCGGGCTCTCTCCGGCGATACCGGATCTCCGGCGATACCTGGCGGTCGGTATAATGAACTATGTAGATCAATACTCTGACCGACGGCGCTCGTTACTGACACTTGGACAAAGGAACGCTGACCGTGGTGACAATCCTGGCCCTAGCCGCCGCCGTGCTCTACGGCACCGCCGATTTTCTTGGCGGCGTGGCGTCACGACGGGCGAGCGTGTTTGCCGTGCTGGCGATGACCGTCCCGGCGGGCGCGGTGGTCGTGGTGGCGGTCGCCTTGCTCGGCGAAGCCCCGTGGCTGGGCGGCCTTCTGGGGCACGGCCTGGGCTCGCCCACTTCGTTCGGGGGCTGGGGCGCGGTCGGCTGGGCGGTGGCGTCCGGTGTCTGCGGCTCGTCCGGCCTGATCGCGTTCTACGCCGGCTTCGCCGCCGCCCCGATCACCGTGGTGGCCCCAGTCGCCGCGCTCGTCTCCACGGTGCTGCCGGTCGGCGTGGCCATCGCCGACGGCGAGCGGCTCACCGCCACCATGGTCGCCGGCGGGCTGATCTGCCTGGCCGCCATCGTCATGGTCAGCATGCCGCCCAGCCGCCGGAAGCGGCCCGATAGGGGCCGCCCGCGCGGGAACCAGGCCGGGGACGACCGGCACGACGCCGCCAGTCGGCTGCGCGGCCTGGGCTATGGCGTCGCCGCGGGCGCCGGATTCGGCTTGTTCTTCCTGTGTCTCAAGAACGCCGGGCAATCCGGTGTGCTCTGGCCGGTGGCGGTCTCGCGGACGGCGGGAACCCTGATCGCCTTCGGTATCGCGCTGGCGACCCGGACACGTCCGTGGCGGCACGCGGGCGGCGGCACCGGTGTAATCGCCCTGGCCTCCGGGGCAGTCGATGCGGCCGCCAACGTCTGCTACGTGCTTGCCACCCGGGCCGGGCTTTTCGGGCTGGCCGTCGTGATCACGTCGCTGTACCCCGGTATGACCGTACTGCTGGCCCGGTGGCTGCTCGGCGAGCGGATGCGCTGGCTGCAACGGGCCGGCCTGCTGCTGGCCGCGATCGGCGTCGTACTGCTGACCGCCTGATCGAGCCGAAGGGGCCTCAAGGCGCCCCCGGAGGCGAGCGGCAGGCAGAACAGAATCCTAGTCGGAGCTCTCGTCCTTGTCCTTGAAGATCAGCCCGCAGACCTCGAGATAGAGCTGCTCTGGGTAGGGGAGGAACCTGACGTTGCGCAGCGCCTGGTCCTGCCCGGCGGACTCTACGATGAACTCGCCGTAGCCGAGGATCCGGCCCGTCGCGCTCCGCTGGAAGCTCATGTCAGTCACCTTGCTGAGAGGCATCATGTTCACCTTGTGGGTGACAATGCCGGTCGAGAGCAGCATCCGCTGAGACGTGACGACGAAATAGTTAACTGACCATTCGAAGACCTTCACCACCAGCCGCAGCAACACCAGGCCCCACAGGACCCAGATGACGAGGATGGCCGTGCCGTTACCATGCGCAAGGGCGTCGCTCAGCCAGCCGGCGATCGCCAGCCCGACGAGAGTCTCCAAGATGGGCATGATCAGCACGGCCGGGTGCTGGTGGACGGTGATGACCTGGCGTTCGTGGGGCAGGAGGTACCTATTGACCGAGGCAGGCACCGTGTCAGTGTTCGGGACCAGCCTCATGGCAGCACCGGGTCCTAGATCGAGGCGAAGAAGTTGGAAAGCCCGTGGGCAGCCGAGGTCAGGAAGGTGCCGATGTTGTGCACGATGTGAGCGGCGGCTGTCGGCTGCTCGATGATAAACCACACGACGAACGCGACAGCGGCCCATCCGAGGATGGTTTTCAGATTCACGTCGCCTCCCGTGGGCGCCCGGACTTGCCCTAGTTACCAGAGAACCTATGCTAGCTCGTGCCGATTTCGCGGCCAATGCTAACGAGGTGAAGCTGCCGTGTCGGCATGAGTATGCCCCGGTGTCGCCCTCAGTATGCCCGATCGGCGGAAGCAGTGCGTGACCGGACATGCCGGTCGCGCCGGCCTCGTGCCCAGAATCTCTCGGCGGCCACCCTGATCGGCGATTTTGCCGCCGTGACCGGCGGCCATCTGACAGCATTCCTCCGTGCAGAGCATGCTGGTGGGATGACGGTGGACGATGTGGGTGAGACTGACTTCGCGGTTATCGTCTACCGCGAAGAGGACCAGTGGGAGGCCGACGTCCTGCCGACGGCGGTGACCGCCGACCTGGACGGTTTCGTCCAGGCGCTGCGCCGGCAGCCGAGCATGGGCGGCACTATCGGCTTCGCGGGCGTGGGCGACGACTTCTGGGTCGCGGTCCGGGTCATCGGCGAAGACGAGTCGTTGTTCCTCTCCGACCTCACCGCGGCGGCGGACTATCCGCTGGCCCGCCAGGTACTCGAGGCCCTGGACATCCCGGTGCCCGCAGATGACGAACTCGACCAGGTACTCCCGGCTGGTGACCTGTCGATCTTCGCGGACCTCGGGCTCGACGAGATGGAACTCGGCGCGGTCGCGGCCGACCTCGACCTCTATCCGGAAGACGCCGTGGCCCACATCGCCGAACGGCTCAGGTTCGGCGAGGCGGTGGAGCGCGCGCTCGATATCGCGCTCGGCCCGTGACCGGGTACAGCGATTCTTTCGAGCCTGCGATGCGGCTCGCGCTCGCGGAAGCGGCCGAGGCCCGGGCCGGGATGGCCGGGGCGGGGATGGCCGGGGCCGAACAGGAGGATATCCCGGTCGGCGCCGTCATCCTCGATGAGGCGGGCACGGTCATAGCGCGGGCCCGCAACCGCAGGGAAATTGACCACGACCCCACCGCGCACGCGGAGATCGTCGCGATCCGGCAGGCGGCCCGCGCCCTCGGCAGCTGGCGGCTGACCGGCCTGACGCTCGTCGTCACCCTCGAGCCGTGCACGATGTGCGCCGGCGCGGTGACCGCGGCCAGGCTGGCGCGAGTGGTCTACGGGGCCGAAGATCCCAAGGCCGGGGCCGTGGGATCGCTCTGGGACGTGCTGAGGGACGTTCGGCTGAACCACCGTCCTGAAGTTATCGGCGGTGTCCTCGCCGACGAGTGCGGTGCCTTGCTGCGCGACTTCTTCGCCGCGCGAAGGCCGCACGCCAGGTAGGTCATGCCGCCGCGCACGCGCGGATTCGGGTAAGCTCGCCTGCGGTGGAGTCGCCTAGTGGCCGAGGGCGCACGCCTCGAAAGCGTGTGAGGGGGCAACCCCTCCGTGGGTTCAAATCCCACCTCCACCGCTGAGCGGAGCCGCGTGCACGTTTCGTGTGCTCACTGGGGGAACTTAATGTCACGCCTCGGACGTTCGCTGTTGTGATCACGTGGTTGTGCTGTGGCGACCTGCCCTCGGTGAGGGGACCACCAGTAAGACCAGACTCCGGCGAGGAGACCGAGTGTTTGAACCGCAAGGTACCGGTTTCTTCCTGCTGCTCATGGTGGTCTTCGGGGGACTGCTCGTCTGGGTGTCCCTGGCCAAGCAGGTCGTGTTCCGCGTGCTCGCCGCGTGCCTGGCGTTCATTCCCGCCATGGTCTTCGGAATTGCCGCCGTCAACAAGTTCTACGACTACTACCAGACCTGGGGCGGGATGATCAATGATCTCACCGGCCAGGGCGTGAGCAGCATCCCCAAATACGCAGCCGCCGGTGCCGGCACGAACAAGCAATTCGACAAGAACATCGGCCGGGTCACCAGCCTCGCGGAAGACGCCCAGGTCGGATACCTGTTCCAGACCTCAGTCACCGGTGTGCGGAGTCACCTCACCCGTGACGTCTACGTCTACCTCCCGCCGCAGTACTTCCAGAAGGCGTACGCGCACTACAAGTTCCCTGTCATCGAACTGCTGCACGGCTCGCCGGGCAACCCGCAGGCGTGGGTCGACGTCATGGGCGTGATTCCCACCTTCCTTAACCTGCTTGAGGCCCATCCCACGGACGCTGCGGTGCTCGTGATGCCCGATACCGACGGCGGCCAGCAATATGAGCTGCAGTGCCTCAACGACCCGGGCGGCATCCAGGACATGACCTTCGTTGCCCTGGACGTGCCGCAGGCGATAGCGCGGATTGCCCGCGTCCAGCCGCCGGGCCGGGCCTGGGGACTGGCCGGTTACTCGGAGGGCGGCTACTGCACGGCCAACATCGCGCTGCAGGACCCGGCAGGCTACGGTGCTGCGGGCGTGATGTCGGGGTACTTTGCCCCGATCCTGAGCCAGGTGCCCGTGGGCAACAAGCCGGGGGCCAAGCCGCACCTGGTCAATGTGTTCCTCGGCCGTCCTGGCCTGCAGCTCGTGAACACGCCGAAGACATACGTCACGCGGGTGCCCATCAATGATGTGCTCCCGGCTTTCTGGCTCGCGGCCGGCGCCCAGGATAGGCAGGATGTCGTCGCCGCGGCGAACTTCAAGCAACTGCTGCAAACCAGGGTGGCGAACGTGCCGTTCGTGATCGTTCAAGGTGGCGGGCACCAGGGCAGCGTATGGCGTGCGGCCCTCGGCCCGATGCTCACCTGGATGACGCCGCAACTGGCCCAGGCCGCCGCGAACGCCGATGCCACCGCGGCCAAGGCAGCCGCCAAGGCCGCCGCGGCGCGCAAGGCGCACGACGCCAAACCGCGCACGCCGCAAACTCCTCCCGTGCCCAGGAAGCCGTAGGCAGCTGGCTCGAGGGCTGCGGAGGGTCAAGGCCGCAGCGCGTCCGAGATGACCTGGAGACCCTTCTCCAGCTGGCCGCCCGTCTCATAGGCCAGGCCGATCCTTATCACGTGGGCGCTGTCACCGAACCACGGACCGGGTGCGACAACCGTCCGCCGCTCGGCCAGCCGGTCGTAAAAACCGCGAACGCCAAGCGGCCCGAAGGTGTCCGGGTTGAGCCGCGCGCAGCAGAACGCGCCCGCCTCGGGCCGCAGCCAGTGCAGCCGCCCGTCTTGCTCGCCGACCCAGTGCCCGACCGTCGCGCGGGCGTCAGCCATCAGCGCGCCCCGCGATCTGAGCAGCTGATTCGCCTGTGATAGCAGCCTGGCGGCGAGGAACTCGTCGAGAACCCCGCAGCAGATCGAGGAGTTGAACTTCGCCAGCCGAAGCTGCTCGCGTAGCCGCGGATCGGGGACGGTCAGCCAGCCGATGCGCAGGCCCGGCGCCCCGTAGGCCTTGGACAGCGAGGCGCAGGTGAGCACCTGCTCGGACAGGCCGGCGAAGCTGCTCGCGGCAGGAGCGCTGCCGTAGGTCGCTTCCCGGTAGGTCTCGTCGACCAGCAGGATCGCCTCGGGGCAGCGGCGGGACATGGCGTCGAGCATCTCGCCGATTTCGCCGCGTGTGATGGACACGCCGGAAGGATTCTGCGGTGAGGCGAACAGGACGAGCCGGGTGTGCGCGGACAGCTTGTCCCGGAAGGCGTCAAGGTCGATGCGATAGCCGTCCTCGAACCGTGCCGACACGGTGACGACCTTGGCGCCGAGGCCGCGCACGGCGTCGAGCATCGGCGGATAACAGGGCAGCCCGACGACAATCTCGCCGTCGCTGTGCAGCAACGCGACCAGGAACAACGCTGCGGCCGCGCCGGTCGTGAGCAGCACGTGCCCGTCCGGGATGCCGTGCCGCTCCGCTATCAGGGCGCGTACCTCCGCGTCACCGGCCGAAGTCCCGTACCCGAGGCTCAGGCCGGCTAGTTCGGCCGGGTCGAGGATGTCCGCCACCGACAGGTGGGGCCCGAAGCTCTCGCCCAGGTTGTAGTGGGGTGACTCATCGATGAGCGCCGTGATCGGACTGGCGGGGAACTGTCGCATGGCGTGCCTTAGCTGGACGGCGGGGTGCTTACCCCGCCATGTTCGGTCGCGCCCGGGTGGTCAGCCCAGAGCCAATCGCGCAGGATTGGCTGGCAATCGGGCCCAGGCAACGTCCGGCCGCTCAGCCGCCACCGCCCGCGCGGCACCTCGTCGGCCGCCCGGCTCTTTTACGGCCCGGTCCGGGGTCCTGACCCGCGTTTCACCGTCCCGATCCGGGATCGGGGTTTCCTGGCTCGGCCGTCCAGGTGGCTCTTTAGCGCTTCCGTCCTCATAGGTAGTATTGCTACCCTTCCCTCATAGATAGCGTTGCTACATGTAGTAGTCCTACTCTTGAGCAGGGGCAACGGCATGAACACCTTGACCGAACCACTGACCATCGCCACCCGGTACGCGTCCACGCGCTACCGATCGGCCGGCTACTGGCTAGCCATCGTGCCGGTGGCGGCCGAACTGGGACTCGGGGGCGTACTGTCCTGGGCGCTACGGCCCCCTAGTCGCCGCACCCACCGCGTCACCGTGCCGCGGTACTCGCCGCGGCAGGAGCCGTGAGCGACGATGGCCCGCACGCTCAGCCTCATCGTCCGCAATCTGTTGTTCACCATCGTGGTGCCGGGGCTGGGAGGAGCCTGGGTTCCCTGGTGGATCCTGATGCGCCAAGGGCGCGCCGCCACTCCGGCCGCGTGGGAGGCGGCCCCCGTCATCGTGGCCGGGGTGGTCCTGTACGGGTGGTGTGCCTGGAACTTTGCCGCAGTGGGACGGGGCACTCCTGGTGTGTGGGACGCACCGTCGCGCCTTGTCGCGGCCGGGCCCTACCGCTGGGTGCGCAACCCGATCTACGTTGCCGCGCTTCTGGTTGTGCTGGGGGAGGCGTGGCTGTTCATGTCGCTATGGCTGCTGGCATACGCGGGTGCCATGGCGGTCTTCTTCCACCTGTTCGTCACCGGCTACGAAGAACGGACGCTGCGCCGCCGCTTCGGCCGCCCCTACCTGGAGTACCGGCAGCTGGTCCCGCGATGGATCCCCCGGCCGCCGCGCCGCGGCTTGGCTGCGTCGCGTCGAATTGATAGGTGCGCCTCGATAGACGGTCACGGCTGAAGTGGGTTGACACCGAGATCCTACATGCGATGTCTACTCTGCGTAAGATAGTGAATTGTCGGGAGGCTGAGCAAAGCCATAACTAACTAGGTGATCGATTGCACGATTTACCTGTGCTGGCTTGAACAACTTAGCCTTGCGCGGCGTCCAGTTGGCCACAAACGAACAGATATCAGCACGGGAGCGCAGAGGCGGGTTTACCTTAGTCAGAGCCCAGTGGACAGTCGCAAGCAACTCTAGGCCATAGGGTGTCTCCCATCCGTCAATCAATTCAGCTGTCTTACGCAACCTACCGGACGTTTGTGGATGCGCACGCAAAAACTCGGCCGCGGCATCGTATGCTCCGTCGAGTACCCAAATCTGGGGCTCTTTGCTGCGGTCGCCGTAGCCGCGCGTGTAATGTCCCTCCATACCCTGGAGAATATGGTGAACGGTTTCCGCGTAGGGTCCATACTTCGCCTGTTGGTATTCAAGGCGGAGCAGCTCGCCGCTTTCTTGCATAAAGTAAAGTAGCTTTTGAACCTCAAGCCCGGATAGGCGGAACCAATCGGATTCCCGGTAGTGTTTCATCAGCATTAGCAGAGCCGCACGGCTCAATGACATGCGGGGCTTCTTAGAGCGAACGGTCATCTCATCCGCCGGAGGCGCACCCTCAGGCGGGTAAAGGAGGACCTCAACGTCAAGCGGCTCTAGCGCCGCAACGATGGCCTTACGCACTTCGCTCCAGCGAAGACCGCCATTACCGCACCCAAGCGGTGGCAGAGCTATCGACGTGATGCTGTACTCTGCGATACACCGTACTAGGTCTCGCAAGCCTGTGTGAATATCGTCCATTCGGCTCTTTCCGCGCCAATGCCGTTTTGTCGGGAAGTTTATGATGAGGTGCGGCGGCTCAAGTAGCCCCGTCTCCCAAACAAACATGCGGCCCGGCGTAACCTGACCGCGCTTTGCCGCTTTTTCGTAAGCACGGAAATTATCTGGAAACGCTTGCCGGAATTGTAGCGCAATGCCCTTACCGGCAACACCCACTGTGTTCACTGTGTTGACCAGAGCATCGGCATTGGCTTCTAGTAGGTTGCCGTGCTCCTCGTGGATCATTGCTACCTCCCTCTCAAGCTAGTCATAGTACCATTCCGGCCTTACTATGCAAGAAGGCTTGTACGGCGTGTCGCGCACAGCATGCTCAACCCACTCGCGCATGGCTTGCGTGCGGACGCCAATCACCCAGACGTGTTCCCAAGCGAAGCGCTCGCGGACGAGAAACTCGGCCTGACGCCGCCGCGCTCGGTCAGGGTCACTATCTGTGTCAAACCAATACTTTTGGGTCATCAGAGGAAGGTCTACTTCGCCTATCCTGGCGAGGTCATTATAGAATGCCTTTGGCTCTTGCACGGGGTGGCCGTCGGTGAATACAAATTGATATCCTTGCGTCACTATGCGCTCCGCAGTAGTGGCGAAATAAATAATCTCGTCTTGGTCCTCAGGTTTTCCTGTAACACGACCCTTCTCATATGCATAGAGCATCGGGGATTGTGTGCCAAAATAGAATGGAACGTAATCACCAACGGTGCCCCCTGGCGGCACTTCAACTACGGTATTAAGCCGTCGTTGCTTTAGATTTGCGTACCCAATATTGCGGCGTGTTAGAGAGCCAGCTTTGCATGTCCGGTCACATTCAAAGAAACCGCGGGCTAGGATCAGCTTGAGGTTGTCTCGGTGCGTGAAGTGGTAGACACGTATCGGCAGTGCAATCACCCCACCCTTGAGCATTGTGTCCTGGTGCCTAGCGATGTTTGGGCTTGGGCGACGTGCCGGACGGCGGGTATCGGCGTGGGTCCGGGGCGGCGTCCACCGCTGGCCTGAGGGACCAATTGAGACCGGAAATGAGACCACGGCTCCGCTAGAGCAGGCCCGAGAGGACCGGTCGGACAGGTTTCCCCTGGTCAGTGACGCGGAGGATGCGAGATTCGAACTCGCGAGGGGTTGCCCCCAACACGCTTTCCAAGCGTGCGCCCTAGGCCACTAGGCGAATCCTCCGCCGGGTAGCTTACCCGAATCCGCCGGTGACCGGGTTGCGGAACATCTGGGTCCCAAGGCTGGCTACACTGGCCCCTGACCCCCCGCACGGCGTTTATCCCGCCAACCCCCCCAGGGCCGGAAGGCAGCAAGGGTACGCGGGCTCTGATGGGTGTGCGGGGGGTCCCCCATTACCGGTGAGGATGAGCTGATGGCAGCAGCCGCGTCGGAACGCGAGGAAACGACCCCGGCAAGCCTGGCCCTATACCGCAAGTACCGTCCGGCGACGTTCGCCGAGGTGAAGGGGCAGGAGCACGTCACCGGGCCGCTCGCCCAGGCGCTGCGCACCGGCCGGATCAACCACGCGTACCTGTTCAGCGGCCCACGCGGATGCGGCAAGACGTCCAGCGCGCGGATCCTCGCCCGCTCGCTGAACTGCGTCAAGGGCCCGACGCCCGAACCGTGCGGGGTCTGCGACTCCTGTGTCGCGCTCGCCCCTTCCGGGCCGGGCAGCATCGACGTGATCGAGATCGACGCGGCCTCGCACGGCGGCGTGGACGACGCCAGGGAACTGCGCGAGCGGGCCTTCTACACACCGGTGTCCGGGCGCTTCAAGATCTACATCATCGACGAGGCGCACATGGTCACCCAGCAGGGCTTCAACGCGCTGCTGAAGCTGGTCGAGGAGCCCCCGCCGCACCTAAAGTTCATTTTCGCCACCACCGAGCCGGAGAAGGTCATCCCGACCATCCGGTCCCGCACGCACCATTATCCGTTCCGCCTGGTCCCGCCGTCGGTGCTGCGGGAGCTGATGCAGGACATCCTGCGCAAAGAAGGCGTCGCGGTCGAAGACACCGTGCTGCCCCTGGTGGTGCGGGCCGGCGCCGGTTCGGTCCGGGACTCGCTGTCCATCCTGGACCAGCTGCTGGCCGGCAGCGACGAGTCCGGGCTCAGCTACGAGCGCGCGGTGGCGCTGCTCGGCTTCACCGACGCCAGCCTGCTCGATGAGATCGCGGACGCGTTCGCCGCCGCCGACGGCGCGGCGGTGTTCCGCGTGGTGAACCGGGTCATCGAGGGCGGGCACGAGCCGCGCCGGTTCGCGGCCGACCTGCTGGACCGGTTCCGGGACCTGATCGTGCTGGCCGCCGTGCCCGACGCGGCCGAGATCGGGCTCCTCGACCTGCCGCCGGACCGGGCTGAGCTCATGGCCGCGCAGGCCGGCCGGTTCGGCCAGGCTGGGCTGACCCGGGCGGCCGAGATCGTCAGCACGGGCCTGGATCAGATGCGCGGCGCCACCTCGCCCCGGCTGCTGCTTGAGCTGATGTGCGCGCAGGTGCTGCTGCCGGCCGTCGCCACCGACGAGAAATCCCTGCTCGCCCGTTTGGAACGGCTGGAGTCGGCGGGCCGGGGAGGGCCGGCGCCGGTGCCGCAGGCACCCCCGCGCGCGCCGCACTCCGGTCAAGACGATGATGCCGAACGGCCCCGAGGTGCGAGCCCCGCCGAAAGGCGAGCGCCCGAGCCCACCCGGCCGCCGGCCTCCGGACCGTCGTCTCCGAAGCAAGCAGCCCCAGCCCCGGCAGCCCCAGCCCCGGCAGCCTCGGCCCCGGCAGCCTCGGCCCCGGCAGCCTCGGCCCCGGCGGGCGCAGAACGGCGAACGCCGGAGCCGGCGGCCCCGCAGGAGCAAGCCGCTGGATCGCCCGGTCTGTCCGCGACCGACTCACTGCGGCAGAACTGGGGCGCGGTCCTGGAGGCAGTCAAGCAGGAGCGGCGGGTCGCCTGGATGCTCCTCAGCAACGCGAGCGTGCTATCCCTGGCGGACGGGATCCTCACCTTGCGGTTCCCCAGGGACGGGGACCTGAAGGGCTTCAGCGTGAGCGGCCACGACGCTGTCCTCAAGCGGGTGCTGAGCGGCAGTTTCGGCCTGAACGTGACGGTTAAGGGCGTGGCAGGCGGGGACGCCCCCGCTGGCGCGCCTGGCGTGCGACCAGGCAGAGCTGTCCCGGCCTCCGGTTCCAGCCGTCAGCCCCCGGCCGCCCCGCCGGAATTCGCCCCGCTGGATCCCGCCGGGTACGGCGACGACGAGCCGCCGGACGATATGCCGCCCAATGAGATGTCGGCGGACGAACCGTCACCGGATGACCGGCCGGTCCGGACAGCCGAACTGACCGGGATGGACCTCATCCAGCGCGAGCTGGGCGGCCAGGTGATCGGCGAGATCGAAGGTTGATCGGGTCTGAGCGGGTAGGAGCCGGCGTGCCTGACTGGCTTAACCGGACTTGGCTAGTCGTAGGCTCTGCGTAGGAGGGCGATGTGGAACCCCAGATGGACATGCAGCAGCTGTTCGCCGCGGCGCAGCAGATGCAGGAACAACTCATGAATGCCCAGCAGGCGCTCGCGGACGCCGAAGTGACCGGGACGGCGGGCGGTGGCCTGGTCAAGGCCACGGTCAACGGTCAGGGCGAGCTGATGGACCTGACGATCGCGGCGGCCGCGGTGGATACCGACGACCCCGAGGAGACGGCGCGGACGATCGCCGACCTCGTGCTCGCGGCGGTCCGGGATGCTTACCGGTCGGCCGAGGACCTTCAGCAGCAGCAGATGGGACCGTTCGCCGCGGCCATGCAGGGCGGCGGCCTGCCCGGCGGCCTCAACCTGCCGAGCGGGCTGGACCTGTCCGGCCTCGGAATCGGCGCTCCGGGCGGGTACGACGAGGACTCCGACGACGACACCGATGAGCCGGAGACTGGACCTAGGGCCTGACGTGTACGAAGGGGTTATCCAGAACCTCATCGACGAACTCGGGCGGCTGCCCGGGGTCGGTCCTAAGGGTGCCCAGCGGATCGCCTTTCACCTGCTGGCCGTGGACCATGCTGAC
>Ga0187807_1000301_pt1 | contig 15239 bp, 14 predicted proteins | sample NC_wetland_sal_i_4_FD_132432 | JGI IMG/M metagenome (GOLD analysis project Ga0187807, IMG submission 132432) | Wetland sediment microbial communities from Neuse River Estuary, North Carolina, USA - ASW_2 | ecosystem: Environmental > Aquatic > Freshwater > Wetlands > Sediment | place: USA: North...
CGGATCCCGGTTCGCGAGGAGGCCAAGCCCCGCAAGATCGAGATCGGCACCGGCAAGGAGCTGGCCAGCTGATCAGCTGCGGCGGCTAACAGGCGAGCGGCCGGCGGGGCGATAATGCGCACCGCCGGCCGCTTACGATTTCACGGGAGGTGAGACATGGAGCCCTTCGACGACGAGGACGTCCCGCTGTTCACGGTGGGGCAGGTCGCGGAGATGCTCGCGGTCAAGCAGGCCTTCCTGCGCCGCATCGACGAGCTCCGGGTCGTCTCGCCACAGCGGTCCGCCGGCCGCCAGCGCCGCTATACCCGGGTTGAGATCAGGATCATCCAGCAGGTCGCGTCGATGGCGGACGAGGGCATGACGATGCCCGCCATCCGCCGGATCATCGAGCTGGAGAGCCGGCTGGCTGAGGTCACCGCCCAGCGCGACGAGCTCGCGGCGCGGCTTAACGAAATTTCCGCAGAACGTACGCGGCTTACTCACCAGCTCAGCGCCTTGCTCAGCGGAGTCAGCCGGGACCGCTGCGGCGAAGAATAGGACGAAGCCCCGCCAGCACAGCCGGGTCGTCGATCGTCGAGGGCACCGGCTCGTCCGCGCCGTTGGCGATGCCCCGCATGGTCTTGCGCAGGATCTTCCCGGACCGGGTCTTCGGCAGCCCCGGCACCACGTCGATCCTGCGCAGCGCCGCGATCGGGCCGATGCGCTCGCGGATCATCGCGGCGAGTTCCCCGGCCAGCCCGTCCGGATCGGCGGTGACGCCCGCCTTGAGCACCACGAAGCCGCGCGGCACCTCGCCCTTGAGCTCGTCGTTCACCCCGAAGACCGCGCACTCGGCGACCGCGGGGTGACTGGCGAGCACTTCTTCCATCTCCCCGGTGGACAGCCGGTGCCCGGCCACGTTGATCACGTCGTCGGTGCGGCCCATGACGTAGAGGTAGCCGTCCGCCTCGCGGTAGCCGCCGTCACCGGTCAGGTAGTAACCCGGGTACCTGGACAGGTACGAGCTGATAAACCCCTCGTCGTTGTGCCACAGCGTCGGCAGGCAGCTCGGCGGCAGCGGCAGCCTGATGGCGATGTTCCCGGTCTCCCCTGGGGGCGCCTCGTTGCCGTCCTCGTCCAGGATGCGGAGGTCGTAGCCGGGCATCGGGAGCGTCGGCGACCCGGGCTTGGTCGGCTTCGGGTCGAGGCCCATCGGGTCCGCGGCGATCGCCCAGCCGGTCTCGGTCTGCCACCAGTGGTCGATGACCGGCACGCCGAGCAAGTCACCCGCCCAGCGGTAGGTCTCCGGGTCGAGCCGCTCGCCGGCCAGGAACAGGTACCTGAAGCGGCTCAGGTCCCAGCCGGCCGTCAGGGCGCCGTCCGGGTCCTCCTTGCGGATGGCGCGGAACCCGGTTGGCGCGGTGAAGAGCGCCTTGACGTTGTGCTCGCTGATGACACGCCAGAACGCCCCGGCGTCGGGGGTGCCGACGGGCTTGCCCTCGTACAAGATCGTGGTGCAGCCGGCGAGCAGCGGCGCGTACACGATGTAGGAGTGGCCGACGACCCAGCCGATGTCCGAGGCGGCCCAGAAGACGTCACCCGCGCTGGTGTCGTAGATGTTCCGCATCGACCAGGTCAGGGAGACCGCGTGGCCGCCGTTGTCGCGGACGACGCCCTTAGGCTTTCCGGTGGTGCCTGAGGTGTACAGGATGTACAGCGGGTCGGTTGCCGCCACGGGAACGCAGGGCGCCGGGTCTTTACCCTCGGCTCCGGCCATCAGCTCATGCCACTCCAGGTCTCGTGCTGTCATCCCCGCGGTCGCCTGCGGGCGCTGGACGATGATCGTGCGGTCCGGCTTGTGCGCGGCCTCGTCGATGGCCTTGTCGAGGATCGGCTTGTACTCGATGACCCGCTTGCCTTCGATGCCGCAGGACGCGGAGACGATCAGCGCGGGCCTGGCGTCGTCGATCCGCACCGCGAGCTCGTGCGCCGCGAATCCGCCGAAGACCACGGAGTGGATCGCGCCGAGGCGCGCGCAGGCCAGCATGGCGACCACGGCCTCGGGGATCATCGGCATGTAGATGACGACGCGGTCGCCTTTCGCTATGCCGAGGTCCGCCAGGACCCGCGCGAACCTGGCGGTCTCGTCGCGCAGCTGCCGGTAGGTGAACGCTTTCTTCGTGCCGGTGACCGGGGAGTCGTAGATCAGCGCTTCCTGGTCAGCCCGCCCGGCGGCGACGTGGCGGTCGAGGGCGTTGTGGCAGGTGTTCAGCGTGCCGCCGCGGAACCAGCGGTAGAACGGCGGGTTGCTGTCGTCCAGGATTGTCTGCGGCTCGGTGTACCAGTCGACAGCGGTGGCAGCCTCGGCCCAGAAGCCGGCCGGGTCGTCGAGGCTGCGGCGGAATGCGTCCTCATATCTGCCCATGACCGCGAGGGTAGGCCGGCTTGGCAGGCTTGCCTAGCACGGCACGGGCTAAGCCAGCCCCGGTCTGTTTGGGGCCGGCCAACTGAGCAGCCGGGTCAGCTGACGCGGCAGAGGATCTCGCCGTGGATGATGGCGAACCAGCCGTCGGGATCGGCGGCCCAGGCGCGCCAGCCGTCGGCGATCCTCGCCAGGTCCGCGGCGGTCGCGTGCCCGCCCACGATCGCGTTCTCCGCGTAGGACGACTTGACCGTGCGGTCCGCCCACAGGCCGCCCCACCAGGCCCGCTCTTCCGGGGTGGCGTACGTCCACGTCGACGTCGACGCGGTGACGTCGTCCAGGCCGGCTTCCCTGGCCCAGGCGTGCATCCGGCGGCCCGCGTCGGGCTCGCCGCCGTTGGCCCGGGCGACTCGCTGGTAGAGGGCCAGCCACTCGTCCATGACCGAGAAGTCCGGGTACCACACCATGGCGCCGAAGTCGGCATCGCGCGCCGCGACCAGGCCGCCCGGCTTGGTGACGCGGCGCATCTCGCGCAGCGCCGTGACCGGGTCGCTCAGGTGCTGGAGCACCTGGTGGGCGTGCACGACGCAGAAGGTGGCGTCCGGGTAGTCGAGGGCGTACACGTCGCCCGTCGCGAAGTCGATGTTGGCGTGGTCGCGCGTGAGGTCCGCGGCCTGCTCGATGATCTCCGGCGCGGCGTCGATCCCGGTCACGTGTCCCCGCGGCACGCAGCCGGCCAGGCCCGCGGTGATCGTGCCCGGACCGCATCCCACGTCGAGGACACGCATGTGCGGCTTGAGGTGCGGCAGCAGGTACCCGGCGGAATTCTCCGCCGTGCGCCAGCGGTGCGAGCGGAGGACCGACTCGTGGTGACCGTGAGTGTAGACGTCAGGCATGCGGCTCATCCTATGAGCCGTCTTGAATCCTGATCAAATGCGTCTCATTATGCAGACATTAGAGTCGCTGCCAGCGGGCCTGGCAGCACGAGAACAGGCCGAACATGATGAGCCCGATCGCGACAAGGACGAGCAGCCAGGGGCCGGCCGGCGTGGCCGCCAGCGCGCGCAGCGACGAGTCGATGCCCTTGGCCTGCTGCGGCTTGTACTCGACCGCGGCGACGACGAGGAAGATGCCCGCTGTGACGAATACGATCCCGCGGGCTATGCCGCCGGCCTTGCCGAGCCATTCGACGATCCGCCTTGCGGCCGGCCGCATCCGGCCCAGTTCCAGGCCCCTGCGGAAGCGCTCCCGCCAGGCCTGGTAGGCGAGGTAAAGGCCACTGCCGATAAGCACGAGCCCGATGATGACGACAAGCACCTGGCCGCCGGTGTGCCGCAGCAGCGTGGCGGTCAGGTCCTGCGACTGCTGGTCGCTTGACTGCGGCGCGCCTGCGCCGATGGCGTACTCGAGCACTCCCCAGCCGAGGACGGCGTAGAACACGGCACGAGCGAGCGCGGACAGCCGGGTGCTCGTCTTCCTGCCGTCGGTCGCCGAGCCGTAGACCGCTTCGGAAAGGCGCCACAGCGCCATGCCGAAGAAGCCGACGACAAGGAGCCAGAGCGCCGCCGCGCCAAGCGGCTTCGTGCTCAGCTCATGCAGCGCGCCGGTCCTGTCGGCCTGCTGGCCGGTCTTGCCGAAGGCCACAAGCAGCGCGATCCAGCCGATCACGATGTACATGAGGCCGCGGGCCAGGTAGCCGGCCCGGGCGAGGTACCTCTGGTTCTCGTAGCCATGGCTGCCGGCTTCCCGCGAAATGCGCGGTCATGCCTTACTACCTGTTATCGGGATTACCTGTTATCAAGACTCAGCCGCTGAGCGTGCTGGCCGGCGAGAGCACGCGGCGCGCAGGCCAGCCAGCCGTCGGTGAGGGCGTCCCTGAGTGCCTTCGGCGTCACCTTGTCGAGCAGGACGAGGACGGCGCTGTAGCCGTTGAAGTGCGGAATGGTGAAGAAGGCGTCCGGGTTCGCCGCGAGGACGGCCTCCTTCTCCGCTAGGTCGGCGGTGCGGATCGCGAGGATCGGACCGTCCGGCGGCTTCTGGTCGCCGAACCGCTTGATGTCCGCCTTGCTGAACGGGCGTTCCCAGGCGAACGCCTTGCCGCCGACCTCCCAGGTCCTGTTGGTCTTCCGGTGCTTGTCCAGCCCTTCGGTGACCTCGGGCAGTGCGGCGGCGAGGCGGGCCACGTCGTCGAAGGTCTGCACGAGATAAACGCTACTGCGGCGCGCTCCCGGCGGGCCATGATGGTGGCGTGGCCGGGATGCGGATCGCCGCGATGACGCCGGAGCACGCGGCCGACATCGTCACGTGGCGGTACCCGGCGCCGTATGACTGCTACGACCTGACCGGCGCGGACCCCGGTTACTTCCTCGACCCAGCGAACGGGTTCTTCGCCTGGTGTCCGCCGGGGAGTTGATCGGGTACCGGTCGTTCGGCCCGGACGGGCGCGTTCCTGGCGGCGTGTACGACGACGCGGCGCTCGACACCGGCGGCGGCCTGCGGCCCTCGCTGACCGGCCGCGGACTGGGGCGGGCCGCGATCGCGACCGGCCTCGAGTTCGGGCGGCGGCGGTTCGCGCCCGTGCGCGCCTTCCGGGTAACCGTGGCGAGCTTCAACGCGCGGGCGCGGCGAGTGGTGACGTCGCTCGGCTTCCGCGAGGTGAGCAGCTTCACCGCCACGACCGACGGCCGCCCCTTCGAGATCCTGGTCCGGCCGGAGATCAGCTGACGCTGGCGCCGCGTCCCGCCCGCTCCGGATCCGCGTTCGCGCCCCGCCGTGTGAACCGCCACTTCCGCCGTGCCCGCAGGTACTCGTGGCTAGCGTCTTTGTCATACGGCTCGCGCATGCGCTTGTGCGTGTGGAAGTACGGGATACCCACCGCAAGCGCCACGATTATCACGCCCAAGATGACGCCGAACCATGCCCAGCCCATAACCGCTCCCTTGTGTGCCGCTACCTGTCGGGGACACGTACTGCCCAGCGCCTCGCGCAATTAACATGCCGGGCGCCCGGAGCCGCGGCGGGTGTCTAGCGCCGGGCGATCGCGGGCTGGAAACGGCGCAGCCGCAGGCTGTTGGAGACAACGAACACGGAGCTGACAGCCATCGCGGCCCCGGCGATCAGCGGGCTGAGGAACCCCAGCGCCGCCACCGGGATCGCCGCGACGTTGTAGGCGAAGGCCCAGAACAAGTTGCCCTTGATGGTGGCGAGCGTGCGGCGGGAGAGCAGGATGGCGTCGGCGGCGGCGCGCAGGTCGCCGCGGACCAGGGTGAGGTCGGCGGCTTCGGAAGCGGCGTCGGTGCCGGTGCCGATTGCCAGGCCGAGGTCGGCCTGCGCAAGGGCGGCGGCGTCGTTGACCCCGTCTCCGGCCATGGCCACGACCCGCCCGGTGGCCTGTAGCTCCTTCACCACGGCGGCCTTGCCGGCCGGCAGCACGCCGGCGACCACCTCGTCGATGCCTACCTGACCGGCGACGGCGCGGGCAGCTCGCTCGTTGTCGCCGGTGAGCAGCACCGGCCGGAGCCCCATCCCGCGCAGCCGCTGGATCGCTTCGGCTGAGGTGGGCCTGACGGTGTCAGAGACGATGAGGACCCCGCGCACTTGGCCGTCCCAGCCGGCGAACACCGCGCTCTGCCCCGCCGCCTCCGCCTCGCCCGCGCGGGCCGCCAGGGCGGCCGGTATGCGCTGCGCCCACTCATCCTCCAGCCAGGAAGCACGGCCGACCGCGACCGCGTGCCCGCCGGCGATGGCGGTGACGCCGAGGCCGTGGTGGCTGGCGAAGTCCTCCGCGACCGGCAGTTCAGCGCCGAGCCGGGCCCGGGCGCCGCCGGCGATCGCGGCGGCGATCGGGTGCCCGGACGGATCCTCGGCCGCACCCGCCAGCCTCAGCAGCTCCGTCACGTCCTCGCCGGGCGCGGCGACGGCGCCGGCGAGCGACATCTGCCCGGTGGTGACGGTGCCGGTCTTGTCCAGCACGATCGTGTCGATCGTCCGGGTGGACTCCAGCACCTCGGGTCCCTTGATCAGGATGCCGAGCTGGGCGCCGCGGCCGGTGCCGACCAGGATCGCGGTCGGGGTGGCCAGCCCCAGCGCGCAGGGGCAGGCGATGATCAGCACCGCCACCGCGGCGGTAAACGCGGCGCCGGGCGCCTGCCCGGCCGCCAGCCACGCGAGGAGGGTCACGATCGCGATGCCGATGACGACGGGGACGAACACGGCAGAGATCCGGTCGGCGAGCCGCTGGACCGGCGCCTTGCCCGCCTGCGCCTGCTCCACCAGGCGGGTGATCCGGGCAAGCTCGGTGTCGGCGCCGACCCGGGTCGCGCGGACCACAAGCCGGCCGCTGGCGTTCACGCAGCCGCCGGTCACCCCGTCCCCCGCTGTCACTTCCGCGGGAACCGGCTCACCCGTGAGCATCGACGTGTCGACCGCGGAGCTGCCGGACTCGACCACCCCGTCGGTGGCGATCTTCTCTCCCGGCCGGACAACGAAGAGGTCCCCGGCAGCCAGCTGCGCCACCGGGACCCGGATCTCGCGGCCGTCCCGGAGTACCGCGGCGTCCCTGGCCCCCAGGGAGGCCAGCGCCCGCAGCGCGGCACCCGACCGCCGCTTGGCGCGGGCCTCGAGATACCGGCCCAGCAGGATCAGCACGGTCACGCCCGCGGCCGCGTCCAGGTAAATGCCGGCCGTCCCGGCGTCCCGCGCCAGCAGGGTGAAGCTCATCCGCATTCCCGGCATGCCCGCGCCGGTGAAGAACAGCGCATACAGCGACCAGGCGAACGCGGCCGTCACCCCGGCCGAGATCAGGGTGTCCATGGTGGCGGCGCGGTGCCGGGCGTTGACCACGGAGGCACGGTGGAACGGCCAGGCACCCCAGACCGCGACTGGTGCGGCCAGCGTGAGGGACAGCCACTGCCAGTCGCGGAACTGCAGCGCGGGCACCATGGCAAGCACCACCACCGGCACCGCGAGGACCAGGGAAATCAGCAGGCGCTGGCGCAGCGCCGTGGTCTCGTCGGCTGCCGGCACCGGCCCGGCCGCCTCCGCCTGCGGCGTGACGGGCAGCGCCGCACTGTATCCGGCCTGCTCGACGACCGAGATCAGCTCTCCGGGGCTGATCGTCGCGGGGAAGGTGACCGAGGCCTTCTCGGTGGCGAAGTTGACGGTGGCGGTGACCCCGTCGAGCTTGTTCAGCTTCTTCTCAATCCGCGCCGCGCATGAGGCGCACGTCATCCCGCTGATCTCCAGATCGACCGAGCGACCGTCCCCCGCGATGGCCGTCATCCGCGCGTGCTCCCTTCGTGCGTGAGGATGGGCGTTCTCATCCGCCGCGGGCTTACCCGGCGAGCCGGTAATCGCCGGCCTCGTCCAGGGCCGCCGCGACAGCCCCGGTGGGCAGCGGCGCGTCGCTGGCGACCGTCACCGCCGACTCACCGCCCGGGTGCAGGTCGACCGTTACCCCGCGGACGCCGCCGAGGCTCGTCAGCTCTTCAGTCACCGCGCGCACGCAGTGCTCGCAGGTCATCCCAGTCACCTGGTAGGTCGCCGTTGTCATGAGTCGAAAGTACCATACCCCCGCACGGTATATTCAGGTCGCCTGGCCCGGATGGGCATGACCATCGTCACTGTCGCGGCGACGTGCCGGCCCTGGCCCGATCTTCGTGCGGTTACAGAAGTAATACGCTGATGACGACGGCGAGCGGCTGCAGGCCCCGCGCTGAGCCGACTCCGCTGCGCAAGGTCAGTTCCTGCCCGTCGCCTGACCGGGAGGCCGGAGCTATGCACTACGGGATCCGCCCAGTTACGGTACCGGCCGACTGCGTGGCCACCCTGGAGTCGCCCGCATGACCGGTCACGATGGCCGAGCACGCCGCCACGGCCCGCCGCGCGGCAGCCGGGCGGCCAGGGTTAGCGAGCGCCAGCGGCGCCCGCAGCCGCTACTGAAGCGGCGCATGCCGTCCGGCCGCGGAGCGATGGAGCAGCCGAACATCACCAGCGGCGGGGCCGGGATCCTCACGTTCCGGTTCTGGGTGATGGTGGTCGCGTGCGGCATCGCCGCCGGCTTGTTCGGCGCGCTGATGATGCTGATCTTGTTCAACGTGCAGTACGCGGCGTTCGGTTACCACACGGGGAGCCTGGAGCACGGCGCCGCGCAGGCATCCGCGGCGCGGCGAGTGGGCTCCCTGCTGATCGCGGGAGCGTTCGGCGGCGTCGCATGGTTCCTCCTCCGGCGGTACACGAAAGGGCAGTCGTCCGAGATCGACGAGGCGCTCTGGAACGGCGACGGGCGCCTGTCGTTCCGCCGCAGCCTGGGCTCATCGGTGATCTCCGAGGTGGTCATCGGCATGGGCGCCTCGATTGGCCGGGAGGCCGCGCCCAAGCTCCTGGGCGGCGTGGCGGGCAGCGTCCTTTCCGGCTGGGGCGGCCTGTCGGTACAGCAGCGCCGGCTGCTCGTGGCCTGCGGCGGCGGCGCCGGGCTCGCCGCCGTCTACAACGTCCCGCTCGCCGGCGCCCTGTTCACAGCCGAGATCCTCATCGGGAGCATCACCCTGCCCGTCATGCTGCCGGCCATCGTGTGCTCCTGGATCGCGACCGCCACGGCATGGGTATACCTGCCCGATCACGCCGTGTATCCGGGCATCCCCGACTACCGCTTCACCTGGTCGCTGATGACCTTGGCGTTGCTGGCCGGACCGGTCATCGGGCTGGTCTCGTCCGGTTACATCCGGCTCATCGGCTGGGTGTCGCATCACCGGGCCAGGGGAACCCGGGCACTGTTCGCGCCGGTGCTGGCCTTCGGCGTCCTCGGGGTCATCGGCATCTGGTACCCGCAGCTTTTCGGCAACGGCCTGGACATGGCCCGCGACGCGTTCCTCGGCCTCAGCGGCTTCAGCCTGCTGCTCGCGCTGTTCGCGCTCAAGCCGCTCGTCACCGCCGCGTGCCTGGGCAGCGGGGCATCGGGCGGCCTGTTCACCCCGACGCTCAGCACCGGCGCGGTTCTCGGCGGCGCACTCGGCATCGCCTGGAACCTGGCCTGGCCGGGCTCGCCGTCCGGCGCGTTCGCCATGGTCTGCGCGGCCGCCATGATCGGCGCGGCCATGCAGGCTCCGCTATCCGGCCTCGCCCTGGTGCTTGAGCTCACCCACAGCGGGTTCGGGCTGATGGTCCCCATGATGGCGGCGACCGCGATCGCCACGCTCGTCGCCTTCCACGTCGACGGCTACTCCATCTACTCCGCCCGGCTGCCGGCGTACACCGAAAGCAGCGCGCCCGCCGGGCCAGCGGCGGATAGCCGGACGGACCACCGGCGCTAGGTGGCCGCGGCGGACACCGCTCCGGCGCGGTGGCGCAGGAACCGCCGGGTGCGGCCCGCGCGGCCCGCCCACCATCGGCTCGCTTCGTCGCCGGCGCCGCGGCCGGAATGCCGTTGCTGCCACCGGCCTGCTTCCGCGGTGAGCCAGTCGAGGGTGGCGGCGGCATCCTGCTCGAGCATGGCACCGAGGGTGAACCGGCGCTCGCCGATGCGGTGCCCCACGGCGGCATGGCAGGCACCGAGAGCCAGCCGGTGCCGGGTAAGGATCATGCCGCTGCGGGCCGGCGTCGTGACGACAGCGGCGAGTTCGCCCGCACTCGCGCCGGCCTGGGGCAGCGGCGGCGCTTCCCTGAGCGCGAGCGGCAGCCGCGGGGAGGCTGGCTGCCTGCGGAACTCCGCGTCGAGGACGCACCGCGCCAGTCGCGCCCACCCGGCCAGTGAAGGGACCGGCAGGTCCGTCACGGCCTCGAGGTAAGCCGGCAGCCAGGACCACAGGTGCTCCCAGAACAGGCTGGCCTGTGCCCGGGCCAGGGCGGCTGCCGTGGCCGGCCGGCGGGCATCCAGCGCGGCTTCGCCGAGCCTTGCGTAGAGGCTGAGCAGGGCCGACAGGTGGTCCGGCTCCGCGGGCAGGCCGGTCCCGATAGCGCGCCAGAATCCGGCCACGCGGTCGGCCCCCTCTCCGCCCAGGGCGCCATCGGGGCCAAGGTAGACCGACGCGTAGGGCGGCAGGTTCAGCACGAACACGTCGGTGTGCCCGGCGTCGCTGACCTGGTCAAGGCCGAGGGCCGGGACGACGGCACGGGCGGCGGCGGGAGCGTCGGCGACGGCGCCAAGCGCCCGGATCAGCTCCCAGCGTCCGGCCGTCACGCCGGCCTCCGTCATGGGCTGCTCTCCGCGCCGCCGGCCACGGCACCCGGGATGCGGAAGGCGCCGGCCGTCGGCTTGAGCGGGCGCATGAGCCACTTCGGCCGCCGCGTACCGTCGGGAGAGACGCTGCCCGCGGGCCGCGTCATCGCCAGCCATTCGCGGTAGACCTCGCGGGCCCGGGCGGTGTCGACGGCGATGTCCCCGTGCGCGTCGCCGGGCTGGGCCGGACGGACCCGAACGGCCTGGTGCCAGCAGTGCATGCCGGAGATCGGATCCGGGTGCACGGGAAAGGTCAGGTTCTGGTGGACGCCGGTGTCGGACCACCAGATCCGCGCGGTATCCGGGTCGGCGGACTGGTAGGGCCTGACGTGCTCCCTCGCGCGCATGGCCCAGCCGTCCTCGTGCCGGGCCAGGTCCACGGTGGCCATCATGCCGCCCGCGCTCACCTGGGCGTGATCGTCCAGGCGCCAGCGGCCCATGTGGTGAGAGCAGGCCACGACCCCGGGCCTGATGCCCTCGGTAATCCACGCTTTCGCGACGAAGTAGCCGATTTCGGTTTCCACCCGCACCAGGTCTCCAGTCCGCGCTATCCGCAGCCGGGCGGCGTCGGCGGGATGGATCCACACCGGGTTGGTGTGGGAGAGTTCGTCCAGCCACTTGCTGTTCGCGGACCGGGTGTGGACCTGGGTGGGCAGCCGGAACGTGGACAGCAGGACCAGCTGCCCCGGCTCCAGGTTGGCGGGGTGCACGTGGCTGCGGATGTAACCGGGCAGCGCATGCTCGGGCCAGCCCCACGCGGCCAGCGTGGACGACCAGAACTCCAGCCGCCCGGACGGGGTCGGGAACCCGCGGCGGATGACGCCGTCGATCATGACGCCGACCGGCCGCCGCCCGGCGCTGTCCGGCTCCGGCGCGCCCATCGGGGCGATGTTCAGGGCTGGCGGCGGCGCGGCGGCCGAGTACGCTCTGCCGAGCGGGGTGATGCGCACGCCGGCGAGCTCGGCCTCCGGAACCTCCTGCTCATGCACGCCACCCTGGCCGCGGGTGATCTCGAAGGCACCGTAGCGGCGCATGTACTCCAGCGGGGACAGGCCATCGCGCCCGGCGCGCTCGGGCAGGCCCGGGACGGAGTTGGCGAACATCCAGCCGTAGTACTCGTCAACGGTGAGCTTGTCCCCCGGCCGCTCCCGCGACTCGTAGTACTGGCGCACCCCGAGCGACCCGTCGGGGTCGATCCGCCAGGACAGCTCGATCCAGAACTCGTTCTCCTCCCACACCTCGCCCGGGTTGACCTGGCGCGTGTCGGTGATCTTCGCGCCGCGCCGCTCGCTGGCGGCGCGCAGCACCGGCTGGCGGAAACCGACCCACTGGCCGTCGTACTGCTCGTAGGAGTGGGTGTCGTGCCGTTCGGAGGCGTGTCCCATCGGCAGCACGTAGTCGGCGAAGTAGGCGGACTCGTTCCAGGTCGGGGTGAGGGCGACGAAGCAGCCGACCTTGTCCTCGTCGGTGAGGACCTCCATCCATGACAGCCCGTCGGGGTTGGTCCAGACGGGATTGTAGACCCGGGTGAAGTAGGTGTCGAGCCTGCCGCGGCCGTCCTTGAGGAAGTGCGGCAGCAGGAAACTCAGTTCGTTCTGGGCTAGCGGGTACTCCAGCGGCCAGGACAGCTCCTGCCATACGCCGGGGTGCGGCGGCACGTGGATGGGACGGGGCACGAACTTGTTCCATGCGTTGGGGAACGTGCCGCCCTCGGTACCGACGGCGCCGAGCAGCGCGGCGATCAGGAACAGGGTGCGCGACACCTGCCAGCCGCCGAGGTTCCCCGCGGCGGCGGATCGCCAGGAGTGGCAGGAGAACCGGCTGCCGGCGTGCGTTACCACATCGGCGACCTCCGCGATCACCGCCTCGTCCACCCCTGATTCGGCCGCCGCGAACTCGAACGTGAACCCGGCGTACAGCCCGGCAAGCACCCGCTGGAAAGCGTCGAAGGTGCCCGGCAGGTCCGGGTGGCACTCGGCCATGTACTCCTGCCAGTTCCACCATCTCCGGACGAACCCGGCGTCATACCGGCCGGACCGGATCAGGTGGCCGGCGATCGCGAGGTTGATCGCGGCCTCGCTGCCTGGCTGCGGGGAGAGCCAGTAGTCCGCATGGGTGGCGGTGTTGGACAGCCGGGTGTCAAGCACGATGACCTTGGCACCGTTCGCCCGTGCTTCGGTGATGCGCTGCGCGTGCGGGTTGAAGTAGTGGCCGGCCTCCAGATGCGAGCTGATCAGGTAAATGACCTTGGCGTTGGCGTGGTCGGGGCTGGGCCGGTCGATGCCCATCCAGAACTGGAAGCCGGCCCGGCCGCCAGACGAGCACACGTTGGTGTGCGAGTTGTGGCCGTCCACTCCCCAGCTCGCCAGCACCCGCTCGGTGAACCCGTCTTCGCCCGGGCGGCCGATGTGGACCATGATCTCGTTTTGCCGGCCGGAGGTGATCGCGGCGCGGATCCGTGCCGCGAGCGCGTCGAGGGCGGCGTCCCAGGTGATCCGCTCCCACCTGCCCTCGCCGCGCGCGCCCGCGCGGCGCAGCGGGTACAGGATGCGGTCCGGGTCCGTGACCTGGTTGATGGTCGCCGGCCCCTTGGCGCAGTTGCGGCCGCGGGAACCGGGATGCTCGGGGTTTCCCTCGAACTTGCGGACCTGCCCGGTGTCGCGGTCCACGTAGGCGAGCAGCCCGCAGGCCGACTCGCAGTTGAAGCACGTGGTCGGCACGAGCATGTAGTGCCGTTCCTCCCGTGCTGGCCAGGCGCGGGAGGAAAGCTCGACCCAGTCGTCCCACCGCTCTTTCGGCGGGAAGGCGGCCAGGTGCACCCGGCTAGCCCCCGGGTAGAAGGTCTCGCCCCTGGCCTCGGCGTCGGCGCGGGCCGCGGACACCCGGGCGCCCAGCGCCTCCAGCGCGCCCGGCCCCTCCATGCCGTTGCCGGCGGGGACTGATGGCGGACCAGACATCGAGTGGCCTCCTAAGCGAGCGGGACCGACTGCCCGGCCTGCACGTAGGCGTGCTCGTGCGCGAGCAGGCCGAGCAGCGCGAACGGGACGGCGGCGACGCCTATCCACGGCGCGGCGACAGCCACGGCGGCCGCGGCCAGGCCCGGCCAGAAGAACCGTGCGTACCGGCCGCTGGTCATCGCGTGCGCGGCCAGGCGGGCATGCTCGGTCGGATGCGTCACCGTCACCTCGCCGAGTACCAGCAGCACGTGGGTTGCCGCAGCCGCCGCGAGCAGCACCTCCGCGCCGGTCACCGCCGCCTGCGGGCTGAGCCAGTCCGCGAACGGGAGGATGGCCGCGGCGCCGGCCAGCGTCGCCTGGACCGCCAGGTGCGGCGCCAGCAGCGGGCTCTGCCACAAGTCCCGCGCTTTCGCCTGCGCGAACAGGTAGGCGGTGTAGCACGCGACGGCCAGCGCCAGCGGCAGCGCGAAGGCCGCGGCCACCTGGCGGACGGCCACCACGCCTGCCAGCGACCCGATCAGGTACAGCGCGACGACCCCGCCGTATCCGCCGATGATGAACGAGCCCCGGACGAGCCAGCTCCGCCACTGGTGCCGCGTGAAGATCAGGTAGCACCGCCACGGGTGACGCAGGTCCCAGATCAGCAGGATCCCGGTCAGGCCGAGGAACGCCAGCGCGATCCCGGGAGCCGCCCACCGGGCAGCGTCGTTCCCCCAGGACATCCGCCCGGCCAGGATGAGGATCAGCGGCACCAGCAGGCCGCCTGCCGCCAGGCCCTTGGTCCAGGTGTACAGGCTCACCCGCCATCCCCACGGCGCGTGATGGCCGATATCGTACGAGAGCAGCGCCTCCGCGCTGGAATCAGGCCGTCCCGGGTGCCCGCCTGCGACGTGGCCCGGGTCGCGCTCGCCGCCCTGGGTCGCCCACGCGTACAGCCCGCCGTCCGGCTGCCGCGCCGCCAGCGGGTCGAGGGTCGCCTGAGTCGCGCCTTTGTAAAACAGCCCTGGCCTGGTCCCCTTCTCCGGCCGCCGCACGGCGACCGGCTCCCGGTTGATGACCTCAGCTACCTGGGACGACGGGTCGTTGAGGTCGCCGACCAGGATCGCCTGCGTGGGACAGACGGTGACGCAGGCCGGCTCCAGCCCTACGTCCAGCCGGTGCGCGCAGAGGTTGCACTTCTCCGCCGAGTTGTCCTCGGGGTTGATGAAGATCGCGTCATAGGGGCACGCGGCAATGCAGGCTTTGCAGCCGATGCACGCTTCCTTGTCGAAATCGACGATCCCGTCGTTCCGCCGGTACATCGCCCGCGTCGGGCAGGCGGACACGCAGGGCGCGTCGGCGCACTGGTTGCACCGGGTGACCTGGAACGCCCGCCGTACCCGCGGGAACGTCCCGGTCTCCACCGACTTGACGTAGGTCCGTGTCACGCCGAGCGGGACCTCGTTCTCGCTCTTGCACGCGGTGGTGCAGGCGTGGCAGCCGATGCAGCGGTCCTGGTCCAGTACCTTGACCCAGCGCTGCGGCTGATCATCGGGCACAGGCACCCCTGAACGCTACGGGGCCGCCCGGCCGGCCAGCTAGCCCCGATCTCGCTATGAGCTCATAAGGGTAGCTTATGAGCAGCGAGGTTAAGCGGCCCCTGGACGCGGGCCACTAGCGGCAGATC
>Ga0187807_1000302_pt1 | contig 15234 bp, 15 predicted proteins | sample NC_wetland_sal_i_4_FD_132432 | JGI IMG/M metagenome (GOLD analysis project Ga0187807, IMG submission 132432) | Wetland sediment microbial communities from Neuse River Estuary, North Carolina, USA - ASW_2 | ecosystem: Environmental > Aquatic > Freshwater > Wetlands > Sediment | place: USA: North...
CAGCCTGCCCAGAACCTCCACGGTGCGGGTCACCATCGCCTCGACCTGCGCCTCGACGGTGACGTCACAGCCGATCGCCACACCGTGCCGGCCCAGGCCTTCGACTGCCGCCGCCGCCGCTCTGGCCGACTCCTCATCGATGTCCGCGCAGGCGACGTCCGCGCCCGCCTCCGCCATCACCTCGCAGAACTGCCGGCCCAGGCCGCTGCCGGCCCCGGTGACCAGCGCAACCTTGCCGTCCAGGCTGAACAGATCCATCGGATTACCCACAGGTCCCTCGCCGCCTTCCGACCACGCTTACCTCTTTGCGTACTCGCCGCCGCGCAGCCGTGAAAGAGGCAATTTCCGGCGCTGGTGACAATCACAACCACGGTGATTCACCGCACCACGCGATCCACAACGGCTAGCGGGCTGTCCAGCCGCCGTCGACCAGGATGGTCTGGCCGGTGATGAGCGAGGCGGCGGGGGAGGCCAGGAACACCACGACGCCGGCCACCTCGATGGGTTCGCCGATGCGGTGCAGGGCGGCGATCCGCTCGATGACGTCCGCGCGGAACTGCGGGTCGGACAGGGCGGGCTCGGTGCCGGGGGTGTGGATGAAGGTGGGGGCGACCGCGTTGACGGTGATCCCGTGCTGACCCCATTCGACGGCCAGGCACCGGGTCAGGTGCGCGATGGCGGCCTTGGTCATGCAGTAGACGGATTCTCCGGGCAGCGCGACCGCGCCCGCCTGCGACCCGATGCTGATGATCCGCCCGGCTCCCTGCCTGATCATGATGCGGCCGGCGGCCTGGCTGGCCAGGAACGTTCCCTTGACGTTGACCGCCAGGGTCGCGTCCAGATCCTCTTCCTTGACGTCCTCGGCCGGGTTCTGCGGCGCGATGCCGGCGTTGTTGACCAGGATGTCCAGCCGGCCGAAGCGGGCGGCCGCCGCGTCGATCGCCGGGCCGATCTGTCCGGGCCGGGCCATGTCCATCTGCAGCGGCAGCGCGCGGCGGCCCAGCGCCTCGATCTCCCCGGGTACGCCGCCATCGCGGGCCGCGTCGCGGAACCCGAGCGCGACGTCCGCGCCCGCCGCGGCCAGCGCCAGCGCGATCGCCCGGCCAAGCCCGCGGGCCGCGCCGGTCACGAGCGCGACCTGGCCTTGTAGGTCGAACCTCGGCAGTACCGGCATCACCGCTCCTCACGAATCCCGCCCCACACTAACGTTCCGCGCGGAGGTCAACTCCGGCGACGCCGGCATACGGGGCCGCCGCCCGGTGTTGGGCTCATCCGGGAGAGGTGATCAGTGACAATGCGTGCCCGCCTATCGATCTTGGACCTGGCGCCCATCGGCCGCGGCCGGACCGCGAGCGACAGCTTCGCCGCGAGTGTCGCGCTCGCGAAACGAGCGGAAGAACTCGGCTATCACCGCGTCTGGTACGCCGAGCACCACAACATGCCGACCATCGCGTCCTCCGCCACCAGCGTGCTGATCGCGCACATCGGCGCGCAAACATCGGCCATCAGGCTGGGTGCCGGCGGCATCATGCTGCCGAATCACTCCCCGCTGACGATCGCGGAGCAGTTCGGCACCCTCGAGGCGATGTACCCCGGCCGCATCGACCTGGGCCTGGGCCGTGCCCCGGGATCGGATCAGAACACGACGTACGCGCTGCGCCGCGACCCGCGGGACGCGGAGGCGTTTCCCCGTGACGTCCTCGAACTGCAGGCGTACCTCGCCGGCGCCAGCCGGGTGCCAGGCGTGGACGCCATTCCCGGCAAAGGCTCGAAGGTCCCGCTCTACATCCTGGGCTCGTCGCTGTTCGGCGCGCAGCTGGCCAGCGCGTACGGGCTGCCGTACGCGTTCGCGTCGCACTTCGCCCCCGACGCGCTCGAGGACGCGATCGCGGCGTACCGCAGTGAGTTCAAGCCGTCCGCGCAGCTAGCGGAGCCGTACGTGATCGCCGGTGTCAACGTGACCGCCGCTGACACGACGGAGGCCGCCCGGTCGCAGTTCCAGGCGGTGCGCCGGGCGCGGGCCGCGAGCCTGTTCGCGCGCCGGATCGGCGTCAGCCCGGCGGAGATCACCGACGAGCAAGCCGAGGAGCTGCTGGCCAGCGGGGCCGCGGTGCACGTCGACCAGATGCTCACGTACTCCGCGGTCGGCACGCCGCGCGAGGTCAGCGACTACCTTGATGGCTTCCTGCGGAAGACCGGGGCCGACGAGCTCATCGTCGTCCACCAGGCGCCGGGCATCGAAAACCGGCTGCGTTCCGTCACGCTCCTCGCCGAAGCCATGCGGGAGGTCCCTGCGCGAAGCTGCGGGTCCGTTCGGGATGATGAGGTTTTATCCGAACGCACCCGTCACTTCGCCGCGACCTCAGCCCTTGGACCGTTCACAGGCCGTTCGCCGAGAAGTGCATGTAATCCTTCAGCGAGGCCCAGTCGCCGCCCCAGGTCCAGCCGATCGCGTGGAAGGCCCCCCAGGCGGCATCTCCCTCCCGGATCATCGCCGGGCTGGAGCGTGACCGGTCGGCCCACGCCGCAGCCGCAGGGGGGTCGACCTGGCCGCCTTGGATCTCCGGGTTCTCAAACGGGTTGATGTCGACCGCCAGCCCGTAGGCGTGCTGCGCCCAGACGCTGGTGCCAGGAACCAGCCGGCAGTTGAAGGCTGAGGTGTTGTCGGCGAGCATGGAGCGCTCGTCGTCGCCGCCGAAATCATCGACGACCCGCATCTGCCGGATGGGGAACCGCGCCGCGAACAGCAGCCGGAACGCCTGGGTCAGGCTCGCGGCGGCGGACGCGTTGACGATCAGCTCGCCCTGGTGGACGGCATTGTCGAAACCCCGGTAGCTCAGGCGCAGCAACCGCAGCGCGCTGAGCGGGACCGGGCAGCCCTGGTGCCAGGACACCCCGGTCATCCGGGCCCGCATCGCAGCGGTCAGCACCGAGACGCTGGCCTGGAACACCGGCCCCGCCGGGGCGGTCACCGGTGCACTGGGCGTCCCGGATACCGTCGTCGCCGGGACAGTACCGGGCGTGGTGGCGGTACCGGTAGGCAGCGGGCGGGCCTGGCTAGCGGACGTGCTGCCGGGCGATGGCCGCGGAACCCCCTGGCCGGGAGCCTGCGTGCTTCCGCACCCGGCGGCGAGCAGGCCGACCGCCGCGGCGATCACCGCGGTCGCAGTCCGGGCCCGCCGGCGCAGCGGCCTGCAGGCGATGTGAGACCTCATGTGTGACCGTTACCGCGGGTGGGCGGGACGCGGCTTGGGTCGCAGGGGCATGCCTGCCGGGTCGTTGGTCCGTCGCGGTGGCGGCTCGTGCTTTACGAGTGCGGCAGTTCGCGCCAGGCCCGGACGGCGGTGACCAGCTCGGCGACGTCGCCGGGATTGCCGAGCGTCCGGCCGGTGCCCGCCTCGACGCGGCGCAGCCGGTAGCGGACCGTGTTCGGATGGCAGAACAGCTCCGCGCCGGCGACCGTGGCCGAGCCGCTGGCCCGCACCCAGGCCTCGAACGTGCCGAGCAGCAGGTCGAGCTCGTCTTCCGGCAGCTCGAGCAGGCCGCCGAGCACGGCGCGGGCCGTCTCGAGGGCGGCGTGCGGCGCGGCCGCGACGAGGATGTCGATCGGGCTGTCCCGGAACTGCGCCACCCCGCTGCTTCCGCTGTTGCTCCCGAGCGCCAGCCGCGCGAGCTGCAGCGCCCAGTTGGCCTGGTGCAGTTCGGCGAACACCGGGCTGGCGCCGATCCGGCGGGTCGCGTGGCGGTTGAGGACGGTGAGCACGGCACCGTTCCGGGCGCGGTCGGGCAGGGAGAGCACGCCAAGCGACAGCTCGGCGTCGAGGCGCCACACCGACCGGACGTCGATCACCGCGAGAGCCGATTCGGCGCGCGGCATCGGGTCGTGGCCAAGCTCCGTCTCCGCCGCTACCACGAGGAAGGCGCCGTCAAGCGGCAGCCGCAGCGCGTTGGCCACCTCCCAGAGGCTGCCCTTCGCCTGGGCGCCGCTGAGGATCACCTCGACCATCGCGGCTCGCTCGCGCTCGCGCGTGCGCAGGATCTCCCTGGCCTCGTCCCGGTAGGCGGCGAGGGCGGCGTCGCTGTAGGTGTTCTGCGCGGCGAAGACCGCCCCGGCGAGCTCGATGACGTCGTCGGCGGGGACGCTGGGCAGGCGGCGCGCGGTGGCGACCAGCGCTGACCAGAGCTCCGTGACTCCCACCCGGTAGGCGGTGAGCATCTCCGCGAGCGGCACGCCCTGCGCCGCCCGCGTGCGGCCGGTGGCGTCGGGGGCGGTGAGGTTGGCCTTGGCCGATCCGGTCAGGCTGTCGAGGATGTAGTCGACGTTGGCGCGGACCGACGAGCGCAGATCGTCGGGCTGCACGACGTCGGCCTCGGCGTAGCACGGGATCTCGGCGCGAATGCGCGACACGATCCGCTGCACCAGCGCGGGAAGGCGGGTCCTGGTGGCGGCGACGACGCTGGCTACCGCCTCATCGTGACTCATCGACATTGATGCGGTCATGCCTTCTATTGCAGCGCGCGGTCGGCGTCTGGTTCAACGGCGAGGAGGAAATCGCTGACCACGGGGGCCAGCTCGGCGGCCCGCACGAGGAGGCCGAGGTGACCGTCGGGGTAGACGTGCAGCCGGGCGGCCGGCAGCAGCGTGGCCATCAGCCGCGCGTTGCCCAGCGGGATGATCGGGTCGTCGTCGCCGGCCAGGATCAGCGTCGGCTGCCTGATGAGCGGGAGCCACGGCAGGCTGGTCCAGCCCGCGGTCGCGGTGAGCTGGTAGAGGTAGCCGCGGCGGGAGACCGCCGCCGTCCGGGCGCGCCGCGCGGGCTCCGCGAGCATCTGCTGGGCCAGCGCCGGCTGGCGGCGCAGGGCGCCGCCGTAGAGCGTCCCGGCGATGCGCGCGGCGTGCGCGGGATCCCGGTGCCGGCGCGGGGAGGACAGGTGCAGCAGGACGCGGGGCCTGGCCGGGATCATCAGGCTTCCCGTCGAGGTCGCGGCGAGCACGAGGCGCCGGCACCGCCGCGGGTTCTGGATCGCGAGCTGCTGGGCGAGTCCGCCGCCCCAGGAGATCCCGAGGGCGTCGAAGCGGTCGTAGCCGAGCTCGCGCAGCATCCTTCCGGCGAGCCTGGCCAGCCACGCGACGGAATAGGGCAGCCGCGGCGCGGGCGAGCCGCCGACTCCTGGCACGTCGAACCGGACGACCTCGATCGCCGGGTCCAGGGCCTGGGTGAACGGGGCGAGCGCCTCGAGCGGAGTGCCGATGCCGTTGCACGCCAGCAGCGGGGGACCGGCGCCGGTGCCGGGCCGGATCGCGACGCGCAGCCGGCGGCCGCCGGCGGTCACGGTGGTGAGGACGTCCCTCATGCGGCCCGCACGTAACTGCCCGGGGCGGGCTCGACGACGCGGAACCGGTCGCTGCCAGGGTCCCGCGGGGCCGGCACCTGGCCGCCGGATCGCTGCGCCAGCCAGGAGTCGTAGTCCGGCCACCACGAGCCCTGCTCGGCGGTCGCGGTGCTGAGCCAGGTGCCGGCGTCGGCGGTGATGTCATCGCTGGCGTGATAGCCCGCCTTCTTCTTGCCGGCCGGGTTGACCGGGTTGACGAGCGCCGCGATGTGCCCGCTGGTGGACAGCACGAACCGGGTCTTGCCGCCGAGCAGCTGGCTGCCCCGGTAGCAGGACTGCCAGGGGCAGATGTGGTCGGCCACCCCGGCGACCACGTAGCTGTCGAGGTCCACCTGGGCCAGGTCGATCTCGGTGCCGAGCACGGTGAGCCCGCCGGGACGCGCCAGCGAGTTGGCGGCGGCCGCGCGGACGAAGTCGCGGTGCAGGCCGGCGGTCATCCGCGTCGTGTCGGCGTTCCAGAACAGGATGTCGAACCGCGCGGGCTCGCGGCCCAGCAGGTAGTTGTTCACCCAGTAGTTCCAGATCAGGTCGCCCGGGCGCAGCCAGGCGAAGACCTCGGCGAGCTTGCGGCCGTCCAGGTACCCCTTTCTCGCCGAGGCGGCGATCGCCGCGTTCGCCATCGTCTCGTCGACGAGGGCGCCGACCGCGTCGGTGCGGGACTGGTCGAGCATGGTGACCAGGAGCCCGAGGCTGGCCAGCCGGGGCGGGGCAGGGGTCGCGGTCGGGGTAGCGGCCTCGCTCCTGGCCGCGAGCACCGCGGCGGCGATGCTGGCAAGGATGCCGCCGGAGCAGCCGCCGAGCAGGTGCACGGCGTCCGCCCCGCAGATGCCCGCCACCGCGTCGACGGTGTCGATGATCGCCTGCACGTACGCGTCGAACCCCCAGCCGGCGTGCCGCTGGTCGGGGTTGCGCCAGGACATCACGAACACCTGCTGCCCCTGGCCCGTGAGGTACTCGATCATGCTCCGCCCGGGGGCGAGGTCGAGGATGTAGTACTTGTTGATCGTCGGCGGGACGATGAGCAGCGGCAGCTCGCGGACCGTCTCAGTCGACGGCTGGTACTGGACCAGCTCGCACACCGGGGTGCGCAGCACGACCGCGCCGGGGGTCGTCGCCAGGTCGGCGCCGACCGTGAAGGCGTCCGGCGGCACCATCGATGGCACCCGTGGCGGTCGGGCCAGGTCGCCGAGCAGGTGCCGGGTGCCGGTCACGAGGCTGGCGCCGCCGGAGTCGATCGCCGCCTTCCACGCCTCGGGCGACAGCAGCGGGTTGTTGCTCGGGGCGAGGGCGTCGACCAGGTTGCCGACCGCGAACCGCATGCGCTCGGCGTCGCGCCAGTCGAGCGGCGCGGCGTCCACGAGCCCGAGCGCCGCGGCTCCGGCCGCCAGGTAGGCCTGCATGACCCGGTGCAGCGCCGGGTTGCCGGTCCACGCGGGGTCGGCGAACCGGCGGTCCCTCGGGGCCGGGGCGATCGCGGAGCCGCCGCTGGCGACGCGGGCAAGCTCGGCGGCCAGGCTTCCCGCCCGGGATGCCACCAGGCCGGGCCGGCCGGCCAGCGCCCGGGCGAACCTAAGCGCGGAGCGGCCGGGGAAGAACCGCCGCTGCGGGCCGAGCGCCGCCTGGCTGAGGAGCAGGTCGAGCGCGGCGGCGACCTCCGGCGCGCCATTGATGGCGCTGTCATCCCTGGCGTTGGTGGCGGTCATGGCCGGGCCTCCGTTTTGTCGGTGATTTCCGCCGGGGGCACGATCTCGCGCTTGAGCAGCTTGCCGGTGGGTCCCTTCGGCAGCCCGCCGGTCAGCCACACGTGCCGCGGGTACTTGTAGGCGGCGACCCGGTCCTTGACGTACTGGCGCAGCTCGTCCGGGGTGGCGGCCGCGCCGGGGCGCAGGGTCACGGCGGCGCCGACCTCCTCGCCGAGCGAGGCGTGCGGGACCCCGATCACCGCGGCCTCGAGCACCGCCGGGTGCTCGTAGAGCACCTCCTCGATCTCGCGCGGGTAGACGTTGTAGCCGCCGCGGATGATCATGTCCTTCTTGCGGTCCACGATGTAGTAGAACCCGTCTGCGTCGACCCGTGCCAGATCCCCGGTGTGGAACCAGCCGCCGCGGATGGCCGCCGCGGTCGCCTCGGGCCGCTTCCAGTAGCCCTTCATCACGTTGTGCCCGCGGATCGCGATCTCGCCGACCGCGCCCTCGCCGACCGCGCCCGCGCCGGACGGGGCATCGTCGCCGCGGTCGTCGACGCTGACGAGCTTGAGCTGGACGCCCTCGATGGGCAGCCCGATCGAGCCTGGCTTGCGGTTGTCGTACCGGTTGAACGTGGCGACCGGCGAGGTCTCCGACAGCCCGTACCCTTCCAGGATCACGGTGTCGAACGCCTTCTCGAAGCCGTGCAGCACCTCGACGGGGAGTGCGGCACCGCCGGAGACGCACACCCGCAGCGACGAGGTGTCCGTGACGCCGGGACCCTCGCCGAGCATGCCGACGTACATGGTCGGCACGCCCTCGAACACGGTGACCCGGTCCCGCTCGATCACGTGCAGCGCGGTCGCCGGGCTGAACCGCGGGATCAGCGTCAGGCACGCCCCGGACAGCACCGCCGCGTTCAGCCCGCAGGTCTGCCCGAAGCTGTGGAACAGCGGCAGGCAGCCCATCACCACGTCGTCCGGGCCGAGGCCGAGCAGCGACGTCGCGGTGACCGAGGCGTTGCGGCGCATGTTGGCGTGCGTCAGTTCGGCGCCCTTGGGGGTACCCGTGGTGCCCGAGGTGTACAAGATGACCGCGGTATCGTCGTCGGCACGCCGGGCGATCCCATCCGCGGGCGGGAGCGGCCAGCCGGCCATCTCGGCCAGCGTCGGCCCGCTGATGGTGACGGCCTCGGCGCCGGCCGTCGCGGCCCCGGCGGCCGCCTCGCCGGCCGCGGTCTCCCAGGCGAGCACGAGCCGGGCCCCGGAGTCACCGAGGTAGTGGGCCACCTCGCGCGCCTTGAGCAGCGGGTTCATCGGGACGATCGCGCCGCCAGCGCGCAGCACGCCGTAGTAGAAGACGGGGAAGTGCGGCACGTTAGGCGTCATGATGCCCACCGGGTCGCCCGGCCGCAGGCCGCGCTCGCGCAGCCAGCCGGCGGCCCGCGCGCTGAGGTCGTCGAGCTGTGCGTAGGACAGGACGGTCTCATCCAGCCGGATGGCGGGACGGCCGGGATACATCTGCGCGGCCTCGCGCAGGTCAAGGGCTAGGTTCGTCATGGTGGATCACGCTCCTGCGCTGAACGCGGACACGCCGGTGATGTCCCGGCCGACGATGAGGTTCTGGATGCTGGCGGTTCCCTCGAAGGTGTGGATCGCCTCGATGTCCGCCATGTGCCTGATGACGTGGAAGTCCAGCAGGATGCCGTTGCCGCCGAGCAGGTCGCGCGCCTCCGCGAGCACCTCGCGCGCGGCGGTGGTGTTGTGCGACTTGGCGAGCCCGGCCAGCGTCGGCTCGACGCGGCCGGCCGCGGCGAGGTCCGCGAGCCGGCGGCAGTACAACTGCATCGCCGTGACCTTGGCCAGCATCTTGACCAGCCGGTCCTGGATGAGCTGGTAGCTGACCAGCGGCCGCCCGAACTGGCTGCGCCGCCTCGTGTAGCTCAGCGCCGCGTCAAAGCCGGCGACCGCGTGGCCGAGCGCGGCCCACGCGCAGGTGGCCCGGGTGCTGGCGAGCACGGCGGCCGTGTCACGGAACGAGTTCGCGCCCGGCAGCCTGCTTTCCGCCGGGACGCGCACCCCGTCCAGGTCGATCTCGGCCTGCCACACCGCGCGCAGCGAGCCCTTGCCCTCGATCAGCCGCGCGCGGTAGCCCGGCGTCCCCTTCTCGACCAGGAACCCCTTGACCCGGCCATCGGCGGCGTCTCGCGCCCACACCACTACGACGTCGGCCAGCGTGCCGTTGCCGATCCACTTCTTGGTCCCGTCGATCACGTAGGACTCGCCGTCCCGGCGGGCGGTGGTCTCCAGGGCGACGGAATCCGAGCCGTGGTCCGGCTCGGTCAGCGCGAAGGCGCCCAGCTTGTCGGCCCGCGCCATGTCCGGCAGCCACCGCTGCTTCTGCTCCGCTGAGCCCAGCATCGCGATCGAGCGCATCGCCAGGCCCGCCTGCACCCCGAGGAACGTGCCCAGGCTGCCGTCGCCCCTGTTCAGCTCCATCGTGATGAGGCCGGCCGCGAGCGGGTCCATCTCCGGGCAGCCGTAGCCCTGGATGCCGTCCCCGACCAGCCCCGCGGCGCCCAGCTTCTTGATCAGCGGCCACGGGAACTCGGCCCGTTCCCAGTAGCCGTTGATGACCGGGAGCACCTCGTCGTGGACGAACCTGCGCGTCCGTTCCAGGTAGTCCAGCTGCGCCGGCGTGAACTCCTCCCGGAGCAGGAAGTAATCGGTGCGAAGGGCTTCTCCGAGGCCAGCTTCGAGACCCATGTCGGCCTCCCAGTGCGTGAACGGCTGGTGACCTCCTCATGGTGTTTCGATAGCCGGACATGCGAAATGGCCTGGCGGACAACACCGCGCGGCTACCGGCTGTCCGCGCGGACAACGGGCCGTCGGGTTGGGACGGCCCTGAACGGGGCTCCGCGGCGTTACCCGATCTGGCTCAGCCTGGGCAGGACCTTCTCGCCGAACGCGGTGACGAACCGGGCCGGGTCCGGCGGCAGCGGCGCGACCTCGACCAGGGAGACGCCGAGCGCGGCGTACTGCTCCATCTGAGACAGGAAGGGGCTGATGTCTCCCTCGGGGTCCACCCGGCCGATGATCGTCTTCTTGATGGCGTCATAGTCGCGGCCGAGCGCGTCGCAGTGGCCGCGCAGCACCTCGAGCTTGTGCGCGACATCGTCCGGCGAAGACCCGAACAAGTTGCACGCGTCGGCGTACTGCGCTACGAGCCGCAGGGTCTTCTTCTCGCCGCCGCCGCCGATGAGGATCGGCGGGCGGGGGGACTGGAGCGGGCGCGGCTCGCAGATCGTCTCGGCGAGCTGGTAGTGCTTGCCGTCGTAGGGACCCTCGTCGTCGCTCCACATCTGCTCGCAGATCTGGAGGGTCTCTTCGAGGCGCTCGAACCGTTCCGCCACTGGGGGATAGGGCGCGCCGAGCGCGCGGTGCTCGCGCTCGTACCAGGCGGCGCCGATGCCGAGCATCGCCCGGCCGCCGGACAGCACGTCGAGCGAGGTGACGATCTTGGCGAGCAGGCCGGGGTAGCGGTACGTGACGCCGGTGACGAGCAGGCTGAGCCGGACCCGCTCCGTCTTGGCGGCCACGAAGTTCAGCACGCTGTAGCCCTCGAGCATCGGGTCATGGGCGGTCGCGAAGTGCTCCATCTGGAAGTAGTGGTCCATCGCGGTGAACCACTCGATCCCGGCCTCGTCCGCCGCGACCGCGGTGTCGCCGACCGCTTTCCTGAGGCTGGGCCCGCCGCCGGGCAGCGTGAAGTTCATGAAGTGAATTCCGGCCTGCATCCGAGTCCTTCCCGTGCCGTTCACGGTGGAGCCGGCCTTCCCGGCTCAGTGACGCGTTACCCTGACGGCACCGATTATCCCGCCGCGCCCTCATGCCCCAGATGGCAGGGGCGCCCGCGCGGTCACCGGCCGGGACGCTCGGGGGGCCTGCGGGTCATGGCCACCACCGCAAGCAGCGCCGCCAGCGGGGCGGCCAGCGCGATGAAGTCGCCGGCGGCGAGGCTGCCCAGGGCGGCGAGGGCCGCGGCGAACCCGACGACGAGGACCGCGACCGTGATGAGCGGCCAGTCCTGGAGCAGCACCCGCGACGCTGCCGCGGGCGCGGGCGCCTCCTGGTTCGCCACCGCGGTGACGGCCTTGGTCTCGCGGCGTTCCGCCAAGCCCTCGCGCAGCCGTACGGAGACCATCAGGTTCCCCGGCCGGTCGGCGACCAGCAGCAGGTCGTCAGGGTGTGCCGGGTCGGACGCCTGGGACACCGAGCCCCCGCCGGCCGCCCACGACACCACCTGCTGGGTGCCGGACCGGCGGACGCGGTAGCGCGCCTGCTCGCCGATCACCACGCTGTCCGGGCCCTCGATCACGGAAGGCGGCGCCGGGCTGGGGCCCGGCCTGGTCGGCGGTGCCCCCGGCCCGGCCGGGCTCGCCACGGCGGCCCCGCCGCCCGGACGCGGCTCGCTGTCGCCGCCGTTCGCGGCCTTCGCCGGCCCGCCGGTGTTCACGTGCACGCCGTTTCCGTGGGCACCGTGGGCACCGTGCGCACCGTTGCCGTGCGCACCGTTCCCGTTCGTGCGGTTCCCGGCATGACCCGGCACGGCCTCGTCCGGGGCTCCGATGTCCTCGCGCCGGGCGAGCCGCCCGGCGAGCTGCATCTGGTGCGTGTGCACGCTCCAGGCCATGGCGATGACGGCGCCGGCCACCCCAGCGGCCCCCAGCCCGAGGATGGAAGCGACCACGGCCTGACCGGCGTCCGCCGCTGCGAGCATGGCGTCCCCCTGCGTGACGGTAAACGTTCGAGCGCTTGAGCTATATTAAAACATGTAATCGAACACAGGGAAAGTGACTGACGCTAATCCAAAACTGTGGGCCGAACGGGCCCACGCCAATTGGTCAGGGGAGCTTGGCGACGGTGAGCAGGACAGCGGAGCCCTGCAGTGCCCGCAGGCTATGCGGCGCGTCGGGGACGATGAGCAGATCGCCGTCCCGGCCTTCCCAGGTCTCGCCGCCCGCGGTGAGCGCGACCCGGCCGCGCAGCACGTACACGCTGGCCTCGCCCGGGTTCGCGTGCTCGGTCAGCTCCGCGTCCTTGACCATGGCGATGACCGTCTGCCGCAGCACCTTCTCGTGGCCGCCCACCACCGTCTGCGCGGTCCGTCCGGCGCCGCTGTCTCCCGCCTTGGCGAGCAGTTCCCGGGCGAGCGCGTCCAGCGAATGCTTCTGCATCGTGCCTCCCTGCCGTCCGGACCCCTCGGCCGGTCCTTCCCGACCGGATTCTTCCCCAGCGCCCGCCGCCGAGTCATGCGCCGCCGTGCGGACTTTGTCGTGTCCCACCTAGTAAACGAGTTCGCTCAGCGACCACCATATTGACATGCGCCGTCAGCGGTGAGTGGGTGGTTACATGCTCTGGATGTCAGTCGTCGTGGACAAGGCGTGCACCCAGATCTGGGAGGCGTGGGGGAGCGGCGCGTCGGTCACCTCGCTGAAAGTCAGCCCCGCCGTCTACAGCGCCGTAGCCTCGGCCAGGCCCGGGGAGATCGCCCGGGATTACCCGCTGATGCTGCTCGGCCTGCCGCTCGTCGCCGATGACGAGGTGGCCACCTACGACCCCGTCGTCGTCTGGAAGGAGAGGACATGCTGACGGCAGAAGAAAACGAGGTGCTGTGCCGGGTCGGGCCCGGGACGCCGATGGGCACGGTGCTGCGCAGGTACTGGACGCCCGCCTTCCAGCTCGGTGACCTGCCGGCGCCCGACTGCCCGCCGATCCGCGTCACGATCCTCGGCGAGAGCTTCGTCGCATTCCGGGACACGAACGGCACGGTGGGCTTCCTGGACGAGCTCTGCTGCCACCGCGGCGCCTCCCTCACGCTCGGCCGGGTCGAGGACTGCGGCATCCGCTGCCTGTACCACGGCTGGAAGTACGCGGTGGACGGGACCATCATGGAGACGCCCAACCTCGCCACGCCGACCTTCAGGGAGCGGGTCAAGCACGGCGCCTACCCGGTGCGCGAGGCCGGCGGCCTCGGCTGGGTCTACCTGGGCCCGCCGGGCAGCGAGCCGCCGTTCCCCGAATTCTCCTGGGCCAGCGCGGAACCAGACGAGCTCGCCGTCAGCGAGATGATCATGGACTGCAACTGGATGCAGGTGCTCGAGGGTTCGATCGACTCCTCGCACGTGGCGATCCTGCACCTGGACACGCTCGCCACCATGGGGTCCGGCCCGCGCAGCGTGGGCTCGTTCGACTTCGCCGGCGAGCCGTGGGACCTGGACATGCCGGTGCCCGGCAACCGGCAGGGGCAAGGGCCGCGGCCCGGCGTTTGGCCGAGCGACGACAACGCGCCGCGGATCGAGGTCGAGAACACCCCGTTCGGCTTCCACTACGCCGCGATCAGGGACGTCACGGGCGACCCGGGCAAGAAGTTCGTCCGCGTCACCGCGTTCGTCATGCCCTACACCGCGCTCATCGGCGGGTCGCCCGGCGCGGTGATCGTCGTCCCGCGCGACGACTACACGTGCTCGTCCATCGGCGTGTTCAAGGTGCCCAAGGGGGCCGGCCTGACCCGCCGGGCGACCGGCGTCGATCCGGCGGTCTGGGGACCGGAGCCAGCCAACCGCCGGATCCGGCTGCCGCGCCAGGACCGCGAGGCGATGGCCGAGGGCAAGAGCTTCGCCGGCTTCCGCGGGGGCAACCGCATCCAGGACGCCGCGGTCCAGATGTCGTCCGGCGAGATGTACGACCGCGCGAAAGAGCATCTGGTCCCCGCCGACCTGGCGATCATCAGGCTCCGGCGGCTGCTGGCGGACTCGGTCCGGCTGGTCGAGGAGGGACAGGGCCCCGTCGGGCGCGGCGAAGGCTGCGACTTCTCGCGAATCACGGCCGCTTCACAGATCATCGACGCGGAACAAGCCTGGCAAGACCTCGTCCCCGCGCACCACGGCACTCCCGAGCCGTCCCGGAAGGCGGTCGCCTCGTGAGGGTGTGGATCGACCAGGCCTACTGCACGGGCTCAGGCCTGTGCGAGCTGATCGAACCCCGGGTGTTCGCGATCGGCGACGACGGGCTCGCCCGCGTCAGGCAGGGAGCCGACGTCCTGCCCCCTGGCCAGGACAACGCGGCGCAGGTGCCCGCGGGCTGTGAGGATGAGGTTCGCGACGCCAGCGAGTCGTGCCCAGGCGGATGTATCCGGCTGGTATCTCTCCCTTTATCCCGAACGAGCCCGTCTGTCCCCGCCGAGCCAGGTAAAGTCGCGGATCGGGGTAAAACGCAGCATCGTGGTCACCGTGGATGGAGACGCGCCGGGCCTCGTGCTCGGCCCCATGCGGTCCTGCCGCGCGGCTTCCGCCGCGGCTACCGGTTCGCCGAGTCCGCGGCCGGCGGCCTGCTGGGCACCGCCTTGGCCAGGCTCGCCGGGGTGCGCGGGCCGGGTATCCGGTGGCGCGTCACCGCCGGCCCCTGGTTCGAGAACATGCTCAGTGCTCTTGAATTCACCGGACGCGGGGCGCGTATCCGGTTCGACCGCGCCGTTCAAGACGGCCCCGGGACCGCACGCCTTGACCAGGTCTACGAGGCAGATCTCAGCCGGACCACCGCGTAGCCGACGGTCATCTCTTCGTCAGGCCATGGCCAGCAGGACGATGCCCGCGATCAGGGCGGCGGCGGCGAGCGATGCGGTGAGCGCGCGCCCGTACCGCCAGTGCCTCGGCTCGTCCCGCAGCCCCAGGATCCCCTGCCTGACCAGGGTGTAGGCGGCGAGCGCGACAACGGCTACCGCGCCGGACTTGGCCAGGCCCGCGGCGAGCACGTAGCCGAGCGACGCCGCGCCGACGGCCAGCGCGGTCCACGCCTCGTACAGTTGCACGGGCATCCGCCGGCACCCAAGCCTTCGGTCGGACGACCAGATGCCCCACCGGGACGCCGTCGGGCGGCCGGTGCAGCAGCCCGCCCAGAAGCAGGCGTGCCGTCCGATCCCCATGCCGATCAGCAGGGCAGGCGTGGCCGCCGCCAGGAAGGCGCCCTTCGGCACGCCGGGGCCGACGACCGCCACAACGGCGACGACGACCGCCGCGCCGCCGACGAACCCCTGGATGCACCAGCCGTCCCACTTCCCGCCGCTCACCGCGGCGTACCAGGCCTTCCCGCCGATC
>Ga0187807_1000304_pt1 | contig 15203 bp, 11 predicted proteins | sample NC_wetland_sal_i_4_FD_132432 | JGI IMG/M metagenome (GOLD analysis project Ga0187807, IMG submission 132432) | Wetland sediment microbial communities from Neuse River Estuary, North Carolina, USA - ASW_2 | ecosystem: Environmental > Aquatic > Freshwater > Wetlands > Sediment | place: USA: North...
CGCGTGCTCAACGGCCCCGTCAAGCAGGTCGTGCATGAGGCCGCAGCGCCGGAACCCCGGCCGCACGACGAAGCAGACGACCGACCACGCGTCCCCGTCATCGACGTGCGGGATCGTGCGTGAGTTGACCAGGGCGCGATAGGTCGACTTCGGCGCGATCGAGCACCAGCCGGCGACCTCGCCGTCGACGTAGGCGAGGACGCCAGGACCTGGCTCGCTCTCGCACAGCGCGCGCATGTAGGCGATCCGGCTGGGCATGTCGAGGCCGGAATGCCGGTAGGCGATGCACACGCACCCGCCGCCGCCCGGCTTGCGCGGGACCATGAACGACGCGAAGTCGTCCCACCGCCCAGCGGCTGGCACCACCTCGATCCCCACGCGGCCAGGATAACGGGATGACTTCGCTAGCTACCGGGTCTGGGCAAGCTGGGCGCGGTCGACCTTGCCGGTGGAAGTCCTGGGCAGCACCTGGCGGAACTCCACCACATCGGGCACCATGTAGCCCGGCAGTCGCCGCTTGCAGTGCTCGAGCACGTCCTGGCGGGTGACGCCGTCGGCGCCATCCACCGTGATGACCGCCCGCAGGCGGCTGCCGAGCAGCTCATCCGGCACCGGCACCACCACCGCCTCGCGGATCGCGTGGTGCTCGTAGAGCGCGGCTTCCACTTCGCCGAGTTCCACCCGGTAGCCGCGCGTCTTCACCATGCCGTCCCGGCGGCCGAGGAACAGGTAGTTGCCGTCGGCGTCCACGCTCACCAAGTCGCCGGTCCGGTAAACGGGCTCGTCATAGGCCTCCTGGAGCGGGTTGCGCACCAGCACCTGGAGGGTCTTATCGGGCTGGCCCCAGTAGCCGCGCATCAGTCCCGGTCCCCGCACATACAGCTCGCCCTCTTCGCCGGGCCGCGACAGCCGGCGACCGTCGCCGGTGATAGCGAACACGTCCATGTTGGCGCAGGCTTTGCCGATCGGAACCGGACCAGCGAGCGCGCCGCGCGCCGCCACCGCAACCTCGAACGAGGTGCACACGTTGGTCTCGGTCGGCCCGTACCAGTTGAAGTAGCGCGCGGTTGGCAATTCGGCCATCAGCCGCGTGAGGTGCTTGGCGGGGAAGACCTCCCCGGCGAAGATGACCGCCCGCAGCCGGGACAGGTCGAATGCCCGGACGTTGCCGTAGGTCACCAGCATCGTGAGGATCGACGGCACCGAATACCAGACGGAGATCCGCTCCCGCGCCATCCATTCGGCGAGCCGAGGCGGGAACATCGATGTCATGTCCGGGAGCACGACCATGCAGGCGCCGACCCGGCAGGTGGCGAAGACGTCGAAGACCGACAGGTCGAAGTGGAGCGGGGCCGGGCTGCAGACGCGGTCCTGGTCCGTCAGGCCGGCGCGGGCCGCGGCCCAGTCGACGAAGGTGAGCGAGGCGCGGTGCGAGATCATCACGCCTTTCGGCGTGCCGGTCGACCCGGACGTGTACAGAATGTAGGCGAGGTCGGTCTCGATCGCCCGGTCCCCGGCGAGCGGCCCGTCGGGCTGAGCCAGCACCGCCTCCCAGGGCACGACGGCGGGGCCCGCGGGGAGGGCGCCGGCTGGGTCCGCCAGATCCCAGCGAGGGCCCGCCACGACGACGCTGCGGAGATGGGGCACGCCGGCCGCCATCGCCGCTATCTGCCGCACCGTCCCCGCGTCGGCCAGCACCACGGCGACGCCGCTGTCCCGCATGATGGTGGACAGCCGCGCGGCGGGCGACTTCGGGTCGAGCGGGACGTAGCACGCGCCCGCCTTCAGCGCGCCGAAGGCGGCCACGACCGAAGCGGCCGACTTGGGGACGAGGATCCCCACCCGGTCGCCCGGCGTCACGCCCTGGGCGAGGAGAGCGCGGGCTACCTGATTGCTGAGCCTGTCCAGCTCCTCGTAGCTGAGAAACCGCTGTCCCGAGGCCACCGCCGGCAGGCGCGGCCGCCGCGCCGCGCTCTCCGCCAGCAGGTGTTGCAGCAAGTACGCCATTTCCCTTTGCTTTCTCTCCCGCTCTTAGAGGCCGAGCATCCGGGACAGGATGACCCGCTGGATCTCGGAGGTTCCCGAGTAGATCGTGCTGCCGACGGCGTCCCGCAGATCGCGCTCGATGCCGCCTTCCTTCATGTAGCCCAGGGCCCCGTGGATCTGGACCGCGTCCAGGCTGGAGGCGACAAACGCCTCGCTGGTGAACAGCTTGGCCGCGGCCGCCTCCGCCACGGCCGGCCTGCCCTGCTGCCCGAGCCACGCGGTCTGGTAGATCAGCAGCCGGGCGGCCTCAAGCCGCAGGTACATGTCGGCCACCTTGTTGGCCACGGCCTGGAACTTGCCGATGGGCTGACCGAACTGCTTCCGCATCCGGGCGTAGCTCACGCAGGCCTCAAGCTGGCGCTGCATGGCGCCCAGCGCGCTGGCCATGATGCAGCTGCGCTCCCAGGCCATCGACGAGTTGAAGATGGCCATCCCCGCGCCTTCCGGCCCGAGCCGGCTGGTGGCCGGGACGAGGCAGTCCGCCAGCACGATCTCGCCCATCGGCGACGTCCGCAGGCCCATTTTGTCCAGGCTGCGGGTCACGGTGAACCCGGGTGTTCCCTTCTCGACGAGGAAGGCGGAGATGCCCTTGTTCCGGGGCGTGCCGGGGTGCGCGGCGAAGACCAGCACCACGTCGGAGACCGGGGCGTTGGTGATGTAGAGCTTGGTCCCGTTGAGCAGGTAGGACTCGTCCTGGCGTTCGGCGCGGGCCCGCATGCTGAACGCGTCGGATCCGGACTCGGGCTCGGTCATCGCGTGGACGCCGATGAGGTCCCCCGACATCAGCCCGGGCAGGTACGCCTGCTGCTGCGCCGGGGTGCCGAACTTCACCAGCGGCAGCTCCAGGCTCCATAGCTGCGCGTTCAGCGAGAAGATGAGCCCGTTGTCGTGACAGCCGTACCCCAGCGCCTCCATGACCAGGACCGTCGTCAGGATGTCGGCGCCGCCGCCGCCCAGCTCCGCCGGGATCGGCAGGCCCTGGATCCCGAATTCGGCGCAGGCCCGCCACGCGCGCGGGGAGAATTCGCCCGCCTCCTCGCGTGCGGTGAGGTCCTGGTCGAGTTCCCGGCGGGCGAAGGCGATCGTCGCGGCCTTGAACTCGCGCTGGTCGGCGCTCAGCGAGAAGTCCACGCGGTCCCCTTGCCGGTCGCTAGCTGCTTGCCGGCCGCCATGACCGCCCGCCACTTCCCGGCCGGCCGGCAGGCCAGCCTGAGCGCGGCGGCGTGCGCCTCGGACTCCGTCTGATCGGCCAGGGACGCCAGGGACGCCACGGAATCGGGCGCCCCCAGCTGCCCGTAGCGGTGCAGCAGCGCCCGGGAGATCAGATGATCGGTCAGCCAGGGGTTCTTCGGCAGCACCGGCCCGTGCAGGTACGTGGCGTACACGTCCCGGTACCGGGCGCCTTCGTTGCCGTCCTCGCCGTTGTTGCCGGATCCGGTGATCACCCGCCCGAGCGGGGTGGCGCCGGACCCGAGGTAGGTGCGACCGCTGTGGTTCTCGAAGCCGACGAGCGAGTGCTGGCCGTCCCCGCCCAGGTCACAGGCCACGGCGATGTGACCGATAAACCGTGTGCTGCCGCCTTCCGTGATCGCGTCCAGCACCCCTGTCCCGGTGATCGGCGGCGCGCCGACGGGAGCGTAGTACTTCCCGAGAAGCTGGTAGCCGGCGCAGACCGCCAGGACGACGGCGCCGCCCTCGATCGCCTCGCGGAGCGGTCCGGCTTTTGTCCCGAGGTCGCGGGCCGCCACCCGCATCTCGGTGTCCTGGCCGCCGTGCAGCAAGATGAGGTCGGCTTCGGTGAAGTCGGGGACCACCCCGACGTCGGCCTCGTCGACGCTGTACCCGATGCCGCGCCAGGCGCAGCGGCTGGTCAGGGCGCGCAGGTTTCCCCGGTCGCCCGCCACGCTGAACAGCTTCGGATACAGGTGGCAGATGCGGACGGTCCTCGGTGCGGCCTGCTCCATGACGTCACTCCTCCCAGAATGGCGGCACCCAGCCGCGTCGCTGCATGATCCGGCGGAACTCGCGCATCGGGGTGTAGCCGGCCAGGATGTACAGCGGCTCGTCCGGTGGCACGCGGGCCAGGGCCGCGTCCAGGGCGGCCTCGCGCCCGGGGATCACCCGCATCCGCGCGGGGTCGGCCCCGGCGTACTTCAACCGCAGCGCGACTTCCTCCGCCCTGGTCCCGCTGACAACCAGGCTCGTGAGGTCCGGCACCAGGTCCTCGAGGTCCACGTCCCAGAGCCAGGCGAAGTCCTCGCCGTCGACCGGGGTGTTGCTGTGCGCGGCCAGCACATGCTTCGGGCCGGGGCGCTGCAGGATCATCCGGAGGGTGGCGTTGTACGACGTGGGGTTCTTGACGAAGGACAAGATGATCAGGCGACCGTCCGCCTTGATCTCCTCGAGGCGGCCGAACGCCGGGCGCAGGCCCGCGAGCGCGGACTGGGCGCTCGCCGGATCCAGCGTCTCGAGCGCGAACGCGCCGGCCAGCGCGGCCGCCGTGTTGTACACGTTGTGCAGCCCCGGCAGGGGCACGTGCACCCGCATGGTCCCGGCCGGTGTCTCGATCGTCGCGTCGGTGCCTCCGGTCGGCGACGACCGGACCTCAGTGACCGCGACGTCCAGGTCGGGCCGCCTGCTGCCGCATCCCGGGCACTCGTAGTCGCCGAGGTGCGACAGGTACACCCGGCGATAGTCGAGGGCGTGCAGGCAGCGCACGCAGCGGATGGTGTCCGCGGCGTGCTCGGGGACGTCCGTGCCGGCGTCCGGCACGCGAAGGCCGTAGTAGAGGCGGCGTGCCACGGCGTGCCGGGCGAGGCTCGCCACGAGCGGGTCGTCGCCGTTGAGCACCGCGGCGGCCCGCGGGGGCAGCGTCTCGACGGCGGCCTCCAGCATCCGCGCCATCGCGTACAGTTCGCCGAACCGGTCTAGCTGGTCGCGGAAGATGTTGGTGACGAGGATGACGTCCGGCACCACCTCAGGCACCGCCCGGCGCATCGTCGCCTCGTCGACTTCCAGCAGCAGCAGTCCCGCGTCCATCCTGCCCCGCATGTCCGCCTCCCGCACCGCCACCGAGGTCACGCCGTGCAGCAGGTTCGACCCGGTCCGGTTCTGGGCGACGCTGACGCCGACATTCCGCGCGATGGCGGCCAGCATCCGGCAGGTCGTCGTCTTGCCGTTGCTTCCCGTGATCATGGCCTTGCGGGCCGTGCTCGCCGACGCGACCTTCTGGAGCACGAGCGGGTCTATGCGCCGGGCAACGGCGCCGGGGAGGCTCGTGCCGCCGCCGACGTTCAGCAGCCTGCCGGCGGCCCCCGTCCCCTTGCCCGCCGCGAGCGCGAGCGCGAAGCGCAGCCGCTCGGCGGGCGTCGCCTGCCTGTCAGCAGCTACGCCGCGCATCCGTTGCCTCCTGCTTGGCCTGCTTGGCCTGCTTGGCGGGGTCCCGCGCGAAGGGCTCCGGCGTCGAGCACGGCACTCAGGATCGCTTCCACGTGGCTCTCGTTCAGGTCGTAGTGGAGAGCGCAGGAGCGCAGGGCGAAACGGCCGTCGATGTCGGTTCCCGCCAGGAAGGCCCGTCCCCCCGTCTGGACGTCCTCCATGATCGCCTCGTTCAGCCGGTCCAGGTCCTGGTCGTTCCCGCGCCGGTCCGCGGGCGCGTACCGGAAGCACACGGCGGTCAGCGGCCCGGTGGCCAGCAGTTCCAGGTCCGGGCTGGCCTCGATGACCTGCTCCATGTACCGCGCGAGGTCGATGTGCCGCCTGACGTGGCTCACCAGGCCGTCCCTGCCAGCCTGCTGGATGTTCCAGAACGTCTTGAGGGCTCTGCCGGAGTCCCGTGTCTGCTCGGCGCTGCGGTGGGAGTACCAGATGTGGCCGGCGAACCCCCGGCCCGCCGGCAGCTTGAGGTAGGAGGGCACGAGCTTGTAGGTGTCTTGCAGGAGCTCGCCGTGCCGCACCATGGCGCAGCTGCAGCCGATGGCCACCGCCATCCACTTATGCGGGTCGATGGCGACGGAATCGGCGCGTTCGATGCCCGCGAACCACTTCGCCAGCCGCGGGTCGAGCGCCCCGAACCCGCCGTAGGCGCCGTCCACGTGCAGCCACAGGCCTTCGGCGTGGCAGAATTCGGCGAGCTCCGCCAGCGGGTCGATGGCTCCCGTCTTCACGCTCCCGGCGTTCGCCGCCACGAGGAAGGGACGGTGACCCGCGCGCCGGTCGGCCGCGACCGACGCGCGCAGGTCATTCAGGTCCATCCGGAAGTCGGCGCCGACGGCCACCTTGCGCGGGCTGCCGAGCCCGAGGGTGAAGGCGGCCTTCTCCAGGCACGAATGCCCCTCCGCCGACATGTACATGGTGAGCCGGGGATGCCCGTGGAGTCCTTCCTCCCTGACGTCCCAGCCGTTAACCTTGGCGCCCCAGTGGCGCGCGACCTCCAGACAGTGCCGGTTCGCGTCGGACCCCCCGCCGAGCAGGACGCCGTCGCTGCCCTCGGCGGGGAAGCCGATGAGCTCCATGAGCCAGCGGACGGCTATCTGTTCCAGGTAGATGGCCGCGTACTCCCCGCCGGCGCCGCTGGTGTTCGTCACCGCCGCGGCGAAAGCCGCCAGCATGCTCAGCTTGGATGCCGCCGGGTCCACGAAGGCGGCGAAGCAGGGGTGGTTCTGGCCGCGCCCGTACGGGAGCACGCGCTCGGTGAAGAACTCCAGGATCTGTTCCGGTGCGATTCCGCCGGCGGGCAGCTCCATCTCCGCGAACTGCCGCCGTACTTCCTCCGGGAGCGGCCGGTAAACCGGGTTGTGAGGCAGTGCCTCGAGGTAGGCCCCCAGGGTGTCCACGAGCCGGTAACCCAGGTCGCGGAAGGCCTCGGTGTCCATCGTGAACGGCGATGGGGCGTCACGGTAGCCCGCGGGGCGAGACACTGATACGGATTGCGTCATCCGCAAAGCTCCCTTCGTCGATAACAGGAAGAGTTCGTTTCTGTGTGGGAGAAGTAAGAGCTTGGCCGCCAGGTTGTCCTCGATCATCTGCGGCGGCACGGTGGCGTCGTCGAACCACCGGCCGCCGAACGGGCGCCGCACCGGAATGATCTGGTCGCTCGAGTAGGCGAGAATCTTGCGGTTGTAGGAACGCACCTCCTCCCGCAAGGCGGCCGGAAGTTTCCCGTCGAGCAGGAAGGCTCTTTCCATTTCCCCGAGCAACTGCCGCGTCTCGTCGATGGTCGTGAGGATGGCCCGGCAGAACTCGGGCGGCAGCACCCCGTGCTCGCCCTTGATTTCCACGAGGCGGGCAATCGCCTCGTAGGAGACATCCTGCAGCTGGCGCCTGTCCAGCCAGCGCGTCTCATAGTTCAGCCGCCGGTGCCACAATGGTTCCACCATGGCCTGACGGTGTTCTTCCAGGGTGCGGTGGAAGATGCGGTAGCCGTGCCGCCCAGGCTCTTCGAAAAACCGGCAGCCGGGGTCAAGGAACGGCACCATCGGGCAGATAAGCGGGAGCGCTTTCCATCCTCCGAACTTGCGTATCAGCCGCTCGGAATACGCGACGGTATCCATCACCGACTGCCGGTCCTGGTAAGGCATCCCAATGAAGAACCAGACCATGATTCCTTTTATCCCGGCATCAAGCGCACGCGGAATCCAGTCCTCCATCTCCGCCATGGTATAGGTACCGCGCCCGGCCGCCGCGCTTATTATCGGGTCGTGGGACTCCGGGGAAAGCATGATATAGGCGGCGGTGGACTCGCCCATTTTCCGCAGCGTGTCCGGCGGTGTCAGGTTGAACTGCTCGAAGGAGACGCTACTGTAGCCGACCTCTTTCACGGCGTCGAGATACCGGTGCAGCCGCGTCTTATTCTCCGAATAACACTGAAGCGCGTATATCGAGGTGCGCCGCGCCGCCTCTTTCATGGTGCGAAGCTCGTCGATAATGAGGTCGTTGTCCTTCTGGACCAGGGTCCTGCGGACGCCCATGATGTTGCGGTAGGCGAACCGCGATCCGCCGCACCAGCCACAGTCGTGCGCGCATCCGGTGTTGGGCAGCGTCATGATGAGCTTGGTGACCGACGGCCCAGGACTCGGCATGTCCCGGTAATACGACCAGTCGTTGCGCGCGTTGTTGTAGTTCTCGGCCGGCTTGTGGGTGAAGCCGGTCGCCTCGACCTCGCCGCCGGCTTTGTACAGCAGGTTCGGAATGGAGCGGAAGTCCCTGCTGCCCCGCCGGACCCTGGCGACCAGTTCGGTGACGGGATCGAGGGTGTCGTAACCCTGCACGACGACGTCGACGCTGGGATACCTGATCAGCTCGCTGGCATAGTAGGTCGCCGAGATGCCGCCGAAAATGGTGAGCGCCCCGGGGTGCTCCTGCTTCAGGACGGCCGCCAGTTCGATGGCGCCGTGGCATTGCGTCATCCAGTGCAGGTCAAACCCGAAGATCGGCGCTTCGAGCCGGCCGAGCAGCCGCCGCACGTCCAGGCCGGGATACATGAGCATCAGCGAAGCGACGTTCACGATCTTCGCGTCGAAGCCGTGGTCTGCCAGCCGCTGCTTGATCGAGAACCAGCCGATCGGATACATCTCGTAGACGGACGTGACATTGACGCTGTCGCTGTCGCTCAGGTAGGCGAACAGCATGTCGTCGCGCTCGCGGAAGTCGTAGACGCTCGGAGCGTGCAGCAGGAACAGGTCAGCCTCGAGCCGAGACCCTGTCTGCTGATCCATCGTGCAGCAACCTCCTATCTATCTGCGGTAGGTCTAGCTGCGCTGGACGGGCTCGCTCCGCGGCTGGCGACCCGCCGCTCTGCGGCGGGAGCAGCCCGATCTGCGCGAGATCCGCGCCGCTTGGCAAGTAGACCCAGTGGGCGGGGCTTCGCCGGATGGCGGCCGCTACCTCAGCGGCGCAGCGGGCGAATGCCGTCGCGGTGTCTCCTTCCATCGACACCGGCGCGGAGATCTCCAGCACCTGGTGGCGGTAGTCCGCCGCGCGGTACATGAACCCCATGAGCAGCGGCGCCCCGGTCAGCTGGGCGAGCGTCACGGCCCCGGGCAGGAGGCTGGCCCGGCGGCCGAGGAAAGGTACCCCGACGGTGCGGCCCAGGTCGCTGTCCAGCGGGGGCGCGTCGATCGCGATCGTTATCACCTCGTTGGCGCGCAGGATAGCCGCCGCCTGCGCGGCGACCCCGATCCGCCCGGCCCACGGCTCGATGTTCGGCCGGTGCCGGTGACGCCGCAGCCGCCTGGCGTAGACCCAGTCCCAGAACCGCCGCTCGGCGGGCGACAGCCCCGTCGTGTAGTTGTGCTGCCAGCGCCCGATGGTCGTGACAGGAAAGCCGCTGGCGCCCAGCAAGGAGAAGGCGCAATCGAAGGAGCCGAAGTGCGCGGAGCAAAGGACGGCTCCCCTGCCGCCCGCCAGCGCCGCCTCCAGGTGCTCCCGCCCGCGGATCTCGACCAGCCGCCGCAGGGGCCGCGCCCGGTGCCGCAGCCGCATCACGTCGACCGCCTCGCAGGAAGCGAACCGGAACCAGTCGCGGCTCAGCCGCACTGCGGCGTCCGGGCTGAGCTCGCCCCCGAGCAGGTGCCGCAGGTGGCGGATGAGCTCGGCGCGTTTCGCGTGCCTGTAGCGGAAATTCCAGTCACCGCGGCGGCAGGCGAGGCGATAGCCCGAGGCCCCGGGAAGGCAGGCCAGGACTGGCGCTACCGCCCCCCAGTAGGCCACGCCTTCCGCGCCGCGCAGCAGCCTCTGGGCGCGGCCGTCACCCATGTGCGGCCTCGTGCCTCGTGTCCTCCCGGGCCCTGAGGTAGGCGCAGATGGCGTTTACGGTATCGAAATTCTCCGGGAGAAGATCAGCCTCGCCGACCGTGACCTGGAACCGCTCTTCCAAAAAGACCACCAGCCTGACCAGGCTCAGCGAATCCAGGATGCCCCCATCTAGCAGCGACGTCTCATTCGCTAGCGGCAGCAGCGCCTGGTCCTGGACGATTTCGCGGCTGATGTAGTCGTTTACGACGTCCTCCATCGAGCACCCCCCATGCTCTAGTTACGCGCCGGGAAATTGTTCCCGCGACGGAATGTCCTTTCTTATTTCGCCTCACGAGATTTCCGTCGGCCAGGCACGTTAAAGGCTTTTTGCGGTCACCTTGTCCAGATTGGCGGCAAGTGTTCCCGCGACCCGATCCCCCGATCTCGCAGGGCTTTGTCGCCAATCGGAAACGGCGAGGGGCAGCGTTGCCGTCCGGAGAGACGGTCGCTGTCCCAGCACCCAGATACGGCGATTCCCGGGCTCACGGAGAGTAAACCGCGGTCGCCAGATATCTTTTCCGGCGGGTATAAAGAAGTGAGCGACCGATATCGTTTGACGAGGTTTTTATACCGCACTGCCGCGCAGAGAGGAGGAATGTCCTAATGAAGGTGCAAATCGACGCCGGGTGCTGCCAGGGCCACGGCCGCTGCTACGACCTCGCGCCCGGCCTGTTCGGTGACGACGACGAGGGCTACGGGATGGTCCTGGGCGACGGCACCGTGCCGCCGGGCGATGAACACGATGCCCGTCTCGCCGCGGCGAACTGTCCCGAGCACGCGATCGTCCTCGCCGGGGAGTCGTGACATGGCGGCCGACAACCGTTTCACCCATGGCCACTGGGCCAGGCGCGACGGCGGGTCCGCCGGGACCCGCAGCGAGATCGTCACCGGCCCCGTCTCGGACTGGGCGACCGACTTCTCTCACCTTGATCCCGCATGGGTCGCCGACCCGTACCCGATCCAGGACGACCTGCGCCAGCGATGCCCGATCGCGCACACGCAGCGGTTCGGGGGCGCCTGGCTGCCGACGCGTTACCAGGACATCGCGGCGATCGCGTACGACACCGAGCTCTTTTCCTCGCGAGCGATCATCCTGAGCAACTTCCGGCCGCCACGGGACCTGGCGCCGGCTGGCGGCTCACCGCCGATCACGTCCGACCCGCCGTTCCACCGCGAGGCGCGCAAGCTGCTGCTTCCAGCATTCACCAAGACCGCGGTCAGCAAGCAGGAGCCCGCGACGACGGAGTTGTGCCACTCCCTCATCGACGCGCTCCAGGGACAAGACGTCATCGACGCCGCCCGCGATTACGCTCAGCACATCCCGATGCGGGTGATCGCCGACATCCTCGGGTTTCCCCCGGAAGACGGCCCGCAGTTCCGCAAGTTCGTCAAGAACACGCTGGAAGGCATCGACCTGCCACCGGAGCAGCGGGTCACACGGATGTCGGCGCTGTTCTACTACCTGCTCGGGCAGGTTCAGGACCACGTCAGCAACCCGCGGGACGACCTCACCAGCTACCTGATCAACGCGGAACTCGGCGGTCGCAAGCTCGACCCCTCGCACATCGTCGGAACGATGGCCTTGCTGCTCATCGCCGGCATCGACACGACGTGGAGCGCGATCGGCGCGGCCCTGTGGCATCTGGCGAAGACCCCGGAGGACCGCCGCCGGCTCGTCGCCGATCCAGGGCTGCTGCCGACCGCGATCGAGGAGTTCCTGCGCGCCTACGCGCCAGTCACCATGGCCCGGCTGGTGAAGCAGGACATGCACTGGCGCGGGGCCAGCATGACGGCCGACGACTGGATCCTGCTCTCGTACCCCGCGGCCAACCGGGACCCGGCGCAGTTCGACCGGGCGGCGGAGGTCGTCATCGACCGCGAGGTCAACCGGCATGCCGCGTTCGGCCTGGGCATCCACCGCTGCCTGGGGTCGCACCTGGCGCGCATGGAACTCCGGGTCGCCCTGGGCGTGTGGCTCGAGCGTTTCCCGGAGTTCACGCTCGCCGACCCCGCCGCGGTGACCTGGGCCGCGGGACAGGTCCGCGGCCCGCGAGCGCTCCCGCTGCGCGTCCTGGCAGCCTCCCGCGGGGGGTGAGGGCTGGGGCCGCGGGCGAAGTGACGGGTCCGTTCTGGATAAGCTCCCCCGGACACCTCATGACCACGCGCGAGAACGACGAGCCGACCCAGCATCTAATTTAGAAGGTCATGTCCGGGACTGAACTCTAGTCTGTGAGTATGAACAGCCTTGTGGCCCTCGCTCCCGTGATTGATGTCGTCACTGGTACGGACTGGGCATCAGTGGTAGCAAGCATCGCTACCGGTGTTGCGGCCCTAATCGGGATCGGCGGTACGGCATATCTCGCTAAGCGTGCATCTGCCGACGCTAAGAGAAACCTAAAGGCGGCATCCGATGAGGCGAAGGCAAACCGCGAGGCCGCATCCGGCGACCTGCAAGCCAACATCAAGGCAGCCACGGAACAGCTAGTCACAAGCATTAACGTTGAGGATAGGCGCGCACGTATTGCAGAGAAGCGGCGAATTTACGCCTCGGTACTGGCGGCTCTAAACGGTGTGACGATCGCGGCGAGCTCGTACAGAGCAGCGCGCCTTGGCGATGACGACGAGGAGCGCAAAGTAGCAGTCTCCAGGCAGACAAAGGCGCAAGAGGGAATGTTTCAGGCTATCGGGGAACTGATGCTGATAGCACCGTCCGTAGTGGCGGGTAATGCGATAGCGCTGCAAAATACCTTGGTCGAGTTCATGAGAGCGAGTGATGCTGGGGCACCCCTCACTGGTCCGGGACCAGAGGCAATTGCCGGCGTGCGCAACGCCCTTCTGCGCACGATGCGCGTAGATCTTGGGGAGCCAGTCGACATTCCGGAACAGACCGGTCCAGCCCAGGGGCTCCCGAACACCTAGCTCTGGACGGACCACGACGCCCGAGGCGGCGTCTTCATACACGGCCGCCCGGTCACCGGAACCGGGGCACTTCTCTGGAGCGAAGGGGCCCCGTATACTGGAGTTGCCCAATGGGCTGTGCCTAGTTGCTGGCGTAGTGACGTCCACGTCAGCTGTGTTCTTACATGAGGCGCGCCGATCTCCGATCGGCGGGGTCACCCTGAGGTTCCTTTATGGTCAGTCCAAAATTGGGTGACCTACGCCTTAAGTTGAGAGCATGTTCATCGTCGCACAGTTGCCAATGACCGACGTCCGGCCCTTCCTGGCCACGCAGACATACCGCCTCGAGCGACCGCGCTGGGGACAGCCTCTCTCACCGGACCTCACGCGCGGTTTTGTACGCAACGCTGGTAAGCTCCGGCGACGCCGCGGCGGCGGAGACATCAGCTGGGAGAACGAAGGGTTCTACTGCGACGCGCGGCACGCCCTTCCATTGCCCATCGACCTTTCCCAGCACAAGTTCGGGCCAGCCGATGCCCCAATCTCGGGTTTCAAGGGGTCGAGCCGGGCTGGTTCCCGCCGCTACTACAGCTATGCACCGATTATCCGGCTTGAGATCGGCCTGTCGCGGATCTGGGGTCCGCACAACCTCGCAGGCCCTGGCCTGAATCAGTTCCTGGACAGCGTGCTGAAGTTGCCCCTGCGCGTCCGGGACGCGGCTAGCGATCTGCCCGAGCCGCTGCACTCCGTCGGACCGTCGCTGGCGGCGCTCGTTTTGGCCTCCACGACGCTGCGGAAAACCAGCGCCGACTTTCGGCCGGAACCATGGTGGGTGAGCTCGGCTCAGCCGATGCTATTCGTCGAATATCACGCTGGCGAGATCGCGAACCCTCCCCGAACGGGCCGCCGGGTCTACCTGCCGGAGGAGTATGGATTGCGCCTCCAGCACTGGTGGACTTCCTATGGGAACCACAACGTCCAAGTCTGGCTTCTGGGACGGACGATAGAAAGCGACCGGGACGCGCTGCGGCGGGTTCGGATACACCTGATGCGCCTGCACGCGGAACTCGAGTGCGCCAAGCAAGTGCTGCAGCTAACCCAGGACGAGAATGGAAAAGCGAAGGTGGCACCGCCACCGGATAGGCCAGAGGCCGCCGCGCTGCGTGACTACTTGGTGCGGCTACAAAGGCTGCTACGCCGGGAGGACGTTTACGGGCACCCGCAGCAGCCGATCCTAGAAGTTGCTCTCACTGCGGGCAAGAATGTCGACCCCGACGACTGGATCGCGGTTCGGGAGGTGGCTTGGCGGGAACTGGAGGATCTCGCACGAAAAGCCCGCGAGCTAAGCCAATCCATTTCCTCGTGGTGAGATGCCAGGGCGGGCCGGCCGAACACCTTCAGGTAGTTCTCCACGCCGTCCCTGACCAACTCCCACTGGGTGACCGGCTCATAGTCGGTCTTTTCCCCCGGCTCGACGAAACCCGCTCGGCGACTGATCGTCCCGCGGCGATGTAGCGGTGCGCCGCGGCGATCGCGGCGGGCTTGGTGGCGACGACGTCCGCGCCGCCGCCTGGAAAGGTGATGACCCGGACGCCCGGCGCCCACTCCCGCAGGAGCGTAAGTTCGGCCGCGGACAACGGGACCGCCCAGTCGCCGCGGATGAGCGCGGCCGCGGTGCCAAGCTGGCCGAGTTCCTCCCACAAGGACCGAGGGGCGTCCGACGGTCAGCGCCACAGCGTCCCAGGCACGGGCACTCTCGCCGGTGTCACCCGGCCGACTCTCATCCCCACTGGTGCCCCCTTCGAGGCAGCACTCCCACAATGGCAATGCGCGCCTATTCGACAGATAGGGAAAACTGTCCGTGAGGTAAGCCGGTCTGGGCTGCTTACGAACCATAATCGCTGTAGAATTCGGATAACGTGAAGCCTTTAAGTTACGCCTGGAACAGGAAGCAGCCCCATGACGCAGCCGCCAGCCTCTGGTCGCGGGCCGGCCGGCGAGCCGGCCCGCGACCCCGGCCTGCCTGGCGGCGCCGGCGCTCCCGGCCCCTGCCGGGCACCGGGCGGTGACGGCCGCGATCCGCGGCTGGCCGGGTTCGGCCAGGGCGGCGGCGGGGACACCCGCCCGCCCGGCGCCGCCCTGGCGGCCGTGGTCGGGGACCTGTCCGGCCCGCAGTGGCGGTGCGAGGGCGCCGGTCATGATGAGCTGACCGGGCTGCCCGGCCGCTGGGAGGCGCTCGGGGCGCGGGCCGAGACCGGGAAGCTGGGCGTGGTCCGGGAGCTGATCCGGCGCCGCGCCCGCCCCGGGATCGGCGGTTACCTGCGCATGCACGGTGACCTGCCCGGCCAGTGGGATGACGGCATGGCGCACGAGGTCAGCCAGGCGCTGGGCATCTCCATCCGGGCCGCCGGCCACCTCATCTCGCTGGCCTGGGATCTGCAGGCCCGGCTGCCCGGCACCGGCGC
>Ga0187807_1000306_pt1 | contig 15173 bp, 16 predicted proteins | sample NC_wetland_sal_i_4_FD_132432 | JGI IMG/M metagenome (GOLD analysis project Ga0187807, IMG submission 132432) | Wetland sediment microbial communities from Neuse River Estuary, North Carolina, USA - ASW_2 | ecosystem: Environmental > Aquatic > Freshwater > Wetlands > Sediment | place: USA: North...
CCCGCCCACAGCGGCGTCTGGCTGAAGCTGTAGCCGTGCAGCGGCAGCCAGATGCCCTGCAGCCAGATGATCAGCATGAACTGCATGCCGCCGCGGCTCAGCGCCATCGCCAGGTTCGCGATGTTGCCGGCCGCGAACGGCCGGATCTTGAACAGCGACATCCGGAACAGCGGCTCGGCCACCCTCGTCTCGACCCAGACGAAGACGACAAGCAGCGCCACCCCGCCGATCATCGCGGTGAGCACCCACGGGTTGGTCCAGCCCATCGGATGCCCGCCGTACGGCAGCAGGCCGTAGGTGATCCCGACGAGCAGCGCGATCAGGCCGCCACCGAACAGGACGTTTCCCCACCAGTCCATCCGCGCGTGCCTGCGGACGCCGATGTCGTGCAGCATGAAGTACGCCCAGACGGTGCCGAACAGGCCGACCGGCGCCGAGACCAGGAAGATGAGGTGCCAGTTCTCCGGACCGAGGACGCCGCCGAGGATCAGCCCGATGAACGACCCCGCGATGGCGGCGATCGAGTTCAGGCCGAGCGCCGTGCCGCGCCGGTTGCTCGGGAACGCGTCGGTGAGGATGGCGGTCGAGTTGGCGAACAGGAACGCGCCGCCGATGCCCTGCACGATGCGCCAGATGATCAGCCACAGCGCGGCGGCGACCCCGTGCATCCAGGTCACAGTCAGCGCGATCGAGCCGACTGTGAAGACCGCGAAGCCCATGTTGTACATGCGGACCCGGCCGAACATGTCGCCGAGCCGGCCGAACGAGACCACGAGCACCGCGGACACGACCATGAAGCCCATGAACATCCACAGCAGGTAGCTGGTGTTTCCCGGGCTCAGCGGGTTCAGCCCGATCCCGCGGAAGACGTCCGGCAGCGCGATCAGCACGATGGACTGGTTAATCGTCGCCATCAGCACGCCAAGCGTGGTGTTGGACAGCGCGATCCACTTGTAGTTCGGTCCGAGCGTGCGACCAGACCGCGCGGGCGCGCCCGCCAGTTCGGAATTAACCGTCATGGGCGGATATGCCCCCCTGCTCGTGGAGTCCATAGAACTTGCTTGACCTCAACTAACCATAACTCACGAGCCCCCAGCCCGCATCGTGGCGGGTCTCCCGCGCGAGCTCCCCGGCGGCAACGTGATGGTCGCGACAACACCTGTTTTCGGCAAAAGTTCCCTATGTCGCCAAGAAGGCTGGTATAGCGTGACATGCGGCGGAAGGATCCCGGCATGTCCCTATTCCAACCCAGCCGCGGGAATGCCAGCAGCACGGCGGCGTCATTCCAACCTACTTGGTGGAGTGCGAACACTACGGCTGCCCCCCAGCCTAGCCACCCGGGTGCCATCGGCTATGAGGACGTGCGGGCTAGCCGGGACTTCTCGACCATCCAGCGGCGATTCAGGTCATTCGTCAGGCGGGCGTGCACGCTATTCATCGGCTGGTATTTCCTCTTCGTGATCCTCGCCGTATTCGCGCCGGGCTTCATGCGGATCCGCGTGCTCGGCGACGTGAACGTGGGGCTGTGTTTCGGCGTGCTGCAGTTCGTTTCGACGTTCGCGATCGCCATGAGCTATCGCCGCTGGGCACGGAACAGGCTTGACCCGCTGTCCGACAGGCTGCGCCACCGCCTGGAAGGCTGGCCCCGGCCGTGACCGGCCCAGCCGCCGCGGGCGCGCTCGCGTCCACGGTCGTCGGCACGCCCGCGCTCAACTTTGTCATCTTCGCCTTTTTCGTCGCCGTGACCCTGGTCATCGCCGTCAGCGCGGCCGGGGGGAACAGGTCAACCACCGACTACTACGCCGGCGGCCGGGCCTTTACCGGCTGGCAGAACGGCATCGCGATCGGCGGTGACTACCTGTCGGCCGCCTCGTTCCTCGGCATCGCGGGCATCATCGCCATATACGGGTACGACGGGTTCCTCTACTCGATCGGCTTCCTGGTCGGCTGGCTGCTCGTCCTGCTGCTCATCTCCGAGCCGTTCAGGAACACCGGCAGGTACACGATGGCCGACGTGCTTGACCTCCGGCTGAAGGCCGCCCCGGTGCGCGCCGCCGCCGCGGCCTCCACCCTCACGGTCAGCCTGTTCTACCTGCTCGCCCAGATGGCCGGCGCCGGCGCCCTGGTGAGCCTGCTGCTCGGGGTGAATAGCTCCGCCGGGCAGGACCTCGTCGTCGCAGTTGTCGGCATCCTCATGATCTTCTACGTGCTGGTCGGCGGGATGAAAGGCACCACCTGGGTGCAGATCGTCAAGGCCACGATCCTCGCGGCCGGCGCTGCCGTGACGACCCTGTGGGTGCTGTCCAGGGCCGGGTTCAGCCTTTCCGCCTTGCTGCACCACGCCGCGGCGGCGAGCCCGGCCGGCACCAGGGTGCTCAGCCCCGGCCTCGAGTACGGCGTCAGCACCGTCTCGAAGTTCGACTTCATCTCGCTGGCGGTGGCGCTCGTGCTCGGCACCGCGGGCTTGCCGCACGTGCTGATGCGGCTGTACACGGTGCCGAACGCGCGCGAGGCGCGCCGCAGCGTCGTCTGGACCATCTGGCTCGTCGGCCTGTTCTACCTGTGCACGCTCATCCTCGGCTTTGGCGCGATGTGGCTGGTGGGCGGCAAGAACATCCTGGCCGCGCCCGGCGGAGGGGACTCCGCCGTCCCGCTGCTCGCGGACAAGCTGGGCGGGACGCTGCTGTTCGGCATCGTGGCGGCCGTCGCGTTCGCCACCATCCTGGCCGTCGTGGCGGGCCTGACCATCACCGCGAGCGCCTGCTTCGCCCACGACGTCTACGCCGGGGTGCTCCGCCAGGGAGAGGCAGACCCCGGCGAGGAGGTCCGGGTGGCGCGGATCACCGCGGTGGTGATCGGGACCGTGGCGGTGATCGGCGGGATATACGCAAGGGGCATAGACGTCGCGTTCCTGGTCGGACTGGCCTTCGCGATCGCGGCGTCGGCGAACCTGCCGTCCATCCTGTACTCGCTCTTCTGGCCGCGGTTCACCGCACGAGGCGCGTTGTGGAGCATCTACGGCGGACTGATCAGCGCGGTCGGCCTGATCATCATCTCCCCGGTCGTCTCCGGGTCGAGTTCGTCGCTGATCACCGACCGGCACGTCAACTTCGCGTTCTTCCCGCTGAACAATCCAGGGATCGTGGCCATCCCCCTGGCGTTTTTCCTCGGCTGGCTCGGCACGGTGACCGACCCGCAGCCCGCCGACCAGGCCCGGTTCGCCCGGATGCAAGTGCGGGCGCTTACCGGGGTAGGCGCGGAGCGAGGCGGTCGTTCCTGAAGGGAGGGAATCTGACAATGGCGAGCAACCTCAGCCACGACGCGCCACCAGCCGCGGCGCGCGCACAACACCCGCAGGCGGGGCACCCCCAGGCCGACAACCGGCAGGCAGGGAGCCCGCAGGGAGGGCACCCACAGGCAGGGCATCCACAGGGTCCGCCGCAGATACAGCATCCGCAGGTGCAGCACCCGCAGGTACAACAACCACCACCGGTACAGCAGCCGCAGCCCCAGCGTCCGCAGCCCCAGCACCCGCTTGGATTCGACCCGGCGTCCTGGCCGCTCATCCGCCAGTCAGCCGGCCGGCTGTCCTGGAATCAGGACGCGTTCATCCGGCAGCTGCACTATGACGTCACGAGCCTGATCCCGGACCCTGCCGGAGCCCCGGCCCTCGACATGTGGGCGTTCTGCGACCGGATGGTGCAGGCACTCCTGTGGGTCGCGCTGACCGACCAGCCGCTCGGCGTGGTCGCGGACGCGCTGCGCCAGGTAGGCGCGCAGAACTGGGTTGAGGGCTTCCCTGACACGCAGTACGTGAACGTGGCCCACGCGCTGGTCCAGACGGTGCACTACCTCAGCGAGAACGACTGGTCCCCCTCGATGGGCTCGGTCTGGATCAGCTACTTCATGTGGATCAAGCCGCACTTGCTAGCCGGGGCGCAGCAGGCGGCCGCCCAGTACGAAGCCGCGCGGCGGGCAGCCGAGCAAGAGGCCGCCCGGGGCACAGCTCCCCCCGGAGACTCGCGCACTCCCAGGGACTCGCGCCGCGGACAACGTCCGCCGCGCGGCGACGCCAGCCCGCTGGACGACGACGACGACGAAGACGTGGGCTACGGCCAGATCATGGTCTCAATGACCCGCAACCCCCGCCGAGACAACCCACGCCACAACCCCTGAAACAGAAGACACGTCGAATTCCATGATCACGTAAATTCGTGGTCGCTATCGCGACCAAAACTCTTCGCGATCATGAAATTCTGGAATGTCAGACCGCCCGGGCGTCATGCACCGGTCAGCGATACCTGGGCGGGGTATTATCGAACAGAAATTCCATGATCACGTAAACTCTGCGTGCGCATAAGATGCGGAATTTACGTAAAAAATCCACTCTTCGTGATCATGAAAGCCCGGGCGGGTAACTATAATGTCTTAAATCATGACATTTCGTGACCGGATACCCCGCTTGCTCCCGGGGGAGGATTCGAACCTCCGTTAAGTGAACCAAAATCACTCGTCCTGCCTGGCTAGACGACCCGGGATCGCAGCCCTAACTCTACAGGGAACCGTGCCCCAGGCTCCGGAACCACGACGGCAACTCGCATACTCCGCGCGCGACGGGGCAGGGGACGACGCGGGAGCAACCGGACACCACGGGAACGCAGGCGGCTGAGAGAACGCTGAGAGGCGTCTCAGATTCCGAGACGGGCCAGAACGCGCGCTAACGACATTCATGCGGTGATTCGCAAGAATTCATCTTCCGACGCCTTGCGCAACCTACGGTGTCGTAGGCTACGGTTACGTAAGCGTACAAGGCCGCCGCCTGCGGGCGCCTACCTCAGGGGAGAACATGGCAAGGACGGACACACGCGAAACGACGAGCACGACATTCGCGGCGAGTGAGGACATCGCGGTCTCGCTCGACCCGAGCGCCGCGCCGCTGCTGCGCAAGGCGGTGCCGGATATCGACGACAAACCCATGAGCCGGGCCCAGCAGGTCTTGGTGGGGGTGTTCGTCTTCGTCCCGATGCTGGCACTCGCCGCCGCGATACCGTTCGCCTGGGGCTGGGGCCTGAGCTGGCACGACGTCGTGATCGCCGCCGTCTTCTACTGGGTGTCCGGGCTCGGCGTCACGGTCGGGTACCACCGGTACTTCACGCACAGCTCGTTCAAGGCCAAGCCCGGCCTGCGGGTCGCGCTGGCGATCGCGGGCAGCCTCGCCCTGGAGGGCCCGGTCGTCACCTGGGTGGCCGACCACCGGCGGCACCACAAGTACAGCGACAAGGAGGGCGACCCGCACTCGCCCTGGCGGTACGGCGACGACGCGAAGGCGCTGGCCAAGGGCCTGCTCTGGGCGCACATGCTCTGGCTGTTCGACCCGAACCAGACCTCGCAGGAGAAGTTCGCACCCGATCTGATCGCCGACCGGAAGACCCGCATCGTCGATGACTGGTTCCCGGGCATCGTCGCCTTCACGCTCATCGCCCCCGCGGTGATCGGCGGCTTCTGGACCGCGCCCGGGGTCTGGTCCTGGCACGCTGCCATCGAGGCGTTCTTCTGGGCCAGCCTGGTCCGCATCACGCTGCTGCACCACGTGACCTGGTCGACCAACTCGATCTGCCACACCTGGGGCAACACGGACTGGCTGTCCCGCGACCGGTCGGTGAACGTCGCCTGGCTTGCCATCGGCTCCTTCGGCGAGTCCTGGCACAACCTGCACCACGCCGACCCGACGTGCGCCAGGCACGGTGCGCTGAAGGGACAGATCGACCAGTCCGCCCGGGTCATCCAGTGGCTGGAGAAGCTCGGCTGGGCCTACGACGTGCGCTGGCCGGACGAGGCACGGCTGAACGCCAAGCGGGCGGCGAACGCGACACGTAGCCTTGGCGGCATGACGAAGCGTAACGAAAAGGTGACAAAGCAGGTTAAACCTGCTGACAGGGCGACGGCGTAACGGCCATGATGTTCCGGTGACCGACCAATCCCCGAAGACCGCAAGAAAACGGATGACTGGTCAGGAGCGGCGGCAGCAGCTGCTGGACATCGGCAGGCGGCTCTTCGCCGAGAGGGGATTCGAGGGCACCTCGATCGAGGAGATCGCCGCCCAGGCCGGGGTCTCCAAGCCGGTGGTGTACGAGCACTTCGGCGGCAAGGAGGGCCTGTACGCGGTCGTCGTGGACCGCGAGGTCGAACGGCTCACCACGATCACCATGGCGCTGCTCGACGGCAAGCAATCCAGGCCCAAGTTCGAGGCGGCCGCGGTCACCCTGCTGCGGTACATCGAGGACAACGCCGACGGGTTCCGCATCCTGGTCCGCGACTCGAGCCCCGGGGCCACCGGCGGGACGTATGGCACGCTGCTGTCGGACATCGCCGGCCAGGTGGAGTACATCATGGCCGACTTCCTCAAGTCCCGCGGCAGGGACCCGAAGCTGGCGCCGATGTACTCCCAGATGCTCGTCGGCATGGTGGCGTTCACCGGCCAGTGGTGGCTGGACGCGCGCAAGCCGAAGGTCGAGCAGGTCGCCACGAACCTGATCGACCTGGCCTGGAACGGCCTGTCCCAGCTCGACGCCCAGGCCTGAGGAGGCTCAGGCGACTGCGCGGTGAGAGCCGCAACCGTACGTTCGGGCGAATTCTTGCGTGAGCAGCAGGGCTGGGGAAGCGCCCGGGGCGATGACGGCGGCGCATTCCTCGGGCCGCGCCGTCGGCAGTCCCGCGAACTCCCAGGCGGCGTAGCCGCCGATCACGTCGGTCGCGTCAAGACCAAGGTCTCGCAGGGCGGCGGCGGCCAGGCTGGAGGTGTACCCCTCGGCGCAGATCACGATCGGCCGCAGCTCGTATCCGGTCACCCAGGGCAGCCGCGCCTCGCTCGCCGGGTCGAAGCGCCATTCCAGGTGGTTCCGCTCCACCACGACCGAGCCGGGGATCTCGCCCGCGGCGGCGCGCTGTGCGGCAGGCCGGATGTCGATCAGCGTCGCGCCAGCGCAGAACTCCCCGAACGCCTCGGCCGGCGACAGCCGCGCCAGCCTCGCGCGCGCGGCGGCCAGGACCTCGCCGATCGACCGCGCGCCGTCTGGTCGCGCCGTCACCAGTCCTCTTCTCCTTCGGTCCCGGCCGCCACGAGCCCGCCGGGCGTCAGACCGTACCTCGTCATTTCCGACAGCGGCGGCGAGTAGGCGTGCACGCTGACCGCGACCGTGCTCGCCGCCGAATTCCGCACGTCGTGCACGTAGCGCGGGCCGAAGGCGCGCACCTCGCCGGAGACCACCTGACTGACAAGCGCCCCGCCGCCGGTGCGCGGCACCACGCACTCGTCCAGCGCCCCCCACACCACGCCGAACGCTCCCGCCGAGCCCCCGTGGTCGTGGAACCCCGTCGACTGCCCGGGCAGCCAGCTGATCAGCCACGCCTCGAAGCTGTCGCTCAGCTGGATCCGCTCGTACCAGCGCCCTTCGGGGTCAAGCCGCACGCGAGTGACCCACTCGGCCGGGGTCGCGGTCAGCCGCCGTACCTCGGCGGCGAGCCGCTGCGGGCTGAGGATCCGCTCATCAGTCAGGTTGCTTCGGTGCACGAAAAGATCATGGCACGTGTTCTCTATAAATTCAATAGGAATTGCCGGATTCCCTCGGGCTGGGGTCCGCGTGCCGGTGCAGCACCGTGAACACCCGGCGGAAGGGAAACATCGTCCCGAACGTACGCGGCTTATACGCCTCCCGCACCCGTTCCCCGTACTCGTGGAGGAACGCGGCGGCCTGCTCCTCGTCAAGGACCGCGAACACCGGCCGCAGCGTGGTGCCCTTCGCCCACTCGAGCACCGGATTCTCACCGCCCGCGGCCAGGATGTGCACGTAGCTCGTCTCCCAGGCGTCCACGTCGTAGCCGGGGCGGGCGAGCAGCTCCGCGTACTCTTCCGGATCGCCGGCCTGGCGGTTCAGCTCCGCTCTTTCGAGCGGCGCCCGCCAGCGCGCGGTGTCCGCCATGTCGCGGATGATCGCGTGGTACGGCTGGTCAAAGTTGCCTGGCAACTGGAAGGCGAGCCAGCCGCCGGGCGCGAGCAGGTCCGCCCAGCGCAGCAACAGGTCGTGATGGTCCGGCACCCACTGCAGCACGGCGTTGCACACCAGCACGTCCGGCTGCCGTTCCGGTCGCCAGTCACGGATGTCGGCGAGCACGAATCGCGGGCGCCCGCCGTCCGACGCCGACGCGGCGGCGGCGATCATCTCCGCGGAGTTGTCCACGCCGGTGACCTCGGCACCCGGCCAGCGCGCAGCGAGCACCTGGGTGAGGTTCCCGGGGCCGCAGCCGAGATCGGCGACATACCCGGGGCCGGTGGCGCCGATCCGCGCGATCAGGTCGAAGAACGGTCGTGCCCGCTCGCCGCCGAACCGCAGGTACTGCTGCGCGTCCCACATGCCCGTATCCCACCAAACCAAGCATCTTGACGTCAAGAGATACGCTGTGCGGGTGGAGCGACTCGCAGACGGGCAACGGGCCGGCGCGGCCCGGCCTGACGCCGGGCCCCGCGACGAGGTCGACGAACTCGTGGCCGCGTGGCGGACTCAGCGGCCGGACCTGGACGTGGAGCCGATGCAGGTGCTCAGCCGGGTCTCACGGCTCGCCAGGCACCTGGACATCGCACGGCGCGGCGCGTTCGCCTCCCGTGGCCTCGAGCCGTGGGAGTTCGACGTGCTGTCCGCGCTGCGCCGGGCCGGGCCGCCGTTCCAGCTGACCCCGGGAGCGCTGCTGCGCGCCACGCTGGTCACGTCGGGCACGATGACCAACAGGATCGACCGGCTTACCGCGTCGGGCCTGGTGCGGCGCGAGCCCGATCCGCAGGACCGCCGGGGCGTGCTCGTCACCCTGTCCGAGCAGGGCCGCGCCGCCGTCGACGCGGCGCTCACCGACCTGCTCGACCGGGAGCAGGCGCTGCTGGCCGACCTGCCTGGCGACCAGCGCGCCATCCTGGCCGGCCTGCTGCGCACGCTGCTTGCTCCCTTCGACGCCCGCGACCGGGTCAGCTGATCGACAGCGTGCCCGTTTGCAGCGTGCCGGCGAGGACGATCGGCTGGTCCGTGGTCACGCTGGTGAACGTGACGGATGCCGAGCCAGTGATCACGTTCGCCAGGGTCAGCAGCACCGCGTCGACCGTCGTCGGGGTGAACGTGACGGGAACGCCGGCCAGCGAACCGGAGAGCCTGGTCGCGTAGAGCGTGACGCCGCCGCTGAACGCGAGCGTCGGGCTGGAAGTGACGGTCGTCCCACCGCCTTCGGTGACGGTGTCGGTCACGCCGCTGGCCAGCCCGATCGAGTCCGCGGTGAACTTCATCATCTCGACCGGGCCGCCGCCCGCCGTCGGCACGCTGACGTTGCCCTGGTAGGTGAGCCCGCTCATGGCCGCCGAGCCCGCGGTGAGCACCTCCGTGGCCGTAGACGCCACCAGGCCGGGATCCGCGGACGTGGTTTTCTGCTTCCCGGCCTTGGCCTTCCCGCTCGCGGTTGAGCTTGGGCTCACCAGACCCGTCCCCGCCGAGGGGAGCGCTGTCGGAAGCGGCAAGCTCACCGTGGGCAACGGGAGCGGACCGGGCGCCTTGGACGACGTGGACGGAGTCGGCGCCGGTGTGGACGACGGCCCGATGCAGATGCCCAGGATGCAGGTCTGGCTCGGCTGCGACGCCGCCGTCGCGGCGCTGGCCCGTTCCGCGCTTGTGGCCGCGAACGTCCCGGCCACCAGCGCGATCGATAGCGCGGTGACCGCGAGTGGCCGTCTCACCGCAGTGCCGCCGGCTCCGCGGTCTGCTCCGCGGGCTGTTCCGGTTCGCCTGGCGCCCAGGCGAACGCGAGCGAGCCGCCGATGACCGCGAGCAGCATGCCGATGAAGAAGCCGCCGAGGTTCGAGGTGGGGAACGAAACGATGCCGAGGACGACCCCGGCGATCCCGTAGAAGACCCGGTGCTCGGGGTTGACCCAGAGCATGATCCCGGCCGCGATGAGCAGCAGCCCGATCAGCACGCCGAATACCCCGCCGATCCCGATGTAGATAACCAGCTTGATGGCGCCGTGACCGAGCACGCCGCTGAGCGGGATCAGCACCAGCTCAAGGCCGGCGAGCAGGAGCAGCAGGCCGCCCCCGAAGGGGCGGCTGCGCAGCCATGCCCGCCAGAGCTCACGCCTCGTCATGGTGTCAGCAGCTCCCGCCGAACCCGATGCTCAGCCCGGGCAGCGTGAACGTGCCCGCCGTGGTCAGCCACGTCTCCTGCCGCAGGTTGTAGATGGTGATCGTGGTGGCCTGCTGCCCGAACCCGCCCGGAGTGCCTGCCGTCCCCGGGTCCTCGGTGAGCGTCCCCGCGTCCTGGCCGATGGCGATGTTGCTGAAGACCGCCTCGCTGCCGGTCTGCCCGCTGGCGTCGACGATCAGGTTGTTCGCGCTTACCGGGGTGCCGCTGCCCGCGGTCAGCCGCAGGATGAGCGGCCCCACCTTGACGCTCTGGCACAGGTTGGCCAGCTGGGCGTTGCGGATGGCGGAGACGATGACTGGCTCGGCCCCGTTGCCCTGGTTGACCTGGCCGCCGAACTGCTCGAAACCCTGCCCGGTCAGCTTGGTCGCGGTGACCAGGTACTCCTGGCCGGAGACCGAGATGCTCGAGGCGATCGCGCCTTGCGCGGTCAGCGCGACAAGGATCCCCGTGACGACACCGGCCGGCACGGCCACCATGGCGAACCGCCGCCAGCTGATCCTGCCTCGCGCCGGCGCCCGGTGCGGGACGTCGCCTGGTGCCGTATGCCGCCCGGTCTTGCTGTTCTCAAACAACCACATGGCGTTCCCTCTGGGGTATCCATGGTGCACCTGGTCTGCTGCGGGATCGCGACCCCGGCACCGATGACGGGTCACTCAGGTGCGTGTGACCTACGGCACACGCTGCATTCCGGGAAGTTACTCCCCAGTAAGTAGGCCGTCAAGCGCTTCTGGTGACAAATGTTGTCACAAGTCAGCTTCCCAGGGAGCTTTCCAACACGCTCGCGAGCTCCAGCCAGCGCTCTTCCAGGTCCGCCTTGCCGGCCTGGACGGTGCGCAGCTCGGCCCCGAGCTCGGTGAGCTTCTCGTAGTCCGTCGCGTTCGCGGCCAGCTCCGTGTGCAGAACGTCCTCGCGGGCCGCCGCGCGGTCGATCTGCCGTTCCAGGCGCTGCAGCTCCTTGCGGGCGGTGCGCTCGGCCGCGGATCCCGGCGCGAGGCCGCCGCCGGCGGCGGCGCCGGGCCCGGCCGGCCTGGCGGCCGCCGGCCTCGCGGTCGCCCGCGCGGGCGCCGCCAGGGCCGCGCGGCGCGCCCGGACGCGCTCCAGATAGTCGTCCACGCCGCCGGGCAGCGGGGAGATCTTGCCGTCGCCGAGCAGCGCGACCACGTGGTCGGTGACCCGCTCGAGGAAGTAACGGTCGTGGCTGACCACCACCAGCGTGCCCGGCCAGTCGTCGAGCAGGTCTTCGAACCCGGTCAGCATCTCGATGTCGAGATCGTTGGTCGGCTCGTCGAGCAGCAGCACGTTCGGCTCGGTCATCAGCAGCCGCAGCATCGCAAGGCGCCGCCGTTCGCCGCCGGACAGCTCGCCGACCAGCGTCCACTGCCGGTCACCGTAGAAGCCGAGCCGCTCGAGCAGCTGCCCGGCGGACAGCTCGCGCTTGCCGACCTGAATGCGAAGCCGGATCTCTTCGACGGCCTCGCGGACCCGCCGTTCGGGGTCGAGCCCGGCGAGCTCCTGCGACAGGTGCCCGACGCGCACGGTCTTGCCGCGTACTACATGCCCGGTGACCCGCACGCCGTCACCGCCCGCACCGTCACCGCCCGCACCGTCACCGCCCGCACCGGGGCCGATCTCGCCCGCGAGCAGCCGGAGCAGCGAGGTCTTGCCCGCCCCGTTGACGCCGACCAGCCCCGTCCGTTCCCCGGGGCCGAGCCGCCAGGTGACGTCGTCGAGCAGCGCGCGGTTCCCCGCCGACACCGTGACGTCCTCAAGCTCGACGACGGTCTTGCCGAGCCGGGCGGTCGCCATCCGGGTCAGCTCGGCGGTGTCCCGGGCGGGCGGCTCGGCGGCGATCAGCGCGTTCGCCGCCTGGACCCGGAACTTCGGCTTGGTGCCGCGGGCCTGCGGCCCGCGGCGCAGCCAGGCCAGTTCCTTGCGGGCCAGGTTGCGCCGGGCCTGCTCATCGGCGTCCGCCGCGCGCTGCCGCTCCGCCTGCGCGAGCACGTACGCGGAGTACCCGCCCTCGGTCTGGTACACCTGCCCGGCGGCCACCTCCCAGATCTGGTCGCACGCGGTGTCGAGCAGCCAGCGGTCGTGGCTGACCGCGACGAGCGCGCCGCCGCGGTCCCGCAGGTACCCGCCGAGCCAGTCGATCGCCTCGATGTCCAGGTGGTTGGTGGGCTCGTCGAGGAACAGGATGTCGCGTTCGGCGGCGAGCAGGGCGGCGAGCGCGACCCGCCGGCGTTCGCCGCCGGACAGCCGCCCTGCCTCGGATTCCAGGTCGATGCCGGCGAGAAGTTCCCCGGCGACCGAACGTGCCAGCGGGTCCCGCTCCCACGTCCCGCCGGCGTACCGGGCGCCGAACGCGATCTCCCCCGCGGTGCCCGACAGCGCGTCGCTCTGCGGGAGGTAGCCCGCGCGCAGGCCGGACACCCGGGCGATCCGCCCGCTGTCCGGCTCGGCCGCGCCGGCGAGCAGCGCGAGCAGCGTGGACTTGCCCGCGCCGTTCCGGCCGACCACGCCGACCCGCTCCCCTTGGCTGACGCCGAGCGAGACGCCGTCGAGCAGCACGCGCGGCCCGTAGGCCTTCGTGGTCTTCTCCAGGCTGATCAGGTTCATCGCTCGATCACGGTGGCGCCGGGCGCGGGGCCGGCCGCCCGCGCCACCGACCGGCAGACGCCCGCGCCGGACAGCGCGACCGCGAGGTCGGTCGCGTGGCCGGCGCCGCGGGCAAGGAAGAAGCACGTCGGACCCGACCCGGAAACAAGCGCGCCGAGCGCGCCGAACTCCCGGCCGGCCGCGAGCGTCTTGCGCAGCGCCGGGAACAGCGAGATCGCGGGCGCCTGCAGGTCGTTGCCGAGCGACCGGCCGACCCGCTCCGGGTCGCCGGCCCGCAGCGCGGCCATCAGCTCGGTGCTCAGTTCCGGCGCGAGGGGCGCCGCCCCGGCGCCCTCGGCGGCCCGCAACCGGTCCAGCGTGCCGTAGACCTCGGGCGTGGACAGGGAGCCGTCGGCGAAGGCGAGGACCCAGTGGTACCGGGCGGCCGACACCAGCGCGGGGGTGAGCCGCTCGCCCCGGCCGCGGCCCACCACGGTCCCGCCGAGCACGGCGAACGCCACGTCGCTGCCGACGCCGGCGGCCACCTCGCAGAGGTCCTGCTGGGACAGCCCGGCGCCCCACAGCTCGTTGCAGGCGACCAGCGCCGCCGCCGCGTCCGCGCTGCCGCCGGCCAGCCCGGCCGCCACCGGTATGCGCTTGGCGATCGTCACGGCAACCCCGGGACCAGCCTGCGCGGCGGTCACCGCGCGCAGCGCGCGCACGGCGCGCACCGCCAGGTTGTCACCGTCCGCGGGCACCTGCGCGGCGCCCTCGCCGCTGACCGTCACGCTGTCCGTCTCGGCGGCCGCCACGCTCACCTCGTCGAACAGCGAGATCGCGTGGAACACCGTCACCAGGTCGTGGTAGCCGTCCGGCCGCGGCGGCCCCACCGCGAGCTGCAGGTTGATCTTCGCGGGCACCCGCACGGTCACATTCGTCACGATCTAGAAAGCCTACTGGCCTGCGCGACGCGCGCGAACTCGGCGATCGTGAGCGACTCGCCCCGGGCGCCTGGGTCGACCCCGGCGGCGCGCACCAGCCGTTCCGCCTCAGCCGCCGACCCAGCCCAGCCGGCGAGCGCGGCCCGCAGCGTCTTGCGCCGCTGGCCGAACGCCGCGTCGATGACGGCGAACACGTCCTCGCGGGAGGCCGAGGTGGCCGGCGGCTCCCGCCGGGTGAACGCCACCAGCTTGGAGTCCACGTTCGGCACCGGCCAGAACACGCTGCGCGGCACCACCCCCGCGGGACGCGCCGCGGCGAACCAGGCCAGCTTCGCCGAGGGCGCGCCGTACACCCGGCTGCCCGGCCCCGCGCACATCCGGTCCGCGACCTCCGCCTGCACCATGACGACGCCACGCTGAAGCGACGGGAACCCGGCAAGCAGGTGCAGCACTATCGGCACCGCCACGTTGTACGGCAGGTTGGCCGCCAGCACGGTCGGCCTGCCCACCTGTCCCTCATCGACGCGCAGCGCGTCGGCCGCCAGGACGGTCACCCGGTCCGCGAACTTAGGCGCGTGGTCGGCCACCGTTCGCGGGAGTTCGGCCGCGAGCACAGGGTCGATCTCCACCGCGACAAGCCGCGCATCAGAATCCGCCACGGCCGCGAGCAGCGCCAGCGTCAGCGACCCGAGGCCCGGCCCGACCTCGAGCACCACATCGCCGCTCCGCGGCGCCGCCAGGGCGGCCATCCGCCGCACGGTCCCCTGCTCGACCACGAAGTTCTGCCCGAGCCGCTTGGTCGGCCTGACCCCGAGCCTGCCCGCGATCTCCCGCAAGTCCGCGGCCCCCAGCAGCCTCACCCCGCTCACGCGCACCTCGCCGCACGGCGTTCCGCCGCCCCGGATGGCCGGCCAACGTGGTCGATGGCCCATCGACCACGTTCTTTGGTAGTGGATGGCCCATCGACCACGTTCGCGCGACTGGCGGGGGGGCTCACGCGAGCGGCGGGGGGGCTCACGCGAGTGGCGGGGGGGCTCACGCGAGTGGCGGGGGGGCGCGCGGGAGGCGGGGGGGGGGTCGCGCGGAGAGGGGGCAAGGGGGCTACCCGGCGGAGACGCCGGTGCCGCACCGCGGCAAGCCGAATTCCCCGGCGATGACCGCCCACACCGTCCGCTTCCTGGCGGCGCTGAAGAACCTGGACCTGGCGGATTTCTGCGCCCGGCTCCAGGCGACCGGCACCCGCGTCTTCGCCTGGTAGACGCCATGACTCCGCTTCGCGCGAGCCCCCCCACCACTCCCCCGAGCCCCCCCGCCCCCCCCCTCGGCCCCCCCCCCCCCCCCCCTCGCGCCCCCGCCCCCGGCCCGCACCCGCCCCCCCACCCCCCCCCCCCGCGCCCGGCCC
>Ga0187807_1000308_pt1 | contig 15163 bp, 7 predicted proteins | sample NC_wetland_sal_i_4_FD_132432 | JGI IMG/M metagenome (GOLD analysis project Ga0187807, IMG submission 132432) | Wetland sediment microbial communities from Neuse River Estuary, North Carolina, USA - ASW_2 | ecosystem: Environmental > Aquatic > Freshwater > Wetlands > Sediment | place: USA: North...
ACGCGCGCGAAATCGATGCTCGCGCCGAATACCCCGGCCCCGATCGCTCGTTCGGCGGAGGTCAGCGCCCGCCCGGACAGTCCGGCGGCGACGTCGCTGAACTGCGCGGCCGCCTCCTCGGCAACAGGGGAACGCACGCTCACCGGGCCAGGAGCGCGGTGCTGCCGCTGAACGAGACCTGCGGCGGTCCCAGGCGAGATAGCCGACGCCGGCGCGTTTCCTCCTGCTACCGCCTCGGCTTGCTGCTCATACGCGCCGTGCGGATCGTCAAGCGCGGGGCGCGGCCCGGTCGTGGCGCCGCCTTGCTGCACCACATGCGTTAGTTCGTGGAAAAGCAGCCGCCGGCCGGCCGGCGTGCCGGGCTGGTAATACCCAGAGCCGAAAACCAGATCCCGGCCGACCGTATAGGCCACGGCATCGATTGCCGCTGCGGAGGTAGCCGCCGCCGCGTCGGTATGCACCCGGACGTGGCTGAAATCGTGCCCGAGCTTTCCTTCCGCCTCGGAGCGTGCCGCCGGATCAACAGGCCGGCCCGGCCTGCCCAGGATCTCCTGGACCGGTACGGGCACAGCCCTGGCAGGAGGCCGCCTTTCCCGCTCTGAGGTGGTAACCCGCTGCACGCGCGCATGCGTATGCATGCCTCCATCCTCGCGTTCCAGCCGCTGGCGAGCAACACCGGCCGTGGCTACTTCGATCCCGTGATCACGTACGCCTGGCCGAAGGGGTGCTGATACAGGTAACCGGAACAGATGCCGCATTCCTCGTACTCGGCCAGGTGACTGGTCTGGTCGTTGAGCCGTACGTGGCCGCTCTGATGGCGGTCGGCTCGCAGCGCGCACAGGTTCCAGGGTGCCTCCTCGCCGCCGAGGTAGAGCGGATGCCGGTGGTGCGCATCGTAGGGGGCGTTCGGCTCCGCGTCCCACTCGAAGCAGGGGCTGGGGGGCGGGACGTTCCGGTCGCGTGCCTCCTTGATCTCCCGGGCCAGCCTGCTCTGATCGGCGGCGCGGTCGATTCCTTCCCACTCGCGCTCGACGGAAGGCACCCGCAGCAGCGCCCGCGGGCCCTCCGGGTAAGGAAGTTCGGCCGGCCAGGAGATCGGGAGGGGATGCTCACAGGGCTCCGGACGGCACTTGCGCTTCTTCTTCTCTTCCTCCTCTTCCCCGGCTGGGGTATCGCTCGACAGGGTGGTCGCCGCCGCCGCCGCGGCCACGGTCGCGGTGGTGGACACGGCGGATGACGTGCTGGCGGCGGTCGTTTCGAGCGCAGTGGGGGCACTGAGCGCCTCAGTCGCGGCGGGAAGGGTTGCTTCGGTTACGACGGCTGGGGCCGCGACGTCCGCCGCCGCGACTATGGTGCCATCCACCACGACAACTTCGGTGCTCACCGCACCGACCTCGGCGACGACGGCGACCTCGGGAGCGGCCTCGCCCACTATCAGGGCGCCCGCCAGCACGGCCGGCCAGCGCTGGACCCGCAGGCCTCCGCCGCCGGCTCGCAGCGGCGTGGCGGCGCCGTGGCCCAGCGTGACGGCAGCGGACGCCGCGCGGTCGGCGTCGGACTCCAGCTGATGATCGTCGGGGCCGCCCGGGCGGCCGGCCGGGCCGGCACCCTGCTGGATGGTATGAGCGAGTTCATGCGCGATCAGCAAGTCGCCCGGCTGAGTTCCGGGCCGGTACTGACCTGCGGCAAAGGCGATATCGTGGCCCACGGTGAACGCGCGGGCGCCGAGTTCGGCGCTCGCCCGGGCCGCGTCCGGGTCGGCGTGCACTCGCACCGAGGCGAAGTTCTGGCCGAACGAGGTCTCCATCCGGGCCCGGGTGTCCGCGTCCAGGGTCCGCCCGGTGCCGAGTTGCCTGCGGACGGCCGCTGAGTCGCCGGCCGGGACCTTACTGCCCGGCGACGCGGCCTTCGCCTGCGGTTGCCGGCTGCCGTCCGGGTATCGCGCGCCAAGCCGGCGCGCGACGACGCGGGCCTGCCGTGTGGTGATCGCGATGAGGGCCTGGGCGTCCGCGGTCTCCGGCGGATGCGCGAAGGCGCGGACCACCCGCAGCAGCGCGCTGGCCGGCTGGCCTCGGTACCGTTCGATGGTACGGATGATGTACGGGCAGTCCTGCGCGGTCCGGCCGAACGGCTTCAGCTCGGCATCACAGGCCGCGATCAGCTGGTTGTACAGCTTGCCCAGGAACTCTGTCTTGCGCATCTGGCCGGCCACGGTCGGCTGTCCGTCGTCGACGATGGGCGGGCGCCGGGCCGGAGGCGCAGCGGGGGCAGGACGGCCGGCCGGACTTCGCCGGATGACCGGGCCGGGTCCCGATCGGGACCCCTCCGCGGCAGCGCCGGGCCGGATGGCAAGGCCGGCCGCGACCTGGTCGGCCTGCCGCTCCAGGGGATCGTCGAACGCGCCCACGGTAAGTTCCCCGTCGGGCGACCGGGAGCCTGCTCCCCGCAGTTGCTGCGCGACGTGAGCCAGTTCGTGGGCGATCAGGACCCGCCCCGCCTCGCTCCTGGGCGAGTACTGTCCCGAGCCGAAGACCACGTCCGGCCCGACCGTGTACGCGGAGGCGTGCAGCGCCCGGGCCGACTCGGCCGCCGTTGGGCTGGTATGGACTCGCACCGGGCTGAAGTCGCAGCCGAGCCGTGATCCCAGTTCCCGGCGGGTATCCGGGTCCAGCGGCTGGCTCGGGGAGGCCAGGGCCGCGCGGACCAGCGGCAGCGCGGGACCGTATCCGCCGGCCGGCGCCCCCGGGGAGGTCCGGGCCGACCGCTGCAGGGTCCCATGGCCCGCGGATTTTTCCTCGTCCCGGCAGGCGCAGGCGCCGCCGCGCTGGCCGCACTCGCAGCTCCGGCGCACGACCGACCGCGACGCGGACGCATCGGCCCGGGCCGGATCGGTGCTTACCACCGTGCGGACTGCTTGACTCTCAGGCATCAACCCACCCTCTAAAGTGGCCAGTCAAGGGCCCGCGCCGGCTTTCTCAGCTCGGCATTGAATGCATCTTTCCGGGCGGTGCCCCACGAGCTTGCGACAAAGCTGAACGTCTCTTTGATGAACGCATCCGCGTCACCGCAGTCGCATTTACAGCGGATGGCGGTGAGAATACCGCTGACGCTTTCCCCCGGGTTGTCGATCTTGACGTCGAACCAGCGGGCCAGGCGGGCGGCTGCGGGATCACCTGCGGCCGCGCCCGCGGGGACGGCGTCGAATACGGCCGGGAACTCGCTCATGATCGCGTTGAGCTCGCTCAATTCGTGGTTTACGTCTCCACGTCCGCACGAGGTGACGCCGCCGGGTTCCGGTGTCCCCGAGATCGTGTCGCCATAGCGGACATGCTGCACTTCATGGGTGAGGATCCGGACCGCTCGTATCCGCCAGTCTTCGCGCGTCCGGCCGCCGATGGTCTTGGCTCCCGGCTCGGTATTGAAGGTCTCCGCCTCCTGGTTCAGCGCCCCGTGCACGAACACGCAGGGTTTCACCGCTCCGGTGATGGGCGGGATCATGCTGTCACAGCTCTCGGTGCTCGCCCCGACCTTCGAGTCCATGTCCTGGTCGACGAAGATGCCGTGAATGTTTCCGAGCAGCCCTGGCGCCTGGCCGTTGAAGAACCGTTCCAGGGCTCGCGCGGGTCCGGTGTGGCCGTGGAGGCGTTGCCGGGCCGGCGTCATCTTGGCCCGCCGGGCTCTGGCCGGCGCCTCGCGGGTCTGGACATCGGACCCGAACCCGGTCGCGGATCCGGTCGTATTCGTGCAGACGGCCCCCGACAGGCACGCTCGCTGGATGATCCCGGCGGGCTGGCTTCCGGCCGGGTCTACGGCGTGCGCGAGTTCGTGCTCGCGGGAGCTCATCACATGGTCGGCGGCCAGGTCCGCCTCGCGCTCGGCCGGACTGCCGGCTTCGCCGAGGGTCAGCTTCGCCGGGGCGCTGACCGCGCCGCGTTGCTGGATCACATGGGCCAGTTCGTGGGCGAGCACCCGGTCGCCGGGGACCGGGGGCATGCGGTGCGCGTGCTCGCCGAGGACGATGTCGTTCCCGACGGTATATCCGTGCGCGCCCAGGGCGCGGGCCGAGTCGGCCGCCCGGGCGCCGGTGTGCACGCGGACCGCGCTGAAATCCCGGCCGAAGCGGGGCTCGAAAAAGGCGCGGACGTCCGCGCCCAGCGGTGCGCCCGGCGACCTGAGGACGTCATGCACAACCGGCGGCACATCCGCTGACCGCGGCGACGGGGATCTGATCAGGCTGCGGTGCACCACTCCTTCTTCATGCTGTTCGGCGCAGCCGCACGGGCCCGCTCCGCAACGCTGCAGGAGCGGCCGCGACGTGCTCGAGAGCGTGGGCAGGGCGGGCCCTTTCACCGTGGTCCGGGCGGCACGCACGCTAGTCGGCCTTCGGCTGCGTCCGCGCGGTCCTGGATCTTGGCCGCGGCGCAGTCGTGGTTCCAGACTGCGCCGCTGCGGCCGGCGGGCTCGCCTGCGCGGGAGCCGACGGGCTGGCCTGCGCGGGAGCCGACGCGGCCGCGGCCATCGGGACGGCCAGCGGCGGGAACTGCTTACGGACATCGGTGACCGAGCCGCTCGCGGCGACCACCGCGAGCGGGGCCACGTGATAGCGCACGCCCAGGGGCGGCAGGGCCAGCGCGTTCCCGTTGGCGTCGGCCGGCCATTCCACGTTCCCGGTGACGACGCGGGCCGGGATCAGCCAGTAGTCACCGGCCCGGTAGGTTCCGTCGCTGAACTGGACCTGGATGCCGTCCTCCAGGTCGATCCACTTCTCGGCGACGACGTCGATGGCCTGGTCCACGCTGTCGATGGTGAGCCCGGCCTTGGTCGTGAGGACCTCGTCCTGATCCCAGCGGCGCAGGTAGGGGTGCAGGCCCGGGTCGCTGCCGACCTTGGTCGCGGGGGCCTGATCCAGGGTGACGGTCAGGCTCACGGGATCCACGGCGGTCACGCGGTGGAGCGGCTCGGCGTACCGGGGAAGGGGCCCGGGCGTGCCCTGGGAGGCGTAGGCGTCGTCGACGATCTCCACGTAGCTGCCCACATCGACGCTCAGCTGCGGGTCCCGGCCGAGCGTGGTGACCGACACCACAGGGCCGCTGATCCCGGTGACGGGCAGGATCACCGACCCGTTGTCGCGGGACCACATGAAGGTGGCCGTGCCCGGCGCGCCGTCCCGGTGGATTTCCACCCGGTACAGCTGGTTCTCCGGCCCGCGGTAACCGGAACTGGGCGGCAGGACGCACGCGTCGGGGGCCGCCTGCGGCGGGACGGCCTGGGCCATCAACTTGCCGGTCGGCTGGTCGAGGAGCGACGGCTCGATCCTGGTCCAGTAATCCTTTTCGTAGAAGATGGGCCCGGTCAGCTCCCCGGTCGGCGGGTCAATGCCTTCGGGCCACGCTGAGGCGAGCACCTGCCAGACCACCCGGGTCCGCCCCGTGGTGTCGGGGCCGTTGAGCCCGAGCGCCACCTCGCGCAGGTCCGGGTCCTCCACCGCGGAGATGAACCGTTCCCACACCTTGAGCCAGACCAGGTAGGGAGCGGCCGGAAAGGCCGGGTTGCCCGCCTGCGCCAGGTAGCCGTCGGGCTGCTGGAAATAGTCGACGAGCGCCGTCCCGTCGGCCTCGCACAGCAGGCCGTCGACGTAGTAGCGGCCGGGACCGATCTCGAGCGTCGGGCCTTCCTGGCCGGGCCCGGTGCCGGTGGTGATGGCGAACCCCGGATCGTCACTCGGGCCGCCGAACGGGCCGATCAGGTCGGCGGCCAGGGTCCGCAGGTAGTGCAGCACGATCGACGCCTGCGCGTTGGCGTCTGAGTCGAGGCCGACCCGGCCCTGCTGCACGACCACGCGTGAGTAGTGCCGCTTGGGCCGGAACAGCCACCGGGACAGGTCAGCGTGCACGTCGTCCTCCGTTGGTCGGTCGCCCGCGTGAATCAGGTGACAAGGAACACCGCCGAGTTCATGTCCGCCGGCGTGAAGTCCTGCAGACGGTCATTGAGGTTGGCCAGCCGCTGCGGCTGGAACAGGTCGTGGAAGGCGCCGAGCTCCGACTCGTCGTCCGCGCCGCTGGTGATCTCCGGTGCGCAATCCTGCGCCAGCTGGCAGTAGACGGGGCTGCCGTACCGCAGGCTGTTGAAGCGCGGCCGGACCCGGTCCGTCTCCGCGGCCTGGTCCGCGGCAAGGTCCGACTCCGGGAGGGTCTGCTGCTGCACGGCGGCGCTGATGGCCTGCTGGACCAGGTCCGGCTGGCATTCGTACCGGCCCGGGGTCCGTGACCCCGGCTCGATCCAGCAGAAGCGCACGCATCCTTGCTGTCGGCGTGCCACCTGCACGAGCCCGGAGAAGATGGTGTTGTCGCCGAGCGCCAGGACGTGGGCCAGCACCGTTCCGATGACCGTGCACCGTCGCAGCCGGACGACGGCGTACGCGTAGCCGCCCTCCGGGCCGCTGATGGCAGGCAGGGTGGCGCTGGTGGCGTCCACGATGCTGTCGTGGGCGTCGATCTGGATCGGGTCGGCGGACGGCTCGTCGAGGGTGACCTGGATCGAGCCGATGATGGCGTGGTCGACGACCAGCTGGGCGGGCGTATCGGTGAGCTCGATGCTCGGCTCCTCGCCGCGCCGGGCGGTGCAGTCGCATTCCAGGGACCAGCCGGGAACCAGCGTGCAGTGCCGGATGGTCACGCGGGCCAGCGGTCCGGTGACGAACACGCTCCGGCCGGTCACCAGGAAGCCGTCGAGCACGAACGTGGGCGTCGGGGGGTTGAGGTACTGCACGCACCCGGTCAAGCCGGAGACCTGGGGCAGCGGCGGCTCGGCCGGCGCGGCTGGCTCGTCGGGTGCCGGGCCGTCGGGTGCCGGGCCGTTCGGCTGGCCGGTGCCGCGCACCTGCATGGCGTCGGGCCGGTTGGCGTACCGGTCCAGCACCATGATCACCGGGCGGGTGCCGGGCGCGGCCCGCAGCTCCAGGTGGTCGCCCTCGTCCAGGGGGATGTCGATCGCCTCGCTGTAGACCTCGGAGTCGAGCACCTCGATGACGGCATCCTGGGCGGTGGCGTCGGTGGCCTTGTCGGCGCGCCAGCGATCGACCGCCGCCATGATGGTGGCGTCCTGACCGCCGGATCCCACCGTGTACACCTGGCGGCTGCCGATGGCCGGGCGGGCCCGCAGGTACTCCCCGCCGCCCATGTCCGCGCTGAAGCCGTAGTGATAGCTGACCCACACCCCCTTGGTCGGGGGGCTCCCCGGCGGGAACGCGATGCGGCCCAGGACCGGGTCGACGGCGACCTGGCCCGGCCGGGGCCGGTAGGTCCAGCCGGTCAGGTCGGCCGGGACGATGGCGGTGACGGGGATCGGGGATCCGCCGGGCTGGTCCCGCCAGATGCACAGGCTGGCCTGCGCTCCGTAGTAGTCGTACAGGTTGGCCGCGAACCAGCGGCGGCGGATCCAGGCCGGGACGTCGACCTCGGCGGGCTCGGTGAGCCTGCCGGTTTCCACGGGACTGGTCATCAGCGGGGCGTCGTTGCCCAGGATGGCGAACGAGTACTGGTTGCGGGCCTGGTCCCAGCAGTAGGCCGGCCCCTGGGTGACGGAGTAGCAGCCCAGCCGCCACACGAACAGGCCGAGGTTGGGAATGTCGTACCGGCCGGGCCGCCGCACCGAGCTGGCCCGGGCCACCTCGGCCGCGTGGGCCAGGGCGCCGAACGGGCCGTCCGCTTCGTCGAGCAGGTTCCCGGCCCGCAGGTCGGCGGTGCGGCCGCAATCGAGCCGGACGTGCTTGACCGATTGGGTCATCTCGAGCTGGGTCCGGAACTCCACCGCGCGCGCGGGCCAGCGGGCCACGTCGGCGGCCAGCTCGACCAGCACGGCGAGGGTCCCCTTGCGGCGGCGGGTGGCCACGGTCCGGGCCACGTCGGCGCGGCCTTCCACCGCCTGGTCCAGCCGCTGGCCCTCGGGCGTGGTGGACGTGGCCGCCTCGCCCATGCTGAGGGGCTGGTATCCCACCAGGTCACCGACGTAGGGCACGACCCAGTCCTGGCAGGTCTCGATGAACCAGTTGCGGTAGAGCTGGTCGAGGTCGGCCTGCACGACGTCGACCTGCGCGCTGATGACCTGCAGCAGCTGGCGCAGTACGCCGCCGGCGGCCGCGTCGGCCGAACGGTAGTACTCGGGGAGCAGTTGGTAAAGGCGGTCGTCTGTCATGGCGGTCACGGGGTTATCTGGGTGAGGACGAGGGAGTCGGGGACGTCGGGGGACAAGATGGCGATTTCGGCCGGGTTGATCGCCTGCGGCGGCGGGCCGGGGACGGCAGCGGCCAGGGGGACGGGGATCGAGGAGGGCGGCTGGGCGCTCAGCCTGGTGGCCAGGTTGCCCAGGGCCGTGACCGTGGTATCCGGGTCGGACAGCGTGGTGACGGCCAGGCCGGTGACGATGGCGTAGTCCACGCCCGGCACGGCCTGGATGGTGGCGACGATGTCGCTGAGGACCACGCTCTGGCCGAGCGACCTGGCCTGGTAGCCGTACGCCGACAGCAGCGCCGCCCGGACCGCGGCCGACACGCCGGTCCACTGGTAGGCCGGTCCGATGTGGACGCTGGCGGCCAGCACGATGAGGGCGATCTGGGCGGGAGCGACGCGCACGGGCAGATGAGGGTCGCCGTTGGCGGCCAGGCTGGCGACCAGGTTGGCGTACAGCGCCGAGGACGTCTCGATGGGCTGGTCGGTCGTCCCGCCGATGGTCAGGTGCACGAACTGGCTCAGGCCGTCGGACAGCAGCACGCTGCTGGCCTGGCCGATGCCGGCCCAGGCGCGGGCGAAGTCCTGGTAGTCCTGCACCGAGACCACGCGGTCCAGCGCCATGACGGCCAGCGGGGCGTTGGCCCGGGCCGCCGCGACGGTGTCCGGGTCGGCGCCGCCGCTGGACGGCAGCGGGTTGGTGACGCCCTGCACGCCCTGGGGCCGGGTCTGGGGCTGGCTGATCTGGCCGGCCGGGACGTCGCCCGCGGCCCCCAGGCCGACCCGGTACACCGCGGTTACGTTGGCCGCGCTGGTGGGCAGGCGCGCTCCGTGCACGCCGTCGCCGAACAATACGGTCGTCGTGCCCGTCGCGTTGGCCACCGTCATGTACACGTGGTCGGCGGGCCCGGCCGAGGCCAGGTTGGCGACTTCCTGCCAGGACACCCCGTTGACGGAGGTGGTCAGGGTACTGGCGGCCCCGGCGGCGGTGGGCGCGGGCAGGTAGGTGAGCGGGCTGCGGCTGAGCGGGAAGCTCTGGCCCGGCTGGCTGGCCGAGCCGCTGCCGAGCACGTCCTGCTGCGTGGCGCCCTGGGTCGCGGCCACCACGTTGCCCCAGATGGTGACCGTGCTGCGCACGTAGGAGTAGGCCAGGCTGGTGGACAGCTGCACGGTGGTATGCACGGTGTCCCCGGCCAGGTCGGCGCCTTGGGTGGTGCCCGCGACCATGACGACCTCGCCGGTGGTGACGCCCGGCAGGTCGGCCCGCACGCCGGTGATGATCAGCCACCGCCCGGTCGGCAGCCCGCCGAACAGGCCGTCGAGCTCGATTCGGTCGCCCTGGACGGGCGTGGGATCGGCGATCCGGGCCGGTGTCACCGGGTCGCTCTGCACGTACGCCGTGGTCTGCCTGGCCACCGAGAGCAGGAGGTTGGAGGAGGTGAGCCACGGCCGGTCGAGGGTCAGCCGGGTGACCTTGCCGGACAGCCCGTAGTCGGTCCTGGCGATGCTGGCCACCCCGAGGATCTGCGCGGTGACCACCGCGCCGGTGTCGGCCCGCTCGATGACGGCCCAGCCGTAGGGCACCACCTGGTCGTACTGGGCGTCAAGGTCGATGACGCTCAGCTGCGGCGGGGTGGCCCAGGTGTCGACCGTAACCTCGAGCCGGGCCGGGGCACCCGGCGGCTGGGTGAGGGAGATGACCTGATCGCCGTCCGGGTCGGAGTTCTGGATGATCTGCCCGGGCGTCGGCTGGTAGGGCGTGCCGCCGCCGATGGTGACCGTCGGGCCGGCCAGCGGGTAGGAGCTGGATATCTCGACGCTCGCGGTGATGCCTCCGGAAAAGGTGAAGACCAGGTCGAACGCGGTAGCGACGGACTCGAACTCGACCGACGGGGGGGCCACGCTCACGGTGACCGCGTCCGGGCCCGTGGTCAGCGGCACCGGGTTCGGGGGCGGGCTGCTCGCGGGGAAGGAGTTGCTGCCGATATGGCCGGCCGGGTCGCTGGCGGTCACGGTGATGGTCGGCGGCTGGCCCGCGGTGGTGCTGGCCGCCGCGCCTATCCGGGCGGTGATGCTCCCGGACAGGGGCCATTCCCTGGTGCCGGCCGCGACACCGGAGGCGTCCGTGACCGGCTGCAGCGGGGCGGTCGCGCCGAACACCCCGGCCTTGACCCGCTGGACGGCGGCCGCGGTCAGCGGGGTGTCGGCCGGGATGGTGGTGGTCGCCCAGGCCTGGTACAGCGCGGGTCCCAGGCGCGGGGCGAGGCTGGCCAGCAGTTGCGGGGCGACGTCGGAGCCGGGCCGGAACACGCTGGTCACCGTCCTGGCCAGGTGCGCGGAGTCGGCCGGCGGCACGGACGGCGGCACCTCGAGCGGGGTGATGAGCCCGGCCAGGTTGGGCAGCGGTTCGGGCGTATCAGCGGGTGCCGACGTGGCGCGCGTCTCGGATCCCGAGCCGGCCGGCGGGGGATCGGGGAGCAGGGTCAGCGTGGTCACCCCGGCGGTGGCGTCGGCGTCGACCGCCTGGACGGACATCGGGACCCGCGCGCTGCCCGGATCGGGTGCGGCCGTCTCGGTGTAGAACACCAGCCGGTTCCCCGGGTTGATGGCCAGGGCGGCGCCCTGGACGGATACGGTGGCCTGGGCCGCGGACAGCTGGGCCTCGGTGATGGTGGCCGGGGTGGTGGCGCGGACCGGCAGCGTGTTCCACGGCTGCTGGGCGTCCAGGTCGTCGCTGGTCTCGAAGGCCTGCGGCTGCTGGCCGGGGCCGGGGACGCTCATCGCCTGGCTGCCCTGGGGGATGGTTACCGCGGTGACCTTCGCGGGGTTGACCTGGAGGGTGTAGGCGAGAAAGGCCGAAGCCCCCAGGCCCGGCCGCAGCCGGTAGCCGGTCAGCCGGGCCAGCTCGAGGACGGACCGCAGCTCGGTGGCGGTGCGCAGGTAGCCCTCGTTGGCGATGCGCTCGGTATAGAAGGTCAGCACGTCCGCGACCGTGGCCCAGCAGTCCAGGAAGGCGATCGAGGGGTCATCCGTGGCGCGCACGCCCAGCGCGTTGAGGGCGGGCTCGGCGGTGCCGGACAGGGCGGCCTCCATGGTGGCCAGGAAGCTGCCGTGGGTGCCGACCCGGTAGGCAAGCTGGCTAAGGCCGGGGCGGTTGTCGATGGTGGCGGGGGTCAGCGCCTGCACGCCCTCGCAGCAGCCGCAGCCGCCTCCGCAGCCACAGCCACCTCCGCATCCGCATCCGCATCCGGCGGTCACCGTCCGCCTCCCATCGTGAGCTGCAGCACGCCGCGCTCGGGATGGCGCGCGTCGTTGTCGAGCAGCGGGATCTGCAGCGGACCGGTGGTCAGCACCCCGGCCGCGAGCTCGCCGTCGTCGCCCTGTCCGAGCCGCTGCAGCCTGGTGACCGAAACGCTCTGTACCCCGGTCACGCTGGCCGCGGCCGCGACGAGCCCGCTGACCGTTACCGGCGTCCCGAACGTGAGGTTGTCCGGGCTGAAGAACCCCGGCTGGCCGCTGGCCGTGATGCCGGTGCCGAACAGGTCGAGCAGCGCCGCCTCGACGTGCGCCCGCTGGTAGCCCGGCAGGACGCAGACCAGCATGGCGATGGTGAGCGGGACGTACTCGGCGGGGGCCACCGTCAGGTCGTGCCCGAGCCGGCGGACCTGCCGCAGGTCCCGGGTCACCGTGCGGGCCAGGGCGGGGTCCAGGGTCTCGGTACCCGCCGGATCGAGCGCGACGTAGGCCTCGTACCAGCTGCCGGTCCAGCGGAGCTGGGCCGCGGCGCGTTGCAGGCCGGAGTCTTCGGCGGCCACGGCCGCGTAGTCATCGGCGGTGACCGCCCGGCGCAGCAGCTCGGTGATCATCGCGGGCGCGTAGAGCTGCGCGGCGGCGGAGGGTTCCGGCTCGGTCCCGCCCTGGGCGGGCAGCGGGTTGCGGACCCGGGTGATGACGTCGAACCGGGTCGTGCAGGACACCAGGGTCGTGATGGCCTCCGCGGGCACGTTGCCCGCCGTGCCGTTCCCGGTCCGGTAGCAGGCGTCGAGGGTGGCGCCGGGTTCGGGCGGCTCGCCCAGCGTGCCGTCGCCGAACCGCAGGTGCAGGACGCCATTGTCGTCCGACTCGCCGACAAAGTGACGGTCTTCGCTGCCGCTGGCCAGCAGGGTCCGGCGCGGTGTCCACGGCACGCTGGCCGTGCCGGGCGGCAGCGGCTCCGAGCCGGGGCCGGCCTGCCGCACGGTCACGGCGGGAAGCGCGGCGCGCGGGTTCTGGCTGAGCGCGTCCGCCGCGGGCCCGAACAGGGCCGGGTCGGCCGGGTCCAGGCCCGCGGTGAAGGCGGATCCCCAGCTCGCGGCGATCTCCGCCGTGACCTCCGACCCGAGCAGGAGGCCGTTCCTGGCCCGCCGGGCCAGGGTCCGCAGGCGGCGCAGCTTGCCGTCCAAGAGGATTTCCTGCTGGGCGAGCAGCGCGGCCACGGCGCCGGCCGGGTCGGGCGCCGCGGGTACCGACCCGGGCCGCGCGGTGGACGGCAGCAGGCCGACGCTGACCAGCGCGGCCCTGCCGAACAGGGTGGTCAGCCACTGGACCTGGGGCGGGGCCAGCGCCTGCCCGCCGGCCAGGCCGGCCAGCAGGCTCCGCACCGCGGCCAGCGCGGCCGCGGGAATGGCCTCGAGCGCGCGGGCCTGGCGCCGGGCCACGGCGTGGGGGTCGGGGAACGGTGCGGTCTGCGTCACCGGCGACTGCGCGAGCGCGGGTTCGTACGGCGCCTGAGTGGTCACCGCGGGCCCGGGCTGGTACGGGCCCTGGCAGGGACCGGGCGACGTGGCGGGCAGCGGCACGGTCAAGGTCTCGGGCGGGCCGTCGCAGGCGGTGAGGCTGAGGCCGTGATCGGTCAGGATGACGTTGCCGCGGGCGACGCTCACCGGGCAGACCGGCACGCAGTCGGAGCTGTTCAGCGAGGACAGGCAGACCGGGAACGTGAGCGCGTCGGCCGCGCTCCATTGCACGTTGACCACGGGCTGGTCGAACAGGGGATCGACGGCCGGCACGACCGCGGTCAGGCGCACGGCCTGGCGGTGCCGCGGGTCGGCGTCGGCGGCGGCGCTGGTGAGCGGGCCGGCGATCTCCTCGATGATGAGGACGTCGCCGGGGGCCAGCTGCAGCTTCCGCGGCCGCTCCGCGGCGGGATCGGGGGCCTCGCCGGTCCACTCGTCGATCAAGGTGGCCGCCGTGGCCCCGGCCGGCAGGCAGCACATCCCGTCGCCCCAGGTCCAGAAGTAGATCTTGCTGTGCGCCGGGTAGATCACCATGTCACCGGGGACGACCGGCTCGAAGACCAGGTAGGAGCCTGGATCGGCGGTGCTGAGCCCGGACTGGAGCACGGCCGGCGGGCCGGCCAGGGCGGCCGGGCTCGGGGTGGTGATGAAGCGGACGTCGCCCTGCTTCAAGGTCACCGGCTCGGAGCCGCACAGTTCCACGCAGACCCAGGTCCTGGCGTTGCACCCGTCGTGCAGCCGGTAGTCGATGAGCGTCAGGTGGCGGCGCACGGAGATCCGCTGCCGGGCGGTCTGCAGGTACGCCTCGGTGCCCACGGCGTCCTGGTAGTAGCTCAGCTCGTCGCCCACCCAGGACAACAGCTCCACGATGGCCATCCCGAGGTCGGGCTCGTGGGTCTCGGTCCAGGCCGGCATGATCAGGGCCAGCCGGTCAAGCAGCAGCTGCCGGAAGCTGGCGAAATCCTTGGCCAGGTAGGACAGGTCCGGCTCGGCCACGGCCTGCGGCGGGCAGGCCGGCGCGGCGGCGCAGTCCAGCCCGGTCGGGCAGCCGGCCATGAACGAGAAGCTGACGCAGGCGTAGCGCGGATCCATCCCGGCCAGCGGGACGCCGGTCGGGCGGCCCTGCGCGTCGGCCTCGACCAGGCACAGCTGATAGCACGAGGCGTCGCCCGGCTGGCTCACCGTCACCTGGAGGCAGTCGTCTATCTCCGGGTCGTCGTCGGCGCACAGCCGGACGGCCAGCGCGGTGATCCCGGTCACCTGCTGACCGCCGGTGATCGTGACGTTGCCGGGGCCCAGGCCGGCCGGCGCCTTGGCCAGGAAGCTGACGGTCAGGGTGCGGTGATCGTCGCTTACCTCGACGTGGTCCAGGCCGTTCTGGCCGGCCCGCCGGATGAAGTCCCGGCGCAGCTCGACGCCGCAGGTCAGGTCGTCCGTGGTCGTCATGCGGCGCCGCCCTGGGTAAAGGTGACCTGCTGAGCCGAGCCGGTGGCCAGCACCACGTACTGCAGCGCGATGGTCAGCATGGCGCCGGAGGCGGTGACGGTGAGGGAATCGACCCGGACGACATCGCCGAGCCATTGCTGCAGCGCCGCCTGCACGGTCATCTGGACCACCGCGGCGATTTCCGGGCTGTTGGGCTCGAACGCCAGTTGCAGCAGCGAGCAACCCAGGCTCGGCTGCATCACCCGCTCACCGAGCCGGGTGAACAGCAGCTGCTCGATCATCTGCTGGACGTGATCGTTGTCCGAGGCGGTGGCGGTCCGGCCGGCCTGGTCGATCTGGAGCGGGAACGCGATGTTCACGGGCAGTCCCCTAGGTGCCGGCAGCGCGCAGCTGCATCTGGTTGACGACCGGGGCGCCTTGCGGGGCCTGCTCCGCGTTCAGGCAGGCCCCGGCGCCGGGTCCGGGACCCGGCTGGAGCAGCGCGGCGCTGCCGCCGACGAGTATCCGGGCCGACGGCATGGTCCACTGCACCCGGACGCAGGGCTGCGGCACCGTGCCGGCGCCGACCGGGATCTGGAACTGGCACCCGGTCACGGTCCAGGCCGTGGCGGCCGTGGCCACCGGTTGCCCGCTGACGAGAACCCGCGGCGCCGACGGAGTGGCGACGGACGGGAAGCCGTGGGTGCACTGGACGACCGCGCCGATGTGCAGCAGGTA
>Ga0187807_1000309_pt1 | contig 15114 bp, 12 predicted proteins | sample NC_wetland_sal_i_4_FD_132432 | JGI IMG/M metagenome (GOLD analysis project Ga0187807, IMG submission 132432) | Wetland sediment microbial communities from Neuse River Estuary, North Carolina, USA - ASW_2 | ecosystem: Environmental > Aquatic > Freshwater > Wetlands > Sediment | place: USA: North...
CCCGGTCCGGACCAGCGGCAGGGACCTTCCGATGCAGATCGCCAGGTTCACGGTCATCGGGGTGGCCAGCACGATCGCCTACGTGGTGCTGTTCCTGCTGCTCCGCACGATCATGTCGGCTCAGGTGGCGAACGTGGTCAGCCTGCTGGTCACCGCGGTGGCCAACACCGCCGCGAACCGGCGGCTGACGTTCGGCATCAGCGGACGGTCGAACGCGGCCAGGCATCAGGTCAAGGGCCTGATCGCGTTCGGCATCGGGCTGGCCCTGACCTCGGGCGCGCTGGCCGCCCTAGGGCCGGAACATCCTGGCCGGCTAGCCGAGGTGTCGGTGCTGATCGCCGCCAACCTGGTGGCCACCGTCATCAGGTTCCTGCTGTACCGGCACTGGGTGTTCGGCAGGCCCAAGCGTGCGCCTGACGCCTGGCATCACCAGGGCCAGGTAATCAGCACCGTTCACGCAAATGAAATGGCTACTCAGGGAGAACGAACCAATTGAGCGCGACCACCTCTATTCCCATTCCGCGGCACGCGGCAGGCGGCCGCCCCGGGGGGAACCGGGTCCGGCGCCTGCTGCACGGGCCGGAAACAGATCCCGGGTGGGCTCGCCCAGCGTTGTTCGGGCTGCTCACGCTGACCGCCATCCTCTACTTGTGGGACCTGGGCAGGAATGGCTGGGCGAATGACTTCTACGCGGCCGCGGTCCAGGCCGGCACCAAGAGCTGGAAGGCATTCTTCTTCGGCTCGTTCGACCAGTCCAACTTCATCACCGTGGACAAGACACCCGCCTCGCTGTGGGTTATGGAGATATCCGGGCGGATTTTCGGCTTCAGCCAGTGGTCGATGCTGGCGCCGCAGGCGCTGGAGGGCGTGGGTTCGGTCCTGCTGCTTTACGCTGCGGTCAAGCGCTGGTTCGGGCCCCCGGCGGGGCTCATCGCCGGGCTGGTGCTCGCGCTCACCCCGGTGGCCGCGCTGATGTTCCGGTTCAACAACCCCGACGCGCTGCTCGTGCTGCTGATGACCGCGGCCGCGTACACGCTGGTCCGGGCGATCGAGAACGGGCGGACCAAGTGGCTGATGTTCACCGGGCTGCTGCTGGGGTTCGCGTTCCTGGCCAAGATGCTGCAGGCATTCCTGGTGGTGCCGGGCTTCGCGGTCGCCTACCTGTGGGCCGGGCCGCCTAGGCTCGGCAGGCGGATCTGGCAGACGGTGCTGATGGGCGTCGGCATCATCGTGGGCGCGGGCTGGTGGATCCTGGCCGCGGAGCTCACGCCGGCCGTCGACCGGCCTTACTTCGGCGGCTCTACCAACAACAACATCCTGCAGCTAGCCATCGGGTACAACGGCCTGGGCCGGCTCACCGGCGACGAGACCGGCTCCATCGGCGCCGGGAATGGGCAGGGCGGCGGTGGGGGCACGTCGTTCGGCGGCGCGACCGGGATCTTGCGGCTGTTCCATTCCGAGTTCGGCGGCCAGATCAGCTGGCTGCTGCCTGCGGCGCTGATCTCGCTGGCCGCCATGCTGTGGGTGTCGCGCCGGGCCGTACGGACCGACCGGACCCGGGCCGCCGCCCTGCTGTGGGGCGGCTGGGTGCTGGTGACGGGCGTGGTGTTCAGCTACATGAACGGCATCATCCACCCCTACTACATGGTCGCCCTCGCGCCCGGTATCGCCGCCCTGGTCGGCATCGGCGCGATGGCCCTGTGGCAGACGCGACTCGGGCTGGCCGGGCGGATCGTGACCGCCTTGGGTATAGCCGTCAGTGCCGGCTGGGCTTTCATCCTGCTCAACCGGACGCCGACCTGGCTGCCGTGGCTGCGCTGGGTGGTGGTGGTCGCGGGCGTGGCCGCCGCGGTCCTGGTCCTGGCGGGTCCCCGGCTGGCGGGCCTGGCGCGGTCGCGCCGCGGACGGCTGGCGCTCGCGGCGGTGCCGCTAGGGCTCGCGCTGGTCGCCGGGCTCGCCGGGCCGACGGCGTACGCGCTGGACACGGTCAACTCCGCGCACACCGGCGCGATCCCGAGCGCCGGGCCGCAGGGGGCCGGATTCGGCGGCGGGCCGGGAGGCGGGTTCGGCGGCCGGGGCGGATTCCCCGGCGGGCAGGCTGGCCAGTTCGGGCGCGCTCCGGGCAGCACCGGCACAGGCGGCAGCACTGGCGCGGGCGGTACCACCGGCGCGCCCGGAACTGCCGGGACTGGAACCGGGGTCCCTGGCGGGACTGGTCCGGCCGGGGGCATCCCGGGGCGGACCGGCACGTTCAGCGGTCACGGGACTGGCGGAGGCGGATTCGGCGGCGGGCTGGGCGGCAGCACCACGGTGAGCAGCGCCCTAACGAAGCTGTTCGAACAGGATGCGTCCAGCTACAAGTGGGTGGCCGCGACCGAGGGCTCGGAGGCCGCAGCACCACTGGAGCTGGCGACCGGTGACGCGGTGATGTCCATCGGCGGGTTCAACGGGACCGACCCGTGGCCCACGCTGGCTGTCTTCAAGCAACTCGTGGCCAACCACGAAATCCACTACTACGTGGGCCAGGGCAGCGAGAGCTTCGGCGGCGGGCTGGGATCCTCAGCCATCGCGGCCTGGGTGGCGGCCCACTTCAAGAAGCAGACCGTCGGCGGGGAGACCGTCTACAACCTCACCGAACCCTTGGCCTAGGAGAAGGGAGGCCCGGAGCTGACGAGCAGCTCCGGGCCTTCGGTCGTTAGCGGATCGCGATTCTGATCGTCGGTGCCTGGGCCGCCGGCATGGTGCTGGCCATCTTGTTCCGCCCGCCGCTGAACGCCACCGCCGTCAGTCCGGACTGATCCGCTCGATGGCCGGGCGCGCTCGCCGCGTACGCCTCGTCCCAGCCCGGCACGGTCATGCTGTCCCAAAGTACCAGGGCGGGGCTTCGCTCAGAGCTTTCCCTGGTTTCGCGAGGTCAGGATGATCTGGGCCACGTTATAGGGGGTCAAGCCGAGTTTGTCGGCTATCTCCTTTGGCCGCAGGCCTTGCTCGTTGTAGAGAAGCGTCAGTTTCTCCTGCGACTTGCTCCACGGGCGGCGTGGCGCCGGGCGCGGGGAGGGGCGGCGCTGAGCGGGCGGAGCACCGTCCGAGCGGCCGGCGGTAACGCTGGCTAGGTCGGGCCCTGCGGCGGGGCCGGCTGAAGGCAGCGAGGTACCGAACGAACCTCGCCGCTGATCACGAAACTTGCCGCTGGCCAACTCGTCCCGGGTGCGCTCGTCAAGCAGCAGGTACGCCTCTGCCGCCTTGTTCACCCCGACGGCCACCATGGTCAGGCCCTTGAGATTCTTTTCCTGGCATGCGGGGGCCATGCAGTAGTCGTATTTCTTGGCCCGGTCGGGATGCAGCTCGCTCCCGCATGTTATGCACTGCGCCATTAACCTTCTTTCGTCAAAGCACATGATGGCGCGTTCCATCGCTTTACGATAAAACGCCATGCCGGTCAGCGGTGTTCCCGGGCCGGGCGGTCCCGCGGGCTAACAGGCGAGATGGATCACCACAGGCTGGCTGCGGACCGCCACCGTGTCGTAGATCCAGGCCTCGACCTTGGCCTGGTGCTGGCGAGCGGTGCCGCATCCAAGGTTGAGCGGATAGGCGACGCTATCCGGCCCGATGATGCCGCGATGGGGGCTGGCGAAGGGATAGGTCTCCTCCACCCAGCGAGAGCCATTGACGCCCAGGAAACCAAAGCCCTGGGCGCCCTGGCCCGGAGCCGTGTAGTGAACGTCGAAGTAGACCCAGGTGCCTTGCCGGTATGTTCCCACGCTCGTAATCTGCGGCGGGTCCGGCCAGGGGGATGAAAGGGGTGAAGGGGATGAGGTCGACGCAGACGGGCTCGGCGACGGGGACGGGGAGGCCGTCGGGGACGCCGTCGCAGCCGGCGACTTCGTCGCAGCCGGCGACTTCGTCGCAGTGGCCGTCGCGGACGGGGTGCGGCCGACGGATGTAGCGGACGGGGTGACCGTGACCACCACGGGGACGATGGCAGGCGCCGGTTCCGGCCCGGGCGAGGCAGGCGCTTCGGGAGAGCCGGACGCGGCCGACCTCGTACTGGAGACCACGGGTCGCGTCGCCGTGGCCCTCGGCGCCGGCTGCACCGCGGATGAGTGCCTAGCCGCGCCGCCCGGGGCGAGGCTGAGCACGACAGACGCCGCCAGGACACTCGCCGTGGCTCCCGCCGCCGCAAGCGGCCGCCACCGGCGGCGCGACGAGACCCGGCTGGACGGGCGGGCTTCACCCGAGGCGGTTGCGACGGCCGGATTGGGCGAGATGTACTGGGCGAACGCACATAGGGGCCAGTCGGTCGCGGACCGGACGGCACCAGCTTCGGCCAGCACCTCGTCGGCCGTCGGCCGCTCGCGGGGGTCCTTGGCCAGGCAGTGCTCGACCAGCGGGCGCAGTTGGGCGGGCAGCCGGTCCAGGCTCGGCGGGCTGTAGACGAGGCGGTAGGCCAACTCGGGCCTGGACCCCTTACCGAAGGGTCCCCCGCCCGTGGCGGCGAAGGTCAGGACGGCGCCTAGGCTGAAGATGTCGCTCGGCGGTCCGATCTTCCCGCCCGTGGCCTGCTCGGGGGACATGAACCCGGGCGAGCCGACCACCAGGCCGACGCCAGTCACCGACACCATCTCGGCGGCGCGGGAGATGCCGAAATCGATCACCCGCGGCCCGTCCTGGGACAGCAGCACATTCGAGGGCTTAAGGTCGCAGTGCACCACGCCCGCGGCGTGAATGGCGCTCAGGCCCTCGGCCAGTCCCGCCGCGAGGGCCAGCGTTGACTGGACGGACATCGGCCCGCAGCCGGTCACCGCCTCGGACAGCGGAGGCCCGGCCACGTAGGCCGTCGCGAGCCACGGCACCGGCCCGTCGACATCGGCGTCCACCACCAGGGCGGTGAACAGGCCGCTTACCCGGCGGGCCGCGGCGACCTCTCGGCCGAACCGCACCCGGAACTCCTGATCCTCGGCTAGCTCGGCGCGGATCACCTTCACCGCGACCGGCCGGCCGCCTGCGGACAGGCCTAGGAACACCCGGCCCATGCCGCCGCTGCCGAGCTGCCCGACCAGCCGGTACGGGCCGATCACCTGCGGATCCCCCGGTTTCAAGCCCCCGACCACGTCATACGCCACCTAACGTCACGAAAGCCCCGTTGACGTCGTACGGACAAAAACATCCTAAGACGGCGCCCGCGGACGGCGGCATGCGGCATAGGTTGCTATTCGGACACGTCATTTCGTTGTCCTGGCACTATTGCGCCGTTTTTACCTGCTGTCACTTCAGCCTCAAGGGTTTCAGAATTCGCGGCACAGGAAATGGCAAGCCCGAACTTCGTTGCTCCCATTAAGCAACGAATGCGTCGGGTCTGGTCCGCACGGTGATCCGCCCCGGCACCAGGCCTGGCGCCGGGGCGGATCACCGCAGGGCTGCCGCGTCACGAGGGTAGGGCGGGGCCTGCCTCAGCCGTCACGACCCCGGCGTCCTGCCGGTCCTGGCTGTTCTTCTGGTACAGCGGTCCGCTGCGGAACAGGGCGCCACCGATGACCGCGCCGCTGGCGAAGATGCCGGCGGTCCACCAGAACGCCGTGTCGTAGCCGTGCGCCAGCGCCAGCCCGGTGAGCGCCGCCCGGCTGAGGCCCGAGGCGATGTGCAGGGTGATGTAGGACGTGACGGCGCTGGCGAAGATCGTGTTCAGCAGCGAGGTGCCGATCGATGCGCCCAGTTGCTGGCCCACGGTGACGGTGGCCGAGGCGACGCCCGCGTCCTGCGGCGCGACGCCGAAGGTGCCGGTGTTGATCGAGGGTGCGATCACCATGCCAAGGCCGATCCCGGTCAGGATGAGCGGGCCCAGCACGCCATCCACGTAGGCGGTGTGCACTCCCAGGTGGGCGAACCAGATCATCGCGCCCGCCGCGACCGCCATCCCGGTTGCCACGAGCGGCTTGGGCCCGATTCTCGGCATCAGCACGATGGTGGAGAGGTTGGCCGCGACAGCGATGCCGCCAGCGATGGGCAGGAACGCGAAGCCGGTGACGACCGGCGAGTAGCTCAGCGTCTGCTGCAGGTAGTAGGTCAGGAACAGGAATGTGCCGAACATCCCCGCCGCGGCGATGAGCATGGACGCGTACGCGCCGCCCCGGTTACGGTCCAGCACGACCCGCGGCGGAAGCAGCGGGTTGGCGGCCCGGCCCTGCCAGAGCGCGAACCCGACGAGCAGCACCACGCCCGCGACCAGGAAGCCCCACGTGGACGGTGTGCTCCAGTCGTGCGTGGCCGCGTTCGAGAATCCGTAGACCAGGCAGAACAGGGCACTGGACACCAACAGCACGCCCGGGATATCCAGCCGGGGCTTAATCCGGGACGGGTGCCGCTTCAGCAGGAGCGCCCCGCCGGCGAAGGCCACGCCCGCGAAGATCAGGTTGACGTAGAGCGTCCAGCGCCAGGACAGGTACTCGGTCAACGCGCCGCCGAGCAACAGGCCAACCGCGCCGCCGGCCGCGGCGATCGCCCCGTAGACGCCGAACGCCTTGCCGCGCTCCTTGGGCTCGCTGAACGTGGTCGTCAGCAGCGACAGGGCCGACGGCACCAGGATCGCGCCGAACGCGCCCTGGCAGGCCCGCGCGGTCACCAGCATGGCGAAGTTGACCGATGCGCCGCCGATGGCCGAGACTCCGGCGAAGCCGAGCAGGCCGGTCAGGAACGTCACCTTCCGTCCGAGCAGGTCGGCCAGCCTCCCGCCGAGCAGGAGCAGGCTGCCGAACGCCAGGGTGTAAGCCGTGACCACCCACTGCCTGTCCACTGTGGTGAAGTGCAGCGCACGCTGCGCGGACGGCAGCGCGATGTTCATCACCGTGACATCGAGGACCACCATGAGCTGTGCGATGCCGATCACGGCGAGAATTAGCCAGCGCCGCGGATCCTCGGCACGGCTGATGGGGTTGACATCAGACATGAGCTTCACCAATCTGGAGGTACTTTCTCCACTTAGCTACACGGTAACATGAAGCGGAGAAGTTGTCTCCACTTTTTTCCGGAGGTATCCGAGGTGCCCGAGAACTCGGCAGGGTCAGGCCCGCACGACGCAGTCGTCGGGATGCGGCCGCTGCGGCGGGACGCCGAGCGCAACCGGCAGCGGATCCTGAAGGCGGCCTCGGAGGTATTCAACGAGCGCGGGCTCGAGGTCAGCCTCGACGAGATCGCACGGTACGCCGGGGTCGGGGTCGGCACCGTCTACCGGCGGTTCCGGACCAAGGAGGAACTGGTCGAGGCGCTGTTCGTGGACCGCATCGACTCGATCGCGGCCATCGCCGAGGAGGCCCTCCAGGCGCCCGACCCCTGGTCGGGCCTGGTGTCCTTCATGGAGCAGATGGCCGAGATGCTGGCCGGCGACCTCGGCCTGCGGCAGATGCTCATGTTCGCCACGTATGGCCAGGACCGGGTGGCGTACGCGCGACAGCGGAACGCGCCGCTGGTGCAGCGACTGGTCGAGCGGACCCAGGCGGCCGGGCAGCTCAGGAGCGACCTGCGGCCGACGGACATCCCGTTCATCGTCTTCCTGCTGGCCGAGGCCAGCCAGCTCGCGCACAGCGCCTGCCCCGGGATCTGGCGCCGGTACCTGACCCTGATCCTCGACGGCCTGCGGCCCGGGCGCGAGGGCGTCACCCCGCTTCCGGTGGCCGCCATGCTGCCCGAGGAGATGGAGAAGAGCATGCGGCAGGCTGCCCCGCGACACCGCTGAGGGCCAGTTTGATTTGCATTTGCAAGTGCATGTACAAGGCGTTAACGAATCAAATTCTGCAATCGTTAGCAGTACCTCTGCGTCATCGCTGGGATTTACCGCGGCGGCGGTCTACGGCACCGTGTCGCCGCAGCTAGGCGGCCTACCCAGGGTCCAGCGGGAACAATCGGCCGGGCGCGAAAAATAAGCACCCGATGCGATGCACGCCGATGCGTGACATATCGGCGAAAACGCCTTAACATAGTCCCTGCGCTTCACGCGCCGTTCCCGACGGGAAATTACCGCCATCCCGCCGGACCGCTTTTCCCGCTAGCCAGGTATGACCTCCAGGAGACACCACAGCATGAACCCCGGCGACAGCGTGCAGGACGCCACCCGGCCAGGGCCGGATGAAGCCAACGGCTTGGGTGCTACCGCTGACGTGCCGACGCGATCGCCGAGAACCCAGAAACCCCTCCAGGACATCCAGGACCTCATCGACAAGCTCGCGGCCGTGACCCAGCAGTTGCGCCGCCCGGGGAGCATGGCAGGCCCGTCGAACTAGACACTGTTGGATCAGACACTGTTGGATCAGACGCTGCTGGATCAGACGCTGCTGGATCAGACGCTGCTGGATCAGACGCTGAGGCAGCTCAGCAGCCGCAGGCTGTCTGCCGGGCTGAGCGCGGTGCCGCGCAGCAGCGCGAACGCCCGGATATGGCGGGCGACGTCCTCCTGACTCTCCAGGTAGACGCCGCCCGATAGGGCCTCCAGATAGACGACCCCCAGGCTGGGCGCGTTGGGAAACCTCAAGATGGCCACCGAGCCGCTGCCCGCGGCGGCGTGCGCGCCGGCCGAGAACGGCAGCACCTGGACGGTGAGGCTGGGAAAGTCATCGATCAGCCGAACGAGGTGGCTGATTTGCCCCGCCATCACCCCGGGGCCTCCCACCGCCTGGCGCAGGGCACCCTCGCCGAGGATCACCGACAGGCGCCGACCCCCAGACTCCGAGGGCAGCGACCCCGAGGGCAGCGACCCCGAGGCCAGGACGACCTGGCGCCGCACGGCCTTGGCCGCCAGCACGTCCTGGAGCTGCTGATCCGTCGCATACCCGGGCTCGACGGCCGCGATCGCGCGGGCGTAGTCGTCGGTCTGCAGCAGATCGGGGATGACCTGCGCCTCGTAGGTCATGATCTCGGAGGCGGCGGACTCCATGATGACGTAGTCCAGGTACGCGCCGGGCAAGACGTCCGCGTACGGGTGCCACCAGCCGCGCTGGCCGCCGCGGCTCGCGATGGCCACCAGGGCGGCCTGTTCGCGGTCCGGCACGCCGTACTCAGCCAGCAGCTCGCGCAGTTCCTTGGGCCTGATGCCGCGCTGGCCGGTCTCAATCCTGCTGATCTTCGACCGGTCGCACTCCAGCACGCGGGCCGCGTCTTCCAGTGTGTAGCCCGCGTTGTCCCGGTACCGGCGCAGCGCGCCTCCGACGAGGCGGCGCCGCACGGGGGGCTCTCCGCTCACGGTTCCTGCCTTTCCGCGGCCTTCTGCCGCGTAAGCGAGCCTTGAGGATATTTGCTGAGAAACGTAGCATCTGATGTAGTCCAAGGAAGGTAACGACACGCCCGGCGCGGGTGGAGCCAGGGCTAGGGACGCAGGCGGCCGAGTGCGCCGAGGATGCGGTTCTCCGAGACCGGGACCTGGGTCCCGAGGGTCTGGGCGAACAGGCTGACCCGGAGTTCGGAGAGCATCCAGCGCACGTCGGTCACGCCGGCGTCGTCACGGCGCGCGGCGGGCAGGCCGGCCAGCGCCTGCTGGTAGGCCTGTTCCACCCGGCGGGCAACGGCCATGTTGGCCGCGTCGCGGGCCGGGTTTTCCGGCAGCTTGTCCAGCCGCCGCTCGATCCCCCGCAGGTAGCGGGTGAGGTGCGGCAGCCGACGGTACCCGGTGGCGGTCACGAACCCCGGGTAGATGAGGCCGGACAGCTGCGTGCGCATGTCATCCACGGCTGGTTGCACGGCGTCGGCACGGACATCCTGGAGCCGGGCCTCGACCCCGTGCGCCAGGCGCAGGGCGGACTCCACCTGCGTCACCACGTCGGCGGTCACCTCGTGCAGGCCGGACCGCACCGCGGCGGACAGCCGCTCGAAGCCCGCGCGGTCCCAGGCCGGACCGCCCGCCCCGGCCATCAGGTAGTCCGCGGCGCAGCTGACGCAGTCGGCGAACATGGCCGCGACGCCGCCGTGCGGGTTATGGCTGAGCGCCAGCTTGGCCCGGGTGGACAGGCCGCCTGCGATCGACTTGACCGGCGACGGCGCGCCGAGCAGGATCAGCCGCCGCGTGCCGGCCCACATCGCCGTGCGCGCCGCGGCCTCGGTCTCGAACAGGCGCACGTTGACCTTGTCGCCCGCATCGAACAGGGCGGGGTAGGCCACCACGGTGCCCTCACGGAACACCCGGGGCAGCGCGTCGAAGTTCCACGACGTCAGCCCTGTGCGGGTGATGCCCGCCGCGGCCTGGGACAGCACCGCCCGCAGCCGCGGCCTGAGCTCGCGCTGCAGCTCAGCGACGTCCTTGCCCTCGGCCAGGACGCGGCCGCCCTCGGTTACCCGGACGGTGATCCGCAGGTGCCGCGGCAGCTTGGTCAGATCCCAGGCGTCGCGCGGGACGGTCATCCCGCGCAGCGATCGCAACTGCTGGGCCACGGCGTCACGTAGATCCCCGGACGGCTCCCCGAGGCGCGCGACGACCTCTCGCGCCACGTCCGGCGCGGGCACCAGGTCACGGCGCAGGGCCTTGGGCAGCGACCGGATCATCTCGGTGACCAGCTCAGCGCGCAGCCCAGGCACCTGCCAAGAGAATTCGGCCGCGTTCACCTGGTTGAGCCTGCTCAGCGGGATGTCCACGGTCACGCCGTCCGTCTCGCTGCCCGGCTCGAAGGCATAGGAAAGCGGCACGGGCGGCAACCCGGCGGACTCCGAGGTCCAGACGTCGGGGTAGGCGTCAGTGCTGACCTCGCCTCTGAGCAGGTCGCTTGGTTTGAACGTGAGCAGGCCGGGGTCGGCCCGGCGGGCCTGCTTCCACCAGGTATCGAAATGCTGGGCCGAGACCGCTTCCGCCGGGATCCGCGTGTCGTAGAACGCGAACAGCTCGTCCTCGCCGGCCACCAGGCCGCGGCGGCGGGCCCGGTGCTCGACCTCCTCGGCCTCGGCCAGCAGCCGCCTGTTCTCGGCGAAGAACCGGTGGCTGGTCTGCCAGTCGCCCTCCACCAGCGCATGCCTGATGAACAACTCCCGCGCCGCCGCCGGATCGATGCGCCCGTAGCTGACCTTGCGGTCCACTACCAGCGGCACCCCGTACAGGGTCACCTTCTCCAGCGCGACGGCGCCGCCCCGCTTCTTCTCCCAGTGCGGCTCGCTATAGCTGTGCCTGACCAGGTGGCTGGCCAGCGGCTCCACCCACTCGGGCTCGATGCGCGCCACGGTGCGCGCCCAAAGCCGGGACGTCTCCACCAGCTCGGCCGCCACGATCCAGTCCGGCGCCTTCCTGGCGAGGCTGGATCCGGGGAAGATGGCGAACCGCGCGTTGCGCGCGCCGAGGTACTCGGCCCGCGGCCGCCGGCCCAAAGACCCTGAGGGCGCCGAGGCAGTCACCCGGGCTGGCTCGGTCCCGAGAACCCCAAGAATCTTCATCCCGATCTGCGATAGCAGTCCAGCCAGCAGGGAAACGTGCACCCGGGATCGTTCGGCCGAAGAAGAACTGACCGTCACCCCGAGATCGCCGGCCAGCCTTTGCAATTGCCCCTGAAGGTCCTGCCACTCGCGGACGCGCAGGTAGTTCAGGAAATCGGCGCGGCACATGCGGCGGAAGGCCGAGGAGGAGAGCTCCCGCTGCCGCTCGGCCAGGTAATCCCACAGGTTCAGGTAGGCGATGAAGTCCGAATCCGGGTCGGCGAACCGGCGGTGCTTGTCGTCGGCCTGCTGCTGTGCCTCGGTGGGCCGCTCGCGCGGGTCCTGGATGGACAGCGCCGACGCGATGATCAGCACCTCGCGGACGCAGCCGTTCCGGTCGGCTTCGAGGATCATCCGGCCGATGCGCGGGTCCACGGGAAGCCGGGCCAGCTTGCGCCCCAGGCCGGTGATATGGCCGTTTTTGAACGCGTTCAACTCGACGAGGAGGGTTAGTCCGTCGGCGATGTTGCGGGCGTCGGGCGGGTCGATGAACGGGAAGGCGGGCACGTCGCCGAGGCCGATGGCCGCCATCTGCAAGATCACCGAGGCCAGGTTGGTGCGCAGGATCTCGGGATCGGTGAACTCCGGCCGGGAGTTGAAATCCTCTTCGGAGTACAGCCGGATGCAGATGCCGTCGGAGGTGCGCCCGCTGCGGCCCTTGCGCTGGTTGGCCGACGCCTGCGAGATCGGCTCGATCGGCAGCCGCTGAACCTTGGTCCGGTAGCTGTACCGGGAGATGCGCGCGGCGCCCGGGTCGATGACGTACTTGATGCCGGGCACGGTGAGCGAGGTCTCGGCCACGTTAGTCGCCAGCACCACCCGGCGGGTGTAACTGGACGCGGGGCGGCGCTCGAAGACCCGGTGCTGCTCGGCGGCCGACAGCCTGGAGTACAGCGGGAGCACCTCGAGCCGTTCCCGGCCGGCCAGCAGGTCCGCGGTGTCCCGGATCTCGCGCTCGCCGCTGAGGAACACCAGGATGTCGCCGGGGCCCTCGGCGGAAAGCTCCTCCACCGCGTCGCTGATGGCCTGCCCGAGGTCGGCCTCCTCGTCTTGGAGCGGCCGGTACCGGACTTCCACGGGGTAGGTCCGGCCGGATACCTCCACGATCGGCGCGCCGGAGAAGGCCGCCGCGAACCGCTCCGGGTCGATGGTCGCGGAGGTGATGATCACCTTCAGGTCCGGGCGCTGGGGCAGCAGTTGCCTGAGGTAGCCGAGGATGAAGTCGATGTTCAGGCTGCGCTCATGCGCCTCGTCGATGATCAGCGTGTCATACCGGCGCAGCTGCCGGTCGCGGGCGAGTTCGTTCAGCAAGATGCCGTCAGTCATCAGCTTGACCAGCGTGTCGTCGGCGGACACGTCGGTGAACCGGACCCTGTAACCGACCGCCTCGCCCAGCGGGCTGCCCAGTTCCTCGGCTATCCGCTCGGCGACCGTCCGGGCCGCCAGCCGCCGCGGCTGGGTGTGGCCGATCTGCCCGTCGACGCCGCGGCCAAGCTCGAGGCAGATCTTGGGGATCTGGGTCGTCTTGCCCGAGCCGGTCTCCCCCGCGATGATCACCACCTGGTGGTCGCGGATGGCCGCCAGGATGTCGTCCTTTCGCTGGCTGACGGGCAGCTCAGCCGGATACGAGATCGGCGGCATGGCCGCGCGGCGGGCGGCGCGCGCGGCGGCGCGGCCGGCCGGCGGCCTAGAGCGCCCGGAACGCCCGGCCCGCGGCCGGGCGGGCGAAGACATCACAGGACTCGACTCCATACCGGCGGGAAGAATAGATCAGAATGGTCCCCACCGCATAACAGATTTCCGCCCCGTGGCCTTCCGCCGGGGGCTACTGGCCGCCAGGGGCTACTTGTCCAGGCCGAGCGTGAAGGTCGGCTTGGGGGAGGTCTCCGGCATCCGGTGCTCCTCGGCTAGCCGCCGGACCGCGGTGCCGGTGGCCAAGAACTCGGTCGCGTGCTCCCCCCAGACGTGATTGGCCACCTCCACGCTGACGCCGACGATGCCGGACGACTGGGCCTGCGCCGCCTCGGCCTGCATCCGCGCCAGCGCCAGCTCGCGGGCCTCGTAGACGCCCTGGGTGAACTGCAGCATCTCCTGGTTCTGGCCGGCCTGACGCAGCGACTGCATCACGCCCTGATGCGCGACGTGATACACGCAGGTGCCGAGCACGAAGGCGACCGGCACCGCGCCGGCCGCCAGGAGCCGGAAGAAGTCCTGCGCCGACAGGTCGGAGGTGAACGCGCGGCCGTCGGGCGCGCGGTGCGCGCCCTGGCCGGCCAGGTGCCGGACCGCGGTGCCGGTCGCCACGAACTCCAGGCAACTCTGGCCCCAGGCGTACATCTGCATCCGCAGTTGCACGCCGACGATGCCGTCGGCGGCCAGGTGGTCGGCCTCGGCGCGCATCCTGGCCATGGCCAGTTCCCTGGCGTTGTACATGGCCTGCGTGAGGACCTGCAGTTCCTGGTTCTGGTTCCACCGGCCGACCTGCAGGCCCACGTGGTAGATCGAGGAACCGACGACGAAACCGAGGGGCTCGAATCCAGCCTCGCCGAGCAGCACGTACTCCGATACCGACAGGTCAGAGGTGAAGACGCCGGCCGGGTTGGCGCCGGCCGTCTGAGCGAGCCGGCCGTCGGCCGCCTTCGGCTCCCAGACCGCCGTCGCCTGGTTCTGCTGATTACCGAACAGCGGCATCGTGGCCTCCTGTTGCCTTCGGTGAGTGCCCGCCGGGAGCCATTATTGCCCTAGGTGCCCAGTGCGTAGAAGCGGGTGGCGGTACCGCCCAGGACGGCGTCCCGCCCGGCCGGGGAGAGCTGGTCGAAGAGCTTGGCGAATTCGGCCCGCATCTTGGCGTAACCGCCGATCACCACGAGGAACACACTGCCACGCCGGCGGGCTGGTTGGATGGGGGCATGAGTCTTCAGCTCACCTTCGCCCCCGCCTTGTCCCGGCCGGACCTGCTCGCCGCGCCCGTGGCGGCGGCGCTGCGCGACCTGCCGGAGGTCGAGGTAGCCGAGATCGACCCGGCGCTGGCGGACACCGCGGCGTTCTGCGAGCGCTACGGCGTCTCGCCCGCGGAGTCGGCGAACTGCGTGGTCATCGCGGCCAGGCGCGGCGGGGAGACCAGCTACGCGGCCTGCATGGTGGCCGCGACCACCAGGGCGGACGTCAATGGCCTGGTACGCAGGCACCTGGACGCGCGGAAGGCGTCCTTTGCGCCGGTGGAGGCGGTGACCGCCGCCACCGGCATGGAGTACGGCGGGATCACGCCGGTGGGCCTGCCCGAGGGCTGGCCGGTCCTGGTCGACGAGGCCGTGGCCAAGACCGGGTCGGTGGTGATCGGATCCGGCATCCGCGGCTCCAAGCTCAGGCTGCCCGGCCGCCTGCTCGCCGCGCTTCCGGCCGCTCAGGTGCTGCCCGGCCTCGGCCTTCCGGTAAACGGAGTCGGTGTCCCACCGGGTACCTAACAGGGCACCGTGACCCTCGACACATCATGACGCCACGGTCAGTCCTGAATTGACACTCAGCGCTCTCACGGGCATGCTGGGTGAAGTTGAAAAACGGGACACCTCGTTCGGTGAGGCGTCTTCACGGACATAGGCCACTGATCCCAACCGTCGAGAGACGCTCCGGATCAGGACACCTCTCCCCGGCCTAAGGGGTGAGGCCAAGTGGCTGGCG
>Ga0187807_1000310_pt1 | contig 15091 bp, 17 predicted proteins | sample NC_wetland_sal_i_4_FD_132432 | JGI IMG/M metagenome (GOLD analysis project Ga0187807, IMG submission 132432) | Wetland sediment microbial communities from Neuse River Estuary, North Carolina, USA - ASW_2 | ecosystem: Environmental > Aquatic > Freshwater > Wetlands > Sediment | place: USA: North...
CTGCGACATTCCCTATCGCCACACGGATGTTGTTCTTCCTGCCCTTTCCCAGTACCGGTAGGCTCACCCCGATCTGTGCTAGGACAGAAGGAGGCAGATAGTGCATCGCAGTTTGAGGATCGCTAGCCTTGCTGTCGCCGCGGCGTGTCTGGCCGCAGCAGGCTGCGGAAGCAGCCCCAGCAAGAGCAGCAGCACCTCGCAGGCCTTGCATGGCACTCTGACGGTGTTCGGCGCGGGAACGCTCGACACCCCGTTCACTGCAGAGATCCAGGCGTTCAAGAAGCAGAATCCCGGGGTCACAGTGCACTCGCAGTTCGGGGCGAGCGGTGACATGGTCAAGGCCATCACGCAGCTGCACCAGCCCGCTGACGTGCTGGGCGTCGCGGATTACTCTCTAATCCCGAGGGAGATGTTCGGCGGAGCAAAGCCGTACGCCACTTGGTACGTGGGCTTCGTGTCGAACCAGATCACCTTCGCCTACACCAGTCACAGTAGGGGCGCCAGCCAGCTGACTGCGTCGAACTGGTATCAGGTGCTATCCGAGCCGGGTGTCCATATCGGTCGGTCTAACCCGGCCGCCGATCCCTCCGGCTACCAGATCTTGCAGATGCTCCAGCTCGCGAACAGCTACTACAACGACCCTGGCCTGTCGGCGGCGGTGCTAAATAATTCACCGGATTCCAGCGTCGCTGAGACCGAGACGTCGCTGCTTTCGGCGCTGCAGTCCGGGCAGATCGACTATCTGGCGATCTACAAGTCGAGTGCGCTCGAAGATCACCTGCAGTACATCAAGCTGCCCACTCAGATCAATCTGTCCGACCCGGCGATGGCCTCTGCTTACAGCCAGGTCACCGTCGATGGCGGGTCACTGGGCCAGCTGACTGGCAAGCCGATCATCTACGGGCTGACGATCCCGACCAACGCACCTGACGCCGCGCTCGGTCAGGCATTCGTCAGATTCGTGCTCAGTGGTCCGGGTCAGGCGATCATGGCCAGCGAGGGCTTTGTCAGCATCAAGCCCGCGCTGGCAAGCAGCCAGTCCAAGATCCCAGCGTCCATTCAGCCGCTCACCACTCAGTGGACCTCCTCGGGCGGATGAGTTGGGTGTCCCAGATCCTGGCCCGGCCGCGCACGCCGGGCCAGGGGCCTGCTCGCGTGAGGGCCCGCCGCTGGCCGTCAAGCTCCTTTGACGCCGTCACCTGGCTGCTCGGCGGGCTGCTGCTGGCCTTCATCGTGCTGCCCCTCATCCGCTTGGCTGCAACGTCGTCGATCAGCAACCTGCACCAGGCGGCTGCATCGGCGCAGGTTCGTGACGCGACTCTGCTGAGCCTGCAGGCGGCTGCCATCACTGCCGGCATCGCCACGCTGTTCGGCGTCCCGCTGGCGTACCTGCTGGCCCGGCACAGCTTCCGCGGGCGTGGTGTCATCCAGGCCCTAGTTGACCTTCCCCTTGTAGTCCCGCACACCGTTGCGGGCATCGCGTTGCTGTTCCTGCTTGGCCGCACGGGCTGGATCGGCGGACCAGCAGGCCACATTGGCGTGTCGTTCTACGGCTCGCAGTGGGGGATCGTCGCCGCGATGCTCTTTGTCAGCTGCCCCTTCGCGGTCAATAGTGCCCGCGTCGCCTTCGAGGCTATTGACCCCCGCCTTGAGCAAGCTGCCCGAAGCTTGGGCGCCACACCATGGCACGCCTTCCGGCGCATCACGGTGCCGCTTGGACTGCGCGGCATCCTGACCGGAGCTGTGCTCGTCTACGCACGGTCAATCAGCGAGTTCGGCGCTGTCGTCATCATCGCCTACTACCCAGCGACCGCCCCAGTGGAGATCTACAACCTCTTCCTGCAGTCCGGACTCACCCAGTCCGCCGCTGCCGCGGTTGTCCTGCTGATCGTTGTCCTCGCCACCTTCCTGGTTCTGCGGACTCTGGCGACTGGACGATTGCTGGCCCGGATCGACCGTGCCTACTCCTGATTCGAGTCTGGGCGTCCGCGAGCTCACAGCTCGCGCAGGCTCGTTCGTGCTTGGCCCGCTCACCCTCGAAGTCCCGGCTAACCGCGTGCTCGTCATCCTCGGACCATCCGGCTCCGGCAAGACCACACTGCTGAATGTCATCGCAGGACTGCGTTCCAGCCTTGCCGGCCGGGTGGACCTCGCCGGCCAGGACATCACAGGGTTGCCGCCGGAGAGCCGACGCATCGGCATGGTGTTCCAGGACGGCGCCCTGTTCCCCCACCTCACCGTCCGCGAGAACATCTTGTTCGGTCCCAGAGCCGCCCGGCTGCCGGGGACCACAACTGCGGAAGGTCTGCTTGGCCAGCTCGGCATCACCCGCCTCGCGGACCGCGCGCCCAGAACGCTGAGTGGCGGAGAACGACAACGGGTCGCCCTCGCACGGGCTCTCGCGATCCAGCCACGGCTACTGCTGCTCGATGAGCCGCTGTCGGCCCTTGACCAGCCAACTCGCGAAGAAATGCGCGGCCAGCTCCGCCAGCTGCTTGCCGAGCAGTGCATACCAGCCATCCACGTCACTCATAACCGGGACGAGGCCTTCACACTTGCGGACGATCTGGCGATCATCGCCGCTGGCACCATCCGCCAGGTCGGCAACGCGCGCGAGGTCGCAGCCCAACCCGCCGACTCAGTCGCGGCGAAATTGCTGGGCTGGACCGAGCTGGGAACCGGTGTCCAGGAGCACGGCCGTGTCCGTATTGGCGACCTGACGCTTACTGCGCCGGAAACCTCAACCGGCTCAGGATCAGTGGAGGTCTACTACCGGTCCGAGGACGTAATCCTGCACCGCGCTGACCGGCGACTCAGCTTGCCGGGCGGGCTCATAACCAGCATTCAGCAGGTGGATATGACTGTCCCGCTGGCACGCATCAGGCTTGCGACCACGCCCGCCATCAGCGTGCTGACGCTGCACCGAGAGATCCGCACGGAGAACCTCGAGCCAGGGAGCGAAGTGATAGCGACGATGCCGCCACCGAGTATTCGGATCTTCCCTAGCGAGTTCGCACAAACCTAGGCCGCTACGCGCCAGCAAGCGGGCGGTCCAGGTGGTGACGGGTCAGGGGCGACTGGCGATGAGGCCCACGATTGGGCGGGCCCGACCCAAGATGGATGGTGGCCTTCCCGAACCGGGCCCACACCGCCAGGGTATTGCAGAACTCAGCAACTCACGCCAGCGAGGCGCAACCGAATTCATGTTCTACTATCGCCTGTAAACCCTGGGGGGAAGACTCGACGCTTTAGCGGAGATCTCGATAGCCACTGTGGCCCTTCCGGTACTTTCGCGCTCATGGTCAGCGTCGTTGCGGCGGAACAGATAGCAGAGCAGTTGCTGGCGGCTAGCCTCCCGCGCAGGTGGAGGCACGTCCGGTCTGTGGCACGTCGCGCGCGATGGGTGGCCTCGAACCTCCAGCTTTCCGATGATCTTGTGGCGGCGGCTTGGCTACGCGACATCGGATATGCCCCGCAGCTGGTCGCTACTGGCTTCCATCCACTAGATGGCGCGCGCTACCTCCGCAGCGTCGGGATGGATGATCAAGTTGTCAGCCTGGTCGCTTATCACTCCTGCGCGCCTGTAGAAGCAAAGGTTCGCGGTCTCGACGCGGATCTGGCTTCAGAGTTCTCCCCGGGAGAACCGGCGCTGACGGATGCCTTGCTGTACTGCGACATGACGACGGGGCCTGATGGCGACTATGTCCGACCAGCCGACCGCTTGGTTGAGATCCGTGGTCGGTGCGGACCGGATGATGAAGTGACTCGGTTCGTTGAGTTGGCCGCGCCGGAGATCGTGGCGACAGCCGCTCGGGTCGAGGAGGCGCTGGCAGCTCAGCCCAGGTAGGGCTCTGCCCGGCCATCGAGGTAATGCTGGATCCGCTGCCGCATCGAGGGGTGCATCTGAAGCGAGGCCGCCGTTGTTGGCGCCACCCACCGCGGTTCGGATGACTCGCTGCTTGGTCGCAGCTCGCCGCCGGTCGGCCGGGCAGTGAACACGATCGAGAACTCCTGGCGTACCTCATCGTCGCTGGTGTAGTGGATCACGTGCCTAGGGTCCGTGTAGATGCCGACCAGGCCGGTGATCTCGCACTCGATGCCGGTCTCTTCTTTGGTCTCGCGCACCTCTACGCCGCGTACGTCCTGGTCCTGGTGCTCGGGCTCAGGCGCGGTGAAGTGCTCGGACTCACGTGGGACGACATCAACACTGACGCTGCGGAAGTCGCCATCACTTGGCAGCTCCAGCGCGTAAGCGGCCAGCTCCATCACCGCGAGACGAAGACTGAGGGCTCGACTGCGGTCCGTCCGCTGCCGGACATCTGCGTCGCGGCCCTCAAACTCCGGGCCGAGCGGCAACATCGTGACCGCCTGGAGCTCGGCGACAGTTGGCAGGACACCGGCCTCGTGTTCACGACGACCCTGGGGACGCCATTTGAGCCGCGGAACTTCAACCGGCAGTTCGCTGCCCGCTGCCGCAAGGCTGGAGTCCGCTATATCCGCGTTCACGACACCCGGCGGACCTGCGCCTCGCTGCTGGTCGCGCTCGATGTTCACCCGCGGGTGGCCATGCAGATCCTGCGGCACAGCCAGATCGCCATGACCATGGACGTCTACAGCGAAGTGCCCTCCGAGGCCACGAAGGAAGCTCTCCGCCGCCTCGGCCAGAGCCTCGATGGCTAGCTACTGCTGCACCCGTTGCTGCACGAAGATCAACAAAGGCCAGTTACAAGATCGCAACTGGCCTCTGACCTGGGTGGAGCTGAGGGGATTTGAACCCCTGACCCCCTCGATGCGAACGAGGTGCGCTACCGGACTGCGCTACAGCCCCTGGACCGCCAGTCAGCGTAGCAAATCCGGGGTACTGCCCGCTCTCTGCGATCACCTGCGGAACCGTCGGCGTGCTGCACGGTCGGCCGGATGAGGTCGCGGAGAAGCCGCCGCGCCGCGAGTTGTCAGTCGCCGACGGCGCGGACGGTTGCGTCGGCGTACTGGTCGTAGAGCTGGTCACCCACTCGGCCGGAAATGTCGATGATCTGCGCAGACGGCTGCGCCGCCGCAGCCGCCGCCACCTCCGCGCGCCGCCGGGCGGCCTGAGCCCGGGCTAGGCTGGCCGCCCTGTTGTGCGCCTGCTCGGTCTCGGCGCGACCGACTTCGCGGAGCAGCAGCAGGTAGGCGGCTAGCACCATGGCCGGCGGAATGCACGCCCACACCGGGATCAGCTTGGCTTCAATACAGCCGCCCATCGCCGCTGCGAGCAGCAGCAGTCCGGTCAGCAGACGGCGGCGCGCCTGCAGCATCCGGGCTCTGGACGGCGGTAGATGCGAGCGTCGCGGGGGCGCGGCAGCCGGCCGTCCAATGCCAGCAGCCTGGCGGCTGTGGCCGTCGCGGTGATCAGACGCCTCGGGGTCAGCGTCATCAGCGTCGGCCTGAGCCACCGCCGCCCCAGCATCCGCGTAAGGCTCATAGTGCTCCGCGTCAGCGTGATCCTCGCTGGCGGCACTTTCCACCAGCTCCGCTTCCGCGTGCGACTGGGAGTGATGGCGCCGCAGCCACCGCGGGACAAGCACGAAAGCCCAGATCGCGACGATGCCTACGTACAGGAAGACGCCGCTCACGTGGCCACCTCGCCGCTGGCCAGCCGACGCGTCGGCACTGCGCTGAGCCAGGCGCGCACTGCCGAATCGGCGGTGATCATGTCACGCACGGTAAAGGGCTGGGACCGTATTGACGAGCATTCGGTCCGGTGTGTCGCGAGATCGGCAGCAGCCGCCCAGCTCGACCACGCCGCAACAGACCGCACCGACGGTAGATCAGACGGCCGAGCTTGTCATCGTCTGGCTCGCTCTCGCCGTGATCAACGTGGCGCATGCGGCCGGATATCGCCCGCCGTAATCACGGGTTAGCTGAGCGGCAGCCGGCTCGCGCGCACCGTGCTGCGCCACCGTGGCATCAGGCCGTTAGGTACGTCCTCGACGGTGAGCGCATAGCAGATGTGATCGTGCCACGCCCCGTCGATGTGCAGGCAGCGCCGCCGCACGCCCTCCTCGCGGAAGCCGAGCTTCTCGACCACCCGGCGGCTGGCGCCGTTCTCGGGCCGGATGGTCGCCTCGATACGGTGCAGTCCGACCGTAAAGAAGCACTGATCCAGCGCCATCGCCAGTGCGGTTGGGGTCACGCCGCGGCCGGCACAAGCCTCGTCGATCCAGTAGCCGACCTGCGCCGAGCGGGCGGATCCCCAGACGATGCTGCCGACCGTGAGCTGGCCGGCGAACTTCCCGCCGTAGGTCACCACCCAGGGCAGCGCGAGCCCCTGGCGCGCCTCCCGCCGCATGGTCTTCGCCATGGCCACATACGGCCCGAGGCTGGACCGGTAGAGCGGAGTCTCCGGGTTGGTCGGCTCCCACGGGCGCAGCCAGTCTGCGTTCCGCACCCTGGTCTCGCGCCAGACCGCGGCGTCCTTGACCCTGATCGGGCGCAAGCCCACCGGAGCGTCGAGGAGATTGGACTCGGTGAGCGTCACCCAGCCGCGCGCTCGTGCCACCTCTCCATCATTCCGTGCGAGCAACGTTCTCCGCCATCGGGTAACGAGACGAAACCGGCCTAATGCCGATCATTAGCCGGCCGGAGGGCGCGGATGGTCGCCGCCGCGAGCCTGGTCGACCGCGTGCTCGAGCAGCGGCCCGAGCACCCCCATGGCATCCCGGACGCCGCCGGTCGAACCGGGCAGGTTCACGACGATCGTGCGGTTAGCCTGACCGGCGATACCGCGAGACAGCGCCGCGGCCGGCACGCCGCCCGCGACCCCTGCCGCCCGGATCGCCTCGGGTATGCCGGGGATCTCGCGGTCCAGCACCAGCCGAGTCATCTCCGGCGTCAGATCGTTCGGATTCAGCCCGGTACCGCCGGTGGTCACCACCACGTCGTAACCGGCCGCGACGGCGTCGCGCACGGCGCTCTCCACCGGAGCGCCATCGGGCACAACGACCGGGCCGTCGACTTCGCACTCGGCCTCGCGCAACAGGTCGGCCAGCACCGGGCCGGACCTGTCGGGGTAAACCCCGGTCGCCGCGCGGGTCGAGACGGTCACCACGAGCGCCCGGATCATGGCCGGCTCCAGTGCCCGGTCTTGCCGCCCGTCTTCGCCTCGACCCGCACGTCGGTGATGACGGCGGCCGGGTCGACGGCCTTGATCATGTCGATCAGCGCCAGCGCCGCCACCGACACAGCGGTCAGCGCCTCCATCTCGACTCCTGTGCGGTCCGCGGTCCGGGCGGTGCAGCTGATCAGGACGCCGTGATCAACGACATCCAGGTCGACAGTGACCGCGTGCAGCCCGATCGGATGGCACAGCGGGATGAGGTCGGGCGTTCGTTTCGCCCCCTGGATCCCCGCAATCCTGGCCACGGCCAGCGCGTCGCCCTTAGGCACCGTGCCCGATCGCAGTGCGGCGATCGCGGCGCGGGACAGGAGCACGGTGCCGGTCGCCGTCGCCGTCCGCGTGGTGACGTCCTTGCCGGACACGTCGACCATGCGCGCGTGTCCCGCGACATCGAGGTGCGTCAGCGGCTGCTCAGCGCTCACGGCAGCTCCAGCACGTCGACGCTGGCCCCGGGCTCCAGCGAGGTGACCTGCTCCGGCACGATGATCAGCGCGTTGGCCATGGCCAGGTTCGCGAGCTGATGCGAGGCCTGCCCCGCCACCGGCGTCACGACGCCAGCGTCGGCGTCCAGGATGCCGCGGAGGAAGGAGCGCCTGTTCCCCGGCGACAGCACCGGACCGGTGAGCGTGGCCGGCCGAGGCTTACTCCGTTCCCGCATGAAGCCTTGCAATGCATCCAGCGCCGGCCGGACGAACAAGCAGAACGAGACGTACGCGCTCACAGGGTTGCCCGGCAGCGTGAAGATCGGTGTCGCCGCGGGACCCACGGTGCCGAAGCCCTGCGGCATGCCTGGCTGGACCGCGACGCGGCGGAAGGTCACGGTGCCGAGCGTTCCCAGCGCCGCCTTGACCACGTCATGCTCGCCGCCCATGCTCACGCCGCCGCTGCTGATGAGCAGGTCGGCGCCGTCCAGCGCGTCCTCCACCGCGGCCAGCAGCGCCGCGGTGTCGTCGCGCACGATCGGGTACCGCCTGGCCGGGCAGCCCGCCGCGCGCGCCGCCGCCGCCAGCATGGTCCCGTTGGACTCGAAGATCTGTCCAGGGATCAGCTCGCCGCCGGGCTCCACGAGCTCGTTGCCGGTCGCGATGACGGTGACTCGCGGTCTGGGCCTGGCCGTCACCGTGCCGTGGCCGGCTGCCGCGAGCAAGCCGACATGGACCGCGCCGAGCCGCGTTCCCGCCCTGAGGAGCACGTCGCCTGGCCGGGCGTCGCCGCCGGTCAGGCGGACCGCGGTGGCCGCCTGGACAGGCGCGGTGAACGTGACCCGCTCGGTGCCACCGTCGGTCAGTTCAACCGCCACGACCGCATCCGCGGCCGCCGGGAGCTGGGCTCCGGTCGTGATCTTCCATACGGATCCGGGAACGAGGTGGTGCTGGCCGGTGTTGCCAGCCGCGATCTCGCCCTGTACGGGGAGTACGACCGGCTGCTGCGGGCTTGCGGCGGCGAGGTCAGTGGCGCGGACCGCGTAGCCGTCCATGGCGGAGTTGTCGAAGGACGGCAGCGGGCGCAGCGCGGTCACGTCGTCGGCTAGGACGGCGCCGAGGGCCTCGGCCAGCGCCAGCTCGCGCGGGGGCAGCGGCCGGATCGCCGCATGGATGTCGGCGAGATAGTCCTCAACGGAGTCCATTGGTGCCTGCTAACTGCCTGCTGGGTGGTCGGCGTCCGGCGGGGCGGTCCTGACCGCAGGTTACTTGAGGCTGTCCACGTAGCCGCGCAGCCAGGGCACGAACTCGTCCTTCACGTCGGGCCGCTCGCAGGCGAACTTGATCTGGGTCCGCAGGTAGTCGAGCTTGTTCCCGGTGTCATAGCGTCGGCCCCGGAACAGCACGCCGTGCACGCCGCCGCCGTCGGTGTCGAAGCCGCGCTCGGCGAGCGCGCGCAGCCCGTCGGTGAGCTGGATCTCGCCGCCCCGGCCGGGCGGCGTCTTGCGCAGCACGTCGAAGATCGACGGGTCGCAGACGTATCGTCCGACGACGATCCAGTTAGACGGCGCCTCGCCGACCGGTGGCTTCTCTACCAGGTCCGTGACGGCGACCACGTCCTCCTCTTCGGTCGGCTCGATCGTCGCGACGCCGTACGCAGACACGTCTGCTGGGTCAACCTCCATCAGGGCCAGGACGCTGCCGCCGTGACGCTGCCGCACTTCAAGCATCCGTGCCAGTAGCTTGTCCCTGGCGTCGATCAGGTCGTCGCCGAGCAGGATCGCGAACGGCTCGTCGCCGACGTGGTCCGCCGCGCACAGCACAGCGTGACCCAGGCCTAGCGGCTGGCTCTGCCGGACGTAGTGCATCGACGCGATCTCAGCCGACGCGCGGACGCGGGCCAGCCCGGCCTCGTCGCCCTTGGCCTCAAGGACCTCCTCGAGCTCGATGTTGCGGTCGAAATGGTCCTCGATGTTGGACTTGCTCCGGGCCGTCACCATCAGCACGTCCGTCAGGCCCGCCGCGGCTGCCTCCTCGACCACGAACTGGATCGCTGGCGTGTCGATGATGGGCAGCATTTCCTTCGGCATGGCCTTGGTCGCGGGCACGAACCTGGTGCCTAGGCCAGCTGCCGGGATGACGGCCTTGGTCACTGACGGTGGATGGGCCATGCTGAAAACCTTAGCTACCTAGCTGGAGGGCGCGTGCACGGTATGGGCCAGGAGGGCGCTAGCGGTGCCGGAACTCCTGGCCCGCCTGGTGAGCCAGGACGGCCTGGTGAGAACGCTGATTCCGCTCGGGCTGGTCCGGCCGGCGAAGCTGCTGGGTCAGGGCAGCCTGGCACCTCCCCGCCGGCCGACGAGTCCCGGCCAGCGGGGCTAAGGCTGCCCAGACCGGCCGAGATTAACCCGCCGGGGCCCGGGCCGCTGTCGGCTGGCGGGCAACTTGGCCGGGCCAAGGCGGAGCTGCGGAGCCGGATTCTGGCGGGGCGGCGCGCCATGTCCGATGACCAGCGCAACAGTGCAGCGCGGCAGTTGCGGGACGCCGTGCTCGGCTTGCCCGAGATGCAGATGGCTGGCACGGTTGCGGCTTATATGTCGATCGGCACTGAGCCGGACACCCGGGGCCTGATCTTCGCACTGTGGAAGCGGGGGACGTACGTCCTGCTGCCGGTGCTGCAGGCGGACGGCGATCTCGACTGGGCGACGTATGAGGGGCCGGACTCCCTGGTCCCCGGACCGAGAGGGCTGCTGCAGCCGGCCGAGGCGCGCCGCGGTGTGACCGCCATCGCCAGCGCTGACGTCGTGGTCGTCCCGGCCGTAGCCGTCGACCGGGCCGGGCGGCGGCTCGGCCGGGGTGGCGGTAGCTACGATCGCGCCCTGGCCAGGGTCGGGGGGGCCGTCCTGACGGTCGCCCTGCTCTACGACGGCGAGCTGGTCGCGAAGGTCCCGGCCGGTGCCCATGACCAGCGGGTCCGGGCGGTGGCGCAGCCCAGCCAAGGAATCAGCAGGCTCAGTTAGCCGTTGCTACCATTTAGCAGTTCAGCGCGGCGAGTGCTAACGCCGCAGAGGGAGGAAACGTGCCGACGTATCAGTACGCCTGCACCGATTGCGGAGACAGGTCCGAGGTCGTGCAGCGGTTCACCGATGATTCGCTGACGCTGTGCACCGCGTGTGGCGGCAAGCTCCGCAAGGTCTTCTCGCCGGTCGGCATCGTCTTCAAGGGCTCTGGCTTCTATCGCACCGACAGCCGGAATGGCTCGAGCCCCGTGGGCGCCGGCAAGGACGGCGCTGGCGCTGCCAAGGACGGCGCTGGCGCTGCCAAGGACGGCGCTGGCGCTGCCAAGGACGGCGCCGCGAGCCGCTCGTCGTCAGCCGATAGCGCCGCTAGCGGCTCGTCCTCGGACTCGGCCAAGAACGGTGCCGGCAGCACTGAGTCGTCGGGCGGCAAGACCGCGACCTCATCGGGCGGGGCCAAGAAGTCGTCGTCGGTGGGTGCGACGGCAGGCAGCTGACCCTTCCCCAGTGTGCGTTTTGACGTCGGCCCGGCGCTTACTGGACATAACACCTCGCCTTCCAGGACCGGTACATTAACGCCGTGACTGACGTTGCGGAGATCGGCGTTATCGGCGGCTCTGGCTTCTATGAGTTCCTGGATTCAGCCGACGAGATGGTGGTCGACACGCCCTTCGGGCGGCCGAGTGACCGGCTGGCGATCGGCGACGTCAGCGGCAGGCGTGTGGCGTTCGTGCCCCGGCACGGTCGCGATCACCGCTACCCGCCGCACAAGATCCCTTATCGGGCCAACCTCTGGGCGCTGCGCTCCGTTGGCGTCCGGCGGGTGCTGGCACCCACAGCGGTCGGCTCGCTGATTGCCGACTACGGCCCTGGGACGCTGGCGGTACCTGACCAGCTCGTGGACCGGACGACCGGCCGCGCGCAGACGTTCTACGACGTCGGCGCCGCGGTGCACGTGCAGTTTGCAGACCCGTACTGCCCCACGCTGCGGGCAACCACGCTCGCGACGGCGCAGGCGAGCGGCTGGGACCCGGTGTCGTCAGGGACGCTTGTCGTGATCGACGGGCCGCGGTTCTCGACCCGCGCAGAGTCGCGCTGGTACTCGGCGCAGGGCTGGACGCTGATCGGGATGACAGGGCACCCGGAGGCGATCCTGGCGCGTGAGCTCGCGTTGTGCTACAGCGCGGTCGCGCTGGTCACCGACACCGACGCCGGGGTCGACGAAGGCGAGGGCGTCACGCAGGCGGAGGTGTTCCGGGTGTTCGCGGCTAACGTGGCCCGGCTGCGAGAGCTGATCGCCAGGACGATCAAGGAAGTGCCGGCCGAGCGGACCTGCCCCTGCAAGGACGCCCTCGATGGCCTGAAGCTGCCGTTCGAGCTGCCGTAACGCGGACAGGTTTGCGTGGTGCTTGCCGCGCTACGCAGAGGTCTCGTGGCGGCGCCGGTCAGCACTCCCTGACGGTTTCTGTTGCCCAAGAGGGACATATCGCTGCGTGGTGCAACGGAAAGCGTCAGGTAGCTGCCTGGCACTGCCCGCACGTCGCGCCGGAGCCTAGTTCGGCGCTCCGCTTACTCGGCGGGCGCGTGTCGACTGGCCAGGCCGACCAGGTTGCCCTCGCTGTCGCGGACGAAGGCCATCCACTCCTCCCAGCCGGGCGGGCCGAACACGCCCTCGTCGTCACGGTGGATCAGGTGCGGCTCAGCGTCGATGGTGACGCCCTCAGCGCGAAGCTTGGCCACAGTCGCGTTCACGTCGTCCACGCGGAAGTAGATCAGCGCGCTGGGCACGTTCTTGTCCAGCAGCAGCCGCGTGTCGCCGAGCTTGAGAAACGCCAGTCCAGGCGGGTCAAAACGGGAGATCAGCTCGCAGCCGAGAACGCCCGAGTAGAAAGCGATGGCCCGGTCAAGGTCATCGGCGTGCTGGGCTATCTGGTGCAGCTCCACAGGGCACCGCGTTCCCTTCTGATCTTCGGAGACTGGCCAGCGTAGCTACTTTCGCGGGTGCCGCGCCGCTGCTCGACCGGCTCGCTGGTGCTGTCCGGGAGCGCGGTCCGATCGCTTAGTCGAGGTCGCCCTGCTCGATCCGGGCCAGCCTGCGCTCGCGCACCAGCTGGTCGAACTCGTGCTCCACCCGAACGTCGCCGCCGACCATGGCGGCGAACACGCCCGTGACGTCGCGCATGCTGACAACGCCGAGCAGGTTGCCGCTCTCGACCACCGGTAGGTGCCGGATCCAGCGTGCCGCCATCTCCCGGGCAGCTTCCTGTAGCGGCATGTCCGGGGCGACAGTGAAGAGCTCTGCGGTCATCGCGTCGTCGACAGTCGTCTTGTCCGGATCGGCGCCAAGCGCGACGGCGCGCAGCAGGTCCCGTTCGGTAATGATGCCGAGCAGGTGGCCGCCGTCGACCACGAGAAGCGACCCGGTCTGCTGACGCCACATCCGCTCAGCTGCAGACCGGAGGCTGTCTTGCGGCGACTCGGTGATTGCCGCCTCGGTCATCACGTCTCGTACTTCCACCGTCCGCTCCCGTCCGGGCAGTTCTGCTTGGCACCACCCTATGGTTGGTGCCTGCGCGGCCGTTCGCGTGTGCCCTGATGAGACGGGGACAGGCTAGGCTTAGTGGGCTTCTCTGGACGCGGCATACACGACTCGCGACTCTCCGGCGAGGCCTGGCCCCGATAGCTCAGGCGGATAGAGCGACTGCCTCCTAAGCAGTAGGCCGCAGGTTCGAGTCCTGCTCGGGGCGCCTGATGATCCCACGAACCTGCAGGTCAGCGCCCCTATGGCGGGCCGGCTCTTGATCATCTGATGCGCATCACGCGGCCGGGCGTGCCAGATTGGCCTTCCGGGATGCTTTCCGGTTGCGAATTGGCGGTGACAGATACGTCCGTTTAGGGCCTGCTAGCAATGAAGTGCTCGGCAAGTGAGGGCCGGCGAACTTCTCGCCCAGCAAGCGCGAGACGAGCAGCATCGTGCTGCGCGGCCGCTGGTTAACGACGATGTGCTGGGTCTAGCAATCCCAGGCCATCCACAGTTCTTGGTTAGTTTCAAAGTCTGGTCTTCACTTGCGCACGCGCTTCGTCGTACGTTCCACTGGGAGCTCCAGCACGGTGAGGTGCCTTCATGTATCGAATCGCTCGTCTCATGTTCAGCGCGGCGCTCTTAGGCGCTGCCGCGCTGACCGCAACAGCCGCGGGGGCGGAGCACGCCAGCGCGGACGTGTCACCGGCAAGTCTCTGTCCGGACGCCGTCACCGCAACGTTCGGCCCGTATGTCTGTTTCTTCACGCCGTCAATGTCGCAGGCCGACATCCAGGCCGAGGTCAACGCCATCTACGCCCAGCAGGTCGACAACGAGATGGGCACCGCGCGTTATGCGCTGTTTTTCGAGCCGGGTACCTATGGGTCCCAGAACAACCCGCTGGACATCCCGGTCGGCTATTACACCGAGGTCGGCGGCCTGGGCCAGGACCCGTCGGGCGTCGTCATCAACGGTGGCGTGACCGCCACCGGCAAGAACGGCAGCGGTGCGTTGGACACCTTCTGGCGTTCCGTTTCCAACTTGACCATCCATGTCGTCCCGACCGCAGACGGCTGCCACACCGGCAACGAGATGTGGGCGGTTTCGCAGGCGGCCCCGATGCGCCGGGTCGATGTCAAGGACTTCACCACTTTCATGCCGTACTGCGAGAACCCGAACTTCGCCAGCGGCGGCTTCGTGGCCGATTCGCGGCTGGAGGGCGGGGCGCTCAACGGGTCGCAGCAGCAGTTCTACGTCCGTAACAGTGACCTGGGTGCCGGCTGGTCCAACTACGTGTGGAACCAGGTCTTCTCCGGCGACATCGCCGCGCCCGCGCAGGACTTCGGCCGCCTTGCCGCGGACGGCACCCTTACCGCCTACACAACGCTCGCGCAGACGCCGGTGAGCAGGGAGAAGCCCTACCTGTACATCGACGGCTCGGGCGCCTGGAACGTCTTCGTGCCGTCAGCCCAAACCAACTCGGCGGGCACCACGTGGGCCAACGGGCACACGCCCGGCACCTCGATCCCGCTGTCGCAGTTCTTCATCGCCACGCCGTCCGACTCGGTCAGCACGATCAACAACGCGCTGTCCCGGGGCCTCAACCTGCTGCTCACACCCGGCGTCTACAACGTGGACTCGCCGATCAAGGTCAAGCGGGCTGACACGGTGGTACAGGGCCTTGGCTTTGCCACCTTGACCGCGGCCAACGGCAACGCGGTCCTCACCACCGCTGACGTGCCCGGCATCGACATCTCCGGCGTCACGGTCGATGCCGGACCGGTCAACTCGCCGGTGCTCGTGCAGATCGGCTCGAAGAACGGCAACAACGGCCGGCCGCACAATCAGCCGTCCGACCCGACGGCACTGCAGGACGTGTTCTTCCGAGTCGGCGGACCGCACGTCGGCAAGGCGACCGTCGCCCTCGAAGTCAACAGCGACAACACCATCCTTGACGACCTGTGGATCTGGC
>Ga0187807_1000311_pt1 | contig 15077 bp, 10 predicted proteins | sample NC_wetland_sal_i_4_FD_132432 | JGI IMG/M metagenome (GOLD analysis project Ga0187807, IMG submission 132432) | Wetland sediment microbial communities from Neuse River Estuary, North Carolina, USA - ASW_2 | ecosystem: Environmental > Aquatic > Freshwater > Wetlands > Sediment | place: USA: North...
GACGCCGGGCGGCACGAAGATCGCCTCCTGGACCGTCGAGTCCCGCCCGGCGAACCGGGTCCGCATCTCCCCGGTCACCGGGTCGATCGAGGCCAGCCACCGGAACCCGGGCAGCCCGTCATCCGGCCGCTGACCGGGTATGTCCACCAGGTTGATCACGCCGAACCGGTACCCCTTCGTCGCCCACCGGTCGTCGGTGCGCGGGAACTCGCCCGAGCAGTCGGTGAGCCGCCGCTCGGCGAACGCCGTCGTTCCGTCGCCCTGGTCAGGCGCGGCCTGAGTGTCGATCGTCCACCGGGACAGCTGGGCGCCCGCCTTCGCCGGGTCGAACGGCGCGCCGCTGATGTCGGGGAACCAGGGGAACGCCGACTTCTCCCCGACCGGCGTGTCGATGTGGATGTGCCGCCCGTCGTCGAAAGCGTTCATGATGTGGCTGGCGAACCGGTTCGTCCCCCGGTACCACCGCGCCTGCGACCCGCGCCGCGGCACCACGCCCAGGTAGACGTCCTCGGACCCGTCCCACACGTACAGGGGGCCGCCCGCCTTCAGGCGCTCCAGGCTGGCGGTGAGCGGGATGATCGGAAAGACGACGAAGTTCTCGGTGACTGCCCAGTCGTGCACCATGGACGAGTACGGAGCCTCGAACCACGCCTCGTGCACGATCCGGCCCGTCGCGTCCGCCTCGTAGTAGGCGATGTCCGTGGTGGCCTCGCCCTTGGCCATGTACCCGAAGAACACCAGCGACCCGTCGCGCGGGTCGATCTTGGGGTGCGCGGTCGCGGTCTGCGAGGACAGGTCGCCCTCCCAGGTGAACTCGCCGACCGTGTCGAGCGTGTCCGGGTCGATCTGGATCGGCGCGCTGTCCTCCTTGGAGGCCAGCAGCCGGCCGGCGTGCCAGTAGACGTTGGTGTTGGCGAGGCCGCGGGAAAGGCCCGCGACGGACGGGTCGTCGGTGTACGGGTTCCGGTACGCGCCGAACAGCGACCGCCGTGCCTCGCGTTCGGCGCGGAACCGTGGCGTGCGCACGTACCGGCTGCGGAAGTCGGCGTACCCGTTCTCGAACCGGAACATGGCGACCATGCCGTCGGCGTTGAAGTAGAAGTCGCGCTCGACGAATGGCGGCCACGCCGGGTCCGCGCCGACCCGGTAGAACGTGCCGCGCAGCGACGCGGGTATCTCCCCTTGAGTCACCTCGAGGCCGCGGATCTCGCCTTCCATCCGCACCGGCGCGAACCGGCCCGCGAAACCGGGCTCGTCAGGGAACCGCACTGACATCTGGCCCACCCTTCGTCCGGGACGGGCTGAGCGTAACCCAGGCTGGCCGGCGGGTGAAGGGCACGAACGCCGATTCGACGGCGCTCGCATTGTGCCGCAGGGACAAACCCATTATTTTCCCGAACGGTGCCGTGGCGTCTGCCCCCGGCAGGCCCGCTCACGCCGGCGGGAGGACCACGTCCACCCGCACCGACGAGCCGGGTGCCGCGAGCGGCACGAGCGTCCCGTCGAGCCGCTGCCCGTCGACGGCCAGGTAGCCGCCGCCGGCGCCCTGGCGGCGGACGCTGATCTGGTATGTCACCCCGCGGAACCGCCGGGTCGCCGTGTACCCAGGCCACGACGCGGGCAGGACGGGCTCGACGCGCAGTCCGGTCAGTTCCGGCCGGATGCCGAGGATCCACTGGGTGATCGCGACGAAGTTCCACGCGGCCGTGCCCGTCAGCCACGAGTTCTTCGCCTCACCGTGAGTGGGCGCGTCCCGCCCCGCGATCATCTGCGCGTAAACATACGGCTCGCAGCGGTGCACCTCGCTGATCGGCTCGCGAGCCGACGGGTTGATCCGCTTGTAGTAGTCGAAGGCGGCGTCGCCGTCCCCCACCATCGCCGCGGCGATCATCAGCCACGGGTTCGTGTGGCAGAAGACGCTGGCGTTCTCCTTGTAGCCAGGCGGGTACGAGGAGATCTCGCCGAGTTCGATGCGGTAGGAGGTGAACGCGGGCTGCAGCAGCATGATGCCGTGCGGCGTGGCGAGCCGCTCGCGCACGCTCGTCAGCATCCGGGCGGCGAGGCTGCCGTCACCGTTCCCGTCGGACACCCCGATGCCGCCCATCACGCAGATGCCCTGCGGCTCGATGAAGATCTGGCCCTCGGGGTTGCGGGCGGACCCGACCGGGTTCCCGAAGTGGTCGTAGGCGCGCAGGAACCATTCGCCGTCCCACCCGTGTTCGGCGACCATGGCGGCCATCTTCTCCGCGTCGGCCCGGTAGCTGTCCGCGTCGTCCGTGCGGCCGCACAGCGCGGCGATCGCGGCGAACTCCTTCGCGGCGAGGGTGAACAGCCCGGCGATGAACACCGACTCGGCGACGCCGCCGCCGATGTTCTCCGTCGTCTGGAACGACTCCCCGGGAGTCTCCGAGAAGCAGTTCAGGTTCAGGCAGTCGTTCCAGTCGGCGCGGCCGATGAGCGGCAGGCCGTGCGGGCCGATCCGGTCGAGGGTGTACCTGACCGAGCGCTCCAGGTGCCCGTACATCGAGGCCGAGTCTTCGTCGCTGAAGGGCACGATCTCGTCGAGCAGGGAGATGTCGCCGGTCTCCTTGAGGTAGGCGGCGACGCCGAGCACCAGCCAGAGCGGGTCGTCGTTGAAACCGGAGCCGATCGCGTCGTTCCCCGTCTTGGTGAGCGGCTGGTACTGGTGGTACGCGCCGCCCGAGGCGAACTGGGTCGCCGCCAGGTCGAGGATGCGCTGCCTGGCCCGCTCAGGGGCCAGCTGCACCGAGCCGAGCAGGTCCTGGCAGGAGTCGCGGAATCCCATGCCCCTGGAGATGCCGGTCTCGAACGACGACACCGAACGGCTCATGTTGAACGTCACCAGGCACTGGTAGGCGTTCCAGATGTTCACCATGCGGTTGGTGTCGGCGTCCGGCGTGTCGACTTTCAGGATGTCGAGCAGTCCCGCCCAGTTTGCCTTGAGCCTCGCGAAGCCCTCGTCGACGGCTTCGGGCCGCAGCCAGCGCTCGATGACCGGCCGCACCAGCGCCTTGTTGATGACGCCAGGACGCTCGAACTTGGCGTCTTTCGGGTTCTCCCAGTACCCCAGGAGGAAGATCACCTCCTTCGTCTCGCCTGGCTCGAGGACCATCCGGACGTGGTGCGCGCCGTGCGGTGCCCAGCCGTGCGCGATCGAGTCGCTCGTCTGGCCTCGCTCGACCGCCAGGGGCCTGTCATAGCCGCGGTACGGGCCGAGGAATGCCTCGCGCTGCGTGTCGAACCCGGCCAGCGGCTCCGAGCACGCGAAGTAGGCGAAGTGGTCGCGCCGCTCCCGGTATTCGGTCTTGTGGTAGATGACGCCGCCGTCGACCTCGACCTCGCCGGTGGAGTAGTTGCGCTGGAAGTTCGTCGCGTCGTCCTGCGCGTCCCAGAGGGCGAACTCAGCCGAGGAGAACACCGAGATCTCGGCTCGCGCCGCCCGCTCGTTGGTCAGCGTCAGCCGCCAGACCTCGAGCGTCTCGCCTTCCGGCACGAAGTACAGGGTCCGCGCGCGGATGCGATGCTTGACCGAGCTGATGGTGGTGTACGCGAGGCCATGCCGGCACTCGTAGTCGTCCAGGTCGACCCGGGTCGGCTGCCACGACGGCGACCAGTACTGGCCGGTGCGGTCATCGCGCAGGTAGAGATACCGGCCGCCGGAGTCTCCTGGCACGTTGTTGTACCGGTACCGGGTCAGCCGCCGCAGCCGCGCGTCCCGATGCCATGAGTACCCGCCCGCGGTGTTCGAGACAATGCCGAAATACCCGTCCGTGCCGAGGTAGTTGATCCACGGCACGGGCGTGTCCGGGCGGGTGATCACGTATTCGCGGCGGTCGTCGTCGAAGTGGCCGTAGCGCATGGCGCTACTTTACCGGTTTAGTACCGGTAAGACCATGGGCAGAAAGCTGCTACCCGACTGCCCATGGTAACCGCTTACCAGATCTGGTGCGCAACCTCAGCGACCAGCTCGAGCTTGCGCTCCTCTATGTCCTCGTTGGTCAGGTTGGCGCCGATCAGGACCGACGAGAACCCGCACTGCGTGGACAGGCCGAGCCGGTCACGGCCGACGTAGCGCGCCGCCTCGTTCACCCGCGCGGTCAGCTCCTCCGGGGTCTCAAGCTCCGTGGTCTTGCTCGATACCAGGCCGAGCACCACGCCCTTGTCATCCGGAAGCTTCGCGAGCGGCTCGAAGTTACCTGACCGCTCGTCCTCGTACTCGAGCAGGTAGATGTCGAAGTTGGTCAGCCGGTTGAAGAGCGCCTGGGCGGTGAGATCGTAGCCGCCGGCGGCGATCCACTGGCTCAGATAATTTCCCTTGCACAGGTGCAGCCCGAAAGTTACACCCGGGACCTCCCCGACCGTGTTGAGGATGTCGGCGCCCTCGGTGAGGGTCCGCTCGGTCGGCATGCCCAGGTTTTCGCGGAGCTCCTGGTTCTCCGGGTCGACGAGAGTGCCGAAGTCCGGCGAGTCGATCTGGATGTAGGTGCAGCCGAGCTGGGCGAGCGCCTCGCACTCGGCGCGGATGATCGCGGCGGCGTCGGCGAACATCGCGTAAGCGTCCTTGTACGCGACCGTGGACAGCGTCGGCGACCACATCGAGTACAGGATGAGCGGGCTGGGCAGGGTGATCTTGACCGGCTTGGTCGCCCTCGCCCGCGCGTAGGCGTATTCCTCGATGGTCAGCTTCCGCCGCTGGCTGATCTTGCCGGTCACGGTGGTCGGCGCGTGCCAGTCGAAGCCCGGATTGGTGGCGTTGCGGAAGTGAACCGGCGCGCCCTCGGTCGGGCTCACCCCATCGAGCTCGCCGATGATCTGGTCAAGGAAGGAGAACCGCCGGAACTCGCCGTCCGAGATGACGTCGAGCCCGACCCCTTCCTGCATGGCTATCGCCTGGTCAACCGCGCGGTCCTCGATTCGCTTGAAGTCGGGTGCACTGAGCTGGCCGGCTGCGTATGCGTCGCGCGCCTGCGTCAGGTACCTCGGCCGCAGGAGTGAGCCAATGACGTCAGAGTGATAGAACTGCTGCATCGTAAGCCTCCTTGACAACGTCGTCTGATGCCTACTACCCACCTACATGCCACCGGCCACTGCGGGAAGGGGCCGGCTCACATTGTTTCGCACGCCCCCATTGGCCCGCTAGCACCTGCCCCGCCTGCTTCTCGGTGCCCCCCACGGCTCCCGCCCCTCACGCGGAACGCTTTCTCCCCCACTCCCGCCCTCACCCGGGATGCCTCTCCGCCGCCCGGCCGCTGTTCACCTGCGGCGCTTCTCCAGCGCTTTCCACCTTCTGCCATCGGTGGCAGGGCGCACGGGGCATGTCCGCGGTGACGTGGAGGCTAATCGTCCTGGCGGCACGCGCCGCCCCCACGCTATGCCCGTTTTGGGAGTAATTGCCTGAAGTCAAACTTGAACTTTGGGCAGGTTATGCCATGATCACGAAAATAATTAGGTGCTATAGCAACTATTTCTCTACGCCATAAAAATTGTTTTCGCGATAGTTCACCGAACGGGCCGCCGGGAGGCAGTGAGATCAAGTCTGTTGTGACGGCTGCGCCTTTAGGTGCGCGAGAGAACGACGACGATGAGCTTCGTCATCGGAACTCGCCGCCGGGCGGCTATGGCTGGATGTCCACGACCGCAAAGGAAGCAGGCGGCAGGGTTATCGCCTCCCGGTCGACCGTTATGTCCGGATCGGAGGCGGCGAGCAGGGTCGGCGCTCGACTGTCGGCAGCGGGAACAGACCCGGCAGCAGCGGACCCGGCGGTGGGAGCGGACCCGTTGTCGATGGAGGGAGCAGCGGCAGGGAGCGCCGCGGTGGGAGTGAGCGGGACGCGGGCGGGAGCGGGGCCGAGGTTGGCGGCAATGCGGAGCCGGCCGCGGCTGACCAGGAGCCAGCGGGCCTGCTCGTCGTAATCGGCCCGCACCAGGTGCAGGCGCGGATCGGTCAGTTCCGGCCAGGTACGGCGCAGCGCGAGCAGCGACCGGTACCAGGAGAGCAGCGGCCTGTACGGTTCCCGTTCCAGCTGTGCCCAGTCCAGCTTGGAGCGCAGGAACGTCTCCTTGTCCTGCGGGTCGGGGATTTCTTCGGGGCCCCAGCCGTGCGCGGCGAACTCAGACCTGCGGCCTTCGCTGACGGCCAAGGCGAGCGACGGGTCGGTGTGGTCGGTGAAGAACTGCCACGGCGTGTCGGCGCCCCACTCCTCGCCCATGAACAGCATCGGGGTGAACGGCGCGGTCAGCACCAGCCCCGCCGCCACCCGGAGCAGCCCGTCTCGCAGCGGATCGCCCGCCAGTGTGGCGGCGATGCGGTCGCCGGTCGCGCGATTTCCTACCTGGTCGTGGTCCTGCAGGAAGCCGACGAACCGGTAGGCCGGGATGGTAAGCACGTCGACCGGGCGGCCGTGGGTGCGTCCGCGGAACGAGGACCAGGTGCCGTCGTGAAAATATGCCCTGGTCAGCGTCTTGGCGACCGCGGCGAGCGACCCGAAGTCGCCGTAGTAGCCCTGGCGTTCGCCGGTCACCGCCGAATGCACAGCGTGGTGAAAGTCGTCGCTCCACTGTGCGGTGAGCCCGAAGCCGCCACACTCGCGTGAGGTGATCAGCCTGGGGTCGTTGAGCTCGGTCTCCGCCACGAGGACGATCGACCGCCGGGCCGAAGCCGCGAGGGAATCAGCCGCGGTAGCCAGCTCCTCGAGGATGTGCACCGCGCGATGGTCCTCGAGCGCGTGCACCGCGTCGAGGCGCAACCCGTCGAGATGGTAGTCGCGCAGCCACATCAGCGCGTTGCCGGTCACGAAGGCGCGCACCTCGTCCGAGCCGGGCTGGTCGAGGTTCACCGCCGGGCCCCACGGCGTCATGTGCGCGGACGTGAAGTACGGCCCGAACGCGGCGAGCTGGTTCCCCGGTCCGACGTGGTTATACACCACGTCGAGGAAGACGGCCAGGCCCCGGCCGTGGCATGCGTCGACGAACCGCTTCAGCGCGTCGGGCCCGCCGTAGGGCTCGTGTACCGCCCACAGGCAGACGCCGTCATACCCCCAGCCGTGCTGGCCGGGAAACGCCGCGAGCGGCAGCAGTTCGACGGCGGTCACGCCCAGGTCGGCCAGGTAGTCCAGGTGTCCGATCGCGGCGTCCAGGGTCCCCTCGGGGGTGAACGTGCCCACGTGCAGTTCGTAGATGATCGCGCCATGCGGCGGCGCCCCGCGCCAGCCCGAGTCGGTCCAGGCGAACGCGGCGTGGCTGTAAGTCCGGCTCGGCCCGTCGGGGCCGTACGGCTGCCGTGGCGATCGCGGGTCGGCCAGCAGGTCGCCACCGTCAAGCCGGAACGCGTAGTCCGTCCCCGTAGCGGCCGCGGCTTCCGCCTGCCACCAGCCGGGCCGGGGACCGGGCGCCATGGGGTGAAGCACCCCGCCGACCTCTACGTCGGCCCGGCCGGCGGCTGGCGCCCACACGCTGAAGACCGTCACGGAGCCCCCCGGACCAGCAGCGCCACCGGCAAGCGGTGGGTGAGGTCGGCAACCGGCACCCGCTCGCCCCGGTACTCGGATCCGGTGAGCACGTCCACCCATCCTGTCGCGGAGGCGGGGAGCGGGAGCACCGTACCGGCCCAGCCGCCGCGACGGCGCAGGCCGGCGGGCAGCCGGGTCGCCATCGTGACGGCCTGGCCACCCCGCTGGAATGCGACGACATGACCGGCGGCGGCGCCGGCGCCGGCCAGCGGGGTGTAGCTGGCCGCGAACCAGCCCGGGTGATCCCGGCGCAGCCGCAGCGCGCTAGACGTGACGAGCAGCTTCGCGACGTCGGCGCTCTCAACTACGGGGTCGATGCCAACCTCCAGGTCCCCGCCGTCCAGGTAGTCCCCGCCCATGCGGCTGTCCACGTCGGGGCCAGCGTCCACGCGGCCGGCTTCCAGCGCGGCGAGCAGCGATCGCCGCCTGGCGAAGTCCACTGGGCGGCGGTTGTCCGGGTCGACGAGGGACAGCCCGGTCAGCTCGCACCCCTGGTAGACGTCGGGTACGCCAGGCATGGTGAGCTGAACCAGCTTGACGCCCAGCGAGTTCGCCAGCGCGTCGGAGGAGATCGCTGCGACGAACGCCCCGATCGAGTCGCGCAGGCCGGAATCTTCCAGGATCGCCGTCGCCAGGCCGTGCACCGCGGCCTCGTAGCCGGGTTCCACGTGCGACCATGAGGTCCGGGTCTTCGCCTCGCGCATCGCCTTTTCCAGGTAGCTGGCCAGCCGCTTGCCATCGATGGGCCAGGTGCCGACCAGCGTCTGCCAGATCAGGTACTCGGTATCCGGGTCAACGTCGCCACCTGGCGATACCGCGCGCTCGTGCCACTCGGCGACCTGCCGCTGCCACCCGGCCGGATCCTCGGCGAGTACCGCCAGCCTGGCGCGAACGTCCTCCTGGCGTTTGGTGTCATGGGTGGACAGCGTGGTCATGGTGGCGGGCCAGTCGGCCGCCAGCCGGTGTGCCTGCGAATGGAAATCCGCCACAGACACGCCAACGTGATCCGGGTCGCCGCCCACCTCGTTCAGCGAGACCAGCCTTGGCCAGCGGTAGCACGCGGTGTCCTCGATCCCTTTGGCGAGCACTGGGCCGGTCGTCTGCTGGAACCGGACGGCGAACTCCGCGGCGGACCCGCCGATGCCGAGCGCGAGGTCGCCCACGGCGGCGGCGAGCGGTCGCAGCGCCTGCGGCAGCCGCTGGCAGGCTGCCGACACCGCGGATCGCACCGCCGCCTGTGACGCGGCTGGCGGCGGCTCGCCCGGTACCACGTACGCCCGGTACACCTGGAACTCGCCGAGCACCTCGGTCAGCACGGTCCGCGCGCCTTCGAAGGTGGCGTCCGGGCACATCGGGCCGAGCAGCCGGGCGAGCCGCGCGACCTCGGGGGCCAGCGCCTCGCGCGCTACCTGGAGTTTCGCGGCATGCGCGACCTCGGCGAAGGGGGGCACGCTGTCCAGCCCGGCGAACCGCGCGTATGACGCCGTGAGCCCGTCGGCGCCGGCCGGGTCGACGAACAGGCCGTCGGCGACCCGGAGCGCGTCGTACCCGGTCGTTCCGGCGCACGGCCAGTCGCCGGGCAGCCGCTCGGCGGCCTCGAGGATCTTTTCCGCGACCACCCACGCACCGCCGGTCCGCGCGCGAAGCCGGCGCAGGTATCCCCTGGGATCGGCAAGCCCGTCAGGGTGGTCGACCCGCAGGGCGGCCACCAGGCCTTCGGCCACCAGCCGCAGGATCACCTCGTGCGTGGCGGCGAATACGCCGGGGTCTTCCACCCGGACCGCGATCAGCGAGGTGATGTCGAAGAACCGGCGCCAGTTCAGCTCCGTCGTGGCCTCCCAGGACGCCAGCCGGTAGTGCTGTGCGTCCAGCAAATCCGGCAGCGGCAGCCGCTCGCTGCCCGGCCGCAGCGGCAGTTCCCATTCGAAGTAGCGCAGCGCCGGCTCGCCATCTGGTCCGCCGCGCGGATCGACCGCCAGGTCCGCCAGGCAGGAGGTGACGGGCCCGGCAAGGACCGGGAGCAGCATCCGCCCGCCCCCCGCCGCCCAGTCGATGTCGAACCAGTTCAAGTAAGCCGACCCGGGCCCATCGCGAAGCAGTGACCAGAGCTGCCTGTTCATTGACAGCCTCTTGGGGAGCGCCATGTGGTTAGGCACGATGTCCAGGACGATGCCAAGCCCGCACTCACGGAACCGCGCCGCCATCGCGCGGAAGCCGTCTTCCCCGCCCAGCTCGTCGCGGATCCGTGAGTGATCGGTGACGTCGTACCCGTGCCGCGACCCCGGCACTGCCTGGAGCACCGGCGATAGGTACGCGTGCGTGATGCCCAGGTCCGCGAGGTAGCGCGCGAGACGCGCCGCCTCCCCAAACCCGAATTCCGGTGTTAGCTGCAGCCGGTACGTCGAGACCGGCGCGGTGCGCACCGCCACATTCCCCCCGTAGGTTCGCCTCTCCTCCCTTGCCTTCCCAGCTATCGGTGTTCCGAACGTAACGCGGCGACTCCCGCGAGCCGGCTGCTGCCGTCGGCGGCCGCCGGGCTGGCGCGGGACCACACTACGACGCCGTGTAGTCTCGTTTCACGTGCCCGGCCTCCTGCGGGCCGGAAGGCGGTCTTATCCCAGGTGAGCGCGGTCAACGTCCGTAGCCAGCCGGTCACTGCCCAAGAGCGGCCGCGACAGCTGACGCGCCCGGGTGCCACCGTGCGCGCCTATGTGGCGCTGTGCAAACCGAGGATCGTCGAACTGCTGCTGATTACCGCGGTGCCGACGCTCTTTCTCGCCTACCGCGGACTCCCCTCGCTGCTCGTGACGGTCGTCGTGGTCGTCGGCGGGGCGCTCGCGGCGGGCAGCGCCAACTCGCTGAACTGCTACATTGACCGGGATATCGACGAGATCATGCGGCGGACCAGCGGCAGGCCGCTGGTCAGGCATGCCGTCGCGCCGCGGTCGGCGCTGATCTTCGGCCTAGTGCTCGGCGTGGTTTCCGTGACATTGCTCGCGGTGACCACGAACCTGCTAGCGGCCGGGCTGACCCTCGCGGCCATCGCCTATTACGTGGTGATCTACACCATGCTGCTCAAGCGGCACACCTCGCAGTCGACGCTGTGGGGCGGAGTTTGCGGGGCGGCTCCGGTGCTGATCGCCTGGGCCGCTGCCACGGGCACCCTGTCCTGGGCGCCGGCGCTGCTGTTCGCGGTGGTGTTCTTCTGGCAGCCGCCGCATTTCTGGGCGCTGGCCATCAAGTACCGCGACGACTACCGCAGCGCGGGCATCCCGATGCTCCCGGTCGTAGCATCGGTGCGCCGCGTGCTCGCGGAGTCAGTAGTCGACAGCTGGCTCATGGTGGCCGCCTCGCTCGTCCTCTGGCACTGGGCGGGGCCGGTCTACGGCGTGACCGCGGCCGTTCTGGGCGCCGCGTTCCTCTATGAGGTGCATCGCCTTTATCGCGCGTCCCGGCGCGCCGCCGACCAGGGCATGCTCGCTACTATGCGGCTGTTTCACCTGTCGCTTGTCTACCTGACGCTGCTCTTCGCCGCGGTCGCGGTGGGCGCGCTCGTTCGATAGCGGGGAATTCGCCGAAACCGCATTGAACCAGCGGCGGCGGCATCACGTATAGCAGTATGAAGATGGCCCGCGGGCGGACCAAATGACGCTCCCAACGTTAAAGCCCGCGGGCCTCTTCATTGACCGGCCGGCGTCGGCGATTAGACTCCGGCGCGTGATCCTGATCGTGGCTGGTGTGGCCGGCAGCGGCAAGACGACCGTCGGAGCGCTGCTCGCCAGCCTGCTGCACTGGAACTTCGCCGACGCCGACTCTTTCCACTCCGAAGCCAATGTGGCGAAGATGCGGTCCGGCGTCCCGCTCACGGACGAGGACCGCCTGCCGTGGCTGCACGCGATCTGTGACTGGATGGACGCGCAGATCGCCGCGGGTAAGTCCGGCGTCATCGCCTGCTCCTGCCTCAGGCGGGCCCACCGCGAACTGCTGCTCTCCGGGCGTCCCGCGGCGAAGATGATCTTCTTGCAGGTGGACAAGGACGTCCTTTTCCAGCGGCTGGCAAACCGGCCAGGGCACTTTTTCCGGGCGCAGCTCCTGCAGAGCCAGCTTGACGTCCTCGAAGCGCCCGGGCCGGACGAGCGAGTGCAGACTGTGCCCACCGAGGGCGGGCCCGCGCAGACCGCGTCCAGGATCATCGCGCTGCTGTGGCCGCATGGCGCACCGGATCCGGCTCGGCCGCCGGCGCCCGGCGGCGCGTGACGCGTCGCCCGTGCGGTGCCCGCCAGCGTAGCCTGGGTGCGTGAAGCTCACGCTGGACCTGCACGACATCTACAACCAGGGCGACGACATCGAGCGTGCGCTCAAGCGTATCTTCGACGAGGCGGTCGCGAAGAAGGCCCCGGTGATCGAGATCATCCCCGGCAAGGGCAGCGGCCAGCTCAAGAAGCACGTGCTGCGGTTCCTCGAGCGCAAGGACATCAAGCCGCTGTATCACCGGGTGGAGAAGGACTCCAAGAACTTCGGCCGCCTGTTCGTGCACTTCCGCTGGAAATGAGAACCGGTCAGGCCGGCAGCCGGGCCGCGATCCCGTCCAGCATGCAGTCGAGGCCGAACTCGAACCGCTCGTCCCTGGTCAGCGGCGAGTCCGGATCGAAGCCGCTGTCAAGTATCCGCACCATGTGCGGATAGTGCCCGCTCTGCCTGATCCGCCTGTTGAACTCGCCGAACAATTCGGCGATCTCGGCCTCGGTCAGCCCGGCCGACGTCTGCTCCGTCATCTCCTGCCAGCGGATCTCCTGTACCTCGCGCAGCGCCGCGCCGAGAACGTAGGTTCCGACGGTCGTCACGACGTACATGACCATGGCGATGTCGAGGCCCAGGCTGTCCAGAGCGGAGATCAGCCGCTCCATGTTGCGAGCGTCGTTGGGACCTGAGGGCGGGCCGCTGCCGATGAAGTCGATGGCCCACGGGTGGCGCAGCAGTGCCGCTCGCGCGTTGCGGGCGTATGTCCGCAGGTCCGCCCGCCAGTCGCCGGATGGCACCGGCGCCTCGCTCTCAGCCTGCACCTTCTGCAGCATCAGCTGGTGCAGCTCCTCTTTGGACGAGACGTACCAGTACAGCGACATCGCGCCGGCGCGCATCTCGCGAGCGATCCGCCGCATGCTGACCGCCTCTGTCCCCTCGGCGTCCGCGACCGCGATCGCGGTGCTGACGATGTCGTCCCGGCTGAGTCCCCGCACCCGGCGCGGCGGCGGTCCCCGGTGCTCCCGGTGCCGGTCCACCCGGTCGGCGATGCCCCGCTCCCGTTCGCGCTCATGCCGGTCCCGCATGGTGCCGCCAAGCAACGGGCGCAGCGGCAGGAACACGTCCTCGTCGTCGTTCTCGTGCACCGAACCCCTCCTCACCCGGTTAACCGCGTTGCTTCTCGTACACCGTACTGCTATCGTACGATGTACGACATAGTACAGCGTACGAGACTGGGGGACGCGAATGGGTGAGACGCCCGCCATCGAGGCGGACGGGCTGGTCAAGCGCTTCGGGAAGACGAAAGCGCTGGACGGGCTCGACCTGACGGTGCCCGCCGGCACCGTCTACGGGCTGCTGGGCCCGAATGGGGCGGGGAAGACAACGGCCGTCCGTGTGCTCGCCACCCTGCTGAAGCCGGACGCCGGACGGGCGCGCATCCTCGGCGCGGACGTGGTGGCCGACGCCGCCGCGGTCCGCAGGACCATCGGGCTGACCGGCCAGTACGCGGCGCTCGACGAGTACCTGACCGGGCGGTCCAACCTGGTCATGATCGGCCAGCTGAGCAGGCTCGGCGCGAAGGCCGCGCGCCAGCGTGCCGACGAGCTGCTTGACCGCTTCGGCCTGGCCGAGGCGGCCACCAGAGCGGTGAAGACCTATTCCGGCGGCATGCGGCGCCGCCTCGACCTCGCCGCCAGCCTGATCGGGCATCCCGCGGTGCTGTTCCTCGACGAGCCGACCACCGGGCTGGACCCGGGCGCCCGCGCGCTGATGTGGGACATCGTCCGCGAGCTCACCGCCGAGGGTACGACGCTGCTGCTGACCACGCAGTACCTGGACGAGGCCGACCAGCTCGCCGGCCGGGTCGCGGTCATCGACGGCGGCAAGGTCATCGCCGAGGGGACCCCCGCCGAGCTCAAGTCCTCGGTGGGCGGACAGCGAATCCTGCTCACGCTCGCCGACGGGGCGGACAAGAGCGCCGCCGCGATGGCTCTCGAACGGTTCGCTTCAGGATCAATTGTTCCGAACGGAGCGGGCCGTCTCATCGAGGTCCCGGTGGCTGCGGCCGACGGGCTGGCCACCGAGGTGCTGCGGGCGCTGGACGCCGCTGGCGTCGGAGTCAGCGACATAGCCGTGCGCGGCGCCTCGCTGGACGACGTGTTCCTGACGCTCACGGGTCACATGGCCGAGGAGAAAGAGAAGGTAGCGGTATGAGCGCGGTCACTACGTTTCCCGCGGCCGGCCTGACAACCGCTCAGGGCGCGGCGCGGCAGTTCCTGAGCGACGTGTGGGTGCTGACCAAGCGCAGCATCGCGCGGATCCGGCGCGAGCCGGAGACGCTGTCCGAGGTGACGATCCAGCCGGTCATGTTCGTGCTGATGTTCGCGTACGTCTTCGGCGGTGCGATCGGGATACCCGGCGGCGGGAGCTACCACGAGTACCTGATCGGCGGCATGCTCGGCATGGGGCTGGCCCAGACCGCACCCGGCACCGCGGTCGCCGTGGTCTCGGACATGTCCACGGGCCTGATCGACCGGTTCCGTTCGCTGCCGATGTCGCGCGCGGCCGTGCTCACCGCCCGGACGATCGCGGACCTGCTGACCCAGGTCATCGGCGCCGCCGTGGTGGCCGGCGTCGGGCTGGCCATCGGCTGGCGGGTGCACACGGGCGCCGGGGACGTGATCGAGGCGTTCGCGCTCGCGCTCCTCTTCGGCTACGCCTTCACCTGGGCCGGCGTATGCCTCGGCATGGTGCTGCGGAGCCCGGAAGCCGCACAGCAGACGGGATTCGTGATCTTCCTGCCGATGACGTTCATATCGAGTGCCTTCGTGCCGACACAGGGCATGCCAGGCTGGCTCCAGCCGGTCGCCGAATGGAACCCGATGTCCTCGCTCGCCGCCGCGTGCCGCCAGTTGTTCGGCAACCCGAACCCCGCGGCCGCCGTCGACGCGTGGCCGGCGCAGCATCCCGAGCTTGCCGTGCTCTGCTGGTCCGTGCTGATGCTCGCCGTATTCGCCCCGGTCGCGGTCCGCCTGTACCGCAACAAGGCGCGGTGACCAACATGTAATGCATGTGAGGATCGCATGAAAATCTTGCGAAGAATACTCTCGCTTCAGAAGAATGCCATTAACGGTGCCAGCCGTCCAGAGAGGCGCACAGCATGCGAATCCATCACATAGCTCGCCGGAGCCTGCTGGTCCCGGTGCTCGGCCTGGCGGTCGCCGCCACCATGACCGCCTGCGCAAGTAGCTCTAGCAGCACTAGCTCCACCTCCACCGCACCCACCACCGCTGCGGCATCGACCTC
>Ga0187807_1000312_pt1 | contig 15068 bp, 15 predicted proteins | sample NC_wetland_sal_i_4_FD_132432 | JGI IMG/M metagenome (GOLD analysis project Ga0187807, IMG submission 132432) | Wetland sediment microbial communities from Neuse River Estuary, North Carolina, USA - ASW_2 | ecosystem: Environmental > Aquatic > Freshwater > Wetlands > Sediment | place: USA: North...
TGGTCGCGTTCACCTGGCTGGCAAAGGCTGATATCGGATGCCTGACGTCTCGAGCGGCACGGCGCCGCTATCCCGTCCCGCGATCGATCCCGGTGTCGGCCGTGTCAGCTTGCCTAAGCCGCTGACCAGTTTCATCGGCAGGGAACATGAGCTGGCGCAGGCGAAACGGCTGCTGCGGGGCAGCTACCTGGTCACGCTGACCGGGCCGGGCGGCAGCGGCAAGACCCGGCTGTGCATCGCAGTTGCCGCGGCGGTGGCCGGTGACTACCCGGATGGCGTCTATTTCGTGCCGCTGGCGCCGGTCCGGGATCCCAGGCTGGTGCCGTCGACGATCGCCCAGGGCGTCGGGCTGCAAGACGCCAGGGACCGGCCTTTGATGGAGCACCTGGTCAGCCAGTTGCGCGACCGGCAGGTCCTGATCGTGCTGGACAACTTCGAGCACTTGCTGGCGGGCGCCCCGGTCGTGACGCGGCTGCTGCAGGAGACCAGCGCCGTGCGGATCCTGGTCAGCAGCCGCTCGCCGCTGCGCGTTTCCGGCGAGCAGGAATGCCCGGTCCCGCCATTGCCGGTCCCGGAGGAGCAGGCTCACCCGACGGCTGCGTGTCTGGCTGGCTGCGAGTCGGTGCGCCTGTTCGCCGAGAGGGCCGCGTCCGCGGTGCCGGGGTTTACCGTCGACGACCAGAACGCGCCGGCGATCGCGCAGATAGCCCGTAGGCTGGACGGCCTGCCGCTGGCGATTGAGCTGGCGGCGGCTCGGGTCAAGCTGCTGCCGCCGGAGGCGATCTTGCCCCGGCTTGAGCATTCGCTGGGCTTGCTGACTGGTGGCAGCCGCGATCTGGAGGACCGGCAGCAGACGCTGCGTGCGACGATCGCCTGGAGCTATGAGCTGCTGACCGAGGGGGCCAGGCGGCTGCTCGGCGTGTGCTCGGTGTTTGCGGGGGGCGCCAGCCTTGAGATCATCGAGACGGTCTGCGACGCCGCGGTGGGCATCGGCCTGCCGGTGCTCGACGGCCTGGCCGAGCTGGTGGACCACAGCCTGCTGCGGCAGGTGCGCGGCCCCGGGGTGCCGACGGGGCGTTATGCGATGCTGGAGACCATCCGCGAGTACGCGGCCGAGCGGCTGGAGGCGACGCCGCAGGCGGCCCGGGCCCGCGGCGCTCACGCCGCAGCTTTCCTGGCCGTGGCCGAGGCCGACGGCAGCCGGCACGCCGGCCTGGCCAAAAAGGAATGGCTGAAGCGGGTCGAAGTCGAGCACAACAACATCCGGGCCGCGCTGGCCTGGTATCGCCAGCATGATCCGCCCGCCGCGCTGCGGCTGGCCGCCGCGATGTCCGCCTTCTGGTCCTTGCGCGGCCACCATACCGAGGGGCGGCAGCGCCTGGCCGAGCTGCTCGACCTGGTCCCCGACGTGAGCGCGGCGCGGGTCAGTGCCCTAAACGGTGCCGCCTGGCTGGCCATCGACCAGGGTGACTACGCTCAGGCCGCCGACATGCTCGGCGAGAGCATCGGGCTCAGCCGGACGCTGGGCGACACGGTCGGCGAGGGCATCGCGACGGTGTACCTCGGCCGCAGCAAGATGTCCAGGGGGCGGATCGCGGAGGGGGCACCGGACGTGGCGCGCGCCGTCGCGCTGGTGAACGAGGCGGGGGACCGTCCGGCGATCGCGTTCACGATGTTTTACTCCGGACTGGTCGCGCAGCTCACTGGCAGGCTGGAAGCCGCCTGCGACCTTCTCGCCCGCTGCGCGGCGATGGCCGCCGGACTCGGCCTGGCGCCGCTGAGCGCGCGCGCCCGGCAGATGCTCGGCTACGTCCGGCTGGACCTGGGCGAGCTGTCCGCGGCCAGGGCCGCGCTGGCCGAAGGGTTCCCGATATCGATGGACGTCGGCGATCGCTGGATCGTCCAGATTGGGCTGGGCGGCTTCGCCGGTGTCGCGGCCAAGACCGGGCGGCCCCGGCTGGCGCTCCGGCTGGCCGGGGCCGCGGAGGCATACCAGGACGTCAACAAGTTCTCGATGCCAGTGCCGATCGCGGAGATCGTCGACCGCTGGCTCGCGCCGGCGCGAGCCAAGGCTGGGCGGGCGGCGGGGCGGCTGCTCGCGGAGGGTCGGCGGCTGAGCCCGGAGGAGGCGGTTGGCCTCGTCCTGGCGAACGAGCCGGATGACCCGCCGCCGCCGGGCCCGCGGCAGACGCTGACCCGCCGGGAGGCCGAGGTCGCGGCGCTCGCGGCGCGCGGGCTGCCCAACAAGGACATCGCCGCGCAGTTGTTCCTGTCGGTCCGGACGGTCGAGGTGCACGTCGATCACATTCTCACCAAGCTGGGGTTCCGTACCCGGACCCAACTGGCCGCCTGGGCCTATGAGGAAGGCCTGGTGCCGGAAGATACGTAGCGGCTACGTAATTCTTCAGATGGCCCGGGGCAGCGGCCAGCGCAGAGTGGGCCACATGAACGGTATTCCTCTTGCCCGGCCGGCCGTTTCCGCATCCGGCACGGGTTCTCGCGGGCATGCCGGGTCCCGCCCGGACTGCCAGGTGCTGGTCGTCGGGGCCGGTCCGACCGGGCTGGTGCTCGCCGCCGAACTGCTGGCCCACGGGGTCGGTACCCGCATCATCGACAAGGGCGACGGGGTGGCCCTGCAGACCCGGGCGATCGGCATCCACGCCCGCACGCTGGAGGTCCTGGACATGATGGGCTTGGCGGAGCGGTTCATCGAGCGCGGTCAGGTGGTGCGTCATCTCCGCTTCTACTCCGAGGGCCGGTGCCTGGCCAGCCTGGAGTTCGCCCGCTGCGGCTCGCGGTTCGGCTTCCTGCTGGACCTGCCGCAGGACCAGACCGAGCGGCTGCTCCGCGCCCGGGTCACCGAGCTGGGCGGCGTGATCGAGGACGGAGCCGAGCTGACCGGCCTGACCGTCGGCCGTGATGCCGTCACCGCGGGCGTCCGCGGCCACGGCGGCCAGGCCGAGGTGATCACCGCTGGGTACGTGGTCGGCTGCGACGGCGCGCACAGCCGGGTGCGCAGCGAGCTCGGCCTGACCTTCGACGGGCATCCCTACCCGCAGGACTGGCTGCTTGCCGATGTCCTGCTGGACTGGGACCTGCGGGAAGACGCAGCGCACGCGTTCTTCCGGCCCGACGGGCTGCCGGTGATCTTCTTCCCGATGTGCGGGCACCGCTGGCGGCTGACCCTGCCGTTCGCGGGCAGCCTGGGCGGGCAGGCGCCCACCCTGGCGGAGATCCAGCAGCTGACCGGCCAGCGGGCGCCTCAGCCGGTTACCGTGTCCGACCCCACCTGGCTGGCCAATTTCCGCTGCCATCGCCGGTCGGCCAGCGCCTACCGCCGCGGCCGGGTACTGCTGGCAGGCGACGCGGTGCACATCCATACCCCGGCCGGCGGCCAGGGCCTGAACACCGGAATCACCGACGCGCACAACCTCGGCTGGAAGCTCGCCCTGGTCGCCTCTGGCCGGGCATCCGACACGCTGCTGGACAGCTACGGCACCGAACGGCGCCCGGTGGCCGAGCAGGTCCTCAACCTCACCCACGCCCTGGTCCATTACGGCAGCATGAGCCATCCGATCAAACGCCGGGTCCGCGACATCATCGTCCCAGCCCTTGGCCGCAGCACGGTGATCCAGCGCCGGGCAGCGCGCAGGATCAGCCAGGTCTATGTCTCCTACCCGCCGGGACCGGTGGCCCGCCAGGACGGCGGACGGGGTGCGCCCAGAGTCGGCCAGCGCATGCCCGACATCGATGTCCGCGCCGGCAGTCAGCCCGCCACGCTGCACAGCGTCCTGCGCGGCGGCCGGCACGTCCTGGTCATTCCCGCGGCTCAGCTATCCAGCGTGCTGGGCGACCCGGGGCTGCGGCCCTACAGAAGGCACCTCGACGTCGCCGCCGGCGACGTCACGCAAGCGCCCAGGCCTCGCGACCACCGCACCGGGCCAGTCGTCCTGGTCCGGCCAGACGGCCACGTGGCGGCCCGGGGAAGGCCAGGCAGCATGGACGCGGTTACCGGTTACCTGCACGACCTGTTCAGGGAGCCGGCCGACCAGCCCTGGGGCGAGCACCCTGAAGATGGCGCGCAATACACCGTCTACAGCACCGTCGAAGACCAAAGATGATCTTAAAGATGCTGATGCGGGAACGCCCAGAACAGGATCATCGGTCAGCCGCCGAACGCAAGACTTGCACGGCGGCGAGGGCAGGTAGGCCAGCCAGCGCAGCGACGGCTCATCAGCCCACTGCGCGTCATCGACGGCGATCAGCAGCGGCCGGCTCGCCGCCAGGTTGACCACCAGCCAGTACAAGCCGTGCAACACCGCAAACGAACCATCGCCAGCGGGCCGCGCAGCGACCTCGCCGGACAGCAGCGGCCGCGCCGCGGCGGCAGGCCCGGCTAGCAGCGCCTCACGCTCGCCCCTCCCCGCGCCCGCCAGGCGCCGCTCGAACAACTGGCGTACAACCCCGAGCGCGAAACCCGACTCCAGCTCCGAGCCCCGCGCCCGCACGACCTGGTGGCCAAGCTCAGCTGCCCGCGCACGCCGCCTCAACCAGCGACGTCTTACCGATACCGGCCCTCGACCAGCAGCATCCGGCCGCGGCGCTCCAGAAGCACCTCGACCGCCGCCAGCTCATGCTCGCGCTCGCGCAGCCTCCCCACCAGGCCAGCGTGCCGCCTCCGCCCCGTTCCGTCTACAGCATGCCGACGTGCACAAGTCTCAGAACTCCCAAACGCCCGGGCGTGTCCCCATGGTGTCTAGCCCGATCGTGTGGCCGTCCCGAAGACGACGTCGGTGCGCACGGTGGTGACCTTGCGCTCGCGCAGGCCAGCCAGGAGGCGCTCGCGGACCAGCTCGCGCTGGGCGGGGCTGAGGGCATCGACGGTGGCCCGGTAGCCCGAGCCCAGGACGACGTCCCAGAACCGGTCCGGGTGCTCCAGCTGGTACCGGCCGGTGGCCGCCGCCACCGCCGGGTGCGGCACGCCGCTGCGGGTGAGCAGGCCGGCCAGGGCCGCGGGCGTGGTGATCTCGTCCCACGGGTTGAAGCTCTTGAACAACGCCGGCTCGGCCTCGCCCACGCACTGCCAGAAATGGCCGTTGGCGGGCTCGAACAGGCCCGGGCCCCAGGTGGTTACCGCCAGCACGCCGCCGGGCCGGACCAGGCGCCACATCTCCTGTACGAATGCCGCCATGTCCGGCGCGAAGAAGACCCCGAACACGCACACCACGGCGTCGAAGCTGCCGTCAGGCAGCCCAGTGCCGGTCGCGTCCCCGTGCCGGAACTCGATGTTGGCCAGCCCTTCGGCGGCCGCCCTGGCGCGGGCCAGGTCCAGCAGCGGTGCCGCCACGTCGACGCCCAGCACGCGCCCGGCCGGCCCCACGGCGCGCGCGGCCGGGACCGCCGAGGCCCCCGCCCCGCAACACAGATCCAGCACCGTGCCGCCGGACGCCAGCCGCAGCCGCGACACGGAGGCGGCGCCGAACCGGTCCCAGAAGCTCAGCGCGGCCTTCCCGTAGTGGTCGGCCGCCGCCCCGTACGCGCGGGCCGCCCGGCGCGCGTGCTCGCTCAGCGGCGGTCCGGTCCCGGCAAGATCCCTGCTCACCGCGGCCACCTCCCGCCCACGCACCGCTGTTCCGCGTCCAACGCTACGCCCCCGGGCGCGCCGCCGGCTGGCCCGGCGCCAGCGCCACCGCGGCACCGGGCGCGGCCGGCCCAGGGGCGCTGTGCCCGAAAAAGAACGATTGCCGGCCGACCGTCATATATACAAAACGGGCATTTCCGCACCCGGATCTCACTGCGGGTGAGGCAGAATGAGCCGCAAGTAATCGGCAGTCGCTAGGTACGACGCCTGTTGGATTACGTTCCGCGGTCGGCGCTAGTCAGCGCAACCGCCGTCTGCAGACGCGAGGCCCGCCCTCCAGCCGACCATGAACGGTCACCGGCACCCGGCTCGGTCATGCGCGCATTGCCGCCGATCTGCTCCGCAATGGGGTCGGCAATGTGGCTGCTTGCGCCGCGCCCGAAAGGGTCGTTCTTGTACCCCGCTGAATGCGGGCAGGACCGGGCGGACTCGGTTGGCTACAGCTCGTCGACGCGAACGAGGTCGAGATTGCGGAACGTGGGCCCTGACATGCACAGGGCCGACAGCTTCTCGGCGAACGCTGTCGTCTCGGGAAGGGCGGAGTTCGCCATCGCCTCCTCGTAGGAGGGGAACTCCACCACCTGCACGTAGGTATCGGGGCGTTCGCGGTCTTTGGTCAGGAGGCTGCGGCTTGCGCTACGGCGCCCTTCTGTCGCTGCCATCCACCCGTTCATGAGCTCCTCGATCTCGGGAGCTTTGGTTGTGGTCATCTCGATGATCTGTACGAACGTCATCACTCCCCCTCCCGGTGCGGCCAGCTGGCCGGACCACGGACAAAACTTACCAGCGCGACCCCGGGCCTGGAGTGGGGCGGGCCCAGAAGGGCTGAAGGCCCCAGTCTCGCCGATACGTGCGCGGGTTCGGATCGCCTGGTGGCCTTACACAGAGCGAATCATGCTCTCAGGCCGGCCGAGACGCCCGTCATCAGCGCCACACGGCCGTCCAGCTGCCACCGGGCACTGGGCCCCATTGTCCAGCACCCTCGATCTTGCTCCGCACATCTGCCCTCCTAAGGCGGAGGGTCTGGTAGTCGCGCGGCCGCCCGGGGTCACCCGCCCCGGGCGGCCGGATCCTGGGGGAGGGCTAGGGGCGCACCTCATAGACCAGGTTGAATGGGGTTTCGGTGGCACGCCGGAACCGGGTGAACCCGGTGTCGGTAGCGACCTGGGATGTAGACGCCGCCGTCCGGGTTGGCCAGGGCGAACGCCTGCTCCTCGGTCATCGAGTAGGTCTGGATTTCCGGGTCGTAGGTGACGTAGCCGCCGGCCGCCTGGCCGCGCAGCCACTCGTCGGTGTACCGGGGACTGGTCTGGGTGCGCTCGGCGAGTTCCTCGGCGCGGGCGGGCCCGGCCGCCAGCGCCTTGTACAGGCCGAGGCGGTGCCCGATCACGACGTTGCCGGCGGCGATGGTCGCTCCCAGGTCGGTGACGAACCGGCCCAGGAACTCGTTGAGCTTGTCGGTGTTGATCGCCATGACTTTCTCTTCCTGTGCTTGGTGTGTCTGTGTCAAAGTGCGGGAATGCGGTCGGTTCGCGACGGTTTGCCGTCCCGAGCGGGCGAGCTGATGGCGGCCTGGGGCTGGGTTCCGCAGGAACGGTTCAGGCGCGCTCGACGGGGGTTCCGGCGGTGCGGCCCCACTCCGCCCACGAGCCGTCGTAGACCCGCACGCGGTCGCGTCCCAGCAGGTAGGTGAGCACGAACCAGGCGGCGGCGGCGCGCCCCCCGATGGTGCAGTAGATGATCAGCTCGCCGCCCGCGTCAAGAACGGTCGGTGAGAACACGCCGCGCAGCTCCGCGGCGGAGCGGAATGATCCGTCGGCGTTGCACAGGCCGTCGATAGGCTGGTGGATGGCTGATGGCACGTGTCCGGCGCGGCCGCCAGGTTGCATCGCGCCGGACGGCCAGAAGCACTCCCCCCGGTACTCGGCCGCTGAGCGCACATCGACCAGGGTCGTGCCCGGCTGGCCGATGGCGTGGTAGACCGCCGCCCGGTCCGCCCGGATGCGCGGATCCTCATCGCCGAGGCGGAAGCCGCCGACAGGCGGCTCGCTGGCGGCGGTGCTCCACGGGTGGCCTCCGGCCCGCCAGGTGTCGCGGGAGCAGTCGAGAATGCGCACGTCCGCGTGCCCGTAGAGCTTCATCAGCCACAGGCCCACGGCGGGCGCGTATCCGTAGAACACCACCGTGGAATCCGCGCTGATCCCTGAGTACGCGACGAGCCGCTGCAGTGCCGCCGTGCCCAGGGTGCGGTACGCGGCGTCTTTCAAGTCGGTGTAGATGTTCCACAGCACGGCGCCGTCGATGTGCCAGTCGTCGTAGGCGGCCGGGCTGACGTCGACTTCGACAACCCGCACCCGCGGATCGAGCAGATGAGCGTCGAGCCAGTGGCGATCCATCAGCACCCCGTCTCCGGCGCCCGGGCCGGGCCTGGGTGCAGCAGCTCTCTCGGGTGTCGCTTTCATCGGAACCTCCCCGTGTTCTGGGTGTCTTCAGGGACAGTTCTATGGCGGCGCTGTTGTCAGCACGTTGCCGCAACGTTGGCGAAACCTTGGCGCCGTGGCCCCGGGGCCGAAGATGGCCTCCGTCGTGGCCCCGTTAGCCGGGGCTGAGGCGGGACAGCCTGGGTCACGCCGTTCAGGTGGCGGCCAGGAGCCGTTCGTAAAGCTGACGGCTGGCTGGGCTGGGTGAGACCCCAAGCTGGTCCCGCAGGCAGTCGCTGAGCTGGCCGTAAACATCGAGGGCCTCGGCCAGGTTGCCCTCGGCGGCCAGGGCCTGCATCAGGTACCGGTAGCCGCTTTCCCGCAGCGGAGCCAGGCGGGTCAGCTGTCGGCCGGCCCGGACGGCGGCGGCCAGCTCGGTGCCGCCGAGGCCCAGCCCGGCTGCCGCGTAACATTCGAGGGCACGCAGGTGCAGTTCCGTGAGCTGGTGGCGGATCTCGTCGATCCAGGGTGCGTCCTCACCGGGAAGGAAGCCGCGCTCGGCCACGAACAGTGCGGTCAGCGCCGGCCCCCACGCCCGCGCCCAGCCCTGCTGAGCGATAGAGGATTCGGCGCGGTGGATGGCCTCGGCCGCGGCGTCCAGGTCGACCCACGCCTCGGGCAGGCACAGCCGCAAAGTGGAACGGCCCTCCACGGTGTCGGCGCCGAGGACCCGGCGCAGCTTGGACAGCAGCGGGTTAAGCCGGGCATCGACCGCCGCCGGGTCGGGTTCCCGCCACAGGGCCTCGGCCACCTCGTCGCGCGGGACCTGGCGATGACGGTTGACGACCAGGTAGGTGAACAGCAGCCGGCCCTGGCGGCCTGGCAGATGGGTATCCACCCGCTCACCGTCGCGCTCGATCGCCAGCGGCCCGCAGATCTGGATGCGCACCGGGCCCGAGGACGCCAAGGTCACACCAACATCATGGCAATACGCTGCAGGCAGAAGCTAGGTTGGAGGCGCGATGGCAAAGCTGATCCGATGCGAGTGCGGCTTCGTGGCCCGAGGCGATAGCGACGACCAGGTGGTCGGGATGATCCGCGGTCACCTGGCCAGCGACCATCCGGCCCTCCTGGAGTCGGTCAGCCGGGAAGACCTGATCAGCTGGATCAAGGTCGAATAACCCAGACCAGGCCGCTCAGCCAGCGACAGCCGAGGCGGCCACGGCCACACTCGCTACCCGACCAGCGAAGCGCTTAGGCCCGACGGGACAGGGCCGCGGCCGGTGGAAAGTGGATGCCGACTGGGAGGATCTCTTGCGGGAACCAGGCTGGGCGGTGCGGGTGTGGCCAGTTTCGCTGTCGGGCGGGATCTGTACCACTGAGACCAGTGCTGGCGCGCAGGAAGAGGCGAGAGGAGTCAGCAGGGTGACCGCAGACCTGCGAGCTCGTGGACTGTGACCCAGGTCGCGAGCTGCGTCGCCTGGTTGAAGGGCTTGAATACCTGTTGCGCTGGGCACACGGCGACGAACTCGGTCTCACCGCGGATCGATGGCCTGGCCGGCGAGGACCCCAAGCTGTCGCTCGGCGAGTCTTGGCCTGGTCGCGAGACGCGGACGAGACCTTATTGCCAGATCGCACCGCAAGGCCGGGAACCCCGGACGAATGGGATACGCAGCCCGCTGGCGGTGCGTTTTCCGCACGCTGGCGGGTCTACCCGTTCGGGTGATGGATGTCCACCGGCGGCAGGTCCTGGACCTGCTGCTTGGTGATGTTGAGCCGGATACCGCCGTCGACCCCGGCCACGGCGCCAATCGGGATGGCGACTTCCTTCCGGCCCCACAGGTGCCCCTCCTGGAGCAGCACGTGGGTCACGTGGTGGCTGTCAGGGTCCATGACCAGCCCCTGGACTTTCCCGATGTGACCGTCGGTGGCATGGACGTGCTCGCCGCAGCGCACCTCCACCTCGTCCAGCGGGACGGTGTCATAGGTGACGGCCACCGGGACGTCGGCCCCGCCCATGCCCATGCCCATGCCCATGCCCAGGCCGTAGTAGGGCATGGAGAGGACCTGTTCCGGGTCATAGCCCGCGTATCCGGGGGTGCCGGTCAGGAACTGCGTCTCCTCGGCGGGATCGAGCTTGTCGAAGTCCGCCAGAGCGCAGCGGAGCCGGACCTGGCCCGTCGTGGCATCGATAAGGTCAAGCGGAACAAGCCGGCCGGGGTCATAGCGATGCTTGGGTTCGACCACGAGATGGGTGACAGCCCGGGCGACCGGGTCTACGACCACGCGGGTCACCTTGCCGCAGACCCCGTCGGTACAGCTGGCGTTGGCCCCGATCGTGACCGGCGTTGTCTCTGCCATAGCCACCCTCCTCGTTCCTGCCGGGGCCATCGTCCTGGCTCGTGAGTGCCACGCGGGTTACTGGCCGCTGCGCTGCGCATCGGTGCCGTCGATGCCCCGGGGGACGACCTTGCCCTGCTCGGTGTCCCGGGACAGTTGAGCCTTAGCGGCCTAGACCCCCTCGTCCAGCACACCGGAGCCCGCCGGCCCCTGGCGTCTTGGCATTGCCGCGGCGTCAGCCCTCAGGCCCAGTCGCATTCCAGTTTCTTCCTGACCCATCGTTCTTCCCGGTCCACCCGGCAGGCCAGGGGCTAAGGTCCCCATACGCTGCATCGCTAGCCCGCTCCCCGCGGGACGATCAAGGGCTGCCCTCCGCCGGCTGACAACCCACGCGTAGTGTTCAATCGGGGCTACGGCAAGCCGTGCGGGTCGAGGAGGTCTATACCATGTGTCGTTGGCTGGCTTACTCCGGAGAGCCCCTTCGGCCGTCCGAGTTGGTCTTGCACCCGCAGCATTCGCTGATTGCGCAGTCGCTGGATTCTCCGCTGGGAGCTAGCCGCGATGGCAAAGGCCATCCGGGCGGTGGAGTCGGTCGGCCACGAGCACGGGGTGAGGTTCCCGGTGCAGGGGACCGTCGCAGTCTCCGATGGCACAACCGTGTGGGCCTTCCGGTACTCCTCGCAGCGGCAGACGCGTACCCTGTTCCACTCTGCCGATGTCGCCACGCTGCAGGAGATGTACCCCGACGTCGAGGCACTGCGCGTCTTCGGCAAGCGTGCCCACGTCGTGGTCTCGGAGCCGCTGAACGACCTGCCCGGCGCCTTTATCGAAGTTCCCGAGTCGACGGTCGCCGTCTTGGATGAGTCCGGATACCACCACCACCCGTTCCTGGCCGACGAGCCGTAGTGCCTTAGCGCCAGAGCCCCGGGCCGTACACGCTTGATTGGCTGGCGCGCGGTCTTGGGGAAAGATGCTCTTAGGTTTCCGCGCTTGTCTCGGGATGCTGGCCACGTTGATGGCCGTAGCGGGCAGCTTGTGGCCGCACGTGCGCTGGCTGGCCGCGGGCCGCTTCCTTTCGGCGGCGCAGGCCAAGCCTGCGTTGCTAGCCCTGATCGCCTGCCGGAATGACGGTGCGCCGGTGAACCCGGCCGCTGGCGTCTATCCTGGCAGGGGCTTGTAGCTGGCTGGGATCAGGCTGACCCGCACGTCCAGGCCGTTCAGGCCCGCGGCGTTTAGGTCGCGGCGGAGTGCGGCGAGGTTGGGGGCGGGGTTCGGTCCTGTGGCCTCGACCAGCACCTGGTCGCCGGTGGCGTCGACGCCGGTCACCGACCAGCCCGCGTCGCTGGCCCAGTGGTCGGCCACCGCCTGCACGTCGGTTTGCCGGATGGCGGTCGTGTAGATCCGGTCCGAGCTGATCCACACGGGGACGATCACCGCCAGCAGGAGGGCGGCGATGATGGCGACGGCGCCGCGATACCCGAAGGCCGGAGCGGTCGCCTGGCCGGAGACCCGGCGGACTCGGTACAAGGCCATGACGATGATGCCGCTGGCCAGGATGGCCGCGACGTTCGTGATGAACAGCAAGAGCGCGGCCAGCCTGGCGGGGGGCGCCGGATTCCAGGGTCAGGCCGACCACGGCCAGCGGCGGCACCAAGGAGATGGCAATGGCCACTCCGGGCAAGGTGTCGGAGATATCGGACCGGACCAGGGCAACCGAGCCCACCGCTCCGGTGGCCAGGGCGGCCACCAGGTCGGCGATCTGGAGGGTGACCCGGGCGGCCACCTGGGCGTTGGTGGCCGCGACCACCGGGTAGGGGACGAACAGGCCCATCAGCCAGCCCACCCCCACCACGGCGCTCGCGCCACCGATGACCAGCAGCAGGCACCGGCGCAGGTTGGCCCCGTCGGACAGCACTACCGCCAGGACAATCCCCAGGATCGGGGTCATCAGGGGGGCGACGATCATGGCCCCGATCACGGTGGCCGTCGAGTCGCTGATCACCCCGGCGGACGCGATCACCGCCGAGAGTGGCAGCAGGAGCCAGAAGCGGCTCAGCCGGCGGTTGCGTTCGGAGCCTTCGAAGAAGAGCTGGTCGCGCATCCGCGTGATATCGACTTGGGCCAGTCCAGTCACGGAAATCGTTCCTCCTAATGCCGGCGATCTGGGCTCAGAACCGCCAAGCGTCACGGTGCCACAATTGCGCCTGCTTGCCGGAGATCATCGTCCGGCTTGTCGTCTAGATGGCGTCGGCCCGGACCACCGCCCCGGCACTCCGGCGACGTCGTCAAGGACCTGCATGCGGCTGGCGCCGTCGGCACGTACGATGCCGCCGTGGTCACCAAGGACGACGCGGGCAAGGTGCACGTGAACAAGGATGAGATGGCCACCCGGCACGGGGCGTGGGGCGGCGCGGCCGTCGGCGCCGTGGTCGGCATCTTGTTCCCGCCCTCGATCATCGGCACCGCGCTGGTGGGCGCGGCGGTGGGCGGGGTGGGCGGGGGCGGATGCTGTGAGCGGCGTGGCGGTCCAGCAGGTCGACCGGGACCGGGCGGCGCTGGGGGCGGCGTTCCCGCGCACGCGGCACCGGGCTGCAGCTCGCCATCGAGCACACCGGCGACCTGTACTCCTGCGACCACTACGTCGAGCCCGGTTACCTGCTGGGCAACATCAAAGACAGGCCCATGCTGGAGCTGATCGCCTCGCCCGCCCAGCGCAGGTTCGGCCAGGACAAGCACGATACCCTGACCCGGTACTGCCATGACTGCGACGTGCGGTTCGCCTGCAACGGCGGCTGCCCCAAGGACCGGTTCGCGACCTCCCCTTACGGCGAGCCGGGCCAGCATTACCTGTGCCCGGGCTACAAGGAGTTCTTCCATCACGTCCGGGCGCCGATGGAAACCACATCATCGAGCTGGCCCTGGCCGTCGTCGGCGCCATGATGCCGGCGCGCGGGTGGTCACTCCCGCCGGACCCTGTTCGTGGCCGGGAGCAGGAAGCAAGGCGCCGGGGCGCGCCGCCTCGGCCTGCGTGTCCGCAATCTGGGCGTCGACCGCTTCACAGTGTGGGCGCCCGGCGAGACCGGTTCGGTTCTCGACGCGGTCCACGATGAGGGCACGCGCTGTGTCGTCATCGACCTGGGCTCGCGCCCGGCGCGCGAGGAGCAGTCACTTATCGCCGGTGCGGTTCTGGGCGACCTGTAGCGCCGACGGCACGAGCGCAGGCCGGTGCTTATCGTGATCGACGAGGCGCACAATGTCTGCCCGGCCGATCCTCCGGACCAGCTCGTCGCGCAGGCAGCTGAGCACGCCATACGGATCGCCGCCGAGGGCCGCAAGTTCGGGCTCTACCTGCTTGTGTCGACGCAGCGCCCGCAGAAGATCGCCGAGAACGTGCTCTCCCAGGCCGACAATCTCGTGCTCATGCGGCTGAACTCGCTCGCGGATGCAGTTTTCACCCAGGCAGCGTTCTCGTTCGTCCCGCCGAGCCTGATCGACCGCGCGGTCACCTTTCACCAGGGAGAGGCCCTGATCGCAGGAAAGATCTCGCCTCAGCCCGCACTGCTCCGCTTCGGCACGCGGATCACCGAGGAGGGCGGCGCCGACGTGCCCGCCACATGGGCTGCCGCCCGCAGCGAGCAGATCTGTTAGCAAAGTCAGGATCGTAATACCGGTTCAGGTGCCTTGGCGCTGGTGGTGACTGCTGCACGGTGATGCTGCCGGGGAAAGGTTCTTGGCGCGAGACGGCTAAGCCCGGTTTGTCGTCCGCCAGTAGATCACCGAGCGTGGTCGAGCCGCCGGTGGGGCAAGGACGTGGAACCGCCGTTCGGTATGTGGTGGTCGGCCGGGCCCGTGATTATCGATGCGGTGCCGGACGGGGCGTTCTGCGCGTCCACTGGCCGATGGTGTGCACGGCGACCGGCGTGCTGCTCACGCTGAACGTCGGCTGCGGCGCGAGCTAATCCAGACGGGACGCGACGAGAGGACCCTCCTCCGCTTCTCGCGGATCTCGATTGCGCGGTGCGCGGATCTGGTCCGTTCCTCCGCGTGTGCCTGGGGTCCTCTGTCGCAGTCAGTCCACCCCGTCACGGGAGCGTGTGCCACGGACCAACGTCCCTGCGTACGGGACCTTCGGCCGGGCGGCGCAGGCAGGGCGGGCGGGCTGCGGCGGCCGGAGATGGCGACGCGAACTGGCCGTCATGGTGGTCCGGGCTGCTAGGGGTCAAACGACGCGGTGGCGGGCGCCCCTTTTTTCTATGCCGAGCTATCGCGATCTCCAATGCTGCTCCGGGAACCACTTGCGGGAACCACCGTGCACACTTTCCCAGGCACCTTAGGGCATCTCCGGGCATCATTTCCGCAGCCCAGCTGCATGAACTGATCGCGATAGCTGGGCGTAATCCTTACCCCGTCCCGCCTTACAAGCAAGGGGTCACTGGTTCGAACCCAGTTGCGCCCACCAAGTTTCGGCAGCTAGATGGCCTTTTTAAGACGCTAATTGGAGACTCGGTAACCACAGCCGGGAACCACCGGTGCATGCTCCCTGGCGGGGGAAGCGCGCCCAGGGGTCATGGCAGCATCCCCTTCGACGACCAGGGCGCGCCGCGCCGACGCCCGCCTGCTGCACCACGTGCTCGACGCGCCACCGCAGTTCGGTGCCCGCCGCAGAA
>Ga0187807_1000313_pt1 | contig 15012 bp, 10 predicted proteins | sample NC_wetland_sal_i_4_FD_132432 | JGI IMG/M metagenome (GOLD analysis project Ga0187807, IMG submission 132432) | Wetland sediment microbial communities from Neuse River Estuary, North Carolina, USA - ASW_2 | ecosystem: Environmental > Aquatic > Freshwater > Wetlands > Sediment | place: USA: North...
CCCCGCGGGTCAGCAGACCATCTCGGCTGGCTTCGCCGTGTTCGTCCTGTCGACGGTGCTGTTCGACGGTCTGGTGGACGGCTTCCACGGCGAGAGCGAGCGCGACTACGACGCCCAGGCTGCGGGTCAGGGTGGCGCCGATGCCGACCAGGCCGGCCCAGCCCCACCGGCCGCGTCGCGCCAGGGCGAACGCGCCGGCAGCGGCGAGCAAGAAGACAGACTCGGAGTAGGTGTCGAATAGGAAGAACGCCGTCGGGAACAGGCACAGGTAGAGCACCGCGCGGCGCGCGGTGCGTACGTCGTACTCGCGCTCGGTCAGCCGGTACAGCACGACGAGGGCGGCTAGCAGCGCGATGTTCGACACGAGGTAAGCGGCCAGCAGCGGGTGGCCGAAACACACGTAGCCGACGACCCGGATCAGGATCGGGTACCCAGGGTAGAAGGCGGCGCTGCTGTTGTGGCTGCTGTAACCGTGCTGGGCGATCTCGAGGAACCAGAGCGAGTCCTGCTTGTTCCAGCCTGTGATCGCGTTATGCCAGCCGTTGGTCAGGGTCGCTGGCGGCCCGTTGGGGGTCACGGACGCCTGCTCGCGGGTCAGTCCCCACGCAGCGGCGCCAAGCAGGAAGAGCGCGATGCGCACGACGACGTAGACACCCGCGCAGTAGCGCAGCGCGGGAAGGCCACTGCGGAAGCGCTGCATCCGGTCCGATGTCCAGGCGGCCAGGTCGTCGCGCTTGGCGGCTGCGCTCGTGGTCACGGCTCTCCTGGCTGCCAAGAGTTCTGGTGCGCTCACCCTATGCGCCTGCAACGTGTCCTGACGGCCGAGTTGTGCGCAGGGCCTGGCTTGCGGGACTCAGGAAGATCACCGTCGTGATTCCGCGTACGCTGTCAGCCACCGTTGTCACAGGAGGTTGCCTTGGCGGTGCGCATCATTATCGGACTCGCCCTGACGGTCGTCGCGGGCGTGATCGCCGGCCGCAGGCTGTGGTGGCTGTTCCGGCTCGGCCGGTCCGGGCAGCCAGCACCAGAGCGGATCGGGGCGCTGCGCGAGCACCCTGCCCAGGGCGCGGAGACGCAGGTAACCGAGGTGATCGGACAGCGCAAGCTGCTTCAGTGGTCAGTGCCCGGCGCTGCCCACGCGCTGACCTTCTGGGGTTTCCTGGTCTTGCTGCTCACCATCATCGAGGCCTATGGCGCGCTGTTCAGCAAGCACTTCGCGATCGTCCTGATCGGTACGTGGGCGTGGGTCGGCTTTGTCGAGGACCTGTTTGCCGTCGGGGTCCTCGTCGGCATCATCACGTTTGCCATCATCAGGCTTAGCTCAGACCCGAGGCGCGAAGGGCGCAGGTCCAGGTTCTCCGGCTCACATACCGGCGCCGCCTGGCTGGTCCTCCTTGGCATCTTCCTGGTCATCGCGACGCTGCTGATCTACCGCGGCGCGCAGATCAACACGGGCGACTTCCCCTACCCCCACGGCGCGTTCGCCTCTCAGATCGTCGGGCACTGGCTGCATCCGCTGGGCGCGGCGAACAAGGGCATCGAGACCACCTTCATCCTGCTGCAACTGGCCGTGATCCTGGCCTTCGCGATATTCGTCACCTACTCCAAGCACTTGCACATCGCCATCGCGCCGATCAACGTGCTGTTTGCCCGTCGTCCCAACGGCCTCGGGCCGCTGCAGCCGATGCGCTCGAACGGGAAGGTGCTCGACTTCGAGCAGGCTGATCCCGACGAGGACGTCTTTGGCATCGGCAAGGTCGAGGACCTGAGCTGGAAGGGCATGCTGGACCTGGCAACCTGCACCGAATGCGGCCGGTGCCAGTCGCAGTGCCCGGCGTGGGCCACCGGTAAGCCGCTGTCGCCGAAGATGATCATCCTCGAGCTGCGCGACCACGCTTTCGCGAAGGCGCCGTATCTGCTGGCCGGGTCAGCCGATGAACGGGCGGCGCTGCCCGAGGCCGTCCGGGCCGAGGCGGAACGGCCGATCATCGGCGACGCCGATGCCCACGGCGTCATCCACCCGGACGAGCTGTGGTCGTGCACCAACTGCGGCGCCTGCGTGGAGGAGTGCCCGGTAGACATCGAGCACATTGACCACATCACCGGGATGCGCAGGTATCAGGTACTGGTCGAGTCCGCCTTCCCGGCCGAGGCGGCCACGATGCTGAAGAACCTGGAGAACAAGGGCGATCCGTGGGGGATGGGCGAGTCCAAGCGCACGGACTGGATGAGTGATCTCGACTTCGAGGTACCCGTCGTGGACGGCAAGATCGGTGACGACGTCGAGTATCTGTTCTGGGTCGGCTGCGCCGGGGCGCTGGAGGACCGAGCGAAGAAGGCGACCAAGGCGATAGCCCAGCTGCTGCACAGCGCCGGGGTCAACTTCGCGGTGCTGGGCCCCGCCGAGGCCTGTACCGGCGACCCCGCCCGGCGGATGGGCAACGAGTTCGTCTTCAGCATGCTGGCGCAGCAGAACATCGAGACGCTGAACGAGGCGGGCGCCCGGAAGATCGTCGCCAGCTGCCCGCACTGCTTCAACACCATCGCCCGCGAGTACCCGCAGCTCGGCGGCGACTACGAGGTTATTCACCACACCCAGCTGCTGGCCCGGCTGGTGGCCGACGGCCGCATCACTCCGGTGACGCCGATCGAGGAGAGGATCACCTATCACGACCCGTGCTTCCTCGGCCGGCACAACCGGGTATTCACCGCGCCGCGCGAGATTATGGAACAAGTGCCAGGCGTGCAGCCGCAGGAGATGCACCGGTGCAAGGAGCGCGGCTTCTGCTGCGGGGCCGGCAGCGCGCGGATGTGGATGGAGGAACGGATCGGCAAGCGCATCAACACCGAGCGCATCGACGAGGCCCTGGGTACCAACCCGGACACCATCTCTACCGGTTGCCCGTTCTGCCTGGTGATGCTCGGCGATGCGGTGGCCGCGAAGAAGGGCTCGGGCGAGGCGAAGGAGACGCTAGAGGTGGTCGACGTGGCCCAGCTGCTTGCTCGGTCGATCCAGCCAGCCGCCGTGGCGGCCGCCCCAGCCAGCGACGGGCCGGCGGGGCCGGTCCCGGATAGCGAAGATCGCGAGTGAGTGGAGTCCCGGCGGGCTGAGTCGTTCAGCGACGGCGTCTTCGCCGTCGCGATCACCGTGCTGGTGTTCAACCTGCTGCCGATCGCGGACAAGACCACCGGCATCTCCCCAGTCTTGCCCCTCACCTCCGGCAATCTCGGCCACTACTGGCCCGCCTACCTGGCCTATGTCGTCAGCTTCCTGACCATCGGGATCATGTGGCTCAACCACCACGGCCTGTTTGCCCGGATCACCAGGGTTGACCGGCCGCTCCTGCTACTGAACATGTTTCTGCTGATGGGCATCGTCGCGATCCCGTTCCCCACCGCACTGGTCGCCGATCACCTGAACCAGACCAGCCAGGGCGAGGTAGCGGCCGTGACCTACGGACTGGTGATGATCGCGATCTCGATCGGGTACGGGGCCATCTGGACCTATATAGTCGCCCACCAGCAGGCGCTGGGTGCGCTCGGCAGCCTCGGCATCCGGCGGGCATCGACCGTGCGGTTCACGGCCGGGAACGCGGGCTACGTGGCTGGCACCTTGATCGCCCTGGTAGTGCCGGTGGCGGCAGTGATCATCTTCGGATTGCTGGCGATCTACTACATGTTCGAGCATCTGCCTGAGCCGACCGCCGACAGCGAGGACAAGCCGGGCGACTAGCCAACAGCGCGTACCGGCAGCCAGACGCGCACCCGGGTGCCGCTGCCCGGCACGGACTCCAGGGTCGCCCGGCCGCCGTGAGCGGTCGCTATGGCCTGGACGATTGACAGGCCGAGGCCGCTGCCGCTGGTGCGCTCGCCCCGCTCCGGCGGGACGCTGTGTCCCGCGACACGGCGCGAGCCGCTCCGGCCCTGACCGGATTCCCGGCCCGCCGAGTCGCTCTCGCCGACCGCTGCGGCGCCAAGTCCCGGAGCCACCGGGACGCGGTGGGGCAGAGTCGCCCGGTCAGCTTCGTTCCCATCCGTTACAGGGTTTGTCCTTGCACTCGACCAGTCGGCGGCGGCCGGTCCGGCGGGCCGCTCTGCCGCCCGGTGGAACCGGTCAAATGCGCGGGCGGTGTCCTCCGGCGCCATGCCAGGCCCCGCGTCGGCCACCTCGATCAATACGCCACCGGGGACCTCGCCCAGGCGGACGACCGCCGGCGTGCGGGCAGGCGTGTGCTCGCGCACGTTGCCGAGCAGGTTGGCCAGCACCTGGCGGATCCGCGCCTCGTCCACGACCGCGACCAGCCGCGGGGGGGTCTCCGCGCGGACGGGACGCTCTGGCTCCACCGCGACGGCGTCCGCCACCGCATCGCGGACCAGGCTGGCAAGGTCTGTCTCGGCGAGGTCCAGCGATGTCGTGCGGTCCAGCCGGGCCAGCTCGAGTAGCTCGGCCACCAGCATGCTCATCCGCTCGGATTCCTGCTCGATTCGCCGCATCGCGTTCGGCAGCTCGTCTGGGCCGAGCGCGCCCTGCCGGTAGAGCTCGGCGTACCCGCGGATCGTGGTAAGCGGCGTGCGCAGTTCGTGCGACGCATCCGCGGCGAACTCGCGAACCTTCTGCTCCGACCGCAGCCGCGAGGTGAAGGCGTGCTGGATGCGATCCAGCATGGTGTTGATGGACGCGCCGAGCCTGCCGACCTCGGTCTGGTCGTCGGCGTCCGGCATTCTGGCGGTCAGGTCGCCGCGGGTGGTGATCTCGTTCGCGGTCTGGGTCATCTCGTCCAGCGGCTCCAGGCCGCGGCCGATCAGCCACTCGCCGCCGAGCGCTAGCAGCACGATCAGCGCGGTACCGGTGATCAGCTCGGCGATGACGAAGCCCCGGACCTGGTCGCTGCTGGAGCTGACCGACTGGCCGACGAACAGGATGGCTCGGCCGTCGGGGACCGGCACGCCGTCCAAGAAGGCAGGTACCCAGCGGCTCACCGCCTCGAGACCGGGGGCCAGCTCGACCGGCTTGCAGCCGGCCCGCGGGAAGACCTGGCATCCGCTGCTGCCGAGCAGCCCGGCGGCCCGCGCCAGGTGGCCTGCCTCCGCGAGCGCGACGACTTGGCTCACGCTCGGGCTCTTGAGCCACTGGGTGACGGCAGCCGATAGCTGGCTCGTCAGCGTTCCGGAGGTCAGTGGCACCACGGACGGCTGCCGCCGGAGCGGGATCTCGACGGCGGCGTAGCCGGCCGGGCTCGCGTTCTGCGCCAGCAGCGGGTCCTTGGCCAGCAGCGCGGCCGCCCCGTTGAGCCGTACGTCGTTGGACGCGGTCTGCGCGTCCGTCCTGCTGGTCACCAGGTAGGCGCTGACCGTGCCCATGATCAGCAGTAGCACTATCGTCACGCCGACGAGCATGACCAGCATCCGGCCACGAAGGGATAGCTTGCGGTGGCGCACCTAGGTTGCCCCGCCCTCAGCCGCTGCTCCCGGCTCGGGCGCGGGCCCGCGTTCCGGCCGCAGGCTGTAACCGACCCCGCGCTGCGTGTGGATGAGCGGCGGGCCGAGGGGGTCGAGCTTGCGCCGCAGATAGCTGATGTAGGTCTCCACGATCTGGGAGGCGCCAGAGTAATCCCAGCCCCACACCTTCTCGAGTAGCTGCGCCCGGGTCAGCACCAGGCCCTCGTGCCGCATCAGGTAGGCAAGCAGGCGGAACTCCGTCGGCGATAGCTCCACCGGGACGCCCGCGCGGTGCACAGTCCAGCGATCCTCGTCCAGTTCGAGGTCCGCCACCCGCAGGACCGCGGCGGCCCGGTCCGGGTGCTCGCCTGCGCTGGACCGTGACGCTCGCCGCAGCACGGCCCTGACCCTCGCGACCAAGGCCTCAACTGAGAACGGCTTGGTCACGTAGTCGTCTCCGCCGATGGCGAGGCCAGTGACTGTGTCCGAGGAGGTGTCGCGCGCGGTCAGGAAGATGACCGGCACCTCGTTCCCGGCCGCCCGGAGCCTGCGGCAAACCTCGAATCCATCCATGTCCGGCATCATCACGTCGAGCACGATCAGATCCGGCTTGATCGCCTCGGCCTGTCGCAGTGCCTCCCGGCCGCTGCCCGCGGCGCTCACCGAGCAGCCGTGAAACTTGAGCGCGACCTGCACAAGCTCGCGGATGTTCGGCTCGTCGTCCACGACGAGCACTTGCGGTATGCGGTCGTTGTCTGTCATGGCGTCCTGCTCATGGCTTCCTGGCGTCACGAGGCTACCGGGTTATCCGGGCAGATCGTGATCGGCGAGCAGCGGTCGGTACCGTGCCACGCCGAGCGCACGAGCAAGGACCCACCCGCGGCAGGTCCTCGCTTGTGCGCTCCGGGCTAGCTGCTGCTGGTGCTGCTGCCGCCGCCGCCGCTGGTGCCGCTGCTGCGGACCCGGATGAGACGCGCGTCGTTTGCACCGTTCACCACGGTGCCCGCGACGAACACCTGATCTCCGTTGAGGTCGCTGGCTGACACCTTGCCGCCGTTCTGCCGGGCGACGGTGCTGCTGGTGATGTCCCAGCTCCAGGTCGTGTTGTCGGCCGCAGTGACGGTGATCACCGAGCCGTTGTCTGACTCGACCGTGCCCCGCTCAAACAGGGCCGTCGTGGGGCCGTTCTTGGTATTAAAGGTCACCGTCCCGTGCTCGCCTCCGACGAGGGCGAGACGCAGCAGCGGCCTAGTGCACAGGGCGTGGAGCAGGCGAGCTAGCCGGGGGTGGTCACCGGCGACCAGTTGCTGCACGAGCTCGGCGCATCGGGCGGCGCGCGGGCTGCCCGATCCTGTGGTCGTGCCCGGGCTCGCTGACGCTGACGTGGACGGTGCGGTCTGCGCGGTCGAGGCCGAGGCGCCGCCGGTCAGCGCGACACCTATGCCCGCACCGGCACCCAGCAGCACCGTGCTCGCGGCCGCGGTGGTGACGATTCTCCTGGTCCGGCCCGACCAGCGGCGGGGGGCCGCCGGACCGCCCTGGCTGCCCGGGTCGGAATTCATTGTGTTCATGACCCCGATAGTTGCCCCCGACTATGGGTAACGAGGTCAGCCGACCTGAGAGCTTCCTGGGAACTCGCGGCGAATATCTTCAGGACGGGAACGGGGCAGCTACATGCGCTCCGGCACGCTGATCCCCAGCAGCCCGAGGCCGGTGATCAGGACCTGCAAGGTCAGCGCGCAGAGCGCCAGCCGGCTCTGGCGGATCTCGCCTGCGGCAGCGAGCACCGGGCACTGCTCGTAGAAGCTTGTGAACGCGCTCGCCGTCTCGAACAGGAAGCCGGCCAACTTGTGCGGCTCGGCGGCCGCGGCTGCGTCCTCGACCGCGCGGCCGAATCCGAGCAGCCGGAGCGCGAGCGCCCGCTCCGCCGCGGCGCCCAGCACGATCGGGCCGGTGGCTGCCGCGGGGTCTAGTCCAGCCCGGGCGAAGATCGACCGGATGCGCGCCGCGGCGTACTGGAGGTAGGGGCCGGTGTTTCCGGTCAGCGCGAGCAGCCGGTCGAAGTCCAGCACGTAGCTGGAATCGCGGGCGACCGACAGGTCACCGTACTTGAGGGCACCGATCCCCACCGCCTCAGCGATCTGGCGCCGCTGCTGCTGGTCGTCGTAGCGGTCCTCGATGACCTTCTCAGCCCGGTCGACCGCCTCATCGATGAGCGTGATCAGCTTGACCGAGCCGCCCGACCTGGTGCGGAATCGCTTGCCGTCTTGACCGGCCACCATGCCGATGGTGGCGTGCTCGGCCCTGACCTTGTCGGTGAGCCAGCCCGCCTGCCGGGCGACCGCGAACACCATGGCGAAGTGCAGCGACTGCTCGGAGCCGACCACGTAAATCAGCCGGTCGGCGCCTAGGTCCCGCACCCGGTATCGGATGGCTGCCATGTCCGTGGCGTCGTAGCCGTAGCCGCCGTCGCTCTTTCGCAGGATGATCGGCAGCGGGCTGCCGTCCCGCGCGGTGAAGCCCGGCGGAAACGCGCACAGCGCACCGTCGCTGATGACCGCCACGCCGAGCGCCCGGAGCTCGTCGCAGACATCGGCCAGCATGTCGTTGTAGAAGCTCTCCGGCGCCAGGTCCGCGTCGGTCAGGGTGATGCCGAGTCGCCGGTAGATCGCGTTGTAATACTGCTCGGTGTCACTCACCAGGATCTGCCAGAGCCGCAGCGTCTCGGGATCTCCGGACTGCAACTCAACGACCCGCAACCGGGACCGGTCAGCGAACTCCGCGTCGGCGTCAAACTTCTGCTTCGCCGCCTGATAGAAGGCGTTGATGTCACCGGACGCCAGTGCCTGCCGGGTGGCCGGCTCCCCGGCGTCAAGCATGTGCTCCAGCAGCATGCCGAACTGAGTACCCCAGTCGCCGATGTGGTTGGCGCGGATGACGTGATGACCCAGGTGCTCGAGTACGCGCACGACCGCGTCACCGACGATCGTCGTCCGCAAGTGCCCGACGTGCATCTCCTTGGCGACGTTGGGCGATGAGTAGTCCACGACGACGCGCTGCGCGGATTCGGCCAGCGGAACGCCGAGCCGCGGGTCATCGAGCTGCGCGCTGGCCTGCCCGGCGATCCAGTTGTCGGCGAGGGAGATGTTGATGAAGCCGGCTCCGCTCAGCTCAGCCTTGGCCACCGGATCCGAGACAGCCAGCCGGTCCGCGACCGGCCCGGCGATGTCCCGCGGCGGCCGGCCGAGCCGCCTGGACAGTGCCATGGCGGCATTCGACTGATAGTCGGCAAAACCCGACGGGCGGATCAGCGGATCGGCTGCTGCGTACTCAGGGCCGAGCTCAGCTGCCAGTGCCTGCTGCACGAGCTGACCGAGTGCCGCCTCCGGATCTTTCATCTAGCCAGCTTACTGGGCTGGCTAGCGGTTATTCGGCCTGGCGGCTGGGCGCGGCCGGATGTCCGCTCCCGCCGGAGCTGGTCGCTCCGCTGATGGTTCCCGCTGCGCCGCGATCCGGTCTCCGCAAGAAGTGCGCACCGCGGGCCGGGCCGAGCCGTTCCCTGATCCGATCGGTGATGCGCCGGTCGGTGAGCTCAGCCGCTAGCTGGCAGGCAGCCGCCGCGCCGCGCGCCGTCACCGATCCGTGTGCGATCACCACGGTGGCTTCCAGGCCCAGCAGCGCCCCGCCGCCATAGGTCTGCGAGTCCAACCGCTCGCGAAGCTCGCGGATGCCGCGACGCTGGAGCGCGGCGCCGATCCTAGCGGCCAGCGACCCGCCGAGGACCTCCCGCAGCTGCGCCGCAGCGAAGCTGGCCGTGCCCTCGAGCGTCTTGAGCGCGACGTTGCCGGTGAAGCCGTCGGTCACGACGACATCGACCTTGCCGGCGAGCAGATCGCCGCCCTCCACGTTGCCGGCGAAGCTGATCGGCGTGCCGCCGTGCTGTGGCTCCGTCTGGAGTAGCTCGTGGCCGCGCCTCGCCAGCTTGTTGCCCTTGGCTGGCTCCGACCCGATCGTCAGCAGTCCGACCCTGGGTTCCGCGATGCCGAAGGCGGTCTGTGCATAAGCCACGCCAAGCTGCGCGAACTGGACGAGCATCTCCGGCTTCGGGTCAGCGATCGCGCCCGCGTCGATCAGCACGGTGGGAGTGGGCCGGGTGGGTAGCGCGACGGCGAGAGCTGGCCTGCTGACACCTGGCAGCAGCCGGAGCCGGAGCTGCGCCGTGGCCACGATCGCCGCTGTCGAGCCGGCCGACACGACCGCGTCGGCCTGGCCGCGCCGGACGAGCTGACATGCGACCGCGATGCTGGACCTGGGGCGGCGCCAGCTGGCGAGGGCGCCCTCGTCCATGGCAACCGAATCTTCGGCGGGCTCTATGTAGACGTCGGCGGCCGACGGCAGCCTGGCCAGCAGCGGTCGGAGCTGCCCCGGCCGGCCGGCAAGCGCTATCCGGATGCCGAGGTCGCGGGCAGCGGCGACCGCTCCCGCGACGATCTCGGCCGGAGCGTGGTCGCCGCCCATCGCGTCGACGGCGATCATCGAGCCGGCCTTCGCGCGGCGCGCGCTGGCGTGGCGTTCTCTGGGCTCGCCTGCTGGCTGCCGGCCAGCCGCCTGGCCGTTCCGGGGCGGCGTTCCACCAGGCCTGCGCCGTATGCCTGGCTTGTGTCGCGCATGTCGCCTAGCTTCTCATTGCGCTGGCACCGGGGCGCCGGCAGTCGTCCGCCTTGCTTGTTTGCGGCCGATGCCAGTGGGTATGCAGGCGACCCCACAGGCCGCGCAGTGCAAAGGGTTAAGGAACATTTAGCAAGCCGTTAGGTGTCCCAGAGACTACCTTGAGCGGCTGCCTGTAGTTGCTTTGCTAGCGAGCCAGACGGTCACTGCCAGATCATTCTTTTTCCACCGAATACAGCAGGATCAGGACCTCGACGTTGGCACGCCAGGTGGCGGTAGCAGATCATGCGCGCGATCAAGGCGCCGCGGATCGCGGTGCCCGGAGAGGAGTTGCATGACCGTTCAGGAGACCCTGCCGATGGTCCCGGCCCAAGGCCGCCGGTTCCGGGCGTATTCGGCCAAGCATCTGGATCAGCTAACCGACAGGGCCGGGCTCGGCAGCGCCGAGCGGCTCGCGGTGCGGGCGGTCGCGACCGTGCTGCCGTTTCGCACGAATGACTACGTGCTTGAATCGCTGATCGACTGGTCAGCAGCGCCAGACGACCCGATCTACCGGCTGGTCTTCCCACAGGCGGACATGTTGCCTCCTGAGGATCTGGGGCCGATCGCGGACCTGCTCTCCCGCGGCGCCGCCGAGAGCGAGGTCGAGGCGGCCGCGCACGCCGTGCGGCTGCGGCTCAACCCGCATCCGGCTGGTCAGCTCAACCTGAACGTGCCGACGATGGCCGAGGTACCGCTGCCAGGCGTCCAGCACAAATACCCGGAAACCATCCTGATCTTCCCCCGGCAGGGCCAGACGTGCCACGCCTACTGCACGTATTGCTTCCGCTGGGCTCAGTTCGTCGGCGAGCCCGACCTGAAGATGGCGACGGACGACATGGCACGGGTGGTCATGTACCTGAAGTCGCACCGGGAGGTCACCAGCGTGCTCGTTACCGGCGGGGACCCGATGATCATGGCGACCCCGGTACTCCGCCGGTACGTCGAGCCGCTCCTCGAGCCCGGACTCGAGCACATCGAGTCGGTCCGCATCGGCACCAAATCGCTTGCGTACTGGCCGCAGCGATTCGTGTCAGATCCGGACGCTGGTGACGCCCTGCGCCTGTTCGAAGAGGTGACCGCGGCAGGCAAGACGCTTGCCTTGATGGCGCACTTCTCGCACCCGCGTGAGCTGGAGCCGCCACTCGTCGCCAAGGCCATCCGTCGCATCCAGGCGACCGGCGCGGTTATCCGCACCCAGGCCCCGCTGATCAGGAGCATCAACGACGACGCGGCTAGCTGGTCAGGCATGTGGCGCGCGCAGCTGCGGCTCGGCCTCGTGCCGTACTACATGTTCGTAGAGCGTGACACCGGGCCGCAGGGCTACTTCGCAGTGCCGCTCGCCCGTGCAGTCGAGATCTTCCGCGATGCCTACAGCAGCGTGTCCGGCTTGGGCCGCACCGTGCGGGGCCCGTCCATGTCCGCTACCCCCGGCAAGGTGTGCGTGGACGGCGTCGCCGCCATCGCCGGCCAGCAGGTCTTCGTGCTGCACATGATTCAGGCGCGCGATCCCTCGCTGGTGGGCAGGCCATTCTTCGCGCGCTTCGATCCGGACGCGGTCTGGGTGTCGGACCTTGAGCCAGCGTTTGCTGACCAATTCCCCTTCGAGCCGGAGCCGCCGGCTCGGGCCACGCTGGATCAGGCGCTGAGAGCTGGCTAGTCAGCCAGGATTGTCAGCCCGGCAGCCCGGTGCGTCAATCACGCGTGTCGGTGCGGCGCGGCTAGCCGGCCGCTGCCGCGCTAGGCTCACTGACCTCGCCGGACGTCCCGCCGGCGGCGGCCGGCTGCGGCCTGATAAGCACGCAGCAGATCGCGCCAGCCAGCAGGAACAAGATCGGCACGATGATCGTCGGCCGCATCGCTTCGACGAAGCCATGCGTGTAAATCTCGCTCGCGAGCCCGGTGCGCCGACCGGAGTGCGTGACGAGCCCGCCCTTGGCCGCCGCCTGGAATCCGGCCAGCAGCTTGCCGCGCGCCACCGCCGGCAGGTGGCCCCCTAGCTGCTGGATCTGATTGGTGAAACCGGTGGCGAGCCGGTTCTGCAGCAGTGCCCCCACCCCGGCAGTGCCGATCACGGTGCCCACTTGCCGGGTCGTGTTGAATACCCCGGAGGCCGCCCCGGCCAGCATCGGGTTCACGTTGCGCATGGCGACGGTGATCATCGGCGCGAACGTGCAGCCGATGCCGACCCCCGCGACGACCTGCGGGGCGAGGAAGGCGTACCAGGCGGAGTTGGGCTGGGCGACGATGGCGATGGCCCCCATGCCGCTACCGAACAGCAGCAAGCCGACCATCAGGATGTACTTGCCGCCGATCCGGTCCGACATCCGCCCGGCCGCCGGCGCGACGAACATGGAAACCAGCGAAGCAGGCGCCATGGTCAGGCCGGCCTTGATCGCACTGAACCCGAGCACTGACTGCAGGTAGATAGTGAACGGCAGGAATATCCCGAGCATGCCGATGGCGATGCAGCAGGTCACCACGTTCATCAGCGCGTAGTTCCGGTCCTTGAACAAGGAGAACGGCACGAGCGGCTCGCCCGCCTGGCGCCTGGCCTGCTGGTAGAGGAACAGGCCAAGCAGCAGCAACCCGACGCCGAACAGCAGCGGGATGGAGATAAAGGAGGTGATCGTGCCCCAGCCGTACTTCTGCCCTTCGACGAGGGCGTAGCAGATGGCGAGCAGGGCCAGGCTGGCCAGCACGACACCGCCGATATCGAAGCTGTGCCTGCGGCCAGTGCGCAGATCCGGGACGCAGACGACGGTCAGCACCAGCACCATCACACCGATCGGCAGGTTGATGAAGAAGATGTACCGCCAGTCGAACGCGGTGACGAGCAGGCCGCCGAGGGTGGGTCCGGCGATCGTCGCGACACCGGCGACCGCCCCCCAGATGCCGAATGCCGCGCCCCGCCGGTCTGGCGGGAACACCATCGTCAGGATGGCCAGCGACTGCGGCATGAGCATGGCAGCACCCAGGCCCTGAACCGCCCGGAACGTGATCAGCCAGCCCGACGACGGAGCCAGGCCGCAGGCTGCCGACGCCGCCGTGAACAGGGCGACACCGGCGAAGAACATGGTCCGCTGTCCGAGCAGGTCGCCGAGTCGCCCGCAGGTGATCAGCAGGACAGCGAGCACAAGCGCGTACGCGTTGATGACCCAGAGGATGTCGTCCAGCGAGGCGCTGAGCTTCACGATCATGTTGGGGATGGCGATGTTCACGATCGTCAGGTCGAGCAGGGTCATGAAGAACCCGAGCGATACCACGACCAGGACCACCCAGGGGTTAACGCCGCGCTGATTCGCCTGAGCAGGCACCGCCGCCACGAATGTCCTCCACCTCTGGCCAGGCATCTGCAGCCCACCGTACGGTACGGGACCGACGGTCGCGCGGGCCTTCGCCGCTGCGGCTGGCCAGGCCGAACCCCGTTCGGATACCGCCGCAACCGCCCCAGTATGCTCCGGCCATGGAAATCAACGGAACCGCGGCAATCGTGTCCGGCGGGGCCAGCGGCCTCGGCGAGGCGACCGTGCGCGCCCTCGCAGCGGCTGGCAGCAGGGTCGTCATCGCCGATCTGAACGAGGCGCGCGGCAAGGCGGTCGCTGACGAGGTCGGCGGGTTGTTCGCGCGCACCGACGTGAGCGATGGCGACTCGGTGCGGGCCGCCGTGCATACCGCGGCATCGACGGGCGCGCCATTGCGATTCATCGTGAACTGCGCCGGCATCGGCTGGGCGCAGCGAACCGTCGGCCGTGACGGTGAGCCACACGACCCGGCAGCCTTCGGCAAGGTCATCGGCGTCAACCTGATCGGCACGTTCAACCTCATGAGCATCGGCGCGGCTGCCGTCGCCAAGACCGAGCCGGTGGGCGCCGACGGCGCTCGCGGGGTCGTCATCAACACGGCGTCGATCGCGGGCATCGAGGGTCAGACGGGTCAGCTCGCGTATTCGGCGTCCAAGGGCGGGATCATCGGCATGACCGTGCCCGGGGCCCGGGATCTGGCCGCCATCGGCGTTCGGGTGAACACCATCTGCCCAGGCATCATCGATACGCCGATCTACGGCGGCGGCCCCGGCAGCGAGGAGTTCAAGGCCAAGCTCGTCGCCCCGGTGGTGTTCCCGAAGCGGATGGGCACGGCCGCCGAGTTCGCCCACCTGGTTCGCGCGCTGATCGAGAACGACTACATGAACGCCGAGGTCATCCGCTTCGACGGCGGCATCCGGTTCCAGCCGAAATAGCCGGACCATAGCGGACGCGACCCCGTTACGCACGCTGCTGACCGTCGCGTCGACGAATGAGCAGTTCAGCGCGTCTACCTTCGGTTAGCCTGCTGCTCGGATTCCCGGTGGCCAATCTGGCAGAAGGCGCCGATTCGGCGCCGGAGTCCCCGGATAGAAGGTTGCGACGAGGTGACCTGGCTGAGCGCCGTTCCCGACGTGCTGGTGTGCATCGGCCTGTTCCTGGTGCCTGGCTTGCTTGCCACCTACCTGGGCGGGCTGCGCGGGATCACCGCCTGGGCCACCGCGCCCTTGGTCACCGTCGCGGTGGCTGCGGCGGTAGCGGTGGCCAGCGGGTTGGTTGGCTTCCGGTTCGGGCCGTGGCCGGTGGCAGCAGGGGTCGTCGTCATGGCCGGCCTGGCAGCGGGGCTGTCCTGGGTACTGCGAACGCGGCGGGTCGAGCGGCCGCCGCGTGATCCGCGTCCCTATTCGCTGGCGGTCGTGGCGGGCGTGGTGGTGGCCGCGGTGGTCGGCACGGTGACATTCATCCGGGGTGTCGGGCGCCCGGACGCGATCAGCCAGACCTGGGACGCTGTCTTCCACTACAACGCGATCCGGTATATCGAGCAGACCGGGAAGGCCTCCCC
>Ga0187807_1000315_pt1 | contig 14989 bp, 9 predicted proteins | sample NC_wetland_sal_i_4_FD_132432 | JGI IMG/M metagenome (GOLD analysis project Ga0187807, IMG submission 132432) | Wetland sediment microbial communities from Neuse River Estuary, North Carolina, USA - ASW_2 | ecosystem: Environmental > Aquatic > Freshwater > Wetlands > Sediment | place: USA: North...
AGGATGGCGAACGGCTTGACGACGCGGCTCGGGGTGGCGTGGCCGTACTGCACGGCGTCGGAGTAGGCGGTGCCGCCGGGGATCCAGGAATGGTTGGCCGGTACGGTCTGCGGCGTCAGGTGGAAGTAGTAGTAGTAGTGCACCGTCCCCGCGTCCGGGTAGGGCCGCTGCGGCCACTCCACCGAGAGCGCCAGTCCGCCGAGCACTGCGTGCAGGTAACCGAGCGGCTGGGCCTCGACGGCGCGGATGGCGAAGTCGCGGAGCAGCGTGTTGCTGGCGGCGCTCACCGGGCCGCCCGCGAGGTCGTGCACCATCGGCGCGTGCCAGATGTAGTCACCGGGCGGCGTCCGGCTGGACGGCGACCCGGACGGGCAGATCTTCAGCTCGTCGGCCGGCGGCTTTATGACCGAGCACTCGGCGAACGAGGACACCCGTCCCCACAGGTAGAAGCCGTCCGACCGGGTCAGCGCGTAGGTACCGGTCCGGGCGTGAAACCACGCCGCGTAGCCCAGGACGGGCGCCGCACAGCCCGCGGCCATCACGATTGCGGCGATCCACCCGCGCCAGTTCCGCCAGCCGCCCTGGGTTACCGCCCGGAGCAGCAGGAAGGCCGGGAACAAGACCAGCACCGGCAACCCCTGGCTGCGCACGTCGACGGCGTAGCCGGCCAGCAGCCCGGCCAGGAGCGCGACCTGCCACGACACCCGGGCCCGCCACAGGATCAGCAGCATGGCCAGCATGACGAGGAAGGTGAACAGGGCCTCGGCCATGATCATGTGCTCGTCTTCGATCTCGAACCCGTCGAGCAGCACGGGCAGCGTGGCCGCCGTTGCCCAGCGCGGCGACACCCCGCCGTGCCGCAGCAGCAGGTAGATCATGACCGCGACGCCCAGCCCCATCAGGTGCTGCACACCGGTGACCAGCGTCAGGCTGTGGAAAGGCTCCAGGGCCCGCAGGAACAGCGAGTAACCCGTCGTCTTGGACAGGTCCGGCCGCGGCCGCAGTGCGGCGCCCAGGTACACGTAGGAGTCGCCGGAGAACCACAGCGCGCCCGGATACCCGAGCATGGCCAGCAACCGCAGGCCCGCGCCGACCGCGAGCGCCGCGATGAAGGGGGAAGGGGAGGTGGGTGGGGGATCGCGCGCGATAAGCGCGCGCATACGCACTATAAGCGCCGCGCCGATCCGCACTCCGGTCCTTTCCCCTCCGTCACCATACCCGCCTTAGCCGAAATGACCAGAAGGTTAACTCCTGCTTATCGGAAAGCGTCTTGCAGGTAATTTTTTCTTCGCCCACGATTCCAGCTGGGCGACGAATTCCCGCGCATCCGACGGCCAGCCTAGCGACCTACTGGCCGCCTCATGTCCGCGGCGGCCCATCTTTGCTCGCAGCGAGATATCCCCGTCCAATTCCAGCACCGCGTCCGCCGCCGCCCGGGGGTCACCGAACGGCACCACGAAGCCGCATTCGTGACCACGGGCGAGCTCGGCCGCGGCCGGCAGCGGGGTGGTCACCACGGGCACGCCGCGGGCCATGTACTCCACCACTTTGGTGGGCAGCGAGTGTCGGAAGTTCGGCTCGTCGTGCAGTAGCGACAGGCCGGCCAGGGCGCCGTCGAGCATCGGCATGGCCTGGTCGTTCGGCACGAAGCCGCGCCACCGCAGCAGGCCCGCCGCCTGCGCCGGCTCGATCTGGGCCCGGGCGCGCGCGTCGGCCGGGCCGATCAGCTCCACCGTGATGCCGCGCGGGCGCAGCAGCCTGGCCAGTTCGATCATGTCGGCGGTGCCCCGGTCGGGCGACAGGTGCCCGACGTACACCACCCTCCGGTCATCGCCCGGCGGAGCCGGGACGTCCGGCACATAGGTCGTGTTCGGCACCACCGGGTGCGGCCGGGCGAACCGGGCGACGTATCCGTGCTCGGCCAGGATCAGGTGCACGTACCGCTCGGCCATCCGTTCCGCGGTGCGCACCGCCACGGCGGCGGGCGGCCGGAGCGGGCGCGGCAGCCACGGCTTGGTACTGAGCGCAGCCGCGGTGTCCTCGTGCACATCCCAGATCACCGGCGGCCGCATGCGGCGGGCCGGCAGCGCCAGCAGCAATTCGGGATCGTGGATGAGCATCAGGTCAGCGCCGGCGGCGTGCCGGGCAAGGGCCGAGCGGGCGGCGCGAATCGCCCCGGTCCGGCGCCTTCCCCAGGCCCGCGGAACCGCCGTGAGCTGGAGCGAAGGCCGGGTCCGTTCGGGATAAAAATCCACCGAATCCACTGGGGCGATGTAGGTGACCTCGTGACCGGCATCGAGCAGGGCGCGTATCTGCCGGTGGTAGATGCGCGCGTCGGCCGGATGATGAACGATCGTGCACACCACCACCCGCATCGTGGTCTCCCTCCTGGTCAGAGGGCCTCGACGTGCGCCGTCGCCGGCGTCTTCGGCACAGCGCCGCGGGTGTCGAGCAGGAGCCGCGCCGACCGGGCAAGCTGGGCGAGGTCGTAGTCACGGTGCGGCTGGAGCAGGATCACCAGGTCGGCAGCGGCCACCGCGGCCGGCAGGTCCGCCGCGCGGGGCACCGCCTCGCCGTCCACCTGCCATGCGGGCACATGGGGGTCGTGGTAGGCGACCGCGGCGCCGCGGGCGCGCAGCTTGCGGGCGATCGGCCTGGCCGGCGATTCCCGCTGGTCGGCGATGTCCCGCTTGTAGGTCACGCCGAGCAGCAGCACCCGGGCGCCGTTGACCGGCTGGGCGTTGCGGTTGAGCAGTTCGGCGGCGCGTTCGGTGACGTAGCCGGGCATCCGGCCGTTGATCTCCTGGGCCAGTTCGACGAACCGGAACGGGTAGCCGAGGGTGCGCACCTTATAGGACAGGTAGTTGGGGTCGATGGGGATGCAGTGGCCGCCGACCCCGGGCCCCGGGTAGAACGGCTGGTAGCCGAACGGCTTGGTGGCCGCGCACCGGATCGCGTCCCACAGGTCTACGTCAAGCTCGCGGCAGAAGATGGCCATCTCGTTGACCAGGGCGATGTTCACGTGCCGGTAGGTGTTCTCCAGCAGCTTGGCCATCTCCGCCTCGCGGGCCGACTTGGCCCGCACCACCTGGTCGCAGATCCGCTCGTAGAAGGACACCGCGGCATCCGCGCAGGACGGCGTGACCCCGCCGACGATCTTGGGCGTGTTCACCAGACCGAACTCGAGGTTCCCCGGATCGATCCGCTCCGGGGAGAACACCAGCGAGAAGCCGAGCCCGGCGCTCAGCCCGGACGCCTTCTCCAGCAGCGGCCGGACCACCTCCTCGGTGGTGCCGGGATAGGTGGTCGACTCCAGCGACACCAGGGTGCCCAGCCGCAGCAGCCGGCCCGCGGTCGCCGCCGCGGCCCGGACCGCGCCCAGGTCGGGGCCGTCGGCCACCGACAGGGGCGTCGGCACGCAGATGACGATCACATCCTGCGGCCTGATCTCCGCCTCGGCCGTCGTGGCCCGGAACCCCTGGGCGCGCATGGCCGCGACCTCATCGTGGGTCACGTCGTCCACGTGAGACCGCCCGGCCATCAGGCCGGCCACGACCTCGACCCTGGTGTCGTAGCCGGTCACGCGGAACCCGGCCCGTGCCGCCTGGATGGCAAGCGGGAGGCCGACGTAGCCGAGCCCGATGACTAGCACGTCCTGCGCCGGCATGTTTGTTACCCCTGCCTAAGTCGCCCCCAGACGCGCGTACGCGTCTCGATACAGTGCCGCGTTGCGCGCCCAGGTTCGGTCCCTGGCCGCCCATTCACGGGCATTGTCTCCGAGTTTTCTGCGGATATCCGGACTGTAAAGCAGGTGTTCAAGGCAATCGGCAAGTGACACCGGATCTTGCGGTACTGTTTGCATCCCCGTCACTTCATGTTTGACGATTTCGGTGAGTGCTTTCACTTGACTAGTGACCACGCACAGTCCGCTCGCCATCGCCTCCACGGGCTTCAACGGGGTCACGAGCTGACAGACCCGATCTGACGTGCGCGGAACGACGAAAATATCGAGGAGCGCGTGGAATTGGCGTACTTTTGCTGCGGGCACGCGGCCGGTGAAGACGGCCGCCTGGGCCAGGCCGATGTCCGCCGCCTGGCGCTGCAGGGCGGCCCGTTCGGGTCCGTCGCCGACGATCAGCGCCCGGGCCGGCACGCGACGGGTGCGCAGGATCGCGGTGGCCTCGAGCAGCGTGCCGATGCCCTCGTGCGGGACCAGGCTGGACACCACGCCGACCACGTACTCGTCCGGATCGATGCCAAGGGCGGCGCGCAGCGCGGCCCCATCGGGCAGCGGCCGGAGGAATTCCGCAGCGACGGCGTTCGGCACGATGAGGACCTTCTCCGCGGCGACGCCGCGGGCCACGATCTCCTCCCGCATGGCCTCGCCGAGCGTCACCACCAGGTCGGCGGCCAGCATGCACCGGGTCTCCAGGTCCCGGTTCCGCTGATAGAGCTCGCTGTTCGCCAGCCGCTCAGCATCCGGGTGACGGGACAGCCAGGTGTCCTCCCAGAACCCGCGCACCTCGTACACGACAGACATGCCGTACCGCTCGCGCAGGGCGAGGGCGAGCCTGGCGTTGGCGAAGTTGCTCGCCGCGTGCAGCACGTTCGGCCGGAGCCGGCTTGTCAGCCCGGCGGCGAGCTCCAGCCCCCGGTCAGCGGCGGCGTCTGCCCGGCGGGGCATGAGCCAGGGCAGCAGCCGGTGATAGGGCACGCCGTCCAGCACGACCAGGCGGCGGCCGTCGAGCCTGCCCTGGGTCACCGGATAGCCGCACCTGGTGGCCACGTGCGGATCGAGCCCGGCAGCCCGCTGGGCGACGGCGATCTCGTGCGTCCTGATCGTGTACCCGGCGCTCGTGGCCGGCAAGGCGTCCGTCACCAGGTGCAGCACGCGTCCCGGTACCCGCTCGGCCGACCGCGGGGGGTGGGAGGCCACCGGGCGGGCCAGGACCGCCTGCTCGGCGGCGAGGATCGCGCGCAGCCGCCGGGCCTGGATGCCATGTGCCCCGTCGAGCGCGCTGAGGGCCTCGGCGAGCTGCCCCTCGCGCCCGGCCAGGCGGGCGGTCAGCACGGCGCGGCCCTGGTCGTCATCCGCGAGTCGGTCCAGGGCGGCCGCCGCCGGGACTGGCTGGTCCGCCGCGAGGGCGAAGGCGGCCAGCCGTCGGGGCGAGGCGGCCAGGGCGGCCAGCGCCGCGTCCCGCTCCCCCGTGCCCCACAGCACCGTCGCCGGGCCGTACGGCCCGGCGAGCCTGAGCCATCCGCGCAGCGGGACGGGCAGCGCCCGCCAGGCCAGCAGCAGCGCCCGGACCGGATCGGCGGCGGCGTGCCGCCAGCCGATCGAGGCGGCGAGGATGAAGGCGCGGGGCGAAGGGCGCGGGCCGGCCAGGCGGGAGCGCAGGCTCGGGCGAGAGCGCGGTCTGCGCGGAACGGACGTCGTCACGGCGGCGGATGCTAGCGGGTCCAGGTGAACGGAAAGGATGCGATGCGCGCACCCATCACGCACGTGCTCGGGGCGAGGCCGAACTTCATGAAGGCCGCGCCGGTGATCCGCGCCCTGGCGGTGCTCGGTCACGACCAGCGGATCGTGCACACCGGGCAGCACTACGACGAACTTATGTCCGAGGTTTTCTTCGTCCAGCTCGGCCTGCCCAGGCCCGACGTGAACCTGGGGGCCGGATCGGGCAGCCACGCGCGGCAGACGGCCGAGGTCCTGACCGGCATGGAACGGGAGTTCACCGAGAATTCACCGGCGCTGGCCGTGGTCTACGGTGACGTCAACTCGACCCTCGGGGCGGCCCTGGCCGGCGCGAAGCTCGGCGTTCCGCTGGCTCACGTGGAGGCCGGCCTGCGCAGCTTCGACGACTCCATGCCGGAGGAGATCAACCGGCGGCTGACCGACCAGCTGTGCACGCTGCTGTTCGTGACGTCGCCCGAGGCAATCGGGCACCTGGCCCGCGAGGGCCGGCCGGCGGATGCGGTGCACCTGGTCGGCAATCCGATGATCGACACGCTGCTGGCCAGCATGGCGAAGTTCGATCCGACGGCGGTCCGGACCGAGCTGGGGCTGCCGGACAGGTACGTGGTCGCGACCTTGCACCGGCCGTCCAACGTGGACGATCCGGCGGCCGCGGGCACCCTGGTTCTGGCCCTGCACGAGGTGGCGGACGAGATAGACGTGGTCATCCCGGTGCATCCGCGGGGCCGGGCCGCCCTGCAGGCCGCCGGGCTCAGCGAGCACCCGCGCCTGCACGTCGCTCCCCCGCTCGGCTACCTGGAGTTCATCGCCCTGGTCAAGGGCGCGAGGGCGGTGATCACCGACTCCGGTGGCGTACAGGAGGAAACCACCTTGCTCCGGGTGCCGTGCCTGACGCTGAGGCCGAACACCGAGCGGCCCGTCACCGTAACCAGCGGAAGCAACCGCCTGGTCACCCGGCATGAGCTGGCCACCGCAGTGCTCAAGGCATGCGACGACGGTCCGTACGCGGGCGAGCTGCCACCGCTGTGGGACGGCCAGGCGGGCCCGCGGATCGCCCGGATCATGACGGCCTGGCTGGACCAGGAGGGCTCGTGACCGAGGCATCCCCGAGGCCGACGGGAGACACAGCTGCTGAGGTCAGCGCGGTCGCCGAGGTTGATGAGCCAGAGGTGCCGGCCGCGGGCGATCCTGGCCTGGCCGCGGAACGGGACCGGCTGGCCCGGACGTTGCGGGAGACCCGGCTGCAACTGGCCATGACGCAGGCCCGGCTGACCGCCCTCGAGCAGTCCGCGACGATGGAACTGGGCCGCACCCTGGTCCGCGCCGCGCGGCGGCCCTGGTCGCGCGGCGTGCAGCTGCCCGCGGAGCTGGTCCGGCTGTGGCGGGAGCGCGGTGGCCTCACCGGGCCGGGAGCGGCCACGCTCGCGCTGGCGTCCGCGCAGCTCGGTGACCTGGCCAGCGGCGGGGAACGATTCCTGTCCGCGCTGACCGCGCCGGGGCTCGGCCCCCCGGGATCGGAGGCGGCGGACTGGAATCCGCCGGGCCTGGTCATCACCGGGGTGCTGACCGCACGCGGCTGTGCCACGCTCGCCCCGGACGCAGCCGTGCACCCGCTGCTGCCGCACGACGCGGATGTGATGCTGGAAAGCACAGGTGCCGACCTGGTCCTCATCGAGGCCGAGGCCATGCTAGCCGGATCGGCCTGGGCCTACGCGGGCGATCCGGCCGCGGCTGACCGCGGCCGGAGGCTCGGGCGGCTGATCGCCACGGCCCGCGCGCTGGGCAAGCCGGTGATCTTCATCCGGAACGTCCCGGCACACCTGGCGCCGGGCCTGGACTGGGTCGCCGCTAGCTGTGACGCGGTGTCCGACGACGGGTTCGGCGTGCAGCTCGCCCGGTTCAACCCGATCGGGCTGGCCGGCTTCCGCCGCGGCGACCCGGTCTACGCCGACGCGCGGGACCCCCGCGAGCCGCCCGCCGTGCGAGCCCTGCTGGACGACGTCACCGCGGTCCACGTGCCGGTACCGGTCCACGTGGCCGGGTGGGTTCCGTGGCGTCGCCGCCCGGCGCTGTACCGGGAGCACGCACTGTTCGTCACGGCGTCCGCGGAACAGGCCCGCGAACAGCTCGCCTGCGGCGCGCGCGTGATCATGATCGGCGGCGAGCCGGTCGCGGGGGCCGTTACTCCGGCGGATGAGGGGTGGGCCGCCCCGGCGCTGCGGGAGGAGATCGCCGGGCTACGGGCATGCGTCCCGTTCTCCGCGGTGGAGATCCTGCCCGTGCTGAGGGAGATTTTCACCACGCAGGCGACGCCGGTCCGGCTGGCGGAGCTGGCTCGGCTGGCCGGGCTCGGTGACCACACCATCGCCGGGCGGCGGATCGCGGTCCTGGCCCGCGCGGCCGACGCCGCCACCGCGGCCGCCTTGTCGGCCAGCCTGACCCGGCAGCGGTTCACCCCGGCCGAGCTGGTCGTGGTCGCCGAGGCGCCGGACGCGGCCTCGGCCCAGCTGTCCGCCCGGGCCGTCACCGCCGCACTCGGTGACCTGGGCGACCGGGGCGTCAACGTCCGCGCGGTCCCGGTCGTGACCGGGGGGCCGGACACGGCCGGCGTTCCTGGGTCGGCCAGCGATCCGCGACCGGCTGGTTGGCTGCGTTGCGCCGCGAGCGTGGCCCGCTCCCCGTGGGTCGTGCCGTGGCAGGCCGGGCGCGAGTACGACGACTCGTACCTTCTCGACCTGGCCTGCGCTCGGGAGTGCGCGCAGGCGGACGCGGCCGGGTACGCCGGGGCCGGTTACGCGTTCACCGCCTCGCTCGAGCCAGCCCTGGCCCGGCGGGAGTTCTTCGCCTCCGACGACGCCGGTCACGGGCTACGGCTCTTTTCCGTCAGTTAGCCAGCTAAGGAGCATCAGCTTTGACCACTCGGGCGCTTGTCTACGGTGACATCGACCTGAACCTGATCGACGGTTCGGCGATCTGGCTACAGTCGGTGACTCAGGCGCTGGCCCGGGCCGGCTGCGCGGTGACGCTGGTACTCAAGGCGCCGGTTCGCACCAGCCGGCTGATCGCGCCGCTGCTGGCCGAGCCCGGCGTCACCGTACGGCGGCCGTTCGAGGAGCACCTGCTCGAGGGACTCGAAGGGCTCGATGGGTTCGGGGCGGGGCCGGTCCGGGCGGCGGCCGCCGCCGGGCTGCTGGCCAGGCTCGACGCGGAGCAGCCACACGACCTGGTGGTGCTGCGCGGCCGGGCGGTGACCTCGGCGGTGGCCAAGAGTGAGGCGTTCGACGGGCGGCTATGGCCGTACCTGACCGATGTCCCGCAGTCCGTTCCCGGCCTGACGCCCGAGGCCGCTGACGAGCTGGGAATGATCGCCTCCGCCGCGCGCTACCTGCTGTGCCAGACCGAGGAGCTCCGCTGCTTTCTCGAGGGCAGCATCCCAGCCGCCTGCGGCAAATCCGTCCTGCTGCCGCCGATGCTGGCCGACGTACCCGCGGCCCGTGGCGCGGCCGCAGCAGGCACTCCGCTGCGGCTGGTCTACACGGGCAAGTTCGCGCCGCGCTGGAACACCCTGGAGATGACCGAGCTTCCCGGGCTGCTTTCCGCCCGCGGCATCGCCTCCGAGCTGCACATGGCCGGCGACAAGATCCACGATGACGCCTCCGGCTACCAGCAGCGGATGCGGGCCGCGCTCGACACCGACGGCGTGACCTGGCACGGCGGGCACTCCCGGGAGGAGGCGATGCGGCTCGCGGCCTCCTGCGACATCGGGCTGAGCTGGCGGCACCCCGACCTGGACGCGAGCCTGGAGCTGTCTACCAAGGTGCTGGAGTTCGGGGCCCTCGGGCTCCCGGTCATCCTCAACCGGACCCCGATGCACGAGGCGCTGCTCGGCGCGGACTACCCGCTGTTCGCGGCTACCCTGGCCGACGTGGCGACGGCGGCGGCCGCGGCGACGGCCGAGCCCGGCCTTTACCGGCTGGCGGCCGACCGGACCGGCCGCGCCGCGGAGCGGTTCACCCTGGACCGGGCCGCGGAGCGGCTGCGCGGCTACCTGGCCGGAGCGGTGCCTCCCCGGCGAGCCCTCCAGACCAGAGAGGCTAGCGGGCCTGGTGGAACCGGCGCGGCAGAGGGCACCGGCAAGGCAGCAAACACCGGCGAGGCTGCGAGCACAGGCGAGGCTGGCATGGTGCCTAGGCTCCGCGTCGTGGTGGCCGGCCACGACCTCAAGTTCTTCCGGCCGCTGCTGAGCTACCTGCGGCTGCAGCCGGACCTGGAGGTCAGGCTGGATCAGTGGGCCGCGCTCGGCAAGCATGACCCGGCGGCCAGCCGCGAGCTCGCGGCCTGGGCCGACGTGGTGGTCTGTGAATGGTGCGGGCCGAACGCGGTCTGGTACAGCAGGCACAAGCGGCGCGGCGCGCGGTTGCTGGTCCGGCTGCACCGCTTCGAGCTGGCCTCGCCCTACCCCGGCCAGCTCAAGATCGGGGCCGTGAACCAGGTGGTCTGCGTGAGCAAACACTACGCGCGGCTGTGCCGTGAGCGCACCGGCTGGCCCGATACCAAGGTCGTGACAGTGCCGAACGCGCTCGATGTAGCCCAGCTTGACCGGCCCAAGCTGGACGGCGCCCGGTTCCACCTTGGCCTGGTCGGCATGGTGCCCTCGCGCAAGCGGCTGGACCTGGCCCTGGACGTGCTCGAGGAACTGCGCCGCGAGGACGACAGGTACCTGCTGTTCATCAAGTCGGGGATGCCCTGGGAACACTGGTGGGTGTGGCAGAACCCGGCCGAGCGCGACCACTACGCCAACGCGCTGCGCCGGGTCCAGCGGTCCCCGCTGCTGCGCGGAGCGGTGGTGTTCGACGACGCCGGGCCGGACGTGGCCGCGTGGCTGCGCCGGGTTGGTTTCGTGCTGTCCACCAGCGACGACGAGAGCTTCCACGTCGCTCCGGCGGAGGGCATGGCGTCCCGGGCGGTCCCGGTGCTCCGGCACTGGCCCGGCGCCGAGACGATCTACGACATGCGCTGGGTTCACCGGGGTCCGGCCGAGATGGCTGCCGCGATCATGGCGCTCGGGGACGAGGGCGACTGGCGTGCGGCGGGTGACGACGCACACGGGCAGGCGGCCGCCGCATTCAACCTGCCGCGGGTGTCCGGGGCCTGGCGGGGCCTGCTCACCGCGGACCTGGACCCGGCGGTGCCCGGCCCGATTCTCGAGTTGCTCGGTTCCCGCTGACCGGCATGTTCTTCACGCTCGCCGTCAGCGCGGCCACCCCGGAGAGGTGCGCCGCGCTGATGGGCGCGGCCCAGGGCACTGATCCTCGGATCATGCCGATCCCCGGCCCGGCGCAGGTCGCGTGGCGCTCACCCGATGGGCGGGCCGCGGTGATGAGCTGGGGAACCGCGGGCCCGGATGGCCGCCCGGAGCACCGCGTCGCCGTGTCGCATGCCGGCACAATCTGGGCCAGCCCGGCCGTCCGCGATCCGGCTACCCTGTGCGCCCGGACCGGCCTGGCCCGCGTCGACCCGGTCTACCTGGCCGAGATCCCGGGCGCGGTGGTGGTCAGCGACCGCGCCTGCTGGGCGGCCGCCGTCGCCGGGCGGCTCGGCGACCACGACCCGGTCATGGTCGGCGCCTTCCTCAGCCTGGGCTACCCGGTCGGTGCCGCCACTCCGTTCCGTGGCGTCCGCGCCCTGGGCGGCGACCACCTGCTGCGGGTAACCGGTGGCAGGCTCGTCGCAAGCCGGGCTCACGATGAACAGGCCAAGGGCGATCTGCGTGAAGGCACCGCCCAGGCCGCGGCCCAGGTGGCGATGGCCTTGGTGGAGGCGGTCCGGCCGCTGGGACAGGCGTCCGGGCCGGTCGACCTGTCGCTGACCGGAGGCAAGGACAGCAGGCTGATCGCCGCCGCGCTGACGGCGGCGCGAGTGCCGTTCCGCGCCCGCACGCACGGGTTCGCCGACCATCCCGACGTGGTCATCGCGGGCATGATCGCCGACCGTCTCGGCGTCGAGCACACGATTACCGAACCGAGGCAGGCGGGAACGCCGGACGAGGCGGACGTGCTCGCCAGGCTCCGCTCGGCGGTGCTGGTCTCCGACGGGATGCTGTCGGCGTTCGAGAACGTCGGGTCCGGGGTCCGGCCGGATCGGCAGCAAGCTGACGAACCGGTGCAGGCGGGCGGGCACGGCGGTGAACTGCTGCGCGGCGGCTACGCGCAGGCTGCCTGGCGCACCCCGGCGGTCCTGGGCGCCGCGCGTGCCGCCGAGCTGTACCGCCGGATGACCACGCGCCGCCTGAGCCTGCTCCGCCCAGGCCCGGCCGGGGCGTACCTAGCCAGCCTGGCGCCATCGGCGGCAGCCGTGGCCCGCGGTCCGCTGCCCGCGCTCGACGACTTCTACCTGGTGAACCGGGCGGGCCGGTGGTCGGCCGCCGCCCGGCAGGCCTACCTGCTCCGGTCAGCGCTGGTCCAGCCCTTGTTCGCGGATCGCGTGGTGCGCGCCGCGCGTGCCGTCCCGCTCGGGCACCGGATGAGCGACCGGCTGCACCGTGACGTGCTCGCGCTGCTCTGCCCCGAGCTGGCCGGGCTACCGCTGGCGGGCAGCCCGTGGCACGGCGAGCCGCGTACCCCGGCGAACGTGCTGCGAGCTCCGGCTGCCCTCGGCGACTGGCGGCGCGACTACGGCGAGGGGATGGCCAAGTTCCTGCGAGGCTACGTCCTTGACCACGGCGACGCGAGCCCGATGTTCGGCATCGTGCGCAGGCGGGCCGCCGAACGCTCGCTGAGTTCGCCGCAGGCCGACGTGCACGCGGTCTGGGCGCTGGCCACCCTGGCCGCGCTGCTGTCGGGTGACTGGCTCAACGCCCGCGATTAACCGTCAGCCGCGCCCGTATCGCGTCTCGGCCTGCCAGAAGTAGAGCACCCCCGCGGCCAGCGTGACGATCGCCCAGCCGGCCCCGGCCAGCCACAGCGCGCCGGTCGTGATGTCCGGGTGGCAGTACGCCTGCAGCGCGGGGATCTTCTTCGCGTTGAAGACCGCGCACCGCATGGCGTTATAGGGCTGCGCGCCGGGCGCGTCCGCACGGATCGTGGCCATGATCGCGTACCTGGTCAACGAGATGTACACCGCCGCCGGATTGAAGGAGATCACGTTCTTGGCCCATTCCGGCAGCGTGGCGGGTAGCGCGGCGATGCTGTACATGACCCCGCAGAAGTACCGCCAGACTCGGAGCAGGAACGGGACCAACTGGCTGATGTCCTGGGCGCCCGCGCCGATCCGGGCTATGAGCAGCGCGGCGCCCATGTTGAACGTGGCCTGCATCAGCAGCGCCGGGAGCAGCAGCAGCCAGTACCAGGTGAGCGGCTCCCCGGTACCCAGCACGATGGCGAAAAGCACCACCATGGACAGCAGGAGTTGCTGGAACTCCACCAGCACGTACGCGAGTGGCAGGCAGGCGCGCGGGAAGTGCAGCGCGCGGATGAGCGTGATATTCGCCCGAATCGCACTGGAGCCGACCACGATCGACCGTTCGGTAAAGGCGAATATGAAAACCCCGGTAACCAGGTACGCGGTGTAATTGCTGATGCCGCGGTTGGCCTTGAATAGGACCCCGAAGATCAGGTAGTACACGCCCGAGTTGAGCAGTGGCGTCAGCACCTGCCAGAGCTGGCCGAGCCGGGCCTCGGTGTACATCGACACGTTGCGCGCCGTGGCGTAGGCGAGGATGAAGTGCCGCCGCTGCCACACCGTTTTCAGGTAAGAGACCAGGCCAGGCTGTGCGGAACTCGGCCGCAGGCCATACTCGGCGGCCAGTTCGGCCAGGCTCGGGTCCCCTTCGTCCGGCCCGGTGAGCGTGTCCGGCCCGGGCGCGAGCACCGCCCCGTTCAGCAGGTCGCCAGGAGCGGTCAGCCGCCCGCGGTCTCTCATGGGTGTGGAGTTTATGAGAACGGCCGTGGCCGACGCCGATATCCGGGGCCAGGGGAAAATCGTTCGCCCGGAATTCGGCCCGCATTAACCCGCCGTACCCGGCGCTCTTTCTTTAGTGGCTGAGATGAGCTGTGTCGTTGAACGATCTCAGCACCGCTGGGCCGTCGGCGTACCAGTCGATCTCGCATAGGGCCGCCACGTCCAGGTGCATCCGGTAGAGCGCGGGCGGCGGGGCGAGCAGGGCCGCGGCGACCAGCGTCTTGATCGGCGTCACGTGGCTGACGATGAGGACGGTCTGGCGCTCCCGGTCGGCCAGCACGCGGTGCAGCGCGGCGGTGACCCGCTCGCTCACCTCGCTGAAGCTCTCCCCGCCGGGTGGCGCGACGGCCGGATCGGCCAGCCATGCGGCCATCTCGGATGGCCAGCGCTCCCTCACCTCGGCGAACGTCAGGCCTTCCCAGACGCCGAAGTCGGTTTCCCTGAAGCCCTCATCAGTCACCACCGGGACGCCGGTGACCGCCGCCACCTCCTCGGCCGTCCGCACGGCGCGCTGCAGCGGCGACGCCACGATTGCGCCGATGCCCGCCGAGGCCAGCCGCTTGGCGGCGGCGACGGCCTGCCGGACCCCGGTGTCGGTGAGCGGGACATCGGACCGTCCGGCGTACCGTTTCTGCACCGACATCGGCGTCTGCCCGTGCCTGAGCAGCAGGGTGACCGTGGGCTCGCCCTGGGCGGGCATCCAGTTGGTCCTCGTGCGCACCTAAAGGCCCGACTCGGGGGTCCGGACGAGGATCCTCCGGCACTCCTCGCACCTGACCACTTCGTCGGGCGCCGACGCCCTGATCACGTTCAGGTCCGCCGCGTTGAGGCTCAGGTGGCATCCCTCGCACCGGCCGACCCGCAGCATGGCCGCGCCGACGCCCTTGGTCTTGCGGATCTGGTCGTAGAGCGCGAGCAGGTCGGCGGGTACCTCGGCAGCGACGTGGCCGCGCTGATCGGATGCCTTGGCCGCCTGCTCGTCGATCTCCTTGACGGCCGCGTCCCGCCGGGCCGCCACCGCGGCCATCTCGTTGCCGATGCTGTCACGTTCGGCGGTCAGCTCGTCATGCCGGCTGTCGAGCGTCTCCCGGCGCTCCATCAGCTCGAGCACGACTTCCTCGAGGTCGCCCTGCCTGCGGTGCAACGACTCGATTTCCGACTGCAGGCTCGCGAGCTCGCGCGCGGCGGAGACCTGCCCGGCGTCCAGCCGGGCCCGGTCCTTCTCGATCCTGGTCCGGACCTGCTCCACGTCGCGCTCTGCCCGGCTCTGCTCCCTGGTCAGGTCGCCGAGCTCGGTCTCGGTCACCACAAGGGCGTCCTTGAGCTCGCTGGCCCTGGCCTCCAGGCGGGCCAGTTCGGCGACTTCGGGTAGGCCGCGCCTGCGATGGTCGAGGCGGGCAAGCTCGGCGTCCAGGTCGGCCAGTTCGAGCAGGCGGAGCTGGGTCTGCGGTGATGCTTTCACGAACCCCAACGTTAGTCCAAAGAGGGCCCCCGGGGGTCCAAGGGGGGGCTGGGGGATGGGTCCCCCCAGACGCGGGGGGTTTCGGGGGGTCG
>Ga0187807_1000316_pt1 | contig 14946 bp, 10 predicted proteins | sample NC_wetland_sal_i_4_FD_132432 | JGI IMG/M metagenome (GOLD analysis project Ga0187807, IMG submission 132432) | Wetland sediment microbial communities from Neuse River Estuary, North Carolina, USA - ASW_2 | ecosystem: Environmental > Aquatic > Freshwater > Wetlands > Sediment | place: USA: North...
CGCGCTGTCCACGGACTCAACCCTGACCCCGCTGTCCCCGTCGGCCAAGTCGGACTGGCCGACCAGCCTCACCACGCAGCTCAACCTGATGCAGTGGCTGCAGTCGAACGAGGGCGCGATCGCGGGCGGCGTCACCAACAACTGGGGCGGCAACTACGGCGACGTGTCCAAGCCGCCGTCCGGTGATCCCACCTTCGACGGCATGTACTACGACTTCGAACCCGTGTATCACAACCCGCCGTCCAACCAGTGGTTCGGCTACCAGACCTGGCCGATGGAACGGGTCGCGGAGTACTACTACGTGACCGGCAACGTCCAGGCCGGGGCGATCCTGAGTAAGTGGGTGTCGTGGGCCGAATCGGTGGCCTCGTTCAACACGACCACCGGCGCGATCTGCCTGCCCGGGACGCTTACCTGGAGCGGCCAGCCGGCCGAGAGCTGGACGACAGGCACGTCGGGCTCGTCGCAGCCGCCGGCCAACGCAGGCCTGCACGTCTCGGTGTCCGGGTGCTCGTCGGACCTGGGCGTGTCCGCCTCGCTGGCCAAGGTGTACATGTACTACGCGGCCAAGTCCGGCAACACCACCGCCGAGACGGACGCGCAGAACATCATCGACATCATCCACCAGTTCTACGGCGACTCGCTCGGCTTCTCGGCGCCGGAGACCCGGACCGACTACAGCAACTTCACCTCGGCGTTCAACACGACCAACTACGAGGGCCTGTTCATCCCCTCCGGCTGGTCAGGGACCTACCCCGAGCTGAGCGGTGACATCACCTCCGCGGACAACACCTTCCTGTCCATCCGCCCGTGGTACACGAGCGTCGCGGACTATGACGAGGTGCAGAACTACCTGAACGGCGGCGCCGCGCCGGTGTTCAATTACCACAGGTTCTGGGCAGAGGTCGACATCGCGACGGCGTTCCAGTCGTTCGCGTACCTGTTCCCGACCGTGTCCCCGCCGGCCAGCGCCACCCCTACGGTCACGGTCACCAACCCCGGCACCCAGGCCGGCACGGTCGGCACCGCCGATACCCTGCAGATCCAGGCGTCGGACTCCGCGACGGGCAAGACCTTCAGCTACAGCGCCACCGACCTGCCGCTCGGCCTGTCGATCAGCTCCTCCACTGGGGCGATCACCGGCACGCCGACCATGGCGGGCAGCTACACCACCACCGTGACCGTCAACGACGGCAGCGGAGCGTCCTCGGTCAACTTCGACTGGACGATCGGCACCAGCAGCACCAAGAACACCGTCACGGTCACGAACCCCGGCACCCAGACCGGCACGGTCGGCACCGCGGCCAGCCTGCAGATCAAGGCGACCGACTCCGCGACCGGCCAGACTCTCACCTACAGCGCCACCGGCCTGCCGACCGGGCTGTCGATCAGCTCCTCGACCGGCCTGATCAGCGGCACGCCCACCGCCTCGGGTACGTCCTCGGTCACGGTGACCGCCACCGACACCACCGGCGCGTCCGGGTCGGCCACCTTCTCCTGGACGATCAACCCCACCACCACGACCAATACCGTCACGGTGACCAACCCAGGCGCGCAAACGGGCACGGTGGGCACCGCGGTCAGCCTGCAGATCAAGGCGACCGACTCCGCCTCGGGGCAAACGCTGACCTACTCGGCCAGCGGGCTTCCCGCGGGCCTGTCGATCAGCTCCTCGACCGGCCTGATCAGCGGCACGCCCACCACCGCGGGCACGTCCTCGGTCACGGTGACCGCCACCGATACCACCGGCGCGTCCGGCTCGGCGACGTTCACCTGGACGATCGGCACGACCGGCGGCAGCTCCTGCCAGGTGGTGTACCAGACGCAAAGCCAGTGGACCGGCGGCTTCGTCGCCCAGGTCACGATCACCAACACCGGCACGTCGGCGATCAACGGCTGGACGCTGAAGTTCACCTTCCCCGGCGACCAGAAGATCACCAACGCCTGGAACGGCGTAGAGAGCCAGTCCGGCGAGGCCGTGACCATCACCAACGAGAGTTACAACGGCACCCTCTCGGCAGGCGGCGGCAACACATCGCTCGGGTTCCAGGGAACCTGGACCAACAGCGACGCGACGCCGACCGCCTTCACGCTGAACGGCGCCACCTGCACCACCTGACAGCAGTATCGCTCCCCGGCCCGGCTATCCGCCCGGGCCGGGGAGCAATACGTTCCTGGCGCGGGGCCGGGCCTGGCCACGCCCGGTGCGCCAAGAAACTTACATGCGGTCCGCTCATTTCCGCGATGACCTGCGGAAATAGACATTTCACAAGAGGGGCTCGCAGCCAACGATGGTAATTAACGAGCGTGATGGGAAAGCAGAGACGCCTGGTCTGGCCTTGACGGCGGCCCTAAAAGGACGGCCACAGAAACAGTTGCAGAAAGTTTCCCCCACGTTACAAAATAATTCGGACAACCCAAACTGCGGGCTTGCGGCGGGGGGCCTCAACACCCTGCACCATGCCGAGGAGAACGCGGTGACGGTAACCATTCCAGCGGCGCCTCCCACGCTCGCCGATGTGGCCGAGCTAGCGGGCGTCTCGTCAGCCACGGCGTCACGGGTCCTGACCGGTTCGGCCAGGGTCAGCCCGCAGACAAGGGACCGGGTCGAACAGGCGATGGCCCGGCTCGGCTACGTGCGCAACAGGGCCGCGAGAGCCTCGCAGCCGCGACGGGCCGGCTCGATCGCCCTCGTGGTGGGCGAGGAGAGCGTGAAGGTCTTCGCCGACCCGTTCTTCGCCCGCATGCTGCGCTCGGTCAGCAATTCGCTGGTCGCCGCCGACCTGCAACTCGTGCTGCTCACCCTGCACTCGCCGCGGGAGTACCGCACGGTCTCGAGATACCTGCGCAGCGGCCATGTCGACGGCGCGCTCTTCGTTTCGATGCACGGCAGGCCCGACTTCGACTACGCCAGCCTCGGCATACCGATCGTGCTGTGCGGGCGTCCGGTCAGCGGCGGGGAGCAGCTTACCTACGTCGACGCCGACAACGTCGCCGGGGCGTGGCGCGCCGTCAAGTACCTCCTCGACAACGGCCGCAAGGCGGTCGCCACAATCGCCGGCCCGCCGGACATGGCGCCCGGCATCGATCGCCTGCTCGGCTACCGCAAGGCGATGACCGCGGCGGAGGCAGGAGATCACGGCATGGTCGCCTATGGTGACTTCGGCTCGGCGTCCGGGGAGCACGCGCTGTTCCGGCTCATCGACCACCGCCCGGGCATCGACGCCGTCTTCGCAGCGTCCGACCTGATGGCGGCCGGCGCGCTGCGGGCGCTTCGCCGCCTCGGCCGCTGCGTTCCCGACGACGTCGCCGTCATCGGCTTCGACGATTCGCCGTCGGCCCAGCAGGCCAGGCCGAAGCTGTCCACGGTCCGCCAGCCGGTGGACGCCATGGCCGCCCGGATGGTCGGCGAGCTGCTCGCCCAGATCGCGAGCCCGGGAAGGCAGCCGTCCCACATCGTGCTCGACACCGAGCTGGTACTGCGCGACTCCACCTGACGGCGGGCAGCCGCGGTCCTTTCATTTCACGGCCAGCGCCGCTACCACGCGGCTGAACTGCGGACATTCGCCTGTGACAGGTCCGAATGTGACCGGTCAATCGGCCTTGTCGTGGACAACAGGCGGCCGGGCGAGGCTAATGAACCCAATCGATGCGCTTCGACGACGATGGGAAGCGGCCATGTTCGGGAAAACAACGTCACTGGCGGGAGCCGCGCTGCTCGCGGCGGCACTGCTCGGAGTAGTCATCCCGCGGCCCGCGGCCGCCGCGACGCTGACGGCCAGCGTCACGGTCAACGCCACGGCGGGCCTCGGCGCGGTCCCGGCCCACGCGATCGGGCTGAACACCGCGGTCTACGACTCGGACATGAACGACACCGCGATCGCCGGGCTGCTCAAGGCCGCGGGCGTCGACGCGCTCAGGTACCCGGGCGGCTCGTACTCCGACATCTACAACTGGCAGACGCAGACGGCGGCGGCCGGCGGTTACGTCGCGCCGGGTACCAGCTTCACCAGCTTCATGGCGACCGCGAACGCGGCCGGCGCGCAGCCCATCATCACGGTCAACTACGGCACCGGCACGCCGAGCCTGGCGGCCGCCTGGGTCACCGCAGCCGCCAGCGACTCGATCACCTACTGGGAAGTCGGCAACGAGGTCTACGGCAACGGCACCTACGGCGCCAACTGGGAGGCCGACGCGCACTGCGAGACGTCGCTGAACGGCCCGGCGGTCACGATCGGCAGCGAGCCCTCGCAGACCTACGACTGCGGCCCCTCCCAGTACGCGGCCAACGTCCTGCAGTACGAATCCGCGATGCACGCCGCCAACCCGAACGCCAAGGTCTGCGCCGTGCTGACGACGCCGGGCTTCTGGCCGGACGGTGTGACCAACTCCGAGTACCCGCAGCCCTGGAACCAGACGGTCCTCACCGCGCTCGGCAGCCAGACCCAGTGCGTCATCGTGCACTACTACCCCGGCGGGTCCACCACCGCCGGCATGCTGACCGACCCCACCGACATCGCCGGCATCGTGTCCACGCTGCACAGTGAACTCAGCCAGTACGCGGGCATCGCCAGCCCGGCCAGCATCCCGATCCTGGTCACCGAGACGAACTCGTCGATCGACATGGACACCCAGCCGGCCGCCCTGTTCGGCGCGGACATGTACATGACCTGGCTGGAGAATGGCGTCACGAACGTCGACTGGTGGAACGAGCACAACGGCGAGGGCACCGTCAGCACGGTCGATGGCGTCACCGACTACGGTGACCAGGGCATCTTCTCTAACGGCTCGAACTCCGGCGGCACCACCGAGCCGGCGGTAGACACCCCGTTCGCCCCGTACTACGCCATGGAAATGCTGACCAAGCTCGCCGCGCCCGGCTACACGATGGTCACATCGTCCTCGAGCCAGGCGCTGTTGCGGGTGCACGCCGTCAGGGACACCAGCGGCAACCTGAACGTGCTCATCGACAACGAGGACCCGTCGAACAGCTACACGGTCAGCCTGACCTACAGCGGGTTCACCGCGAACGGCACGCCGACCGTGTACGCGCTGGCGAACAACGCCACCTCGATCACCTCCGCCGCGGGCAGCGCCACCTCCGTCACGGTGGCCCCGTACTCGCTGACGGTGGTGCACGTTCCCGGCAGCGGCGGCACCGGCGTCACGGCGCCCGGCGCGCCCGGCCAGCCGGTGGCATCAGGCCTGTCCTCTTCCACGTCTGGCAGCAACACCGGGACGGCCACGCTGACCTGGCCCGCCTCGACGGCCGGCACCTACCCGATCGCCAGCTACCGGGTGTACCAGCTGACCTCCAGTGGCTCGACGCTCGCCGCGACCACCACAGGCACCACCACCACGCTGACCGGCCTCACCATCGGCGACAGCTACACGTACAACGTGGTGGCGGTGGACTCGCAGGGCAACGCGTCGCTGCCGTCACCGCCGGTCACGTTCACCGTGCCGCCGCCTGCCGGAGCCGGCTGCGCCGTGCACTACTCGCTGGCCGGCAGCTGGCCCGGCGGCTTCCAGGGCGGCGTCACGATCACCGACAGTTCGTCGACCCCGGTCAGCGGCTGGACCCTGACCTGGACCTGGCCGTCAACAGGGGAGCAGATCACCCAGATGTGGAGCGCCTCCTACACCCAGGCCGGCACGGCCGTGTCCGCCGTCAACGCCAGCTACGACGCGACGATCGGCGCCAACGGCGGCACGGTGACGTTCGGCTTCCTCGGCAACGACAGCGGCCAGACTCCCGCGCCGGCCGCCTTCTACCTCAACGGCAACGTCTGCAGCAACGACTGATTGCCCGCCCCTCGGCCTGGACGCGGCGTCAGAAGTGCGGCAGGCCGAGGTAGGGGAACTCGTTCAGCAGGTCGTCGTGCGGCCGCAGGCCTGTCGGCGGGATCTTGCCGTTGCTGAGCCAGGCGAAGCGGAAGCTGTAGACGTCGTCGACGGGAGTGCGGCCGTTCGGGTACTCGGCGGGCCGCGTGCGGTCGTAGCGGAGGATGTCGGGCAGCATCGTGAGGGCGGCCCGCCTGGCCTCCTCGGGCGGGTAACCGCCGTTTTCCAGGAGCTTGGACCACGGTCCCAGGTAGTTGGCCACGTCATCGGCTGGCTGGCGGGTGTTGTAGAGGTCCTTCTCGCTGTCGGGGTTGATGAACGGGTTGATCGTCGGGTTGCCGCCGCGGTCCATCTGGGTGAGCATGCCGTCCCGGCGCAGGCTGATCGAGGCCCAGATGCCGATCATCGGGTCGGTGCCGAGCATGTCGTAGGGCACCTCGAGCGCGATCGACAGGACGTCGTTGCCGGCGAAGTCGTCGTGCCCGGTCCACTTGAATCCGTGCAGGGCTCCCTCGATATCGGCGAAGAACGGCTCGCTGCGGGCCCCGGCGAACATCCGGATCTCGCCGGCCTCGAGGGGCCGCGCCGTCGCGTCGAAGCTGACCGGGAGCGACTCGGTGAGCACCTGGCCGGCCGTTCCTGGCTCATGGGCCTTGGCGCCGGTGGCGTAGTACACCGTCCCCGTCTGCATGCCCTTGTCGAGTTCGGAGAACGTGAACGTGAAGGCGACGTCGGCGTGCGCGTCGCCGTCGTTGTCGACGTTGATCCGGTAGACCGCGCCGGGGTGGAAATCCCGGCTGGTGATGACCGTCGGGGGCAGCTCGATGGGCGCCCTGACCGTCGGGTTCGAGTCGATGATCAGCACCGTCTTGCCCGGATCGGCTGCTGACCTGAACGCGAACACGTCGGTCAGGTCAAGCCGCGTGTCGTCGCCAGGGAACCTGAGATTGGCAGCGCTGAAGTGGTTCGACATACGTGAGTTCCTTTCGCGGCAGGCTGTGAACAGGATCGGCTCGGCCGATACCCCCGTCGGGCGGCCCTCCAGTGGCGGCAGCACCCAGTGCTCCGGGCTGCCCCAGGGCCTCCCTTGCGGCGGGTTAGTACCCGCGTCCGCACCATCTAACGCGGCGCTGACCATGTGACTACGCTGCGTGACAAAAGAGAGCAGGTGCGGCGACTACAGGCGCCACCATTCGTTCGGGATAATCGACGACAGCTACCGGGACGGCGGGAAAGCCATGGGCACCTTTGACACCATCGAGACCACGCGGCTGCTGATGCGGCGCTGGCGGGAGTCAGACCGTGAGCCGTTCGCGCGGCTCAACGGCGACCCGCAGACGCTGGTGTACTTCCCGCAGACGCTTGACCGGGCCGCCAGCGACGCGCTGGTCGACCGGATCGAGGCGAACTTCGACGCGCGCGGCTGGGGCCTGTGGGCCCTCGAAGTCCGGCGAACGGAGCAGTTCATCGGGTTCACCGGCCTCGCCCCGATGCCGGACGACGTGCCGGGCGCGGGCGGTGTCGAGATCGCCTGGCGGCTGGCCAAGGCCGCGTGGCACCACGGCTACGCGACCGAGGCCGCGCTGACCGCGAAGACCGTGGCCTTCGACTGCCTCGGCCTGGCCGGGCTCTGGTCGATGACCGCGGTGCTCAACGAGCCGTCCCAGGCGGTGATGCGGCGGATCGGCATGACCGAGGTGGCCAGGTTCGACCACCCGCGGGTCCCCGACGGCCATGCGCTCAGGCCACACGTGACCTACCACCTCGCGCACCCGTTACGCCGGAACCGCGCCGCGAGACGCCGCTGATGATGCGGGATAGGCCCCTGCGGCCCGCATACCCCTACGGGTACTTTGCGAGTGTCGGGTGGGGCTGGCCGGTCAAGGTTAGGGGAGGTGGCCGTCAGTGAGCCGCAAGAAGGTACTCGTGCTCGGCGGAAACTTCGGAGGGCTTACCGCGGCGCTCGCGGTCAGCCGTGAGCTGCACTCGGACGTGGATGTCCGGGTGATCTCGGCCTCGGATCGCTTCCTGTTCAACCCGTCGCTCATCTGGCTCCCGTTCGGCAAGCGCCGCCCCGCCGACATCACGTTCCCGCTCGCACCGACGTTCGAGAGCCACGGGATCGAGTTCGTGCACGCCGAGGCGACCGCGATCGACCTGGCGTCGCAGAAGGTCATGGCGACCAGCGGTGCCTACAGCCACGACTGCCTGGTCATCGCCGCTGGGTACCGGAACAATTTCGGCGTCGTGCCCGGGCTGGGCCCGGACGGTAACGCGTACACGATCACCACCATGGAAGACGCGATCCACGCGGGGGAGGGCTGGCGGCGGTTCTTCGAAAACCCGGAGACATCGTGGTGGGCGCTAGCCAGGGCGCCGGGTGCTTCGGCGCGTGTCCTACCGGCTGCGCAAGGTTGGCCTGAGCAAGCGGGTGAAGCTGACTTACATGTCGCCGGAGCCGTTCCTCGGCCACTTCGGCATCGGCGGGCTGCCGCACCTCCGGCAAGAAGGCGGCAGCCTGACGACGGTCAGGCGAGGGAGAGGAACAGCCGTTCGAGCTGAGCGCGGTCGGCGTCAGAGGCGCCGTCGCCGCCGACGACGCACTGCTGCAGGCCGGTCGCGATGAGCTTGAAGCCAGCCCGGTCGAGCGCCCGGGACGCGGCCGCGAGCTGGGTCACCACGTCGGCGCAGTCGCGGCCCTCTTCGATCATCTTAATGACCCCGCCGACCTGGCCCTGGACCCGGCGGAGCCGCTTGATCACGTCGGCCATGGTCTGGCTGTCCACATCCATGCCAAGCTCCTGGGTCTGGTCCCGGCATCCGGCTGGATGCCGCGGGGCGGCGCTGGGCATGAATTCATACCCTTGGGGGTATGCTACCACGATCAAGCTTGGCGCGGCGGTCCGCGAACCTCTACAGTGATGGCTGAGCATGAATACCCCATAGGGTATATACGCAGGACCGCCTGGAGACGTGAGGAGCATGTGCCATGGGCGCCACGGCAAGAGCCGGTATCGAGGTCGTCGCCCTGGACACGCCCGCGCTTGGCGACCGCAGTTACCTCGCGCATGTCGCGGACGTTGCCCTGGTCGTGGACCCGCAGCGGGATATCGACCGGGTGCTCGCGGTGGCGGCCGACCGGGGCGTCCGGATCACTCACGTCTTCGAGACCCATCTGCACAACGACTACGTGACCGGCGGGCTGGCGCTCGCGCTCGCCACCGGGGCTGCTTACCACGTCAACGGCGCCGACGAGGTGACCTTCGACCGGATGCCGGTCGCCGACGGGGACGTGATCGACGTCGGCCCGGTGATGCGGGTGCGGGCGCTGGCAACGCCGGGACACACCTTCACCCACCTCTCGTACGTGCTCGAGGCCGCCGGTCACGCGCGCGCGGTGTTCACCGGCGGGTCGCTGCTGTACGGCTCGACGGGACGGCCGGACCTGCTCGGCCTGGTCCACGCCGGTGAGCTGGCGCGCGCGCAGTTCGCGTCGGCACGGCGGCTGACCGCGGCACTGCCTGCGGACGCGGCCGTGTATCCCACCCACGGGTTCGGCAGTTTCTGTTCGGCGACCCAGGCGGCCCAGGCCGAGGGCGACTCCTCGACGATCGGCCGGGAGCGGCGGGTCAACCCGGTGCTGATCCTCGACGAGGACCGGTACGTGACCGAGCTGCTCGCCGGCCTGGACGCCTTCCCCGCCTACTACGCGCACATGGCCCCGGCCAACGCGGCGGGCCCCGGGGCGCCTGACCTGTCCTCGCCGCACCAGGCGGACGCGGCCGAGCTGAGGCGGCGCATCGAGGCGGGGGAGTGGGTAGTGGACCTGCGCGCCCGGCGCGCGTTCGCCGCCGGGCATGTGGCCGGGACCCTGAGCTTCGACCTGGACGGGAGCTTCGTCACCTACCTTGGCTGGCTGATCCCCTGGGGCACGCCGCTGACCCTGCTGGGAACAACGCCCGAGCAGGTCGCGCAGGCGCAGCGGGAGCTGGTGCGGATCGGCATCGACCGCCCGGCCGCGGCCGCCACCGGGCACCCGGCGGGGTGGGTGGGGGCGGGGGAGGGCGCGCTGCGCAGTTATCCCGTCGCGGACTTCGCCGCCCTGGAGTCGGTACGCCGCCACCGCGCCGTCGTCATCCTGGACGTCCGGCGCGACCAGGAATGGGATGCCGCCCACATCGGCGGCGCCGTGCACATCCCGCTGCACCAGTTGCCCGCCCGGCTCACGGAGGTGCCGCCCGGCGAGGTCTGGGTGCACTGCCAGGCGGGCTACCGCGCCGCGGTCGCGGCGTCCTTTCTTGACGCCGTCGGCCGGATGGTCGTCGCGGTGGACGACGACTTCGAGCGCGCCGCCGCCTCCGGCCTGCCGATCGAGGGGCTGCCCCCGGCGCTGGCCGCACAGCTCGTGAGCCCGCACGCGGAACCCCCGGAAGGATCACAGTGAATGTCGTGTCGGCGCTGAAGAACGCCTTCAGCAAGCCCTACGGAACCGTCTCGGCCGCGCAGGCGGCCACCCTGGCGGACGGCGGCGCCATCCTCCTCGACGTGCGGGAAACCCGCGAGTGGGAGGCCGGCCACGCGCCTAAGGCCCGGCACATCCCGCTGAGCGAGATTCCGCGCCGCGCACGGGAGCTGCCTCAGGGCCGGGCGGTGGTGACCGTATGCCGGTCCGGCGCCCGGTCGGCCCGTGCCGCGGCGATGCTTGCCACGGACGGGCGTGAGGTGTCCAACCTGGCCGGCGGGATGCACGCCTGGGCGCGCGCCGGGCTGCCCGTGGTGGCGCGCGGCGGCGGTCCGGGCCGCGTCGCGTAAGCGCCGCGATCACCGCCCGGCTAGCGCTGCGATCTCACCTTCCGCGTGAGAGGCTTCATTTTTCGTGTGCGGCTGACCTCACCACGATTTATAATTTCGTGTAGTCAGGATGACACACGTAATTAGGCCGAGGTGAGGTTATGGCGGACGTTGCCGATCCGGTGACATGCGCAGCGTGCGGGCGTCAGCTGCCGCCACAGCAGGGAAAGGGCCGACGCCGTCGGTACTGCGATGCGCGCTGCCGGGACGCGGCGCGGCGCGCGCGGGCCCGTTCGGGCGGCCGGCGGCCTCTGACTGTAAATGATTCCTTGACAGCCAACAGCCGTCAGGAATATGTTTACGGCATCAGCAACGTACCGGAAACAGCCGATCCGGTGGCCGGCAGAATCCGCGACGCGGCGCTCCGGCTCATCGGGGCGCTAACGGGACCGGATACCGGCTCGCCGCTCGATGTCGTGGCGGCGGCACGGGAGCTGTCCGCCGCTGCCGCCGGGGCGATGCAAGCGGCCGTCGACCGTGCGCGTGCCGCGGGCCACAGCTGGAGGGAGATCGGCGATGTGCTCGACACGACCAGGCAGGCGGCGTTCCAGCGATTCGGGCGCCCGGTCGATCCGCGCACTGGCACCCCGATGATCCGCGATGTCCTGCCCGGCGCCGAGGACCGGGCGGTCGAGATCCTTGGCTGCATCGTCGAGGGCCGCTGGGAGGACGCGCGCCGGGACTTCGGGGAGAAGATGCTCGAAGCCGTGGACGCCGACCGCATCTCCGGCGCGTGGGCGCTGACGATTGGCCAGGTCGGCCGCTATGAACGGATGGGCGAGCCGGTCGCCTTCCAGGCCGGCGACGCCACCGTGGTGAACATCCCGCTGTCCTTCGAGGCCGGCGACAGGACCGGCCAGGTGACCTTGGACCGGGCCGGGAAGGTCATCGGCCTGTTCCTGCTGCCGCGCCAGGAGTGATCCGTTTCTGAAGGGGTGACCGCACATGAATTTCGGACGATCGGCAGCGCTGGCGCTGGTCATCGGCGGGATGACGGCCGCGTCCGCCGCGTGCTCTGGCACCGCTCCCAAGCCCGCCTCGGCCTCGTCGCCGGCTTCGTCGACGACTGCCGCGAGTTTCCCCGGCACCCCGGCGGGTATCCAGGCGCGCTGGCTCTTCGGCGCGGCCACCCACCTGCCCATCCCCACGGCGGTGGTGACCGCGCACTTCGATCAGGCCTTCCTGGCAAAAGTGACGCCGGCCCAGCTGAACGCCGTGCTCGCGGAAACCAAGAGCCTGCGGCTCGATGCCGTCACGCTCAGCACGCCGGGCGCCCTCGAGATGACCGTCACCGCTAACGGGCTGACCCAGCTGCGCGTCACCATCGCCGTCGACTCCCGCGGCATGATCAGCGGCCTCCTCCTGCAGCCGGCCGGCGCCCCTGCCGCCCTGCCGCCGGCGCCCACCACCTGGGCCGGCGTTGACCGTCAGGTCCGCGCCGTGGCACCGCAGGTCCGGCTGCTGGTCGCCAAGGTCAGCGGCGGCACCTGCCAGCCCGTGCACGCCATTGACGCCACCACACCCGCACCGCTGGGATCGGCCTTCAAGCTCTACGTGCTCGACACGCTCGCGCGCGCGGTCGCCGCGGGCAAGGTCAGCTGGAATCAGCAGCTCACCGTCACCAGCCAGGTCAAGAGCCTGCCGTCCGGCGAACTGCAGGACCAACCGGACGGCACCCGGGTAACCGTGCGGCAGGCGGCCGCCGACATGATCTCGGCCAGCGACAACACCGCCGCCGACATGCTGATCACGCTGCTCGGCCGGACAGCCGTCGAGGCGGCGGCGGCGCAGACGGGGATGGCCGATCCCGGCCGCGACGTGCCGTTCCTCACTACCCGCGAGCTGTTCACCCTCAAGCTCGACGACTGGCCCCGGCTGGCAAGCCGCTACCTTGCGCTCGGGACCGCCGGGCGCCAGGCGATGCTCACCGAGCTTGATCGCGTGCCGTACAGCACGCTCACCGCGCTCAGTTCGGCCGTCTGGACCGCGCCCCGCGACATCGACTCACTGGAGTGGTTCGCCTCCCCGGCCGACGTCTGCCGCGTCTACGCGTCACTCGACGCTCTGGCCCGCCAGCCGGCGCTGGCCCCGGTGGCGAGCGTCCTCGAGATCAACAACGGTGACCTGAGCCTCGATCCCGGCCAGTGGCGGTCGGTCTGGTTCAAGGGCGGCTCAGAGCCGGGCGTGCTCACCCTCAACTACCTCGCGACGACCCGTAGCGGCCAGGCGTACGTGGTCAGCGTGCTCGCCGAGAACCCCGCCGCGCCGATCGCGCAGACCTCGGCGGAACTGGCGCTGATCAGCGCGGTCAAAGGCGCGTTCGAGCTCGCCGCCCGCTGAGCATGCGGGATACTTTCCCACCTCTTCCAGTGGGAAAGTATCCCGCGTCCCGCTCGAAGGCACCCCTACGGCACCGTGACCTGCCGGCCTACCTGGCGGACCAGGTCGTGGGCATTCCCACGCTCATTGGCGCGTACGAGGGGTCGCTTTGCGGCGCCCCACCTTACGCTTCGCAGTCGCCTGGTGACAGAATCAGCATGTCCAAATGGGGGTGGGCATGAGCAGCATTTTCTCGGGGGATGACAGCGGGCTGACAGCCGAAGAACGGCGGCTGCGCGAGGCGCGGGCGGGTGAGCCGTGGCGCGCCTGGGGACCATACCTGAGCGAACGTCAGTGGGGGACGGTTCGCGAGGACTACAGCGACGGCGGAGACGCCTGGTCGTACTTCACTCATGACCAGGCCAGGTCCCGGGCGTACCGGTGGGGTGAGGACGGCCTGGCCGGCATCAGCGACGACAAGCAGCGGCTGTGCCTGGCACTCGCGCTGTGGAACGAGCGGGACCCGATCCTGAAGGAACGCCTGTTCGGCCTGACCAACGCCGAAGGCAATCACGGTGAGGACGTCAAGGAGTACTACTTCTACGTCGACAACCTTCCGACGCACAGCTACCAGCGCTATATCTACAAGTACCCGCAGTCCGAATTTCCCTACAACGACCTGGTCGCGGTGAACCGTGCCAGGTCGCGGTACGAGTTCGAGTACGAACTGGCGGACACCGGCATCTTCGACGCGCAGGCCTACTTCGACGTCGAGGTGGAGCACGCCAAGGCCGCGCCCGAAGACATCCTCTGCCGGATCACCGTGCACAACCGCGCGGCGCGGGACGCCGTGCTCCACGTGCTGCCCACGCTGTGGTTCCGCAACACGTGGTCATGGACCGATGGTGCGCCGAGGCCCGAGCTCACGCGCGTCGAGTCGGCGTATCCCGCCCTGCGCGCCGACCATCATCAGCTCGGCGCCTTCTACCTGTACGCCTCGCCCGAGGCCACGCTCCTGTTCTGCGAGAACGAGACGAATATGCCCCGCGTGTTCGGCGCGGAGCCGCAAACGCCCTTCCCCAAGGACGGCATCGGCGACCACCTCCTGCACGGCGCCGGCACCGTGAACCCCGAGGGCACGGGGACCAAGGCGGCCGCGCACGTCAGGCTGTCCGTGCCCGGCGGCGGGCAGGCCGTGGTGCAGGTGCGCCTGACCCGGGCCGAGCCCGGGCAGCTCGCGGAGCCGTTCGCCGACGCGGACGACCTGTTCGCGCGGCGGCGCGCCGAGGCGGACGAGTTCTACGAGGTCATCACGCCGCCCCAGTTGACCGACGACGCGAAGTCGGTCATGCGGCAGGCGCTGGCGGGGATGCTGTGGTCCAAGCAGTGCTACTTCTTCGATGTCGACCAGTGGCTGCGTGAGCGGCGCTCGCATCCGCTGCGGGCGCCGGTCCATCGGGGGACTCGCAACGAGTCGTGGTTCCACATGTTCAACCACGACGTGGTGTCCATGCCCGACAAGTGGGAGTACCCGTGGTACGCCGCCTGGGACCTGGCGTTCCATTGCATCCCGCTCGCCATGGTCGACCCGGAGTTCGCGAAGAACCAGATCGACCTGATGCTCTCCCAGGACTACCTGCACCCGACTGGCCAGATGCCCGCCTATGAGTGGAATTTCGGCGACGTGAACCCGCCGGTGCACGCCTTCGCGGCCCTCTTCCTGCAAAATCTGGAGGCCGACCTCGGCGAGGTCGACCTGCCCTTCCTGCAGAAGAGCTTCGCCAGGCTGCTGCTGAACTTCACCTGGTGGGTGAACCGCAAGGATCCGTCCGGGCACAACGTGTTCGAGGGCGGCTTCCTCGGCCTGGACAACATCGGCGTGTTCGACCGCAGCGCCGCGCTGCCCACCGGCGGGCGGCTCGAGCAGGCCGA
>Ga0187807_1000319_pt1 | contig 14941 bp, 13 predicted proteins | sample NC_wetland_sal_i_4_FD_132432 | JGI IMG/M metagenome (GOLD analysis project Ga0187807, IMG submission 132432) | Wetland sediment microbial communities from Neuse River Estuary, North Carolina, USA - ASW_2 | ecosystem: Environmental > Aquatic > Freshwater > Wetlands > Sediment | place: USA: North...
CCACAGCGCGCCGGGCAGCTTGTCGACGGTGACGGTCCCGGCTGGATCGAACGCCCCGAAGATGAAGTCGTGCCAGCTTTCCGACATGCTGCGGGCCGCCGCGCCGTAGAACGGCTCGACGCTGGCGCCGGCCATTCCCCAGCCGTACGCGACCGCCGCGACGGCGGCGATGGCCAGCAACGCCGGCCGCGCCCAGGCGGGCTGATCCGCGGGCGAGCGCCACGGCGTCAGGAAGCGACGCCAGCGGGGTGCTCCTGATGCAGGCGCTGGTGCCGTTTCCGGGATAATTGCCATTTCCGCCCCACCTGCCCAGTATTGCGGGAACCGCGTGTCGTGTCCGCCTGGCGCCGGGAAACGCGTGGATGTGGTAGTCACGCGACTCTATGCGCGTGGACGCCTAGGCGCGCCCTGATCTACACCGGCCACAATGGCGGTCGGGGAATGCGCCGCGCCATTTGGCGTTATACGGGCGGGGGTATGACGGTCCCCTATCGCATAGCCAGGGAGACACATGAGCACCGTTGCGCTGACACGCGAAACGTTCGAGGAGACGGTCACCAAGCCCGGGATCACGCTCGTCGACTTCTGGGCCTCATGGTGCGGTCCATGCCGGATGTTCGCGCCGGTCTTCGAGACGGCCAGCCAGACGCATCCGGACGTCACTTTCGGCAAGATTGATACCGAAGACCAGCAAGAGCTTGCCGCCGCGGCTGGCATCACCTCGATACCGACGCTGATGGCGTTCCGCGACGGAATCCTCGTGTTCCGCCAGCCCGGCGCGCTTCCCGCAGCCGCTTTGGAGAAGGTGATCGAGGCCGTGCGAGACCTCGACATGGACGAGGTGCGGGCCGACATCGCAGGCCGGCAGGCCGAGCGGGCCACCCGGTAACTTACCGGATGTCTACGTTCTTCCTGATATGTGGCGCGGCGACGCCGCGGTTCTCCAGCCGGGCGCGCTGCATGGTGCCTTGCGGCACGGCCGGCAGCCAGGTGACGTTCCACGCCTGCGCATCCAGCTTGGCCGCGCTCCAGATCTCGAACCCGATTCCGCCGAAGGCCCGTGAGACACCCGAGCCGAGGCCGTACCCGCCCGTACCAAGGACGGCAACCACGGTGACCAGGCTCGCCCAGGTCTGTGACGCCCCGCTGAGGTTCGAGATCACCAGGTAGAGCAGGCCTCCCAGCAAGGCAGCCGTCCCGAGGACGATCGGCCAGAAGCGGCGCAGGACGCTCCTGGTCACCGCCCGCGCGGCGCGGGCGATCGCGGACGCGGCCTGTACCCACGCGCCCATCGCCGGATTCAGGCTCACGTCAGGGTCGGCCGTGAGCACGGAATGCCACACTCCGCCCTGCACACGCAGGGCGCTGACCACCACCTGCGCCGACAGCGGCCACGCGTTCGGTGCCGTGATCTTCGGCGCGTTGACGTCGGCCCAGTCCGCCCAGTTCGACAGCGACTGGCCGACGATGGACGCGGTTGACGGCGGGATCGCCGTGCCGGCGCCGTTGAGCCACGTCTGCATGGCGGCGATCTGGCTGCGCTTGAACATCCCGACGAAGGCATCGGGACCGACGTCCGGCGTGACGAGCCAGCACATGTCGCTCAGCGCGAGGCCGAGCTGATAGGCGTTGAGCTGCTGCTGGTCGTCGGCTAGCTGGTCGAGGATGGCCAGGTGCAGGCTGCCGAGCGCGGCGTCGAATTTACCCTGGTCGAATGGTTCCGGGGCACCCGGCTGATTGGCCGCCTTGGCCGCCTCGGCCTGGATCTCGGCATCGGAAACGCCCGGGTACGGCCCGAGCATGTCATGCAGATCGGTGACGAGGAAATTCAGCAATTCGACTGGGTCCAGGTCGGCGACCAAGGGCAGCTGAACCGCCTTGTTGAAAGCCGGCTGGCGATTGGCCGTGCTCGCGCGCCGGCGGCTGTCAAACAGCTCCGCCATCAGCCACCCAAGCGCGAAGATCGACCCCACGCGCGGCGGCACCGGGACGATCACCGGCACAGGCGGAACATGGCTGCTCTCCGGACTAGTCATTATGAACGCTTCTCCACGCTTGGCAGCCGCTTTACGATGCTGGTTTCGATGACACTCTGGCGCTATGTCGAATAATTCGAAAGCGCGCCCCGCAGATCGTCCCGATTTTTGCAGTATCGCAGTCGGCTGTCAACGCGTGACACGGAAGAATTGTCCGCGATTCGCGTAATTTGGGGCGCGAGTATCAGGCCGCTGCCGCGGAGCGTGACGGCTCCCACCCGATGGCCGGGGCTATATGCCTGGCGATCGTGGCGAGGAGCCGCGCGTTGAATTCCACCCCAAGCTGGTTCGGCACGGTGAACAGGACGGTATCGGCCTCGCGGACGGCCTCGTCGGCGGCGAGTTCGGCCACGAGCCGATCGGGTTCCCCTACGTAAGTGCGGCCGAACCGCGACCGTGCTCCTTCGAGCAGCCCGATCTGATCGTCGTGGCCCTGGTCGCCAAAGTACTCGCGGTCAATGCCTTCCGTGATCGGCAGCACGCTGCGCGATATCGAAACCCGCGGCTCCCGCTCCCAGCCCTGCTCCGCCCAGGCCTGCCGGTACAGCCGGATCTGCTCGGCCTGCAGCTGGTCGAACGGCACCCCGGTGTCCTCGGAGAGCAGCGTGGAACTCTGCAGGTTCATCCCGGTCCGCGCCGCCCACTGCGCGGTGGCGCGAGTGCCCGAGCCCCACCAGATCCGGTCGGCGAGTCCCGGCGACTGCGGCTGGATGGCCAGCCCGCCGCTGATCCCGGTGCGCGCCGGGTCGGTACGGGCGACCGCCGCGCCGTTGATCGCGGCCAGGAAGATCTCGGTCTTGTGCCGGGCGCTGTCCGCCGCGGTCTCTCCTTCCGCGGGCACGTACCCGAACGATTCCGCGCCGCGCAGCGCGATCTCTGGCGAACCGCGGCTGACCCCGAGTTGCAGCCGTCCGCCGCTGATCAGGTCCGCCGCCGCGGCCTCCTCGGCCATATAGAGCGGATTCTCATACCGCATGTCGATCACGGCGGTGCCGATCTCGATGCGGCTCGTCCGCGCCGCGATCGCGGAAAGCAGCGGGAACGGCGAGGCGAGCTGCCGCTCGAAGTGATGTACCCGGACGAACGCGCCGTCGACGCCTATCTCCTCGGCCGCCTGGGCGAGCTCGATTGTCTGCAGCAGCGAGTCCGCGGCACTGCGCGTCCGCGACCCGTCCACGTCGCGCCAGTGCCCGAACGTCAGGAACCCGATCTTCTTCACAACCCGCTTCAGCGCCGCCACGGCGGCCAGGATTCCCGACTGTCGGCCCAGTAAGTCACTACCGCCGATCAAATTCGCCGTTGCGGACGCCGCTTACAAAGGCGTCCCACTCCGCCGGGGTGAACCCGAGCATGGCTCCCCCGGGCTTCTTGCTGTCACGGACCCGGATGAGGTCCCCGGACAACCCCGCCACCTCGACGCAGTTGCCGTTGCCCATGCTCAGCGAGCTTTTCGTCCAAATCGGGCCAGCACTTCCTGTCGAGCGGCGACGTATACCTCGGTTTGCCAAGAACCACATCGAAGTCATGCTCCAATCCAGTCACTGGTCCAGCCGGAACCTAAGCTAGCGCAGCCGGTCATGCCCAGAGTCGCTCTGCCGTGTTCAAGATGACGTGTTGTGACGCCTGAGGTGAAAGTGATGCCTTGAGCACCGCCTGAAAGAACAGACGGTAGCTATATGTTTCGGTCTCGCCTTCTACATAGAGCTCGCTCTTCAAGCTCTCCGTGCTGACAACATCGCCGAGCTTACTGGTCTCGTGCATCGGGCTGAACCCGAAAATGACGAACGAGTCAGCGATCAGCGATACGCCACTTTGCAAGGGAAGGACGTGCAGCTCGACATTGGGCAGTTCTGCGATCTCCGCCAGGTGCCGTAGCTGCTGATACATCACAGTAGGGCCGCCGAACGAACGCTGCAGAACGCCCTCATCCAGCACGACCGAGAGCTCCAGGGGAGGCTCACGGACTGTAAGCGCTTGCTGGCGGATAATCCGGACTTGCACCCGCTTCTCGAGAATGCCCGGCGGCGTGGGAATCGCGCTCCCATGGCCAGAGATGACGTGGCGGGCATACTCTTCCGTCTGCAGCAGGCCCGGGACCACCTGGACCTGCCAGTGCGCCGCGGAGACCGCCTCCGCCTCTAGGCCGATGAACTCCATGTACTCGGGCGCGAGTGCGTCGGCGTAGTCCTCCCACCAGCCCCGCTGGTTGGCATCCACGGCGAGCGTCAGTAGCTGGGCGCGTCGCCGTTCCGCGACGCCGTAATGGTCGAGCAGTTTCTCGACCTCGTCTATCGGGAAGCCGCTTTGTCCAAGTTCATAGCGACTGATTTTCGCGGTCGACCAGCCCAGCGCCTTGGCGACCTCGCTGCCTGTGCGGTTGCCACGCAGCCGCCGCAACTCCGCGGCCAGACGACGACGTCGGACGGTGGGAGAGCCGGACGTCGTCACCTCAACCTCCCACATCGCTCAGGCTACGCACGGCAACAGCTAACCAGTGAGTTACCCGTTCGCACGGGATTGTCACCAACATTTCATGCGGGAAGCACTGTGTATTTATTGATGAGAATTACGCGGAGAGCCCACAATGAGCCTTACAGGACAAGGCTTCCTGAACTTCAAGGGTGGCTGTCATGGAGACCGAACGGGGAACTCAACCGGTCTCCAAGAGTGTGGCTGGCCCGGCCCCGGCGGTTGCTGGCTGCGCTGGGCGCCCAATTCGAACCAGCCGCTGCTTCCGGCAGCCGCACTCCCGTGGACCCCCGCGCCGACGGCAGTCCTATGTCCGCGCGAAACAGCAGCCCAAATGGGCGGCGCGGCCGATGCGCCAACATCGACCGCGCCTGAACAAACACCAGACCCGTGAACGGGCCTTAGCTACAGCTTGCTACGTTACCTCGCTATCCGGGAGATGCCTACCCCCTGACCCCGATTACCTGGGACATCCCCACAACCAGGACATCTGGAATGACGGTAGCGTCTCCCGGTGGCGGCGGAACGTCTGCTGGCCTGGTCAACACGAGTCGGTGTGCCTCATCCGAAAGTCGGTCAACCCGACAGGAGTGACACATGCCAGCTCCGCCCCCACAACCGCAAGATAATGAGGCGATCCTGGTGATCGTCCTTTTCCTCGCCTGCTTTTGCGTCGTCTACTGGCGCACGGTGCTTCGGGTGATCGCGATCGTCTTCGTCGCGCTCGCTGTTTATGGCATCATCGCCGGCCTGCAGGGCCTGCACGACATCACCCGATAGCAGGAGGGCAGCCCTTCACCTGCCGGCCGGCAGAGGCCGCGGCGCGGCGCACCGGCCGGCAGACCCGGGGCCGCTCTCATCTCGGGCGCCGGCGGCTGTCGTGGAAGCGGTGATCCCGCTCGATCAGGCTTGCGAGCTGCGCGCGGCGCGCGGCGCTGAGTTCGAGTCGCGACTTGCGCACCAGGTCGACGACATAGCGCGATGAGGTGGCCAGGTGAACGGTCGCGTTCCGCTGGCCGCCCACGCGCGACCGCGGATGGTTGAGGATGACGATCCTGGTCACCGATACCGGCTGCCCCCGGCTCTCCAGGAACTTCTCGAGTTCATCCGCGGGCTCGTTGAGCTGCACGCTCGGCGAGCGTCCCGTGCGGTCCGCGATGAACCCCTCGTCGACCTGGTTACCCCAGCGATCGAACTTCTCGAACCGCCAGTCATCGCCGGTCACGTACACCGTGGCGTTGTGGTACTTGACCTCGATGGCGAACACTCCGCGAGGGCCGACAAGCAGGTGATCGATCTCGCCACGCCGATTGCGGTAGCCACGGTAGAGCAGCCATTCGTCACCGAGAGCCGCGCCGAGTTCAATCGCCACCTGCTGTTCGCCGGCCATTCCGGCCGCGATGGACTCTTCCTGGCCGGTCGGGATGGTGGCGAGGACTGGCGGCTGGGGAGCCCGCCGCCGCGCCGCCCATACCGCGAAGACCGCGCGAATCCACGCCCACAGGCGGCGGTGTGCCAGCGCCTCATCCCGTCGCGCGCGGGCCTGGTCGAGCAGTTTGTCGTGCTGCGCGACCGCGCTGGCATAGCGAGCCTGCTCTCTCCGGCCGTCTGCGCTCCGCTGGCGGTGGATTTCCCGCAGCAGCCGGCCCGGATGATTCGACAGTTCGACCACGTGCATGCCGCGACCCCTGACTGCGGGAACTTAACGACATCAGGTTGCCACGTTCCTAGCGGGTGGCGGTCACCTTCGACAGACCGGTGGGGGCGTCTGGATTGAGGCCGCGCACCAGAGACGCGGCCAGGGCCAGTTGCTGACCGCGGATGGTCGCCAGGATCGGCGAGGTGACTTCGGAAACCCCCACGGGGAGCGGCAGGTCCGCGCCGACGCCGCAGACGGCGTGAGGCACGCCCTCCGCCACGAGCCTGGCGGCAAGGGCCGTCTCGTCGGCCGCGAACCGGTCCCCGCCCGAGACGATCAGCACGGGAAGCCTGGTGTCAAGCGCCGCGATCGGGCCGTGCAGCAGGTCTGCCGACGACAGCCCTTCGGCGTGTACCCGCGCGGTCTCCTTGATCTTCAGCGCCGTCTCGAGCGCGGCCGCGTAGGCCAGGCCGCGGCCGGTCACCACAAGCCGCCGCGCGTCCCGCCACCGTCGTGCGACCGCCTCGGCGGCGGCCGGGTCGGCCACCATCGTCGCTACGGCGCCGGGCAGAGCGGCGAGATCCTCGGCGTTGACGAGCGAGGGATCGTAGGCGGCGGCTATCGCGGCTACCGCGAGCATCTGGGCGGTGACCGTCTTTGTCGCGGGAACCGCGAGCTCTGGACCGGCCTCAGTCAGCAGAGTCAGGTCGCTGACATCCGTCAGCGGGCTGCCCGGCTCGTTGGTGACGCCGACGACCACGGCGCCCGCACGGCGCATGCTCGCGGCTGTGTCGACGATCTCGGGTGTCGCTCCGGACTGGCTCAGCGCCACCACAAGGTAGCCGCTGTAGTCGACGTCGGCCTCATACCTGGTGTGCACGCTCGGCGCGGCGAGCCCGGCCGGCCGTCGGGAGGCCAGTTCGATCAGGTACCGGCCGTAGACGGCGACATTGTCCGACGACCCGCGGGCCAGCAGCACCGTCCCGGCGAGCCGGCCCGGCTGGAGACGGCCGGGCAGTACGGCCCGCACCTGGTCGCGGTCGGAGGCGTGCCTGCTGACAAGACGGCCAAGCACCTCGGGCTGCTCTGCGAGTTCGGCTGCCATCAGGGATCCGGCGGTCATGTCAGTCCTCCTGCCTCGGAGCCTATGCGGGGTTGCCGCAGAAAATGGTGCCATCGTGGCGAGTGCCGCGTCATGGCGGGTCGCCAGGCATGCTCACCCGGCGGGACCGTTCGGAAGAATAAGGCAAGGTCAGGACCGCACCGTCCATCACTTCGGTGAGCCGCGGGTCCGGCCGCAGGGCCCTGCCCGCGGCGGACGCTACCGTCGGCCGCGCCGGCCGCCGATCCGCCTTTTCGCACCGTGAGCCACTTCGCCACCGTGACTCTTACCATGAAAGGCGACGCCAGCCATTTTCCAATGTTACGCCGGGCAATTACTGTTCATCATGGCCGCTAGGCGGCCTGGCGAGAGAACCCCAAAAGGGGGCATACCATGATCGCGAAGATATTTAAAGCCTATAGCGGTATTTTATTTACGCGGTAAAAAATGTCTTCGTGATCATGGCCGGGCCGGGCGCGGGAACGGACACGGCTGGGCCTCGAGGGACGGTTGAGGCGTGAGGTGCGCGCCGGCCGACTGCGCGAGGGCACGGACGGCGGCCAGCCCACGGCCGCGGTCGCATGGGACGCGGACGGCGGCCAGCCCACAGCTGCAGACACCGGCCGGCGAGCGTATCGAACCACCTCAGGCCGCCTGGCTTCGGCTCAGCATTCGCGGGTGCTGGTGGCGATGCGTGGAAGGTCTCGTATCGTAGATGTGAGCCTTCCGCCGGGCGCACCAGCCGGTACGTCCGACCCCCGTCGGGAGCCCCCAAGGAGATGGATGCCTGAGCAGGTACCAGTCACGTGTGAATTCAGCATCTGGGATGACCAGTGACCGAGCTAGCAAGCACGATGACGCCGCGCGAACTCGCCACCCAGGCGGCGCGCGCGATCCGCGCGCTGAACGAGCTCACGCACGGCGGGGGCGAGCTCACCAGTCCGGCGGACGTCCGCGAGATCGTCGCCAGCCTCGAGGTGCTCGGGCAGGGCCTCCCCCAGCTATGCGAGCAGCTGGCCAGGTTCCTGGTGATAAAGCACGAGGACGGACAGCTCACACACGGCTCAGGCAAGGACCCGGACCGTTCGGTGACCGAGGTGATCGAGGCGCTCGCCGCGGCCGGCCAGGCGGCCGACATGATGGCCGCGGCGCTGAGCGAGGCACACGGGGCGTCGGTCCCGCTGATTCCCGCCCGTTAGCCGATCAGCAGCGGGCTGAAGGACGTCCACGTCCGGCCGGAGTCGGTCGTGGCATACACGGGCTGCGGTGCGGCACCCGGGGTGTCGCCGCCGAGGAACCACGCGAATCCGGCCGCCGAGCTGACGAATTCAACGGCCGCCCCGTTCTGGGTGAAGTGATTCCCCTGCGGGACCGCCGTCCAGGTCTGCCCGCCGTCCGACGTGGTGTAGAAGACATCGCCAATCGTGCCTTGCGGACCACCAGGTACCAGCACGCCGCGTAGCGGGCCGAAGAACTGGATCTGCGGGTAGGCCCCGGATCCGGCGGGCAGCGGAAGGGACTGCCACGTCTGCCCGAGATCCCGGCTGACCAGGAGCGCCGGGGTGGCCGCCACGGATCCCACCGTGATGAACCCGGCGCCGTCGGTGAACTGCGGCCCGGTGAGCTCGCACCCGGTGTCGCCGCACATGCTGGCCGGAACCGGCAGCGGCTGCGGCTCCCATCTGACGCCGCCGTCGCGGCTGACGAGGAGTTCTCCGGAAAGACCGACGGCGCAGTCGCTGCTCAGCCAGCCCGCCGTCGCGGACGCGAAAGCGATTCCGGTCTTGTCACAGCCGACCGGAATCCCGGCGCTGCTATTGCTTTCCATCGGCGGGGACTGCGCGGTCAGTGCCCAGTGTGTTCCGCCGTCGGTCGTCCGGTACACCCGCACCGGGTTGCGGCCCATCGCGGCGCCCTCGCTTACGAGGAGCCAGCCATGGTCGGGATCCGTGAAGCTCAACTGGCTCGCGTAGCCGCCGGCCCTGACTGGCGCCGATTCTGTCCAGGTCAGGCCGCCGTCGCCGGTCGCGAAGACCCGGATCGTGCTTACCGCCGAAGGGTTCTGCTGTGCGGAAGTCACCGCGAGATAGGCGCGCCCGGCGCCGACCGGGTCGAGCACCTCGGTCGCGTTCACGCTGGACAGCAGCGGGCGCGCGGCAGGCGGGGTGACATCCGTCCAGGTCCGCGCCCCGTCAGTGGTCCGGGCCAGCAGTACCGGACTGAACGTGGTGCTTGACGGATTCCCTGAGTCATACAAGGCCCATCCGGTGCTGGCCGTGCTCATCTGCAGCGTCTGCAGCCAGAGCGCCGTCCCGGCCGGCCGCGCGGACGAGCGCGCGGCACTGGGCGCCGGTGTCGCGGCGGAGGACGACGGGCCGGCGGACGCCCTCGTGGCCGCGGGCCCGGACCCGCTCGCGCTCCCGCATCCAACTGCGAGCAGCACCACCGCCGCCGAGGAAAGCCCGGCCCAGTTGCGCCAGGTTGACATCGCGATCTCCTTATTACGTCTCCAATTGCTGAGACTCCGGAAGGGACCGCGCGGTTGTGGCCAGGCTAGAAAAGCCTTACCTGGTGCTCCGCGTCGCGGCGCCGGGCGCGGCCGCCAGCGGCGCCGTCGCGGCGGTCGAGCAGGGCGGGATCGACCGAGGCGAGGAACGGGGACGGGGAGCACCTGGCCGTAGTGCCGCGTATCGATCGCTCAGCGGCGGTCAGCAGCACCAGCCGGGTGGTCGCCCTGGTCATGCCGACGAACAGCAGCCTGCGCTCTTCGGCGTAGTCGAAGGCGGCGCCCTGCCACGGGCGCAGCGGCAGCAGCCCGTCGTTGCAGCCGACGATGAACACCACCGGGAACTCGAGTCCCTTGGACGCGTGCAACGTGAGCAGGGAGATCCGGTCCGCGCGCGGGTCCCAGGTGTCGACCTCGGCGCCGAGCGCGAGTTCGTCGAGGAACCGGTCGAGGTCACCGCCGCATTGCGCGGCGAGCGGGGCGAGCACGTCGGCGGCGGTCCGGATCGCGAAACGCGCCTGCGCGCCCTCCCACTCGGCGTCGCCGCCCGCCGCCGCGGACCGCGCGGGCGGTCGCGCCGCCGCGAGTGCCGCGGCCGCCGCGGCGGCCAGCCGTTCGGTGACCGTGCCCGGTGCCGCGTCAAGCACCGGCGCGCTCAGCGCCGTGAGGATCTCGGGCGCGCCCGCCATGTCGGCGAGCCGTGCGTGGGAGCGCCGCTGCACCGGGAAACCTCGCCTGGCCAGCGCCTCCTCAACCGCCGCGGCCTGGCCCGACGTCCGGTAGAGCACGGCGAAGTCGGCGAAGGACAACTGGTGTTCGGCTCGGTCGCGCGCATCCACCGCGCGGCTGTCGAGCGCGTGAAATGACGCGCCGCCCAGCATCTTCTCGATCTCCGCGGCTACGGTCTCCGCCTCCTGCGACTCGCCAGCGAGCGCGTGCACGGTGACCGGGCCGTCCGGGATGTCCGTCCGGGCCGGCACGAGCTCCCGGCCGGGGACCAGCGTGCCTGGTCTGATCAGCTGCATGGCCGCGCGGACGATCGTCGGCGCCGACCGGTAGCTGCGCGAGAGCCGGGCGGTGCCAGCAGACGCGAAGTCCGACGCGAACCGCAGGAAGTACCCCACGTCCCCGCCGCGGAACGCGTAGATCGCCTGGTCGGGGTCACCGATCGCGCACACCCGCGAACCGTCGCCAACGAGCAGCCGCAGCAGCCGGTACTGCGACTCGTCCACGTCCTGATACTCGTCAACGAACACGTCGGTCCACTTGGACCGGTACGCGAGCGCCAGCGACGGGTCGCCGCCGAGCAGTGCAGCCGGCAAGAGAAGCAGGTCGTCGATGTCGACCAGGCCGCGCTCGCGAAGCGCGGCGTCGTAGCGCGACGCGAGGGCGGCCGTCTCGTCATCCACGTCCGGCGGCAGCGCTGACGCCGCGGCAGCCGCCACCGCCCGTTTGGCCGCCGAGATACGGGAAGCGAGCGCGGCGGGCCGCTCGCTCGCGGACAGCTGCCGAAGTACGGCGAGGCGGGTCGGCTCGTCGGCGACCTTGAGGCCGGCGTCCAGACCGAGGCGCTTGCACTGCTCGCGGACAATGAGCAGGCCGAGGCCGTGGAACGTGGTGACCGTGACCTGGCCGGCGGCGCCTGGAACAAGGGCCGCGATCCTTTCCGCGAGCTCGTCGCGGGCGCGTCGGGTGAACGTGACGGCGAGGCAGCGCTGCGGCGGCAAGCCGCGGCCGACGCGGTGCGCGATCGCGTGGGTGAGCACCCTGGTCTTCCCGGCACCGGGGCCGGCCACGACGAGCAGCGAGCCGGCGTGGGTGGCGATCGCCTGCTGCTCGGGGTCCAGCCCGGCCTGGACCGGGGCCGTAGCAGCGGCGCGCCCGGCGAGCGGCACCGGCTCCGGCGAGGCGGAAGAGACCGCCGCTGGGCGCCGCGCCGCACGCGGCGAGGGCAGCTCGAACAGCGCCGCGCCGGCCAGTTCGGCCGGGTCGAACAGCCGGATCGTGCCGTACACGCCGTCATACCCGGCCTCACGGCGCACCTCGCCGCGGCGCAGCCGTGCGATCGCCTCCGCCACGATCGACGGCGCGCGGGCCGCGAGGTCGTCAAGCGGCACCTCCCCGAGGATCGCCAGCTCGGGTCCGAATCGCTCGACAAGCGCGGTGACCTGGGCGGTGACCGACTTGGACTTGGGGCCGACGGCGGCGATCTCGCCGAGGATCTCCGGCAGTTGCACGAACGACAGGTAGCCGGCGGCCCCGGGAAGCCGGTAGCCTGCCGGACGGTCGGCGAGTGCCTCCACCCGGTGCTGCACGCCTATCGTCGGCGTCTTCCCGCATACCGGGCACTTGCCGCCGGCCGCCCGCGTCTCCTCCGGCGTCGTCCGCACCCCGCAGGCGCGATGCCCGTCGAGGTGGTACTTGCCCTCCTCAGGGAAGAACTCGACCGTGCCGCCGAACCCCTCGCCGGTGCGCAGCGCTCGCAGGATCGCGAAGTAATCGGCATCGGTATCGAAAACGGTCGCCTCCCGGCCGAGCATCGGCGGCGAGTGCGCGTCTGAGTTGCTGACCAGCCGGTACCCGTCCAGGCTGGATACGCGCCAGTTCATTTCCGGATCGGACGACAGCCCGGTCTCGATGGCGAACACGTGCCCGGCCAGGTCCGCGTAGCAGTCTGACACCCGGTCGAAGCCGGACTGCGAGCCCAGCACCGCGAACCACGGCGTCCACGCGTGAGCCGGCACCAGGTAACAGCCGTCACCGCCGGAAAGCATGATCTCAAGCAGGTCGCGAGAGTCCAGGCCGAGGATCGGCCGGCCGTCCGCGGCGAGGTTCCCGATTCTCGCCAGTCGCCGCGTTATCTCCCCGGCCGCGTCCAGCGAGGGCGCGTACAGGAGGTGGTGCACCTTGCGGGTCTTGCCGTCGCGCTTGTAGATCGTCGAGATCTCGGAAGAGAGCATGAACCGGGCCGGCGTGCGGCACGCGGCGGGCAGCCGGCCGAGAACCGCCCGCTCCAGGTCCGGCCGCAGCCGGAACAGGCCAGGCTCGGCGGGGACGAGGCTGGCGCGAAGCTCTTCGGCCCACGCGGGATGGGTGAAGTCACCGGTCCCGACGACCGTGATGCCCTTGCGCCCGGCCCACCAGGCCAGGTGCTCCAGGTCGCAATCCCGGCTGCACGCGCGGGAGAAATGCGAGTGGATGTGCAGGTCCGCGTAGAAGCGCACCCGACCAATCATGGCGAACGAACACCCGCGCCGCGCGCGACTTCTGCTCAATCGCGGGCCCGGACGTTCGGGCCTTTCGACCCTGCCGGCGGCCGGTTCGCGCGGATCAGCCTTGATGTGTAAGACCGCCGTGAGGAGGAGCCGATGAGCGTCTACGCGCAGCAGGAATCTAGCCAGCAGGCTGAACTCGGCTGGCCGTCACCCCCCGACCCCGGTGACCTGAGCAAGCGGATCGCGCGCAGGCGCGCGGAACTGAAGTTGAGCACGACGCAGGTGGCGGCCCGCGCACGGATCAGCCGACGGTACCTGGAGTACCTCGAGCGATACCCGGCGTCCCCGGGTCCGGCCGTGCTGCGCCAGCTTGCGGCCGCGCTGCAGACCACGCCGGCCGCGTTGCTCGGCGCCGGCGCGGACGCGCCGCCCGGGCGCGGCCCACGAGAGGAGCAGGCGCTTCCCCTGAGGTTGTCGCCGGGGGAGTGCCGCCGCCTGATCGCGCCGGGCGGGATCGGCCGGGTCGCGTTTACCACCGCGTCGGGTCCTGTGGTGCTGCCGGTGAACTTCACGGTCGTCGGCACGTCGATCGTGATCAGGACCGACGCCGGCACGCTGATTGAGACGCATGGCGACGAGCGGGCCGCGTTCGAGGTCGATCACGTCGACGAGGTGCTGCACGAGGGGTGGAGCGTGCTCGTCCGCGGGCAGGCGCACCGGGTGCTCCAGCCAGGAGAGCTGCGGCACGTCCGGGAAGAGGCCACCGTGGCGCCCTGGGCGGGCGGCACCCGTGACGTCTACGTGCGGATCGTCCCCGACCGGATCACCGGCCGCCGGATCCTCGGCCGCTGAACGTCCCGCCCGGCCGGGACCTTCGGGCCTGACCGTCGCGATGACGAGCGACGAGGATGGAAACTGCAAGGAGGTGTCTGCGATGACGAGATCGGACGTTCACCTCGACGCGATGCTCCGTCACCTGGGTGCCGCGTACTACGACTCGCTGCACGGCAGGGCCGCCAGGTCTGATGTGACCAGAGCACTCGACACCGTGGAAGAGCACCTGAAGGAAAGGCCGGTTAGCCAGCAGGGTCAGCTGGCCGGCGAGAGCACGGGACATCGGTTGCCGCATATGCCAGCAAAGAACGACGGCGAGCCGGCGCACCACCGCCGGTACGCGCGCCGGGTCCGGGACGTGATGACCACGAATGTGATCACCGTGGACCGGATCACCCCGTACAAGGAGATCGCGCGGCTGCTGACCGAGCACCGGATCAGCGGCGTGCCAGTGCTGACGATGGGCCGTCACGTGGCCGGAGTAGTGACCGAGGCAGACCTGCTCGCTGTTGAGGACAGGCCGGCCAGGCGAGCCAGGGCCGACGTCGTCGCCGGGCAACGGCGATGGCTGCGGCGAGGCACGCGCCAGCCAGCCCTGGTCGCCGGTGACCTGATGACGAGCCCAGCGGTCACGATCCACCCCGACGCGACCATACCGGGCGCCGCCCGGGTGATGAACGCCAGCCACGTCAGGCGGCTGCCGGTCGTCGACGAGGACGGAAAGCTCATGGGCATCGTCAGCCGTCGTGACCTGCTGAGCGTCTTCCTGCGGCCGGATAGCGAGATCGAAGAGGACGCCCGGGCGGTCCTCGACGAGATCGTGCTCGCCGACCCGGGCGAGACCCGCGTGCTGGTGCGCAACGGCGTGGTCACCCTGACCGGGACGCTGACACCGGCCGAGGGGCGGCAGGCTGACCTGCTCCCCGTCGCGATCCGGCTGCTCTGGGACGTCGACGGCGTAGTCGACGTGATGAACCGGCTCGGTGAGTCAGCGCCGGCGGCATAGCGGGCCGCTGGGCCCTGGCCCCGGCGCCGCCCTGGCGCCGGGGCTTGGGTTGCTACGGGTTGAACGCCTTGCCCGTCACCGGATGGCGGTAGTGGAACGGCAGGGTGGTGGTGTCTGGCCATAGCCGCGGCGCG
>Ga0187807_1000320_pt1 | contig 14935 bp, 8 predicted proteins | sample NC_wetland_sal_i_4_FD_132432 | JGI IMG/M metagenome (GOLD analysis project Ga0187807, IMG submission 132432) | Wetland sediment microbial communities from Neuse River Estuary, North Carolina, USA - ASW_2 | ecosystem: Environmental > Aquatic > Freshwater > Wetlands > Sediment | place: USA: North...
CCTGGGGCGCACGACGCCGTCGAGGTCCCGCCCGGTGATCGGCGGGTCTTCCGTCGGCGGCGGAATAACGCGATGCGTACTCCCGTCGGGCAGAGCATGATTGGCCACATGGGTCGGTTCGCTTCCTACGACGGCACCGAGATCGGCTACCGGACGCTAGGCGACGGGCCGCCGCTAGTGTGCCTGCCCGGCGGCCCCGGACGCACAGCGGAGTACTTCGGCGACCTGGGCGGCCTGAGCCGATCCCGGCAGTTGATCATGCCGGACACTCGCGGCACCGGGTTGTCCGCAGATGCGGGCGACCCGCTGAGCTACCGCTGCGACCGGCTCGTCGGCGACGTGGAAGCGTTGCGCGCCCACCTCGGCCTGGACCGCGTGGACCTGCTTGGGCATTCGGCGGCGGGCAACCTGGCCACGCTCTACGCGGCGGCTTACCCGGAGCGCCTGGCGCACTTGATCCTGCTGACGCCGGGCCTGTCGGCGGTCGGCGTCGACGACACCGACGAGCAGTGGCGCGCGGCGGTCGAACGCAGGTCGGCGGAGCCCTGGTATCCGGCGGCGATGGCCGCTATCGAGAAGGCGGATGCCGGTGACACGTCGATGGAGAACCGGCGCGCGTACATGCCCTTGCTCTACGGCCGCTGGGACGAAGCTGCCCAGGCGCACGTCGATGTCGGAATCAGTGAGCGTTCGCGCCCCGTCCGCGACGGCTTTCGCGCCGAGGGCGCCTTCAACCCGGCCGCGACCCGCCAGGCAATCGGCCGGCTCGAAGCGCCCGTGCTGGTGTACGCGGGGGAACTCGACACCTCTCCGACGGCGCAGACCGCCGTCACCGCCGCGCGCTTGTTCCCCAACGCCACGGTGACCGTTCAGCCGGCGGCCGCCCACTTCCCGTGGATTGATGATCCGGCATTCTTCGCCGCCGCGATCACGTCATTCCTGGGCTGACCCACTCCAGCGCAGATCGCGGGTCAGGCCGCCAATCGCGGCGGCGACCCCGGGCGGGTCCACGACCATGTGGAGATGTTCTCCGGCCAGCGTCATCACCGGCCAGCCGCGGGCGGCCGCCGCCTCCCGGTCCGGGGCATAGGTGTCGCCGAACGCGAGGTACGCACCTGGCCGGTCCGGCCAGCCCGCAGGGATGGGCACGGTCTCCTCGAAGTAGGAAAGTGGCAGCAACTGCTGCTCAGCTTCCACTTCCTCCCGCATGCGAGGGCTCGGAAAGAGCGAGGACACGTCCTCCCCGTCCCACCATTGCGTCCACGGCGGCAGCATTCCGTCGCCGTCCGCCATCCCGGCCAGCATGTCGCGGAACTCGGCGGGCATCATCGGGACCCGGTCCGCGGTGCCCGGCAGTCCGGCATCCACGAAGACGTAGCCAACGGCCCGCCGCATGGCGGCCAGCGCCGGGACGAACAGGCCCGCGTTGCTGTGCGGGATGAGTACCACGTCGCGATCGTCCGGAATCGCCGCGAGGAAAGTGCCGAGCGCGTCCACTCCGCTGCGCGGCGGGCGCGGTGGCACGGGCACCCCGGCGACTTCCCAGCCCTCATCCGACAGCGCTTCCGCCACCGGCCGCCAGCAAGCCGGCCCGAGCAGCGGGCTGGGCAGCAGGCACAGCACTGGACCCATGGCGCAACGCTACCGCCGCCCGGCAAACCGCCGCCGACCTGTGACCCGTTCCCTACCCGTCCACCCCTATCCGTGCAAGTTGATGCTGTCCTGGTAAAGCGCCGCGAGTGCTATCGGAACCCATCCGCTGTCCCAGCGGTGCGCCATCATGGTTGGCGTCTCGGTCGTGTGCTGAATGCCTTCCGAGGTCAGCAGCGCGTCGTAATCCGAAATGTCCTGCTCGAACGACTGGTAGCCGCCAATCCAGATCCGGTTGCTGGCCTTGAACGGCGCCGCGTGGGCGCTCAGGAAGGCCGCCGTCAGCCGGTAGCTGGCCTGGAAGTTAGCGTCCGTCCCGTACGACTCGGCCGAACTAGTCCCGTACTCGTCGTACGACTGCATGTCTGCCGGGAAGTCCCACGACGCGGCCAGGGTGAACAGGTCCGGGTGCTTGAGCAGGAGATCCTGGCCGCCTATCCCCGACTTCGAGAATCCGATCAGCCAGTGCTGCTCGGTGCCGGTGGTCGAGAGGTTGGCCTTCACCCACGGCTGCAACTCCGTGGTCATGAACGTTTCTTCCTGCTTGTTGGCGTCGTTCGGATTATCGGCATACCACGGGTCGATGCCGAACGACGGCTCGATGACCGTGAGGTCGTACTGGTTCTGCGCGTTCAGAGACTCAATCGTCGCAATGCCGTCGCCGAACGTGTCGCCCTCTCCCGCCTCGACCGGAAGCAGGTAGAGGAAGTTATGCGCCACGCCGGGAGCAGGGTTCGAGGGCGGCAAGACCCGAAGGTACTGAGGACCGTAGCCGTTGTTGGCCGAGATCATGTCGTAGGTCTGCACCCCGTTGGCGTCCGTGCTCAGGTAGTCCACGGAGAAACCGGCCGTGCCGCCGGCCCAGTTGTCTGCCTGCGGGGTGCCGTAGGCCATGATGCCGGGCGCGCCGCCGGTGTAAGTGCTGTCGTATAGGGCGATTCGCTCGACGCCGTTCACCAGGAACGCGAGCGTCCCACCGACCGCCTCGAGCTTGAGCGTGGTGCCGGCCGCCAGCGCCCCGGTGCTGTAGCCGCCGAGCATGTTCCACGTCGATCCGGTCCGGCTGAACAGCATGACTTCGGGGCTTCCGCTGTTCCAGAAGTACATCCCCAGATAGCCGTCCTGGCCGTTTGCCTGCATCCGGACCGCGGGGCCGATCCACTGGCCGCCGGTCAGTTGCGTGCCGGTGAGCTGGATCTGCGAGTACTGGTTGCTGCTGTACGCCTCGGCGGTCCGCATGTCGCCGCTGTAGCCTGACGCGTTCGCGCCCGCCACGGCCTGCGAGGTGATCGTGAGACCGCCGTCGCTGAAGTCGGTCCAATTCGGCCCTAGCGGGCCGTCCGCACGGTTGAAATTGTCGGAGCCGCTGCCTGCCGCGTTGTTCGCGCACGTCACAGCCACGCCGCTGACGTTGCCTGATCCCATGGTCCCCGAACCACTGGCGACGGAGCAGGTCTGCCCCGTTGGGTTGTTGGCGACCGTCACGGTGTAGTTCGAGCCGGAAGCCACCAGCGTGGCGAACGTGAAGACGCCGTTGCTGCTGATGCTCAGGGCGTCGCCGCCGTTGTCCTGCAGGACGACCGTCCCGGACAGGCCGGAGACCGCGCCGCCGACCGAGTAACTAGGGCCCGCGACCATGTTGCCGCCCGACCAGTTGTCGGCCTGCCCGGTGCCATAGGCCATGATGCCGGGCGCGCCGCCGGTCAGGCTGGAGTCCGTGACCGTGATGACCGGCGTGCCGTTCTCCAGGAAAGAGATTGTCGTGCCCGTGGCGGACAGCTCGAGCGTGGTGCCGGCCGGCAGCGCGCTGGTGTTGTAGGACGAGCCCAGCTGTGTCCAGTTACCCGAGGTCCGCAGGTACAGCCTCAGCTGCGGGCTGCCGTTGTTCCAGAAGTAGATGCCGAGATAGAGGTTCTGGCCGCCATTCTGGGCGCGGACCGCGGGCCCGATCCACTCACCGCCCGTCAGCTGGTTTGAGGTGAGCTGCACCTGCGAGAACTGGTCGCTGCCGAAGCTGCTCCCTGTCCACATGTCGCCGCTCATCCCAGAGCTTCCTCCGGCCACGGCCTGCGACGCGATGGTCATGCCGCCGTCGCTCATGTCCGTCCAGTTGCTCCCGAGCGGTCCGTTGGCCCGGTTGAAGTTATCGGAAGCCGAACCGGACGAGTTCGCGGTACAGGCCACGGCGACGCTCGTGACGTTGGCCGCGGCCATCGTGCCGGAGCCGTTGGAGACCGTGCAGGTCTGCCCGGCTGGGTTGGTCGCGACGGTGACCATGTAGGCGGCACCGGAGATGAGCGTGGTGGCGAACGTGAAGGAGCCGTTGGCGGTGACGGTCAGGTTGTCGCCGCCGTTGTCCTGCAGTACCGCCGTCCCCGACAGGCCAGAGACCGTGCCGCCGACCGAATAGGCGGGCGGCGGACTGGCGATGCAAGTGACGGTCACGCTGGTGACGTTGGCGACGCCGATGGTCCCGGTGCCGTTGGTGACGCTGCAGGTCTGCCCGGCCGGGCTGGTCATGACGGTGACGCTGTAGGCGGCCCCGCTAGCCAGCGCCGTGGCGAAGGTGAACGAGCCGTTGGCCGTCATGGACAGGTTGTCGCCGCCGTTGTCCTGCAGGACCGCGGTCCCGGACAGGCCGGAGATCGTCCCGCCGACCGAGTAGTCAGACGGGGCAGGTGTGGTACAGGCGACGGCCACGTTGGTGACGTTGGCGGAAGCGATGGTGCCGCTGCCGTTGGTGACGGTGCAGGTCTGCCCGACAGGGCTGGTCGACACGGTGACGCTGTAGGCCGCCCCGCTAGCGAGCGCCGTGGCGAAGGTGAACGGGCCGCCGGCGGTCACGGTCAGGGCATCGCCTCCGTTGTCCTCGAGCACCGCCGTACCCGTCAACCCGGAAACGGTCCCTCCCACGGAGTAGGTGGGGTTGTTCGTGCAGGTGACCGCGACGTTGGTGATGTTCGCGGACCCGACCGTCCCGGTGCCGTGGGTGACCGTGCAGGTCTGCCCGGCCGGGTTGGTCGCCACCGTGACGTTGTATGCGGCCCCGCTGGCCAGCGCCGTGGCGAAGGTGAACGAACCGTTGGCGGTCACGGTCAGGTTGTCGCCGCCGTTGTCCGCCAGCACGACAGTCCCTGACAGGCCCGTGACGGTTCCGCCGACCGAGTGAGTGACCGGAGGATTGGTCGTGCAGGTGACCGCCACGTTGGTGATGTTCGCGGACCCGACCGTCCCGGTGCCGTTGCCGACCGTGCAGGTCTGCCCGGCCGGGTTGGTCGCCACCGTGACGTCGTACGCGGCACCGCTGGCCAGCGCCGTGGCGAAGGTGAACGAGCCGTTGGCCGTCACGGTCAGGTTGTCGCCGCCGTTGTCCTGCAGGACCACCGTCCCCGACAGGCCCGAGACACTACCGCCGACCGAGTACGTGGGCGCCACGTCGCCGCCCGACCAGTTGGTGACCTGGTTGGCCGCGTAGTACAGCCAGACCCCCGGGCTGCCGGTCGTGTAGTGCGTGTCGGTCGCCTGGACGACCAGCTTCCCGTTCTGATATCCGGAGATCGTCGACCCGACCGCCTGGATCATCCAGACGTCGGTCGGCGATACCGTCAGGCTCCCGCTCGCCTTCAGCTGCGTCCAGCTCGTGGCGCTGTCCATCCGCCACAGCGAGACATGGCTGGACGAGTTGCCGTACCAGAGCAGGTAACCCTTGGAGTTCGACAGCCGCACGGCTATGCCGGGACCGAAATTGCCGCCCGAGCTTTTCGGCAAATTCGCCTGCGCGTACTGGTTGCCGCCGAACGTGTTAGCGCTCCAATAGGCGCTATTCAAGGCGCCCGCCGTGCCAGGCTGTAGCGTGTCATTCACTATTTGCGGTGCGGCGGTCCCCGCGACGGTGGTCCAGTTGCTGCCCAGACTGCCGTTGGCCCGGTTGAAATTGTCGGAAACCGTGGTGGCGAACGCAGCCCGCTGCAGGAGCGGCGTAGCCAGCATGCCAAGGATCAGAGCAAGCAAAGAAACTATTCTGATAATCCACTTGGTCCTGGCAAAAAACCTTCGCGCCATGCCCGCCGCCCCCCGCTCCGAAGCGCATTTTGGCCCGAATCGTACACCTGTCGATATAAGGCCCGCAACGTTTTCCGCTAGCGTGGCGACAATTAATGCTGGTCATTCATGAGTGTTTATGGCTGGCTTTGAGCGATAGGCGGGATCAGTGCCGCCGTCAACCTCGATGCCGCTCTGGACCGTCGGTGAATTCAAATCGATTATCCCGAACGGAGCGGGCCGGCTCCGAAGCCGCGCAGCCCGCTCGTCACCGGTGGCTCACCCCCAGGCAGCCCCATTCCAGTGCTCGATTAGCGTCCATCCGTTCCGAGTAATCGAAAGAGCGTTATTGGCGCCGGCGATCCAAGCGCTCCGTGCGGACCCTAATCCAACCCGGACATCAGCCGGAAGAACCGGCGTCCGGCATCCGCAGCACCGGCTTGATCACGTCGCCGGCCCGCGAGGCTTCGAGCGCGTCGTTCACCGACTCGAGCGGGAACGGCGTGACGAGCTTGTCGTAGGGGAACCTCCCCTGCTTGTTCAGCTCGATCAGCGCGCCGATCAGCGACACGCTGCGCCCTTCGCCGCCGAGGGTGCCGATCACCCGCTTGCCCCACAGCGTGGACATGTGGTCGAGGGAGAACGATGCCCCGGCGGGCGCGCCGCCGATCAGCGCGCAGGTGCCGCGCATGCCGACCGAGTCGGCGGCCTGCCGCACCACGTCGATGACCCCAGTGCACTCCAGGCTGAAGTCGGCGGGGCCGCCGCAGATCTCGCGCACCGCCGCGACCGGATCGGCGCCGGCCGCCGACACGTCGATCGTCTCGGTGGCGCCGAGCTCGCGGGCCAGCCGCAGCCGCGCCGCGAGCCGGTCCACCGCGACTATGGTCGTCGCGCCGGTCAGCCGCGCCGCCATCACGGCGGCGAGCCCGACCGCGCCGGCCCCGTACACGACGACCGAGGAGCCGACCCCGGGACGCAGCGCGTTCAGCACCGCCCCGGCGCCGGTCCCGATGCCGCAGGCGAGCGGCCCGAGGATCTCGATCGGCGCGTCCGCGGGCACTCGTACCAGCGACGAGGCCGCGCACAGGGAGTACGTTGCGAACGAGGACTGCCCGAAGAAGTGGCTGTGCAGCGTCGACCCGTCAAGCCTGCGCAGCGCCGTGGACCCGTCGGGCCGGGATCCGCCCGCGACGAGCTGCCCGAGCGACAGGCAGTACCGCGGCTGCCCTTCCAGGCAGTTGCGGCATTGCCCGCACCACGGCCAGCCGATCACCACCTTGTCCCCGGCGGCGACGCTGGTCACGCCATCGCCGACTTCGGCGACGATCCCCGCGCCCTCGTGGCCGAGCACGCCCGGCGGCGGGAACGGCAGGTCGCCGTCCCGGGTGATCGCGTCGGTGTGGCACACGCCGGTGGCCACGATCCGGACCAGGACCTCGCCGGGACCCGGCGGGTCGAGCTCCACCTCCGCCACGCTGAACGGCGTGTACAGCTTCTCGAAGACGGCCGCGGTAACGCGCATGCTCATCAGCCCTCCATCGCGGCGCGGATCGCGGCACCCGACTCGGCTGCGGCCTTATCAGCGTCGTCGATGACGTTCACCAGGGTGAAGAACCCGTGAATCTGGGATCCGTAGTGGCGGTGCTCGACCGGCACTTTCGCGGCCCGCAGCCGGTCGGCGTACGCGTACCCTTCGTCGCGCAGCGGGTCGTGTTCGGCCGTCAGCACGAACGCGGGCGGCAGCCCGGACAGGTCGGTGGCCCGCAGCGGAGACGCGTACGGGTTCGACCTGGCCGCGGGGTCGGGCGCGTAGTGGTCCCAGAACCACGCCATGTCGCCCTTGTTCAGGATGAACTCCCGCCCGTCGTACTTCCGGTATGACTCCCGGTCCAGGTCGTGATCGGTCACCGGGTAGATGAGCACCTGCAGCGCCAGGGCAGGCCCGCCGGAGTCCCGCGCGCGCAGCGCGGAAACCGCCGCGAGGTTCCCGCCCGCGCTGTCCCCGGCGACCGCGAGCGGCCGGTCCCCGGCCATCTCGGCGGCCACCCAGACCAGCGCGTCGTACGCGTCGTCGGTCGCGGCGGGGAACACGTGCTCGGGCGCCAGCCGGTAGTCGACGCTCACCACATCGCAGCCGGACGCCACGGCGAGCGCCCGCACGCATGCGTCCCAGTCGTCGACCGAGCCGAGCACCCAGCCGCCGCCGTGGTAGTAGACGACCGTCCCGGGCGGATTGGCCACCGGCGAGTACACCCGCGCTGGTATCCCGCCCGCCGTCCCGGGGATCACGATGTCGCGTACCGAGGCGACATCCGGCCCCGGCCCGATCATCTCGCGCACGGGCGCGAACCCGGCGCGCGCTTCCTCCGGCGTCTGCTCCCAGGTGGGGGGCACCCCGGCTTCGGCCCGGCCGTCCAGAACCTGCTGCGCCTGCGGGTTGACCGAAACGCTCACCGCTAACCTCCGACAGTCAGCTAACGACACTGTTAGGACAAACCCCTCATATCCCGCCGAAGCAACCTCATCACACCGCGCACGATATGTTCCGACGCCTCCGATGTACGGCGAGAACACCCGCGGCTTGCCCGGGATGTTCGCACCTACATACCACGAGTCCGCCATCGGGAACAGCGTCGAGTACGCGACCTCGATCACGTGTTCGCCCCAGGCCTTCTCGGCCTCGCTTGTGGCCTCCACCTGCGAGTAGCCATGGGAGACGGCGTATTCGACGCAGTCCCTGATCCACTCCACGTGCTGCTCGATCGACACCACCATGTTGCTGAGCACCGACGGGCTGCCCGGCCCGGTCACGATGAACATGTTCGGGAACCCGGCGGTCGCCACCCCGAGGTAGGCGCGCGGCCCGGCCGCCCACTTCTCCGTCAGCGGCAGGCCGTCGGCGCCGCGGATGTCGATGCGCGCCAGCGCGCCGGTCATCGCGTCGAACCCGGTCGCGAATACCAGCGCGTCGAGCGCGTAGAAGCCGTCGGCGGTGCGCAGCCCCTCGGGCGTGACCTCCGCGATCGGGTCGGACCTTACATCGACCAGCGTCACGTTCGGCCGGTTGTACATGGCGAAGTAGTCGTCGCTCTGGCACAGCCGCTTAGCGCCGACCGGGTAGGTGGTCGGGCAGAGCAGTTCGGCGACCGCCGGATCGCGCACCGTCTCCCTGATCCGGTCCCTGATGAACTCCGCCACCGTGTCGTTGGCCGCCCGGTCGACGAGCACGTCGGTGTACGCGCCAAGGAACGGCATCCCGCCGCCCGCCTGCCAGCGTTCCATGTAGGTCCGCTGCAATTCCGCCGCGGGCTCCGCGAGCGCCGGCCGGCCCGTCCCCTCGACGGGGACGCCGAGCATCGACGCCCGTGCCTGCTCGCGGTACTGCCGGTAGCCCGCCTTGAGCGCCCGCTCGACGTTGGGGTCGACCGGGGCGTTGCGGTTCGGCACGGCGAAGTTCGCGGTCCTCTGGAACACGTACAGGTGCTGTGCGACCTCGGCGATCTCCGGGGCGACCTGGATGCCGGTGGATCCGGTGCCGACCAGTCCGACCTGCAGCCCGGTGAAGTCCACCCCCTCCCGGGGCCACCGGCTGGTGTGATACCACGGCCCGCGGAACGACTCCAGCCCGCGGAAGGCAGGCACCTGGTAGGCGGACAGGCACCCCGCGGCCATCACGCAGAACCGCGCCGTGCGCTCCGCGCCGTCGTCGGTCCGCACCGTCCACTGCGACGCCTCGCCGTCCCAGATGGCAGCGGTGACCCGCGTGTTGAGCTGGATGTCCGGCCAGAGCCCGAACCGGTCGGCCACGTGGTTGAGGTACCTGAGCACCTCGGGCTGCGCGGGGTACCGCTCGCTCCACGACCATTCCTGCTCGAGTTCGGGGGAGAAGGAGTACGAGTAGTCCTTGGACTCCACGTCGCACCGCGCGCCCGGATAGCAGTTCCAGAACCACGTCCCGCCGATGCCGCTGCCCGCCTCGAAGGCCCGCACGGTCAGCCCGGCCGAACGAAGCGCGTGCACCGCGTAGATCCCGGCGAACCCGGCCCCCACCACCACGACGTCGAGATCAGCCACTGCCCGCCCCTCCTTCAGAACCCGAAATCGACGGTAAGGCGGGATAAAAACACCGGTCAATGCCCGCCGTGCACAAGCCGCCGGTCCCCGTTTGGTGTCCCGCCCTAGTCATCCCGAACGATCACAGCCGTCTCCCCGCGCACAACCGTCTCCGACCCCCCCACGACAGCCTCCCAGGGCTGCTGCTGTCCGCGCGGCCGTCTCCGCGTCAACCTCCCCGGGTTCGCTGTCCCGCGCCGCCGTCCGGCCCCAAATTCCCCCGGTTTGCTCCTGTCCGGCGGGGCCATCCCGCCTCAATCTCCCCCAGTTACCTCTGTCGCGCTTCTGTATGGCCTCAAATTCCCCCGGTTTACTCCTGTCCCGCGCGGCCATCCAGCCCCAACCTTCCCCAGCTTTACTGCCTCACGCGGCCATCTCGCCCCCAAACCTCCCCCTTTGCTGCCCGGCATGGGGTCGATTGTGCATGATTGTCTCTGACACCGAGGGAGGCAAGCGACACATGTCACACTCCATCGTGGGGTCGCTGCGCCGCTGGGACCCCGAACGGATTGGCCCGTACTCGATCATCGGCCGGCTGGGCGCCGGGGCGATGGGGCAGGTGTTCCTTGCGCGCTCCACGGCCGGGCGCCTCGTCGCGGTCAAGACGATCCGGGTCGAGCTTGCCGAAGAGCCGGGCTTCCGCGCCAGGTTCGCCCGCGAGGTCGCGGCGGCCAGGCGGGTGAGCGGTGTGTTCACCGCCTCGGTCATTGAGGCGGACGCGGATGCGGACCTGCCCTGGCTGGCCACCGCGTACGTCCCGGCGCCCTCGCTGAGCACGCTGGTGCGGCAATGCGGTCCGCTGCCGGTCCCGGCCGTGCGCTGGCTCGCCGCCGGCTGCGCGGAAGCGCTGCAGTCCATTCACGCCGCCGGGCTGCTGCACCGCGACGTCAAGCCGTCGAACGTGCTGGTGGCGCCGGACGGCCCGCGGATGATCGACTTCGGCGTCGCCCGGGCCGCCGAGCGAGTTCAGCTCACGGTCACCCGCGGTGCGGCCGGCACGCCCGCCTATATGGCGCCCGAGCAGGCCAGGGACTCCGCGCAGGCCTCGCCGGCCAGTGACGTCTTCTCCCTCGGCGCGACGCTCGTGTTCGCCGCCGCCGGCCACCCGCCCTATCAGGGCGAGACGGTCATGGACATCCTGGTCCGGCTCGCGACCGAGCCGCCGGACCTGAGCGGCGTGCCCGGCGGACTGGCCGACCTGGTGGCCGCGTGCCTGCAGCGGGTGCCGCGCGACCGTCCGACCGACGCCGCGATTCTCACACAGCTCGGCCCGTTCGCCGCCGCGCCCGCCGAGGCCGGTCAGGGCCATTCCTATCTGCCGGATTCCGCGATGGCGCTGATCGCCGGATATCAGCACGGCCCGCTGCTGACCGTGCAGGCCGGCGCCGCGGCTCTCGGCGAAGATACCGCCAGCGAGCACGCCAGCGGTGACCATGCCGGCGTCGAGGCGACCGACGGCTCCAGCATGCCGGCGGTCAGCGACGCGACAGCCGGGTCGCACACCGCCCTCCCCGGTTTCAACTCGGTCGCCGCGTTCCACGCGCGGCAGCCGCCGCGGTCGCCCCGGCGGTCCCGCGGGCCCCGCCCGCGCGACGGCGCAGCACCGCCGGCCCGCGCCCGCCCCCTGATGTGGGCGGGCTCGGTGGTCGCGGGTCTGGCGCTGGCCGGCGGGGGAGTCGCGCTCGGGATGTCGCTGCACGGTTCGGGCGCGCAGGCGGCCGACACCCGGCCACCGCCCGGAGGCTCACCGCCTCCGGGGGCACCCCAGTGCGCCCCCCCGGGTGCCAGTGGCCAGCAGTTGTGCCTCAATCAGTCCTTCGGCGACGGCCACACGGTGTACGTGGTTCACGGCAGCGGGTTCCAGCCAGACACGGCGGTCACGGTCAGCATCAAAGATCACGGCGCATCGCCGTACCGGCCGGTCGCCGACCAGCAGGGGACGTTCAGCTACGCGATCGACCAGGGCCACTACTTCTTCTCAGGCGCCATCCCGCCGGGAAACTACATTGCCGTGGTCACCGGGACCGGCGGGCTCAGCGCCAGCATCGCGTTCGCCGTCAACGGCCTCGCCCAAGGGGCGCCGCCCGGCGGACCGTAACTCCCGCGTCCACCACAGGTCCTCCTGCCGGGAGCACCAGGCGGGATCGGCTAGCAGCCGCAGGTCGCCGGCGGCGACGACACCATGCTCGATGAGGACCCGGACCGCGACCTCGTCCGAGAGCCGGACGTCCGGGCCCGCGAGCCCGCGCTCGCTGATCTTGCGGCGCAGTACCTTGACGTGCTCGGAGACGCGCGCCGACAGGCGGTCGCGGAACTCGGTGTCCGTGTCGAACCGCTCGAGTTCGTGGTGCGCGCCGGTCACCTCGAGCGCGGTCCTGGCGATCTCGGGGATGCGGGGCAACGGGGAGGTCGCGCTCGGGTCGAGCAGCCACGGCCGGCACCACATCAGCGCTACCAGGAACATCTTTGTCATGGGGTCCAGGTAGAGCGGCAGCAGCGTGCCATCACCGTCCGCCGGAACCCGGCCGCCGATGGACGCGGGCCCGCCGGGGCGCCGGTGCCGTCCCGGAACCGTCACCTCGAGCTGCAGCCCGTCGTCCAGCATGGCGCGTGAGCCGACCATGGCTGTCCCCTCGTGCACGAGCCAGCCGCCGGCCGGCTCCCCCTCACCTTCCACGCGGGGCAGCCGGATGCGATAGCCGTCGCCCGCCACGTAAAGCGCGTGCGTGCGGCTGATGTTAGCGATCCAGGCCCCTTCCGGGGTGGTCGTGATCACTCCGGCCCGCCTGGAGAGCCCGCGCCCAGCCGAAATCGCCAGGTCTACCTCCGGCCCCCGCCCGAACACGATCTGGCTGCCCTCGGACAGTCGGATGACCTGGCCAGACGCGGTGCTGACATGCGCGGCCACCCTGGCAGTCTAAGACCGGCCGCACCGCTGCGGGCACCCCTGGATCCGGGGATAGCGCTGCCCGGCCGCGGTGCGGTTAGCTGCGGTTGGCGGAGCGCCGGGTGCTGCTCTGGCGAGTCATCCCTCGTGGGTGGGGGGGGACCTGGGGTGGGGGCCAGTACCGGCCCGGGGTGATCCGGTACCGCGGCTCAGGCGGTGCCCGGCGCTTCGCCTGCACTTGTCTGGGTCGGCACCTTAGGCGGCCTCGAGTGGCCCGGCGTTGCGCTCGATCATTTCCAGGCTGTCGCGCAGCGCCTGCCACACGACGCTGAGGCCGGCTCCGGCTGCCTGGTCGCCGCGAATGTCGCCTGATGAGACGGCATCGGCCCCGAGCGCGCGAAGCGCGGCCTGCCCGGCCGCCACGATCACCGGGTCGGCGGCTTCGATCGTGAGCCGGTCCTCGTGCACGTGGACGACCATCTGGCGGCGGCCCGCTACTTGCGGCTGTTCGTCGCTGGTGCCCGTCACGTCCATCCCGCGCAGCGCCTCCCTGGCCTGCTCGAGGTCGACGCCAAGCGCCGCCAGGGCCCGCGCGGCCGCCGAATCGGTGTCGGCCAGGGCGGCGAGCAGCAGGTGATGCGAGCCCACGGGCTGCGCGCCGGCCAGCCGGGCGGCCGCGCTGAGCGTGGCGTCCGCGGCCGGAGTCGCGGTCAGCGACTGCTCTTCGGCCGGCGCCCCGCGCCATGGTGCCGCCACGGCGACACGCCGCCGCAGCCAGCGCAGCGGCGCGCCCAGTTCCGACTCCGCGGCTTCTCCCGCGGGGACGACGTCGAGCACCGCCACGCGGATGGCCAGCAGGTCGCCGTGCTTTCGCATGATCTGGGCGGCGACGCCGTCGCCCTCCCTGATCAGGCCGAGCAGGATGTGCTCCGTACCGATGTAGTTGTGGTGCAGCTGCAGCGCCTCGCGCAGCGACAACTCCAGGGTTTTCTTGGCCCGCGGGGTGAACGGGATGTGCTTGCCCGGCTCTGCCTTGCCAGCTCCGACGAGGTCCGCCACCTCCCGGCGGACACCATCCAGCGTCATGCCCTGGATCTCCAGGACGCGGAACGCGACCCCTTCGGGCTCGCCGAGCAATCCGAGCAGGATGTGCTCGGTGCCGATGTAGTTGTGGTTCAGCCGCCGGGCCTCTTCCTGGGCCAGGACGACAACATGCCGCGCGTGCGCGGTGAATCGCTCAAACATGATGCCAGCATGCTTCCCGAGCTTTAACCCCGTCAATACCATGCTATTAATAGGGATAACGAGGAGGCGCGGCATGGACTGGGAAGACAGGCTGGACGACTGGGAGCTCGAACTCGAGCTGACCGCCCGGCTCGAGGACTCGGACTGGGTGACCCTCGAACGCGCGGTCGCCAGCACCGGCGTGTCGCGTGCCGCGCTGCGCAACTGGTACCGCACGGGGCAGGTGCCGTCCCGGCTCGTCGACGGGCCGCACGGGCCGCAGCGACTCGTTCCCCTCGCGGTCGTCGCCGCCCGCGCGGAGGCCTCGCCGCGGCTGCGCCGCTCGGCTGAGCGCCGGCTCGCCGACGAGGCGCAAATCGAGATACTCCGCCACCGTGTCGACCAGCTCGAACTCCGCCTAGCCGCCCTGGAACGCCGCCTGCCACCGGGGAAGGACCCGACTCCGTGAGGTCAGTGAGCCAATCACGCCCGCTTGGCCTCCCTGGCGACCGCCCGCGCCGGGCGCCCGTCGCGGTACCTGCGCAGCACCCGCACGTCCCCGACGTCGTAAACGTCCGCGTTCCGGCCGGCGCCCACCAGCCTGCCGGGAGCCGGCACCTAGATTTCGCCGAATAGGCGGTCTCCGGCGTCACCGAGACCGGGAACGATGTACCCCTTGTCGTTCAGCCGCTCGTCCACCGCTCCGGTGACCACGCGGACCGCCGGTGTCCCGTCGCCGGGGAAGGCTTCAGCGAGGCGGGCCAGTCCCTCGGGCGCGGCGAGCAGGCAGATCGCCGTCACCGACGTGGCACCCCGGTCGGCGAGCAGGCCGATCACCGTGACCAGCGTGCCGCCCGTGGCAAGCATCGGGTCGAGCACGAACGTGTCCCGGCCGGTCAGGTCCGCGGGCAGCCGGTTCGCGTAGGTCGACGCGACCAGCGACTCCTCGTCCCTGACCATCCCGACGAAGCCGACGCTGGCCATCGGAAGCAGCCTCGTCATCCCGTCGAGCATGCC